>Ga0302213_1001240_pt1 | contig 12407 bp, 12 predicted proteins | sample II_Fen_N1_2_FD_194583 | JGI IMG/M metagenome (GOLD analysis project Ga0302213, IMG submission 194583) | Peat permafrost microbial communities from Stordalen Mire near Abisko, Sweden - II_Fen_N1_1 | ecosystem: Environmental > Terrestrial > Soil > Wetlands > Permafrost | place: Sweden: Abisko... | reverse complement strand
GACAAATATACAAATTTTAATTGAATTGCACAAATATAATCAGTTGAATATCAAATAATTATATCAATTTCTTGAGTGGAAAATTTCATACTCTAATCGTTATTTTTTAATGCGTCAGCCCTGACTTTGAATCAGTCGAACTCTTTCTAATTCGTCTTTTTTGTGTATTTTTGCAAAACAAACTCAAAATTCAAGTAAATTACGAATGAATAATATCCGCAATTTCTGCATTATAGCCCACATTGATCACGGTAAAAGTACTTTAGCCGACCGACTTCTGGAATACACCAATACTGTAGCCGGTAAGGAAATGCAAGCACAAGTTCTCGATAACATGGATCTTGAGCGTGAGCGTGGGATTACCATTAAAAGTCATGCCATTCAGATGAGTTATAAACTCAATGGCGAAGAATATATTTTTAATCTGATTGACACTCCGGGACACGTTGATTTTTCGTACGAAGTATCGCGTTCTATTGCTGCTTGTGAGGGAGCTTTGTTGATTGTTGATGCAACGCAAGGTATTCAGGCTCAGACAATTTCGAATCTGTACATGGCCATTGAGCACGATTTGGAAATTATCCCCATTATGAATAAAATGGATATGGATAATGCCATGCCAGAGGAAGTGGAAGATCAGATTGTAGAGCTATTGGGGTGTAAACCAGAGGATATTATTCGTGCCAGTGGTAAAACCGGTATGGGCGTAATGGATATTCTGGAGGCTATTGTAACTCGTGTTCCTGCACCAAAAGGTGATCCTGATGCACCTTTGCAATGTCTTATTTTCGACTCTGTGTTCAATTCGTTCCGTGGTATTATTGCCTATTTTAAAATTGAAAACGGTACAATTAATAAAGGTGACTTAGTAAAATTTGTAAACACCGAAAAAGAATATAATGCCGAAGAAATTGGTATTCTGAAACTGGATATGTCGCCTGCCAAAAGCTTGAGTGCCGGGAATGTAGGGTATATTATTTCGGGTATCAAAACATCGAAAGAAGTGAAAGTGGGCGATACTATCACTCATGTAAAACGTCCTTGTCAGACCTCTATCGAAGGATTTCAAGAGGTAAAGCCAATGGTTTTTGCCGGAGTTTATCCAATTGAGACAGAAGATTTTGAGGACTTACGTTCATCTATTGAAAAATTGCAATTGAACGATGCTTCGTTGACTTTCGAAGCTGAGTCGTCGGTGGCGTTAGGCTTCGGTTTCCGTTGCGGATTCCTTGGAATGTTGCACATGGAAATTATTCAGGAACGTCTGGATCGCGAGTTCGACATGAATGTGATTACTACGGTACCGAACGTTTCCTATAAAGTTTATACCAATAAAGGTGATTTGATTGAGGTGCATAACCCATCCGGTTTACCTGATATTATGGCTATCGACCGCATTGAAGAGCCTTATATTCGTGCTTCGATTATTACCCGTACCGATTATATTGGTCAGATTATGACGCTTTGCTTGGGTAAGCGTGGTGAATTGGTGAAACAAAATTATATTTCCGGTAACCGTATGGAGTTGATTTATGATTTGCCGTTGGGCGAAATTGTTTTCGACTTTTACGACCGCCTGAAAAGTATTTCGAAAGGATATGCCTCGTTTGATTATCACATGAATGGATTCCGTCCGTCGAAGTTGATTCGCTTGGATATTTTGCTTAACGGTGAGCCAGTGGATGCGCTTTCGTGCCTGATTCACGTTGATAATGCTGTTACGCTCGGAAAACGCATGTGCGAAAAACTGAAAGAGTTGATTCCTCGTCAACAATTTGACATTGCTGTACAGGCTGCTATTGGAGCAAAAATTATTTCACGCGAAACCATTAAAGCTGTTCGTAAGGATGTGACTGCCAAATGTTACGGTGGTGACATTAGCCGTAAACGTAAGCTGTTGGAAAAACAGAAAAAAGGTAAAAAACGCATGAAACAGATTGGTAATGTGGAAGTTCCGCAGAAAGCCTTTTTGGAGGTGCTGAAATTGGATTAGATTTCAACTGCGCTTGATATGTGCTAAGTTTAAAGAGAGATTATGGAGCTAAATTATAGAAATCAGAGATTTGTGAAGCTCTATAGTTTTCTTGATAAACTGGAAGCGTGGGTAAATCCCGGAGTTTTATTGCTTCTTGTTGCGCTGATAACCATAATTATTGCTAATTCGCCATTGCGTGAATGGTATGAGTCTATCTGGAAAATTAAGTTCTTTTTAGGTGGTGACGGTTTCAATTTGTTTAGTCATCAAGGGCATTCACTGACGACACTCCAAATGGTGAATGATGCTCTTATGGCTGTATTCTTCTTTTTGGTTGGCTTAGAGATAAAGCGCGAAATGCTTGTTGGGGAACTCTCCTCGTTTAAACAGGCAATATTACCTATTATTGCTGCCTGTGGCGGTATGATTTTCCCTGTAATAGTATTCTTTTTTGTAAGTAAATTATACGGTTTCTCTCCAATAGAGCTTCGGGGAATAGCCATTCCAATGGCTACCGATATTGCTTTCTCCATAGGTGTTTTGGGCCTTTTAGGTAAAAGAATCCCGATAAGCCTGAAAATATTCTTGCTGGCTTTAGCCATTGTAGATGATATTGGTGGCATTGTTGTGATTGCTGTCTTTTACAGTACTTTTACAACAGCATCGTTTGTATATCTCCTTGTTTCGGTTGTTTTATTTGCAATTTTATTGTTGGGGAATTATTTACGGATAAATAGCAAATTATTCTATGCTATTATAGGTATAGCAATTTGGTACTTATTTTTACAGGCCGGCATACATCCTACTATCGCCGGAGTTTTAGTGGCTTTTACCGTTCCGGCTCGTCCTCACATAAATGTTAGAAAATTCACAGAGGGTATTCAACAGGATTTAGATATTTTGCGAAAGACAGTTTCTGAAAAAGGAACTGAAAGTATCGTTCTTACCAATAGACAAGTAAAATACCTGTCGCGGATTGAAACTGCAGCAGATCACGTAGTTAGTCCCTTGCAAGATTTTGAAGATAACCTTGAGGGCGTGGTTAATTATTTTATAATGCCTCTTTTTGCTTTCGCAAATGCCGGAGTTTTCTTTAATTGGGCAGAACTAAATATGTTTTCGGGTGTTACAGTGAGTGTTTTGCTAGGCTTGTTGGTAGGTAAGGTGACAGGTATCTTTAGTTTTACCTGGCTAGCTGTGAAATTTAGAGTATCTCGTTTGTCAACAGGTATGACCTGGAGAAATCTATTTGGGTTGTCTCTGTTGGGAGGAATTGGATTTACAGTTGCATTGTTTTTGGCGGGATTGTCTTATCCACTTGGGAGTGAACTCCTAAATCAGGCTAAATTAGGTGTTGTATTAGGTTCTTTGTTCTCAGGAATGCTTGGTTATTTTGTTTTGCGAATGGTTTTTAAAAAGAAATAACTAGTATTGCTTGGATGTTTGTTTTTACAGCAACTATAGAATTGGTATCCAGTTTACTAGTCTGATACTATTACACTTGCAACTAATATATTGTGTGGATTTTGATTTTTTAATAGATAAAATGAAAGCGTAAGCCGAATTTATGTGTAAATTTGCGACCGTTTAAGAAAAATATAAACAAATAATAAATTACCAAAACGTAATAAGTTTATGTCAGAGCTAGTTGGACATATTTCACAAATCATTGGACCGGTTGTGGATGTTTTCTTTGATTTGAAAGGAAAAGAAGAGGTGAAATTACCCGCCATTCACGATGCGTTAAGCATTGATCGTGAAAATGGAAATGTATTAATTGTTGAAATTCAACAACATATTGGCGAAAATACTGTTCGTACAGTAGCAATGGACTCAACTGACGGATTACGCCGTGGGCTGAAAGCTGTTGCGTTAGGAGCTGCCATTTCAATGCCAATCGGCGATCAGGTTAAGGGGCGTTTGATGAATGTGATCGGTGATTCTATCGATGGTATGAAATCGCTCGATAAAAAAGGTGCATATCCAATTCACCGTGAACCTCCAAAGTTCGAAGATTTGACGACCAGTCAGGAAGTTCTTACAACAGGTATCAAGGTAATTGACTTGCTTGAACCTTATGTAAAAGGGGGTAAAATTGGTCTTTTTGGTGGAGCCGGTGTAGGTAAAACTGTATTGATCATGGAGCTTATCAATAATATTGCCAAAGGCCATAATGGTTTCTCTGTGTTTGCCGGTGTTGGTGAACGTACACGTGAAGGGAATGACTTATTGCGTGAAATGATTGACTCGGGCGTAATTCGTTACGGCGAAGAGTTCAAGAAAAGTATGGACGAAGGCAATTGGGATTTATCAAAAATAGATTATTCAGAAGTTGAAAAATCGCAAGCTACCTTAGTGTTTGGACAAATGAACGAACCTCCGGGAGCACGTTCTTCAGTTGCATTGTCGGGTCTGACGGTTGCTGAATCGTTCCGTGATGGTGGTGGCGAAGGTGGTCGTGATATTCTTTTCTTTATCGATAATATTTTCCGTTTTACTCAGGCTGGTTCCGAGGTTTCGGCTTTGCTGGGACGTATGCCATCGGCTGTAGGTTACCAACCAACGCTGGCTACCGAAATGGGTACTATGCAGGAACGTATTACTTCTACCAAAAATGGTTCTATCACTTCGGTTCAGGCGGTTTATGTGCCTGCTGATGACTTGACCGACCCTGCTCCGGCAACAACTTTCTCACACTTGGATGCTACTACCGTTTTGAGTCGTAAAATTTCGGAACTTGGTATTTTCCCTGCTGTTGACCCATTGGAATCTACTTCGCGTATCTTGGATCCGCTGATTGTGGGCGAAGATCACTATAATACGGCTCAGCGCGTAAAACAAATTTTGCAACGCAATAAAGAGTTACAGGATATTATTTCTATTCTGGGTATGGAAGAACTTTCGGAAGAAGACCGCTTGGTAGTAAACCGTGCCCGAAAAGTGCAACGCTTCCTTTCGCAACCATTTTATATGGCAGCTCAATTTACCGGAATACCCGGTGTGATGGTGTCTATTGAGGAAACTATTCGCGGATTTAAAATGATTCTTAATGGAGAATTGGATTATCTTCCAGAAATGGCGTTCTTAAGTGTTGGGACTATTGACGATGCTATTGCTAAAGGACAGAAACTGATTGAACAATCGAAAAAATAAGCGAACATGAAGCTTGAAATAATAACCCCCGAACAAATCTATTTTTCAGGCGAAGTCTCTTTGGTTTCTTTACCCGGAACAAAAGGGCTATTTACAGTTCTGGAAAATCATGCTCCAATAATCTCATCGTTGGTTAGTGGTCCGCTTGTTTATCGGGTGAATGGCGTTGATACTACATTGGCAATATCCGGTGGTTTTATTGAAATGAACAAAAATGTTGTAAGTGTTTGCGTTGAAGCAATAATTAATGAATAAGGGGCTGGTTACATTCTTCCGGGTTGCAGGTACTTTGTCGGTTGTTACTGTCATAGTATATTTATTGTTTCTTGGGTTTGGAGTGAATTATTATCCCGATTTTTTTCTTGTAATACCGGTTTACTTTGTTTTGGTGGCTGCTTTGCTGGCATATCTGGTAAACAAGGCCGAAAAGAATAGGAATTTTCTTTCGCTAACAGTAATGTTGGGATTTAGGTTTTTAATTGTTTTTGTTGCATTACTCATTCTTTTTGTAGGAATGTTTTTTGATCGGCAACATGTGTTATCATACGCAGGTATTTTTGTTTTGTATTACATTCTATTTTCTGTATTCGAAACAAGGACTTTAGTCAAGTTGAATAAAAAAAACGACACCAAGTAATATGAATTTAATTGTAAAAAAACTTATTCCGTTGTTTTTGTTTGTGTTTTTGCTCCAACCAATGGTTGTTAGCGCCAATGAAGCACCAAAAGCAGAGGAAAAGAAATCATTCAACTTGAAAGAGATGATTTTTCATCATGTCTTGGATTCGTATGAATGGCATTTGATTACTATCGGCGAAAAAAGTTATGCTATTCCGTTGCCTGTTATTGTTCGCAGTGCAGAAAGAGGATGGTTTGTATTTTCATCAGCACAACTGGACGAAGGTAAAACGTACAATGGTTTCTATATCACTCATGGAGAGAAATATAACAATAAGATAGTTGAGCTTAATGCTCAGAGAGTTGAGGTGCGACCTTTGGATTTGTCACTGACTAAAAATGCTGCTTCCATTTTACTGTCTTGTGCATTGCTAATTGGTATCTTTTTGTCAATGGGTTTAGCTTACAAGAAAGAACCTTTGCAATCGCATAAGGGACTTTATGGCTTAATGGAAATTCTTATATTTTCCATTTACAACGATTTAATTAAACCATGTGTTGGTCCCGAGTATAAGCGTTTTGCGCCCTACTTGCTTACTGCCTTTTTCTTTATTTTTCTGAATAACCTGATGGGGTTGATACCTTTCTTCCCTGGTGGTGCTAATGTAACAGGTAATATTGCTGTAACAATGGTTTTGGCGCTTTGTACATTTTTGCTTACCAATGTGTTGGGTACTAAAGAGTATTACAAAGAAATTTTTTGGCCGGAGGTGCCTCTTTGGTTGAAACTGCCAATACCTATTATGCCGTTTGTAGAATTATTAGGTGTTTTCACCAAACCATTAGCTTTGATGATTCGTCTTTTTGCTAATATGCTTGCGGGACACATGATTATTCTGGTATTGACCGGGTTGATATTTATCTTTTACGGACTTGTTGGCCCGGGAGTGGCTTCGGGGGTATCATTAGTTTCCATCTTATTCTCCATTTTCATGCTTCTGATTGACGTTTTAGTATCGTTTATTCAAGCATACGTATTTACCATGTTGTCGTCTATTTTTATAGGAATGGGACGAGTTAAACATCATGCACATTAAAATTAGAACCCAAATATACGAGTTTAAAAATAATAGAATAATAATAAATTAAAAACAAACATTATGTTACTTTCAATCTTATTACAAGTTGCTGCCGGAGCAGGATTAGCAAAATTAGGTGCAGGTATAGGTGCAGGTTTAGCTGCAATTGGAGCCGGTATTGGTATTGGTAAAATTGGTGGTCAGGCCATGGATGCTATTGCTCGCCAGCCAGAATCTACAGGAGATATTAGAGCAAATATGATTGTAATTGCTGCGTTGGTAGAAGGAGTTGCTCTTTTGGCAGTTATCGTTTGTGCATTAGCAATTTTCTTGTAGGATATGGAACTGTTTACCCCGGAAGTGGGTTTGATATTTTGGATGCTTATTCCTTTCTTAATCGTCTTTTTTATTCTGGCAAAGTTTGGTTGGCCGGTAATTATAAAAAGTGTTAGCGATAGAGATAAGTACATCGATGAATCATTGCTTATTGCTAAACAAACGTATGAGCAATTGGCCGTGGTAAAAGCGCAGGGAGAAACCATTGTTGACAATGCTCGTCAGGAGCAGGTGAAAATAATGAACGATGCTGCACAAACACGTGATTTGTTGATTAAAGATGCCAAGGAAAAAGCTAGTATCGAAGCCTCTAAGTTGATTGAAGAAGCCCGCAAGCAAATTCTATCAGAAAAGGATGCTGCTATTCGGGATATTCGCCGTCAGGTAGCTGAATTGTCTGTAGATATTGCTGAAAAAGTGCTTCGTGGACAATTGGAAAAGAAAGATGAGCAGATGAACATGATTAATCGTTTGCTCGACGAAATCAATATTTCTAAATCGTAATTTGAATGAACACAGGACTTATACCGGTTCGTTATGCCACTGCTTTGTTGGATTTTGCTAGTGTTAGCAATGAGCAGGATCGTGTGTACACCGAATCTAAAGCCATTGTACAAAGCTTTTCCCAATTCAGTGAATTGAGAACAGTGCTTGATAATCCCGTTTTGGCGAAAGCTGAGAAACGGAAAATCATTCTGTTGTCGGCGGGTGGCAAAACAACTAAGTCGTTCGAGCGATTTTTGGATTTACTGTTGCACAACAACCGTGAAATTCATTTGCAAGCTATTGCGCTGAAATTTATCGATTTATACCGCAAGAAAAAGAATATCTACTACGGAAAACTAACTACAGCTACCGAAATTGATTCCAAAATTGAGAAAAAGCTAATGACATTAGTGGAAAATCAGACAGGTGGAACCATTGAGATGGAAAAAATTATTGATTCCAATATTTTAGGCGGATTTATGTTTGAAGTAGACTTTGTTCGTTGGGATGCCAGTATTTCTGGGCAACTTCGCCGGATTAAGAATGAATATATTGAGAAAAATAACAAAACAGTTTAAAATCAGTTACCATTTTGCCATTTACCATTGACAATTTAAAAATGGTAACTTGTAAATGTTTAAATAGTAAATCATATAAAGATGTCTGATAATATTAAGGTGAGCGAAGTATCTGAAATACTTCGGATGCAACTCGAAGGAATTGATTCCAGCGTTCAGTTTGACGAAGTAGGTACCGTGCTACAGGTTAGCGATGGTGTGGTTCGTATTTACGGACTTCGCAATGCAGAAGCCAACGAACTCCTGGAATTTGAGAATGGTATCAAAGCCATTGTGATGAACCTCGAGGAAGATAACGTGGGTGCTGTATTACTTGGACCAACCAACCTTATTAAGGAGGGTTATACGGTGAAACGTACAAAACGTGTTGCTTCTATCAATGTTGGTGAAGGAATGCTTGGGCGCGTTATTAATCCACTTGGTGAAACTCTTGACGGTAAAGGAAAAATTTCCGGTGAGATGATTGAGATGCCTCTTGAACGTAAAGCTCCCGGTGTAATTTTTAGACAACCTGTAAATCAGCCTTTACAAACAGGTTTGAAAGCGGTAGATGCCATGATTCCAATTGGTCGCGGACAACGTGAATTGATTATTGGTGACCGTCAGACAGGTAAAACAAGTGTTGCTATTGATGCTATTATAAATCAACGCGCAAATTTTGATGCCGGTGATCCTGTTTACTGTATTTATGTGGCTATTGGACAAAAAGGTTCTACTGTTGCAGCTATTTATAATACTTTGCTGGAACATGGAGCTATGGACTACACCGTAATTGTGTCGGCTACTGCTTCTGACCCTGCTGCTATGCAATATTATGCTCCGTTTGCCGGTGCATCTATTGGCGAATTTTTCCGCGATACCGGTCGTCATGCCTTGGTTGTTTACGATGATTTATCGAAACAAGCTGTGGCTTATCGTGAAGTATCATTGATTCTTCGTCGTCCTTCTGGTCGTGAAGCTTATCCGGGTGATATTTTCTACCTGCACTCACGCTTACTCGAAAGAGCTGCCCGTGTAATTTCGCAACAAGAAGTTGCGGAACAAATGAACGATTTACCTGAAAGTCTGAAAGGCCGTGTAAAAGGTGGTGGCTCATTAACTGCATTGCCAATTATTGAAACACAGGCAGGTGACGTATCAGCATATATTCCAACAAACGTAATTTCTATTACTGACGGTCAGATTTTCCTTGATACCGACTTGTTCAACCAAGGTAACCGTCCTGCTATCAACGTAGGTATTTCCGTATCGCGTGTAGGTGGTAATGCACAGATTAAAGCGATGAAGAAAGTGGCCGGAACACTGAAAATGGATCAGGCACAATTCCGTGAACTGGAAGCCTTTACCAAATTTGGTGGCGATATGGATCCGGTAACTGCTATGACTATTGATAAAGGACAAAAGAATACCCGCCTATTGGTACAACCTTTACACCAACCATTAACGGTAGAGAAACAGGTTGCAGTGCTTTATTGCGGTACGAATGGTTTGTTGTCAGGTGTGCCTATTGATAAAGTTCAGGAGTTCCAAAAAGAATTTCTAATGGTGTTGGAGTTGTCGCATCAAGCCGATGTTTTGGATGTTCTTAAAAAAGGAATTATCAACGACGAGGTAACTTCAATTATTGAGAAAGTGGCTTCCGAAGTGGCAAAAAGAATTTCAGTGAACAGTTAACAGTGATCAATTATTAATTGTAAACTATCAACTATAAACTGTCAATTAAATTATGGCTTCATTAAAGGAAATAAAATCACGTATTCAGTCTGTAAAATCGACTCAGAAGATAACATCGGCAATGAAGATGGTGTCTTCGGCTAAGTTGCGTAAAGCACAAAAGACCATCGAGAATTTTTTCCCGTATGAGCAACGATTAAACGGACTCCTGGGTAGCTTTTTAAGTGCTGAGGAAGGCAACTCATCTGTTTTTGCCGATAACCGTGAAGTTAAGCGTGTTGCAATTGTTGTTTTTTCGTCTAATTCAAGTTTGTGTGGTGGTTTTAACTCCAATGTGGCTAAACTGCTTATTCAAACCGTTGAGAAATACGAAAAATTAGGCCGCGAACATATATTGATTTATCCAATAGGAAAAAAAGTAGCTAAAGCGAGTCGTAAGCTGGGTTTTGAGCCAGAAGCGAATTTTGAAACTATGGCAGATAAGCCAAGTTATGCCGATAGTGCCAATTTTGCAGATAATTTAATGCAATTGTTTCAGAACAAGGACATAGACACAGTAGAATTGATTTATCATCATTTTGCCAGTAAAAGTTCACAGATTCTTAAAGCTGAGACATATTTACCTATTCAACTTCAACCTGCAACTAAGGGTGCGGTGACACTGGATTATATCGTAGAGCCTGATAGAGCTACTATTATGGCTGATTTAATACCTAAAGTACTACGATTGAAGTTATATACAGCGCTACTTGATTCAAATGCGTCAGAACACGCAGCACGTACAATAGCTATGCAAATGGCAACAGATAATGCTACTGACTTATTACAAGAACTCTCGTTGCAATACAATAAATCCCGACAGCAGGCCATCACAAACGAGTTGCTCGATATTGTGGGAGGTTCTTTTGGTCGGAATTAATTCGCAACTTAGATTGGTCTACTTGTAGGGCGATACAGTTTAAAATTTATATCACAAAACCCGTTTTGAGCATAAGTTCAAAACGGGTTTTGCCTGTTTAATACTTGTAGTTTGCTGACGTTTTTTTTCGCTTTGTTACCATATTGTAATAAAAGGATTAAAAATAGGGCATCTGAAAAGAAATCTGCTGAATTTTTATGCAGGAAATAAATAAAAACAGGGATTCGGTGGTGAAATTCAAAACATATTTCCTACATTTGCAGCCCTCTTTAATTTCAAACTTATATTAATTTCAAATCAAATTTTGTTGATGAATAAAATTTTTACTATCCTCTTACTCTCCATTTCGCTTTACATTTCAGCGCAAGCACCGGCAAACTATTATACATCAGCCGTGGGTTCTACTGAAGCGACTCTGAAGACAAAGCTCTGCGCTATTGTAGGTCCGCATACTCAACGAACTTACGCCAATCTCTGGACTGATTTCAAAACTACGGATAAACGCCCTGATGGAAAAGTTTGTGATATCTATTCTAATACCACTAACTATGTTTTTATCACCAATCAGTGTGGAAATTACTCGGGTGAAGGTAGTTGTTATAATAGAGAACACTCTTTTCCTAAGAGTTGGTTTGGTATATCCTCTGGGCAGGAAGATTCAGCTCCAATGGGTACTGATTTGTTTCACCTTTATCCTTCCGATGGTTATGTGAATGGCCGACGTGGGAATGACCCTTTTGGGGAGGTTGGAACAACAACTTATACCTCAAATAATAGTTATAGCAAATTGGGAACTTGTTCGTTTCCAGGTTATACAGGTCAGGTTTTCGAACCTGCCGACTCGCTAAAAGGTGATTTAGCAAGATCCTATTTCTATATGGTTACAGCTTACGACGACAAAGTATCTACATGGGTTTCGCCTCAATTAGCCAGTAATCAATATCCAGCGCTTTCGACTTGGTCAGTAGCTTTGTTTTTAAAGTGGAATGCTCAGGACCCAGTTGGACCAAAAGAGCGAAACCGAAATAATGCTATTTACAGTCTCCAGAAAAATAGAAACCCGTTTATCGATCATCCTGAGTTAGCCGAATACATTTGGGGTGCCAAAAAAGGTGAGCTCTGGTCATTAACTGCAGGAGTGAAAGAGCTTAAAATAGAGTTTTCTATTTCGCCTAATCCTGCTCAAAACGAATTAAACATAACTAGCGATGAACCAGATTTGTCGTACACTATATTTAATTTGAACGGTCAGGCGCTAAGCCATTCTGCATTAACCATCTCGCATTCAATTCCGGTAAGTCAACTCAGTAATGGTATGTACTTGTTGCAGCTATCAGCTGATAAACGGAAATCCATACAAAAATTTATTATTAATGCGAATCAGGAGTAGAGACTCCATGATTCATTGTTAGTTTAAAGTGTTTATTATCAAGAAAATAAGTGCGAAATGATTTGTTTAATTCTCTGAAAATCATTATCTTAGAAGAAAATTCGTAGTAATATTCTAAGTATGATTCCCAGAGAAAAAGAACAAAAATTAATATCCATATATTTCTATATTTGTGATTTATATGAAAATGAGCTAAAGT
>Ga0302213_1001229_pt1 | contig 12477 bp, 9 predicted proteins | sample II_Fen_N1_2_FD_194583 | JGI IMG/M metagenome (GOLD analysis project Ga0302213, IMG submission 194583) | Peat permafrost microbial communities from Stordalen Mire near Abisko, Sweden - II_Fen_N1_1 | ecosystem: Environmental > Terrestrial > Soil > Wetlands > Permafrost | place: Sweden: Abisko... | reverse complement strand
CAAAGGTCATAAATTTGAATTCCCGGTTGGCTGGGGAACAGATTTGCAGTCGGAACATGAACGTTATCTGGTGGAACAACATTTCAAAAAACCGGTGATATTGACCGATTATCCGAAAGAAATCAAATCGTTCTACATGAAACAAAACGATGACGGAAAAACGGTTCGTGCTATGGATGTTTTATTCCCGAAAATTGGCGAAATCATTGGCGGTTCGCAACGCGAGGAAGATTATGAAAAGTTGAAAAATCGTGCTGATGAAATGGGTGTTCCAACAAAAGACATTTGGTGGTATCTCGAAACCCGCAAATTCGGTACTGCTCCACACGCTGGTTTTGGACTCGGATTTGAACGTTTATTATTGTTCGTAACCGGCATGTCAAACATACGCGATGTAATTCCTTTTCCACGTACACCGAACAATGCAGAGTTCTGATTTGTTATAAGTTTTCTGAATTAATTTATTAATATTCAGTATGCTTGCAAAAAAGGCATTTGTTTTATAATATCGTGCATAATTAGCTTAACTGCATTTGTTTGTGAAATATAAATGGCTATTTTTGCATTCCAAAACTAAAAAATAATAATTTCATTATAGAAAATGGACAAAGTTACAAAAACCGAATTGGATAATGTTGTCGTTCGTTTCTCTGGCGATTCAGGCGACGGAATGCAATTGACAGGAACACTTTTTTCTAATTTATCGGCTATTTTAGGAAACGAAATTTCGACTTTTCCCGATTTTCCATCTGAGATTCGAGCTCCACAAGGCACGTTGGGTGGTGTTTCAGGTTTTCAGGTACATTTAGGATCGAGCAAAATATATACACCGGGTGATGATCCCGATGTATTGGTGGTAATGAACCCGGCTGCGCTGAAAGTGAATGCAAAGTCAATTAAAAAAGGTGGAATTGTCATTTTTGATTCGGATACGTTCAATAAGTCGGGTTACGAAAAAGCCGGTTTTCAAACGGAAAATCCTTTTGAGGAGCTTGCCATTTCCGATACTATACAGCTCATTCCTGCTGCACTTTCTTCGCTTACACAAAGTAGTTTGGCCGATTTTGGTTTTGACAACAAGGTGGTTTTGCGTAGTAAGAACATGTTTGCTCTCGGTTTGATTTGCTGGTTGTTTAATCGTCCCATTGAGCAGGCAATCCACTTTTTGCAAAATAAATTTGGAAAGAAACCAACCCTGCTTGAAGCTAATGTAAAAGTGTTGACCGATGGTTATAACTACGGCAACAATTTACACTTAACGATTTCTACATTCTTTATTGAAAAATCGCACGAAACACCCAAAGGAAAATATACCAGCATAAGTGGAAACAAAGCTACTGCTTGGGGCTTAATTGCAGCCTCAAAGAAAGCTGATCTTCCGCTCTTCCTGGGAAGTTACCCAATTACTCCTGCTACCGACATCATGCAAGAACTTGCAATCCGCAAGGATATGGGTGTGAAAGTAGTTCAGGCAGAAGACGAAATAGCCGGTATTACTTCGGCAATTGGGGCTTCATTTGCCGGAAATCTGGCAGCAACCAGTACTTCTGGACCGGGTCTGGCATTGAAATCGGAAGCCATTGGTTTGGCTGTAATGGCCGAATTACCATTGGTTGTTATTGATGTTATGCGTGGTGGTCCATCCACCGGATTACCTACAAAAACAGAGCAAACAGATTTATTACAAGCACTTTACGGCCGTAACGGCGAAAGTCCGGCTGTGGTTATGGCGGCAGGTACTCCCGACGATTGCTTTCATTATGCTTTTATGGCAAGTAAAATTGCATTGGAACACATGACTCCCGTAATTTTATTGACCGATGCTTTTATCGGAAATGGAACTTCGCTTTGGAAATTGCCTACACTGGCCGAACTACCTGCGATTCATCCAAACTACGTAAAGCCGGATATGACCGACTACAAAGTTACAAGCCGTGACGAAAAAACAAATGTTCGGTATTGGGCTATTCCTGGAGTTGAAGGATTTGCACACAGAAATGGTGGGTTGGAAAAAGATTTTACCACTGGAGCAATTTCTACTGACGCTGCGAATCATCAGAAAATGGTTAACACACGTGAGGCAAAAATCAACTATATCAACCAATTTATCCCTGAATTGAAAATAGAAGGAGATGAAAATGCCGATTTATTGGTAATTGGTTGGGGTGGAACTCACGGACATTTGATGAGTGCAGCTAATTCGCTCAACAAAAAAGGTGAAAAAGTAGCTGTAGCACATTTCAACTATATCAATCCACTTCCTAAAAATACGGTAGAAGTAATTCAACGATACAAAAAAGTGGTGGTTTGCGAACTGAACAGCGGACAATTTGCAACTTTCCTACGTTCAAAAGTTCCGGCAGTTGAATTCTTGCAATATAACAAAGTGGAAGGTCAACCTTTTACCGCTCATGAATTGGAAGAACACTTTGTTTCATTATTAAAATAAGCTTCGTACTCAGGATTATGGAAACAATAGAATCAACAAAAATACAATATACAGCCAAAGATTTCAAAAGCGATCAGTACGTTCGCTGGTGCCCGGGTTGTGGTGACTTTGCCGTGCTAAGTTCGCTTCAAAAGGTTATGGCCGATTTGGGCGTTGCGCCTCATGATACTGCTGTTATTTCGGGTATCGGGTGTTCATCGCGTTTGCCTTATTATACCAGCAGTTACGGCTTTCATACCATTCATGGTCGTGGAGCAGCCATTGCAACCGGTGTAAAGGTGGCAAATCCAAAACTGACTGTTTGGCAAATTACCGGTGATGGTGATTGTTTGGCTATCGGAGGAAATCATTTTATTCACAGCGTTCGACGCAATGTGGATATTAATGTTTTGCTGTTCAATAACCAGATTTACGGATTGACCAAAGGACAATATTCCCCAACGACCAAAAAAGGATTTGTAACAAAATCATCTCCTTTTGGTACGGTGGAACGTCCGTTTCGCCCTGCTGAATTGACTCTTGGTGCACGTGGTACTTTCTTTGGTCGATTACTCGATGTGGACTTGAAAACGGCTCAAACAACCATCACGGCTGCTGCCTTGCATAAGGGGACTTCAGTGGTGGAATGTTTGGTAAATTGTGTAATCTTCAATGATGGTGCACACAGTTGGTTGGCCGAAAAGGAATTTCGTGCTGACAGAACCATTGTTCTGGAACATGGTAAGCCCATGATTTTCGGAAAAGAAAGTAACAAAGGTTTGGTTCTCGATGGATTTAACCTAAAAGTGGTAACCCTTGGCGAAAACGGAGTAACAGAAAGTGATATTCTGGTTCATGATGCAGCTTGTGAAGATTTCACACTTCAGATGAAACTGGCATTGATGGAAGGACCGGAGATGCCAATTGCAATGGGCGTCATTCGCGATGTAAAAGAAGAAACGTATGATGCTGCAGTTGAAGCTCAAATTGCGGATGCGCAGGCTAAATCTAAAATAAAAACCTTTGATGACTTGATTGCAACCTGCGAACAGTGGGAAATGTAGAAGAAAAACTTTAAGGGCTTTAAAAGAAATAACGGGATTAAACAATAAACCGGTACAGGCGATGGCTGGTATCGGTTTTTTTGCAAAAAAGTATGAGAAGAATCGTATTATTTATTTTACTTGCACTTTCGGTTATGGGTTTTACTCAAACTACCGATGATAGAGCGTATTTGGTCAAAGTTGGTGATAAGGCTCCAGACTTTACAATAAAACTAACGGATGGAAAAACGGTAAAACTGTCAACTTTAAGAGGAAAAGTGGTAATGCTCCAGTTTACTGCCAGTTGGTGTAGTGTTTGTCGCAAAGAAATGCCTTTTATCGAAAAAGATATTTGGCAAAAGCACAAATCCAATCCCAACTTTGCATTGATGGCTGTTGATCGGGACGAGCCACTGGCAACTGTCAAGAAATTTACCAAATCCATTCCGATAACCTATCAAATCGGACTTGACCCAAAGGCCAATATCTTTGCTTTATACGCCCAGCGCGAAGCCGGTATAACCCGAAATGTAATCATTGATAAAACAGGAAAAATTGTTTTCCTTACCCGGCTATACGATGAAGCGGAATTTAATCAAATGACCAAAATGATTGATGATTTATTGAAATAATCTACCTCAGCAATCAAACTGGAATCTTAAAATAAATTAAAGAGATTCTCAAGAATTTGTTTTGTCAGGATTTATTCTTTTAATTTGTAGCAAACCCTCAAAAACAAAGATATGGAAACAAAAGAAATTGTACTCGAAGCAATGAAAAAAGCCGGAGTGCCTATCAATGCCGGCAAATTAGTTGAACTTACAGGCCTTGACCGCAAAGACGTGGACAAAGCCATGAAACAATTAAAGGCGGAAGGTGCGATAGTTTCGCCAAAGGTTTGCTACTGGCAACCGGCGTGAAACAATTAATTTTTCAAAAAGAAACAGTCGCTTTGCAGGTTTGCAGAGCGACTGTTTTTTATGCAAATACACCACTAAACACCGTGGATTCTGGTCTAACTCCAGGAAAGTCAGTCAATAACATTATCTACTTCAATTTGGGTTGTTTCTCAGCATCTTTACGGATGAAACAAAAACATAAAGGACTCTCTGTCGAAAAAACCAACCTATTCGTCTAAATTAATTGCTAGACCTTATTTGTCAACGTACTTTTGACACCGAATCAACACATTACGTACAGATGAAAATACAAATTTCTCTTATTAGTTTCATGGTAATGATTTTTACCAACCTTTCGGCGCAACAAAAACCGGTGCAATGGGATTTGACAAATTGCATTGATTACGCGTTGAAAAACAATATTCAGGTTCAGAAGAGTAAAATCTCTCTGGAGCAAAATGCGATTACAACGAAACAAGCCAAAGCACAACTTTTTCCGAACTTATCAGCTTCTGTTGGTCAAAATTTCACGAACAATCCATTTCCGGTAACAGGTGGGTCGTCCAGTGCTTATTCCGGGAACTATGGAATAAGCAGTTCTTTATTGTTATTTGATGGCGGAAAAACAGAAAAAAACATTCGTGAGCAAAAATTACTTGAGGAAGTAGGCAAGTACAATGTCCTCTATTCGCAAAAAAGCATTCAGTTTTCAATTTTGCAATCTTATCTGCAAATATTGTATGCTGCCGAATCGGTAAACATTGATGGTGCAACAGTTGAAGTATCCAAATATCAATTTGAACGTGGTGGAAGCTTGCTAAAAGCCGGAAGCATTTCGAAAGTAGATTTGGCCAAACTGGAATCTCAATACAGTTCGGATAAATACCTTTTGGTGGTTGCAAAAAATGCACTTGAGACTCAGAAACTGAACCTGAAACAATTGCTGGAACTGACTGTAAAGGATGAACTCAACATTACCATTCCCTCGCTGAACGATATGGATATTTTAAAACCCCTACCCAGCTTGCAAAACATTTACGAAGCTTCTATGAAAGTAATGCCGCAACTAAAAAGCTCGAAAATAAATATTCAAGTGGCCGGATTAGAAACCGAAAAAGCCAAAGCGGGTTATCTGCCAAGGGTGAGCTTAAATGCAAGTGCTGGAACAAATCATAATAGTTTATCGAACTTTAACTTTGGGCAACAATTACAGAATGGATTTAATGAAGCAATAGGATTATCAGTAAGTATTCCTATTTACACTAATCGGAGCACAAAATCAGCCATTGAAACAAGCATACTAAACGAAAAAACATCCCAATTAAACCTGTTAGATACTGAGAAAAGTCTGCTCACTTCAGTTGAATCCTCGTATCAAGATGCGTTATCAGCACAAAGTCAGTATGTTTCTGCCACTGAGAAAGTAAAAGCATTGCAAACCAGTTACGACTTGATAGAACAGCAATTTAACCTTGGGTTAAAGAGCACACTGGATCTATTGACAGAAAAAAACAATTTACTAGCGGCCAAACAAAGTCTGATTCAAGCTAAATATTTAAGTATAATGAACGTGCAAATGCTGAATTTATATCAGGATTTACCTTTGGAAATAAAATAAAACACAGAATATGAAAACGAAAAAAATCATCATTATCTCAGTGGCAAGCATCATTGTGCTGGCAATTGGACTACAGTTTTTCAAAAAAAAATCGCCCAAAGATGCTTACAGGGTGGATACAACAAAATTGTCGCTTGATAAAATTACGACAACTGTAACTGCCACCGGTACCATCGATCCAATTATTGAAATTGCAGTAGGTACACAGGTTTCAGGCATTATTTCCAGAATTTATGTGGATTACAACTCCCCTGTAAAAAAAGGACAGATTTTGGCTGAACTCGACAAAACCAACTTGCAATCGGATTATAATTCTCAACAGTTGAATTTGAATTCCAGTAAAACTCAATATGAATTTCAGCAAACGAATTTCAAACGTTCCAAGGAATTGCACGACAAAAACATGATTAGCGACATTGATTTTGAAACAGCCAAATACAATTTTGAATTGGCTGAATCGACCTATAAATTGAATCAGTCTAATTTAAGAAAATCTCAAACAAATCTGGATTATGCCACTATTCATTCACCTATTGATGGTGTTATTTTGTCGCGTGCAGTAGAAGAAGGACAAACTGTGGCAGCATCATTCAGCACTCCAACGTTGTTTACTATTGCCAAAGACTTAACAAAGATGCAAGTGGTGGCAAATGTAGATGAAGCCGACATAGGCAATATTAAAAACGGTCAACGTGTTTCGTTTTCAGTTGATGCATATCCAAATGATCAATTTGTAGGTGAAGTAACACAAGTTCGTTTAAAATCAACTATCACATCAAATGTTGTGACTTATCAGGTTATTGAAAATGCACCAAACGAAAACTTGAAACTTAAGCCGGGCTTAACGGCTAACATTACCATTTATACGGTTGAAAAAAATAATGTTCAGACTTTGCCCAATAAAGCATTCAGTTTTAAGCCGGATGCAGAAACTTTAAAGAAAAATGAATTGACAGTTTCTGAAAATACGGGATTAGCAACAAAGCTGAAAGAAAACGAACGAATGATTTGGGTGCAGGATGGCAAAACCCTACGTAACAAAAGCGTTGTGATAGGTGATGCCGATGCTACAAATACCGAAATTGTATCTGGACTAACCAATAGCGAGATTGTGGTTCTTGAACAAAAGTCTCTTGCCGATGACTTATTAAACGGTTCTGCCGAAAAAAGTCCATTTATGCCAAGTTTCAAAGGCAAGAACGGACCAAGTGGAGGTAAAAAATAAATATCATGAGTAAATCTATAATACGATTAAAAGACATCAAGCGCAACTTTCAGGTTGGCGACGAAATAGTACATGCTTTGCGTGGTGTTTCGTTTACCATCCACGAAGGTGAGTTTGTGAGCATCATGGGTTCCAGCGGTTCGGGAAAATCGACTATGCTAAACCTGCTCGGTTGTTTGGACACGCCTTCGGATGGCGAATATTATCTGGACGATGTAGCTGTTAGCAGCATGAATAAAAACGAACGGTCAACATTGCGTAATCGGAAAATAGGTTTTGTATTCCAGTCGTATAATTTGTTGGCTAAAACTACTGCGGTGGAAAATGTGGAATTACCCTTACAATACAACCCTGAATATACCGGCAAGGAACGACGGGAAAAGGCAATAAAAGCACTGGATGCAGTTGGATTGAGCGACCGCTTACATCATAAATCTAACCAAATGTCAGGGGGACAAATGCAACGTGTTGCCATTGCCCGAGCTTTGGTAAACGATCCTGTATTAATACTGGCCGATGAAGCCACCGGAAATCTAGACACCCGAACAGCATACGAAATCATGGTATTGTTTCAGGAATTGCACAAAAAAGGACGAACCATCATCTTCGTAACCCACAATCCCGAACTGGCAGCATTTACAAGTCGTAATATTGTGTTGCGCGATGGGAAAGTGATTAAAGATAATGCGAACGAACATATAGAATCTGCAAAGAAAATGTTGGATTCGCTGCCAAAGAGTGATGATTAATCCTTCAGAAAATTTCGCAAATATGAAATTGGATGTCGACTAAAGAAAAGAAATTATGAATATCGGAAATCTTATAAAAATATCGCTTCGGGCGCTCAACAATAATAAAATGAGAGCCTTCCTTACCATGCTGGGGATTATCATTGGTGTAGCTTCAGTCATTACCATGTTAGCCATTGGTCAGGGATCAAAAAAAAGCATTCAATCTCAAATTTCTGAAATGGGATCGAACATGATTATGATTCAACCCGGAGCTGGAATGATGGGTGGCGTACGCCAGAGTAGTAGTGATATGCAGTCGCTTAAAATGGAAGATTATATTTCTTTGCGCGATAAAACTACTTATGTAGCTGCCTGTTCGCCATCGGTTACCAGTAATGGCCAGTTTATTTATGGCGGAAATAATTATCCGGCCTCAATTTCTGGAGTAACACCTGAGTATTTGGAAATTCGGAAACTAAATGTTGATCAGGGGAATGTGTTTTCGCGCCAGCAAGTAGCAGCCGCAGCTAAAGTATGCCTTGTGGGCAAAACAATAACAAAAAACCTGTTCCCAAACGGCGACAACCCTATAGGTAAAGTTATTAGATTTAATAAAATTCCATTTACTATAATTGGAACTATAAAAGAAAAGGGTTATAATTCCATGGGAATGGATCAGGACAACATTGTGCTGGCACCCTACACCACTGTTCAAAAAAGGATACTAGCCATAACTTATATTCAAGGCATGTATACTTCGGCACTTTCCGAGAATGTGACCGATAAAGCGACTGATGAGATTGAAACGATTTTACGGGCAAATCATAAACTCAAAGCAACTGATGAAGATGACTTCAATGTTCGTTCTCAAAAAGAACTTAGTTCAATGCTCACATCAACAACCGATATTTTGACTATTCTGTTGGCTTGTATTGCCGGAATTTCGTTATTAGTCGGCGGAATTGGGATTATGAACATAATGTATGTTTCTGTTACCGAGCGAACCCGTGAAATCGGTTTACGTATGGCAATTGGTGCAAAGGGAAAGGACATTCTGTCTCAATTCATGATTGAAGCCATCCTTATCAGCTTTACTGGTGGAATCATAGGCATGTTGATTGGTATAGGTGTGTCTTTCTTGGTCAAATTGGCAATATCGTGGCCTATTTCAATAGAGCCCTATTCGGTTATTTTGTCATTTGTTGTTTGTACAATGATTGGTGTTTTCTTTGGTTGGTATCCGGCCAAAAAAGCCTCCCAAATGGATCCGATTGAAGCCTTACGATATGAATAATGTGGGAGAAATATCAATGTTCGAAATCGATTGATTACATGTTTGTATTACATAAATAGCTCTATTGGAGCAAAATTTACACTATTTGCTAAATATGATAGAATTTGCTATTAAGATGTTCTATAAAACTTTACTAACAAACTCATTTTTATAAAATCATGAAACAATATCTATTCATCATTGCTTTTTCATTATTTACAAGTATAGGAACATTTGCTCAACACTCTGTACAAGGGCTGGTTATAGATTCCAAAAGCGAATCACCTATCGAGTTGGGAGCTGTCAGATTGCTTAACTCAAAAGATTCTTCGCTGATTCAAGGAACTCAAACCGATTTGAAAGGTAATTTTATTATCAAGAAAGTAACATCGGGAAATTACATTTTGTCCGTGAGTATGATTGGGTATTCCACCTATTATCAAAATATTGTCGTAGCAAAATCGGATTTAATTCTTAAAACTATCCACATTAAAGAAACTTCGCATCAGCTTGCCGGAGTTGTAGTGTCGGGAAATTTAGCACAATTAGTGGTTAAAGGTGATACAACTGAGTTCAATGCCAATGCATTTAAAACAGTTCAGAATGCTAATGTTGAAGACTTATTGAAACGCCTCCCGGGTGTGGAAGTTGGAAGTGATGGCAAAATTACGGTAAATGGTCAGCAAATCAGCAAAATACGCGTTAATGGACAGAAGTTTTTTGAGGGTGATGTAACCATGGCTACCAAAAATATTCCGGCAGATGCAATTAGCAAGATACAGGTTTTTGATCAGAAATCGGATATGGCCAAACTAACCGGTTTTGAAGACAATGACACAGAACATATTATCAATCTATCATTTAAACCCAATCGTCTGAAAGGTACATTTGGTAATGTTTCAGGTGGTCTTGGGCTCGACTTAAATAAAGACATACGCTATGATGGCAATGTATTTTTAAGTTTAATGGATGGAAATACCCAATCATATATAATTGCCGGAGCGAATAATGCAAATACATCCCGGAGCATGGGCGCAAGTGCTATGACGGCAATGCCAAGTATGGCCGGTATGGGTGGAATGAGTGGTTTATCAATGATGGCATTACCCGGTGGGTTTGGTGGAGCAAGTAGCGGTATTACTGCAACTCAAAATGTAGGATATAACCAAAGCTCCATTATTAATGATAAGCTCAGAATAGGAGGATTTGGTTCATTCAACCATTCTTCAACAAACGCAATTACCAACACCAGTAAAGAAAGCTTTCTGAGCGGTTCTACTTTTGATAATGTATCTGACTCAAAATCAATTAACGAAACTTATTCGGCTAATGCCCGTGTCGAAATTGAATATAAACCGGACTCTACCAATACCATTTTATTTCAACCAAACATAAATTATAGTCGTACGCTCACAAACAGCGAAAGTGACTATACAAATTCAACCAATTTAAACAAAACAAGTTGGGGAAATACAAATAGCAATGGAAGCGGTTCATCAATATCCGGATCGTTAGGCGTAATTTACAGTCATAAATTCAATTCCAAGAGAGGAAGAACATTGACTGCAAACTTACAGACTTCGTTATCGCAAAACAATAACGAAAGCCTCAACTACTCATTAACGAATGTTATTGCCAATTCAACAACGATTGATCAACGTACACTGAATAATTCAAATGCAAACAGTGTGAATCTAAGAATGTCGTATGTAGAACCGCTTTGGAATTTGAAAAACTTTCTAGAAACGACAGTATCTTTTATGAACTCAAACAGTTTTTCTGATAAAAATCAATATAACAAAGACTCGCAAGGGAATTATACAAAGATAGACTCAGTTTATAGCAATAGCTTTACCAACAATTTCTACAACGAAACGCTTGAACTGAACTACCAACACATTGATAAGGATTATACTTTTATGCTTGGGGTAACGGGTAATCCATCCCAAACCCACAGCTATACCAAGTATTACAATGGTTTGGATAATGTAACAGATAATAATGTGTTGAACTTCTCTCCTACTGCTCGTTTTCAATACAATATGGGTAGAAGAAAATTTATACGTATCGATTACCGTGGTCAAACAACTCAACCAAGTGTAACCCAATTACAACCGGTGAAAAACAACTCCAATGCAATGAATATTTCGATTGGGAACCCAGATTTGAATCCATCGTTCAGAAATAGTTTGCAATTGATTTACTCTTCGTTCAACGATAGTACATTCGCCTCATTCAATGCATTTGTAAGTGGTCAATTAACTAAGGATGCATTTGTTACCAACAGTCTTTACGATACAACCGGGAAACAGTACAGCCAAACGGTGAACTCGCCACAATCACCCTATAACATTACAGGAAACCTTATGTTTAATATCCCATTGGTGCAAAAACGTCTTCACTTTAACACCAGCACTTCGGGAGGTTACAATCAATATTACGGCTATTCGGCACGTGGATTAAATGCTAATGCATTAAATTCAGAAACCATACCATTGGGAACGTTAAGCAGCACTCGTCGTATTAATGGAAGCGAAATGATTTCATTGACATTTATTACCGACATAATTGAAATTGGTGCTAGAGGTAGTTTCTCGTATTCTAATACATTGAATAATCTTAATCCCGGTGAGCAAATAACAAAAGACTGGAGTGGAGGTGGTAACGTTATGCTACACTTGCCTTACAACATTAATATTGGCAGTGACATTAACTATACAACACAGCAAGGTTATTCATCTTCAGCTCAAAACCAATTGATTTGGAACGGTTCGATTGATAAAACAGTATTTAATAACTTGGGAGTTGTTGCTCTTAAGGTAGTAGATATTTTGCACCAACAGAAAAACCTGGTTCAAACGGTAGGAGATAATTACATTCAGTACAGTACATACAATACGCTACCAACCTATTTCTTGTTGAGTTTCACTCTGAAAATTAATAAATTTAAAGGAGCTGATGCAAATCCTGCGGCTAATTTCATGAAATTCTTCCCGGGTGCACCAACTACTAAACCTGCTAACGGTACTTCAACAGGCACCAGTACTCCTCCAGCACCACCGGCAGGAGCACCTTTTAGAATGGGATTTTAAACAGAACTTAGTTAGTATATAATCATCAGCCAAATTTATTATCTTTGTAGAGCTATGAAACAAACTCAAAACAGTCATAAACTTCAATTGTTTATTCATATCACAGGGTGGGGACTCTTCTTTGCGTTCCCTTTCCTGATGTTTTGGAAATACACCAATTTCAGTGTG
>Ga0302213_1001227_pt1 | contig 12483 bp, 7 predicted proteins | sample II_Fen_N1_2_FD_194583 | JGI IMG/M metagenome (GOLD analysis project Ga0302213, IMG submission 194583) | Peat permafrost microbial communities from Stordalen Mire near Abisko, Sweden - II_Fen_N1_1 | ecosystem: Environmental > Terrestrial > Soil > Wetlands > Permafrost | place: Sweden: Abisko... | reverse complement strand
GAGAAAAGTCCCACTTCGCACCCATTTTTCCGGCGGTAGCTACGGCTACCGTCCTCAAAAGTGGGCGCAAACTGGCCTCTTTTCCCACCCGTTTCGCTTCGATTTCTTCTGCCGCCCAGACTCCTAGCTCGGCTTGTTCGGGCTTCATCATCCCTTGGCCAGGGAACGCCTGCTGCGGGTCCCTAGTTGCCTCGCGTACCGCTACAGCTTATTCAGAGGGTAGATGGTTTGGTGACCACGCTGGCCTACCTCGATTCCATGTGCGCATCAACATAAGCGCCTGGGACTTGGGGTATTGATGAGGGCGTTTAAATGGTCGCATTGCCAGTGTCCTCAAGCCCCACCGCTTCAACAGCGCCCAGGACATGGCCCAGACGTTGATACGGTATGTGGCTTTGTACAACCATCAATTGCCCCAGTCAGCTCTCAAAAGCAAAACGCAGCCATTCAAGAACTGGGGGTGTCCCAGTCGGTCGTCTCTGCTGCAATCGCGAAGATCGAATTTGATTTGGGTATTCTCTTGTTTGACCGCAGTGCTCGCGGTATGTCACTCACCCATGCGGGTTATCAGTTTTTGCGGCACGCCCATCAAATCGAAGTAGCGATGCGCAATCCACGCGATGCACTGGCATCCAGACCGCATACGGTGACAGGCCGACGAAATATTGGCGTGACCAGCTTAATGGTCGGCTACTACCTGCCATTCTTACTGGACCGTTTTCGGCGAGTGTTTCCACGTATTCAGGTTCAGATCACGGAAGACCGTCGCGACTATCTGGAGCATTTGTTGGTCAGTGGTGAACTCGACGTGGCGCTGATTGTTGTCTCGCAGCTGCAAAACTACCGTGCGCTTGAAACGGAAACCATTTTGCGCTCTGGTTGGCGGGTGTGGTTTCCCGTGAACCATCGCTTGGCTACCCAGGAAAAAATCCAGGCCTCTGATCTCGTCGGCCATTCTTTGATTCTGCTGCAAGTGGACGAGTTGGGTGACGCCACAACAGCATTATGGAATGCCGACGGCCACGACTTGAATGTGTTGATACGTACTTCGTCTGTTGAAGCTGTCCGTAGTTTGGTTGCGACTGGCGCAGGGTGCTCAGTGTTGCGGGACATGCTGTACCGCCCATGGTCATTGGAAGGCGACCGAATAGAAGCCAGGCCTCTTGCCAGTTCACTGGCTCCCCTCGAGTTTGGCCTAGCGTGACGCAAGGGTGCCACCCAACCTGAGTCACTCAGCAACTTCCTGACAGCAGTGCGTCCCGCCTTGCTCAGCGGTGGTGCCTCCTCAAAAAACGGGGCGACTCACCCTCGGAAGCAGCTCACTAAAAATCGTCGATATGTTCTTACTCGAGACAAAAATACAGAGGCCTGCCGTTCGAGCAATCAAAAAGCCTTACTCGCAACCAGCCAGGCACGCACCGACGATTGTTGGCTCAACAATGAAGACACAGTCCCCAGACGCGTTGCAATAGAGGCACTTGCGCGCCACCGGTCGGGGCCGATCCAGTTCAGGCCGACACCAACACCGGACAAGGTGGCACTGTTTTCTGCCGAGGTCCAGGGACTGCGGTTGACTTTGACATAGGCGCTGTCAATAAACGCCAGCGCCTGCCATTGTCCGAACGGCAGCGGCCCAAGATCATGGCGCATTTCTATGGTGCTGACATAACCGGTGTCGCCTGAAATAGCGCCGATGTCATAAGCACGGACGGTATAGGGACCGCCGGCAGTCATCTTTTCAGCAGAATCAAGATTGCCGTCGGCCCATTGTGCACTGAAGTTGAAGTACAGCGAATCCCTCGGTGTCAGCCCTTGCAATCGGGCAATATTGGCATTCCACTTTGAGAATCCGCCACTGGTGCGCGCGGTAGTGGCATCAGCTGCTGCAGCCGAGGCATCGTCAAAACTGCTGCGTCCGTTAGTCCAGCCAAGACTAGCAATGCTCATCCCGCCAGCCAACAAGTTGTCGCGCAGATCGCCGTTCACGCTCAATACCCAGTTCTTCAGATGACGATCGGTGTGCAGGTTGCTGACATCGACATGATCGCGCAGATTTTTGGCATCGTATTGCAATTGCGCGTAGAGGTTGTATTGCTTGGTGCGAATCAATGGATGTTTCGCCCACAGGCTGGCAACCGCTGCCGTGCCATTGGCATCAAGCGCACTGACGGTGCTGCCTAGCTTGTAATTCAACGCCGAATAAGCGCCACCGACCCTGGTACCCTGCCCGTTGAGCAAGGTGTCGTAACCCACCCGTGCATAGTTCATGCCCTCACCTGTGGTGATGATGTTGGCGCTCAACATATCGCCGTGATGAAATGGGTTGACGAGACTAAGGTTGCCGCTCAGGCGCGTGCGTCCGATATAGCGATTGCCGTAATTGTCCAGCGAGATATTCGCCAGTGGTGCCTTGTAGTCGCGCGTTTCGACATCCATGTCAGCCGTGCCGACCCCCACGCCCGGTTTGAGCACTGCATTCACGCCCACACCCGGCACATCCGACAGCAACAGCAAAGCACGGTTGAGTTCGGCATCAGCAATCAATTGCCCGCCACTGAGCGGGGCCAGGCTGGCATTGAGCAAGGCGTCGCTGACTTCGCTGTGGTTGTTGAGCTGGACTTTGCCGTAGTGCGCCTCAACGACTTGAATGGTAATGACGCCTTCGGTGATTGACTGAGCCGGAATGATGGCCCGTGTCAGTGGAAAACCATGGCTCTGGTAGTACGCTGTGATACGCCCGGCCACCTCACCGAGTTGCGCTAGCGTCAGGCTTTTGCCTTCCTGGTCGGCGACCAGCGCATGCAACGTGTCCGTGGCAAAGGCGGTATTTCCAGTGATACGCAGCGTGTTCACCTGAATCGGCTGCGATGGAGGCAAGCTGGCATCGCTTCTCGGTTTGACCTCAAGCGTTGGTACATCCGGCTGTGTGATAGCGGGAACTGCTGGTTGTAATTGTTGCAGAATAGACCCAGCATTGGGCGTCACCTCAGGGCCAGCCGCATAGGCACTGGGTGCGGCCAGCAACAAGGCTGCGAACAAGTACTTCATCAAGAAAAGTTGCTTAGACTGCGTGGATGGGGTAGTCATGAGTTTTCTTTATTCCGTGATGCTGGTGGCGACGAGCGGCAATTGCATGCCACCATTCTGAACTTGCAGCATTGGTGCAGGCGTCCCAAATCCTGTGGTGGTATTGACTAAGGTACTGGTCGCTTGCGCGTTGCTACTGCTGCTTGTTGTACTGGAACTGGCACTGCTGTCAGAATCAGTTTGCTGCACCACCAGTGTCGACGACAGGTTCAATGCTTGCGGCTGCGCCGAGGCTTGCGGCGGCAAAACCGACGACTGCACTTGAGTTACCGTGTTTTGAACCTGCTGTGTTACCGAGTTCTGAACCGGCGTGTTTGGCACGATGACAGGCGCTGCCATGATGCTGGCGAAGGCGAGCGATTGCCCGGTAATGATGTAATTGCCGGCATCAGCGCCACCATAAGTGCTGCTCAGATTTACCGCCTTGTTGTCACCAACGGCCGCGTCAGAGAACTGACCAGTCGAAGCAATCGTGATCACATCCGCACCAAGCCTGCCCGCCAGCATGGCATTGCTGGTACTGACCGTAGCTGCCGTGGTGCCGTCATAGACTTTATCGGCAGCAGTGATGCCGCTGACCGTAATCGATGCCGGTGTAATGCTGGCGGTCAGGGCGTTCTGATCAACAATGTTGTAGTTGTCGGCATCGGTGCCGGTCAGTGTGTAACCGCTGACTGTCACCGATTTATGGCTGCCGACGTCCTTGTTCGCGAAGTTGCCCGTTCCCGTACCAGTCAGCGAGACGACGTCGCTACCAAAGGCCGCAGAAAGAGCGGCGGTACCGCTCAGTGTGGCCGTGGTGGTCGTGTCGTAGACCTTATCGGCGGTGGTCAGGCCGATCAGCGACAGATCAGCCTTGGTAATGGTTGCGCTCAGGCCGGTAGGCTGCGTGACGACGTAGTTACCGGCATCGGCGCCGCTCAAGTTGTAGCCCGATACCGTCACCGCTTTGTTCGTACCGACATCCTTCGTTGCAAAGGCCCCCGATCCACTGCCACCCAGCGAGACATCATCACCATTGATCATGCCCGAGTACGCCACATTGGATGTGTTGAGCGTTGCCGTGGTGGTGGCATCGTAGGTTTTATCGGCGGCGGTGATGCCTGTCAGCGTGATGCCTTTGGCAGTCACGGTGTAGCTGCTGCCCGTGGTGCCAAGCACGTTGTAGTTATTGGTCAGGCCACCGTTGCTGCTGGAGCCCAGGCTGAGGCCGGTGGCGCTGTTGAGCGCGCTACCGTTTTGTACATTCTTACTGGCCAGATTGGTGGCATCGCCTGAACCGGTGACGGTGAAGGTCTGTCCGGCCACGCCGGTGGCAGTCAATGTGCTGCCTGCCACGGTGGTGGTGCCGTCATAGACCTTGGTGCCGCTCAAGGTCAGATTGGCCTTGTTGATGGTGGCCGTTACGCTGGTCGGCTGCACCACGTTGTAGTTGTTGGCATCGGAACCACTCAGCGTATAGCCGCTAACGGTGACGGCCTTGTTGGTGCCAGCATTGGCGTCGACGAAGCTGCCGCTACCGGTGCCGGTCACGCTGACGACGTCGCTGCCGATGGCACTCACAGTAGCACTTCCGGCGAGTGTGGCGGTGGTCGTGGCATCGTAGGTTTTATTAAGTCCGGAGACTCCCGACACCACCAGATCGGCCTTGGTAATGGTTGCGCTCAGGCCGGTAGGCTGCGCAACGACGTAGTTACCGGCATCGGCGCCGCTCAAACTGTAGCCCGATACCGTCACCGTTTTATTCGTACCGACATCCTTGGTCGCAAAGCTGCCGGACCCACTGCCGCTCAGCGAAACAGTATCGCCATTGATCAAGCCGGAGTACGCCACATTCGTTGTGTTGAGCGTTGCCGTGGTGGTGGCATCGTAGGTTTTATCGGCGGCGGTGATGCCTGTCAGCGTGATGCCTTTTGCTGTCACGGTGTAACTACTGCCACTGGCGCCAAGCACGTTGTAGTTGCTGCTCAGGCCGCCATTGCTGCTGCTACCCAAGCTGAGGCCGGTGACGCTGCCCAGCGTCGTACCGCTTTGCACATTCTTGCTGACCAGATTGGCGGCATCACCTGAACCGGTGACAGTAAAGGTCTGTCCGGCCACACCAGTGGCCGTCAACGTACTACCAGCAACAGTGGTGGTGCCGTCATAGACCTTGGTGCCGCTCAAGGTCAGATTGGCCTTGTTGATGGTGGCCGTCAGACCGGTTGGCTGCGTCAGTGTGTAGTTACCTGCATCGGTGCCGCTGAGGCCAAGGCCAGTGACGGTGACGGCCTTGCCAGCACCAGCATTGGCATCGGCGAAGGTGGCGGTGCCGCCAGTCAGCGAGACGCTGTCCCCGTTGACGATGCTGGAGGCGACACTGCCGCTGCCAGAGAGCGTGGCCGTGGTGGTGCCGTCATAGGTTTTGTTATTGGCCGCTACACCGGTGGCGCTGATGGTTTTGGCGGTGATCGTGGCGGTCTTGCTGTCGATGCCATTGATGTAGTAGTTGTTTCCGCCGTAACTGACGACGGTGGCTCCATCGCTGTTAGTACTGGTAGTGGCACCGCTGCCGGTGGCGGTGACGCCGGTGATGGTCACTGTTTTGTTGTTGCCAACGTTCTTGTCGGCAAAAGTGCCCACGGCACTGGCGGTATCCAGCGTCAATCCGGACGGCATGCTCAACTGGGAAGTCAGACCGGATACGCTGGTCGTGGTGAGGCCATCGTAAACTTTTGAGGCAGCCGTACCGGTGACATTGATGGCCATATAGTCATTAAATAGACTGTATATGAAGGCGGAATAGTCCGTCCGACTGGCATAGCTGGTCGGGTTGTAATAAATAGAGACGATGCCGACGTCAAGGATAATGATGTTTTGAGAAGGATCATCAAAAGTGACCGTACCTACGCCTGTGGCGGTGTTGTCGGCCCTTAGTATGACATTCCCAGCACCGCTGTTAATAACGATTGCCCCCCCCATATCTGAGGTGCCACCCGGGTAGTGCACATTAGGCGTGTATCTGAAGTCAACATGTCGATAGGCACTCAGCGTGAGTGTATTGTTGCTCGTCCACTCAGTGACGCTATTGCCCGCACCGTAGTCAGTAGTGAGGCCGATGGTATCAAGTACGACGATATCGCCATTACCAGACGTTCCTGTACAGGTCGTCCCCGTGCAACTGGCCAAAGACCCGGTAGTCTTGATGGTCACGTTGCCATTATTAAGCGCATTCGTCAGAACACGCGTGTCGACATTGATGCCGTAGGAATTGCCCCAGATACTGAGATTGCCGATCGTAATATCGTCCGGGTCCAGCAGCCAGTTGCCCGCCGCACCATGGGGTGCGGCAGTATGGACTGAAGCGCTGGCTTTGAGATTCAAGACCTTGCCTGAGGTTTCCACCTGGCCGCCATTGCCAGAAGTGCTGCCGCCGCGTGCCGTGATGCCGCCGTTGAACTGTGTGGTGCCGTCCGACCAGACTGCAACATTGCCGCCATTGCCGGTGGTGATGGCATCGGCTTTGATGGAGGTGCCAGCTTCGACCGTGGTCGTTTTGGCATTTTGCTCGGCGCCAGTACCGTGGAAATTGCCCCCGACCAGTGCTGTGCCGCCGCCACTATCACCAGATACATCAATCACACTGCCTGCCGCCAGTTTGACCGTGCCACCAAGCACCTTCACAGTGCCGCCGGTTTCGCCAGCATTGACGCCGGTGGCAGCAAGTGTGCCGCTATTGGTCGCGGAGCCAGCACTGCCCGCCTCTAGCACAATACTGCCATTGATATTCTGGACGCTGCGCGCCTCGATGATGCCGGTGTTATTGACCACACTGGCAAGTACCGCATCCTTTGCCCCTGCCGATAACCACACCGCGCCGCCATCGGCCTTGATCAGGCCACCGTTTTCGGCTAGGTTGTCTAGCGTGCTCTGGTTGATTTGCAGCTTGACCAGGTTATCACCTGAGAAGCTCAGCGTGACATCGCTGCCCGCACCCAGCGCGACCGACCCCGACGATGCATTGATGGAGCCCTGATTGCTGACGGTATTGCCGATCAAGGCAACATAACCGCCATTGGCCGCATTGATGGCGCCTTGATTGATGATGCTGCCATTACCGGTGCCGCTGAAATTGCGCGTTGAGCTACTCAGATTGGCATCGCTGATATTGAGGGTTGATGCCACCAGACCGCCGACGTTGATTTGTGATCCGGCGCCAAACAGGATGCCGTTGGGATTGATCAGGTAGACCTGGCCGTTGGCATGGAGCTGGCCGTAGAACTGGGTGGCATTGGTGTCGCTGATGCGGTTGACCGCAATGGCGCTGGCTGAGGGTTGGACGAAATTGACCGTCTCATGGCTGGTGGTATTGAAAGACTGCCAATTCAATGACAAGTTCTGACTCGATTGCGTCACCGTGGTCGTGCCCCCGCTCTGGCTGACGCTGCCGCTGCCGGCGGTCACTTGGCCTCCGACCGGTGCCGCCATGGCCGCATGGGTGGCAACCAGCAAGGCGCTGGCGATGAGCTTGCGATTGGCCGCTTTGCCTTTGCCCTTGGTGCGTTCCGAGACGATCACCCAAGTGTGATGTACATGGCTCCAGATGAGTCGATAGATTCTGTTCATGGACGCATGGTGCATGATGGCTCTCCCTGGTTGGCGGCTTGATCGCTTGATGCATCAAGGGTCAGCCGCTTGACATAAGCATATTCATTACTTGGCAGCAAATCTGCCCAGATGCGCCGCAACCCGACGATCCAGCTCTGGTTTCCACTCTGGCGGCATCACTTGATTAACCTGTTGCTCGATATGTTCAACCTCGGCAAGTTCTGCCGGATTTTGGGTGCTGACTTTGGCAGCACGGCTCCACATGTAAATCTTCGCCAGGCTTAACGGTGTCAGCATGCCGGTGGCCGGGTCCGGCGCACTGTTGCCATACAAAATCGCCACCGGCAGATAAGCTGGCGCATACCCTTCGGACGCTGCGTGCTCCAGCCACGACAAGGCCAGCGCGGGATTGGCATCGCCTCCTTGGCCCTGGCCCAGCATCACGCCCAGGCGGTATTGCGCCAGATGGTCGTGGTTTTCGGCAGCCAGCTGATACCAGTAGCGCGCAGCCGCCAGATCTTGCGGCACGTCCGCGCTATCCCGGTAGTACTCAGCAATGCGCAGCATGGCCGATGTCGACCCCGCCTGCGCCGCTTGCGCGCATAGCCCCAGACCGTGCGCGATGTCCTTGGCGACGAGCTGCCCGGTGATATACAGTTGACCGGCCGAACAGAGCCCATAGGCGATGCCCGATTGCGCCGCCTTCTGGTACCACGCTTCTGCTGCCTTGCCGTCGGCCTGCTGTCCGACTCCTGCTGCAAGGCAATCGCCAAAAAACTGTTGCGCGGCCGGGATGTTTCCCTGCGCCGCCTTGCCGAACCAGGCGCAGGCAACCGCCGGATTGCGCACACGGCCCCACCCTTCGCGTTCGATCAAGCCTAGATTGAATTGGGCCAAGGGGTTGCGAGCGGCGACGCGCGCATATTCCTTATAGGCGAGCTCGTATTTCTGGGCAGCCAGTGCCTTGTCGGCGCGTGCCAGATCAGCGCCCAGATCGCGCGGCGCGGCACCGATCTGAAACGGACAAAGCAGCAGCGAGACCAATGCAGCAATAGCGAAGTTACGCAAAGTAGGCATTCCAGATAAAGTCATTAAAACGGCAATGGTGAGCATGCTCATCGACATGCCACCGTTTAGAAACGATCAGATCAGATCGTTAAACAAAGTTAGTCTCTGCTTGGGTACAGGCCATTGGTGGCCGCGATGTAATACGTCAATGCAATATACGGTGGCCGGATATCGATTGGCGCACCCGTTCCGATGACATTCGTATTGCCGGTGACGGTAGCGGTACCAGCCACTGTACCTGTCGCGGTGCTGCCAGGCAGGGTCACGGTCGATGTGCTGGCCGGAACCGTGACCGAAACCGTCCCGCCGCTAATGGCGCCAGGATTGAGCGTTGCATCCGGTGTTGCAGAGGAATAGACGGTCGCAGCAGCCAAACCTACCTTGCCCAGATAATTTCCTGATGGCGTACCGGCGGCGCCGGCGCCATTGACCACATTCATTTTCAGGTTCGATACCGTGCCCGTCGCTACGCTACTGGCAATGTTGACCGTACCGGTCAGCGTTGGCAGGGGCGTGCTGACCGTTATCCCGTTCAGCGTGAGGGGGAGTGCGGACAGTGTGAACATATGCGGCGGCAGTTGTGCAACCGTCAACGCGATGGCACTTTTACCACCAGTGGCGCCTGTAGCGTAATTCACGCCGTCGGCACCGATCACGAATTTGCCACGCAGGTCTGGCAGCTTGAAGGTGATCTTGCCATCGCCTCCATAAGTGGTACCGATCAGGGAATACAGTGCCACATTTGCATTGATCGGCAACTCCTGCCCGGCAGCGAGCACAAACTGTTGATTGAAATTGCCGAAAGTGAAGGGCACGGCCATGACGCAGATACTCGCCAGTACCGGGGTGTCAGAACAGGCATAACTGTGAGGACTCCAGGCTGCAACAGCTATACCAGCGATAAGTGCAGCATGTGAAACGTGATTTCTGCCGAGAGATTTCATTTCATACCCCCCCCCTTGATGTGATGCGAAAAAAAACCTGTTGAGTCGTAGCCTTTCTTTATTTTTATGGTTATTTTGAAGGGCATTCTGCCATTGAAATATTTTTTGTTCAATATGACTTGGCGACAATTTCTCAATATGCCGGAGCACGTCAAAGTATGTTGATGCCTAAGTTTTACGGGTAAATGGCTTCACATCCAGTCACTTGCACATGGCCAGCATCGTGGCGCCATTGAGCGTGGAGCGAGGGGCAGAATTTTTTTGTTTCTGATTCTTTCTGTACCCAGCAAGTGCCCAAGTAGTAAACAAAGATGAAAGATTTCGCCAGACGCTAATCCACGCGATAACTGGGTTCAAACTTGGCGGTGTCTTATCAAACTGCTTTGAATTTGAGAGCGCCCATATATTCTTTGTATGCGCTATATATTCAGGAGTATCTGAGACTGGCCACATTCTCAACCTGCGCATAGCAACATCCAACGCAGCGACGCCGGTCGGACCGATGTGGAAATCCACTATATGTGGGCGTTTTGCTTTGTGCTTTCAAACTGTTCAGCCGTAGCCAAAGAGCAGCCATTGGGTCTGCTTGCTAACTTGTCCCCAAAGCATGGGGTCAAAGCTGTGGATAAAGACTTGAACAAGTCCGCAAACCCGCGTCCACCTTGCGCTGCGAAGCACTGCTTAAAAAACAAGCGATTAACCAATAGGCCGCAATTCAGGTTAATTGCTGTATAAAAAAACAGTAAAATGATGTGCCCGATAACCGCCCTCCCGGCGCTCAATCGGGTTCTCAACAGCTTGCACCACCGATTGACTGTTTGGCCGAAGGGCTGAGGCATGAAGACGAACCAAAGTAAGACCAAAAGCAGGTGCTCAGGTGCCATTGCTGTGAACGGCAAGACAGCGATCCAGCCCGTTGACGCTTGCAACGATGCCCTGCATGAAGTGGGCACCGTTGACCCTGCCGAGTCCAAAGCAAGATGCCATCCACCACGCACAGCCACAGAGGCCGCCGATGCACCGTCCACCCTCAAGCGCAGCCACACCCAGCGCTTGCGTGAGGTCTACCGGTCAGCGGGTTGGCCCTATCAGGATGTGCTTGAGATTGATCTGTTGGCAGCCGGGTTGCTCAAGCGTTGCAATAGTGATAGCGGTCACCCCTTGATTGCACTTACCGATGCAGGTATTGCGCATCTGGCTCAGGCCACCCAAGGCCACCGCCAAGCGCGTTCAGCGCACGAAACCTTGGTGGACAAAGTGGCGCAGTCTATGTTGCGCGACGGCCGCTTGGTCTGGACCGGATTGAGCCTCAGAGCCAAGGTGTCGGGTGAATCTGAAGAGTTGTCGCGCTGGAAGATGTGCCAGCCTGATGTCTTCTCGATTCGCAACAGCTCCCGGCAGGAGTATTTGGAGCCCATCGTGCATGAGATCAAGGTCAGCCGTGCGGATTTGCTGGGTGACATCAAACGCCTTGACAAGCGTGCGGCCTATTTGGATGTGGGCGGTCAGTGCTGGTACGTGCTGGGCTGTGACCGTGGCGGTTTTCCGATTGCCAAAGCCAACGAGATCCCGTTGGAGTGCGGGGTGATGGTGCTTCAAAACAACCAGCTGGAGGTGCTGCGCATGGCGCCCAAGCGGATGGTGAGTCAGTTGCCGTTTTCGGTATGGATGGCTTTGGCCAAGGCGACACCAATGCCGTTGGCTGAATTGGCGCCTTGCCAAGAAGGCCTGGGTTTTGCGCGTGGCGCCAGCCCCGCAAACTGAGCGTCTAGGAGTCTGGGCGGCAGAAGAAATCGAAGCGAAACGGGTGGGAAAAGAGGCCAGTTTGCGCCCACTTTTGAGGACGGTAGCCGTAGCTACCGCCGGAAAAATGGGTGCGAAGTGGGACTTTTCTCCAGCCGTTGCAGCCGATGCCCTTCTGCCGCCCAGACTTCTAGCGCGCTTGATGCAGGCTGTTACGGCACGCCAGCGCTGACGATCAGGTTGAACACCTCGCGCAGCAGCACCAGTTCACTCATCGCGCTGCTGCGCAGCAGGCTGATGGGTTGAAACTCGCCGCCCAGCGCCTCGATGGCGGCTTTGGGTGCGTCGCGGGTGGTAAAGCGCAGCAGGTGGATGCGCACCGGGCCATCTTCGGTTTGCGCCCAGTGGTTGAACTCGTTGACCCGCTCCAGCGTGTCGGGGTCAAAGCCGCACACGTCCACCACAGCCTGCTTCACCGCCTGGCCCGAAAACTCAGGCGTGATCACCGCTGGTGAACGCATCGGTGTGGCGCTGGCAGGCAGGGCGGCTGGCCACAGCAGGGTCTGCTCCCAGCGCGGAAACAGCAACGCGGCGCTGTAGCTGTCAAAGTGGGTGAGGATCACCCGGTTGTGGGTAAAGATGTCGGTGGGTGTCATGGCGGTGTGGTTGATAGGGTGGTGGGTGGCTGAACATGTCAAATTGGCCTTTAGCCCTTTTAAATGCTGGGCTGAGTGCTCTAAAAAGGATAGTTTAGGCAGGCGCTGCAGCGTGTGCTGGTGTGGCATCCCGGCATGGGCTTGCGGCGTCAACAGGCTGTTTCAAGCAAGAACCGTGGCACGGCACTTTTGTCGGGTTTGTGGGATATGGCCCATCACGCCGTGGTGTGGGGCTTGGCGCTATCGTAAAAGTAGCTGTTAGCCCTTTAAGTAAAAGGGCTAGCGGCCAATTTGTCCCGCGGATTCAACGACAAAGTGCATCAGTAGGTAGTTTAATGGGCTGCATTTTGAGCCCATAAAAGACCTCATGGGGCGTGCGATAGCCCAGGCACTTGCGG
>Ga0302213_1001224_pt1 | contig 12506 bp, 9 predicted proteins | sample II_Fen_N1_2_FD_194583 | JGI IMG/M metagenome (GOLD analysis project Ga0302213, IMG submission 194583) | Peat permafrost microbial communities from Stordalen Mire near Abisko, Sweden - II_Fen_N1_1 | ecosystem: Environmental > Terrestrial > Soil > Wetlands > Permafrost | place: Sweden: Abisko... | reverse complement strand
TCCCGGATAATGCTCTATAATATCCGACAATGCCGATTTTTGTAGGCTACTAGTTCCTGCCTGATGGATCACTGCAATTTCACGGCTCATTTCCTTTTTAGTTGAAAAAGCAATGCCCAACCCCCATGCCATCAGAATTGGAAAACCAATTCCCCAGAAGAGTACAGCCGGTTCACGCAGAATTTCTTTCATGTGAGCTATGATAAGCCTGTATAGTTGATTGTTGAACATATTCAATAATTAATAATTAATAATTAACAATTAACAATTAATAATTAACAATTTCTGTTAAGTAATTGTTAGTCAGCTGTAAATAGTAAATAGTAAATGAAAAAATAGTAAATTCTTCTAATCATACAGGTGTCTTCCGGTCATATTAATAAACAGTTCATCCAGGTTATGGGCACGATTGTATTTATGAAGGAGGTTCTCCAATGTGTTATCGGCAAGAATGCTTCCCTGATCCATTATGATAATACGATCGCACAGAAATTCAGCCTCGTCCATATAATGGGTGGTAAGGATCAATGAAGTTTTCTTTTCGTCCTTCAGGTTTTTGAGTAATGTCCATATACCGCGACGTGCATGTGGATCGAGCCCGGTAGTAGGTTCATCCAGCAACAGGATCAGCGGTTTATTCAGTAGTGCGATCCCCATTGCCAGTCGCTGGCGTTGACCACCTGAGAGGTTGTTTACATAGGCTTTTCTCTTTTCCTGCAATTCTACCAGTTCAATCACTTCATTTACCCTGTTTGTACCCAGGTTATAAAAACTGGCAAATAGCTGAGTCGTCTCAAATACAGTCAGTCGGTCCATGAATTTAGTTTCCTGCAGGGAAAGTCCAATAAGCTTATGGAGTTCAGACTGATTTGATTTCCAGGTTTTGCCTGCAATCTTTATCACACCTTCATCCGGGAGTTGAAGTCCTTCTATCATCTCCACTAAGGTAGTTTTTCCTGCACCATTGGGACCAAGCAACCCTACAAATTCACCGGGTTTAATGGCCAGATCCACTCCTTTCACTGCATGGACATCCTTAAATGACTTTTTTACACCGCTTACTTCAACTATAAAATCCATTGTGTGCATGTTTACGTGTTTAATTGCAAGATAAATGAATTCATTCGCTCCCTTAAATAACATTACCTGAACTGATAGAACTCTTTTTTAAAACCATTCGGATTTCAATTTGTTCAATGTCGATTGAAACTGTAATACGAATTATGTTATGTAATGAAGAACCTTTTTTGAGAAATAAGTTACAGGATACAATTAAATACAGCATTTTATATCCAAAAGGACTGAATGAGATTAGCGTATTCTTGTATAGCCAGAAATGTGTACCCATGTTAAATTTACTTCCTGATATAACCAATTTTTAAACTTTGACGTTCCCACAGAGATAAAATAAATGTTTACCTTTGTATCCGATTTTACTCCATACAGAAAAACGTAAAAAGTACAAACAGCTTCATGTAGGAAGTAACTGTAAAATGAATATCTTCAATAAATATAAATCTCACTTTATAGCGTCCATTGGTACACTTGCATTTTTAGGATTGCTTATTGTGATACTTTGCATAAAACCATTTGGTGACTCCAATACGCTAAATCCTGATGATTTAGCCGATCAGGAACTGCCGATTGAATTCAAACCGGAAATGCTGGAAGATATTCCTCTACCACCGCCTTCCAATACACAGAATACTCCAGAAGAATCGACAAAAGAAATTCAGGCGAAGGAAATGACAAGCCCGGAGGATGTTGAACAGGGACCACAGAATCTTCAAGTGAGTGTCACTACAGCAAAAGTAGATTCCGTATTAATTTCTGAATTACGAAAGAGCCTGGATGAGATTAGAAATACAACTCCGGAGGATACTGTTAAAAAACAGCAGATTCAACAAAAGGATGCTCAGCAAGCTAAAATGAACTTAGCGGACAATGCTCAGAATTTCTATGCAGACAGGCAGTTTTATTATGATAATTACCGGGCAATCCTTAATCTCAAGAAAGTATATCCGTACGTTCAACGGACAAAGGAGATTGTTGCCAGGATGAATAGCCAACTTGCAACAATTAAAGATAAAAAAGAACAGCGCAAATTAATAAAGAAAGCCGAAAAAGAATTGTTTGCTCAATTTGAAAAAGATGTACGGAATATGTCTACTTCACAGGGAAAACTCTTGCTTAAACTAATATCCCGTGAAACAAATCAAAGTGCTTACGGGCTTATTAAAACCTATAAAGGTGCCATACCAGCTACGTTCTGGTATGGCGTTGGACTGATATTCCATGAGAATTTAAAACTACAGTACGATTCGATTGGTGAAGATGCTCAACTCGAAAAAATAGTCCAGAAATACAAAAAAGGAAACCTATAAATAATTGTAAATATTTAATTATCTGTTTGATAACTTATAAGTACCTACCTGACATTGATCAGTCAATTATTAATTTTTAATTATTAATTATTTAACCTTTTATTTTATTTCAGCCTTGCATTTAGTAACCATTTGCTCATTCTGGTTTTCTCCCCAGTAAGGTTTAAAGATATCATCTTTCGATTCATTCTTATAAAGTGCTTCTGCCTTTTCAAATAGAGGCAGTGCATTTTTTGCACCACCACCGAACATTTTGGGCGTATAATATACACTGTTTCCATTCAGATAATAAATCCGGGGATTGTTTGGTTGCAGCGATTTTGCCTTCTCCAGCTTTTCTTTAAAAATATCCCCGTACTTTTTATACCGTGCCATGGGTTGAACAGCTATACGGGCATTGGCATGCATGGCATTCAATACATACAATTCGTCGTATTCCGATTTGTAATCGCTTATCGCTTTGTTTAAAAAGACTTCTGCATCGTCCAGGTATGCATCTTTCTTCTTAGAGTCTTTTTCTATAAATGAAAGCACGGTAAGGCTGTAGCAGGCATAGTAATTTGCAGCCCACTGGTCGCTGTATTTATTCGCAATTAATCCAAGGTGATTGCTTGCAGAAACCCAGGCATTCATATCTTTTGCCGAATCAAAGTCATCAACCCCTGCTTTTAAGTCTTCTTTGAATTGCTGCATGTCAGAGGATGGACTCTTGATCGTATCAACTGTAATTTCCTGCGATATAGCAGGTATTGCAAATAGCATGCTACCTGCAATAATAAGGAATGTTAGTTTTTTCATACTTCATGTTGGTTTAAATGATGGATAATTTAGTTTTAGTTCGTGTTACTTAAGTAATCGTAGATATTTAATGATCTGTTTGTTAACCTATAAGTAATACTTCCTACTACTTACTTGTCAGTGATCTGTCAATTATTAATTATTTTAAAGTTCGTCTTTTGTAAACTGACTGAGTGAAATAGTAAATCCGATATATATTGTCCGGTAAAGTGGAGGAATAATGTTGTGAGATGTACCATCCGGTGAAAATTGATAGCCGTAGATATTCTTCCGGTTCAACACATTATCAATGCCCATATATGCTACCCCGAAAAACGTTTTTCCAATCGTTGTCAGATAACTCATATTAAATGACAGGTCATGATAGTCAGGAGCTGTTTTTACATTGAAATTCGGATCATAAAAAGGTCTTCCGCTGGCATATACATACGAGGCACCCACATTAACCTGCAAGGGGTCAATGAAATACTTGACCAGGACATTCAGGTTGTTATTTGCAACAAAGCTGGGCGTCACATTTGACCTAAAATTCTGATAGAGCCGTTTTGTATCTATGTAACTGTATGAAATCCAATAATCAAAATTATGTACAGAAGTTTTATCACGCCAGAATATTTCCAGTCCCTGCGCATAACCATTCCCTGAATTCGTGATGTTCTCACCAACAGGAATAAAGCGATATGGATTAGCATCGTATTTGACAGTATTTGCCAGATTCTCGAATACGAGTTGATTATACGATTTATAATAGGTTTCGATTCTGAATGTCCTGTCGTTTCTCATCCACTGGTAATTGACGATATAATGTACTGCCTGCTGAAAGTCGGGCCTGTAACCGGAAAACAAATATTTTTTATCCGGGTCTTCGTAAAAAAGCCCTCCTGCCAACGATATCTGACTATAATTGCCTGTACCAATAGCCAATGCCAGTCGTGGTCCCAGATTGCTTTTATTTAAAAGAGTACTGTGCTCAACTCGCACTCCGGGTTTAAAGGCAAGCCAACGGTAGGGTTTCCACTCCAGTTCGGTATATCCTGACGCCAGAAATTCATTGAAGCCAGAGGTAAAGGTCGAAAATACCTGATTGTATTGATATCGTTGGAGTTCACTTCCTGCCAGTATATTTACATGATCATTAAAATTATACAACACTTCACCCCGCCATTGTACTCTCCAGTCGTAATTGCTCCCGGGAAGCGACCCCCAATTGATAATGTCTTTGTTATTACTTGCCGAAACAGCTGTGCGTAAGATGATTTTTTCAAACGTGTGCCGGTAGGTACTGTTGAAATACAGGTTGGCGTTCTTAAGCTTAAACCCGATAATAGAATCACCGGGGTTTGGGAAATTGACAATGTCGGAAGAATATGGATTAGGAACATTTGTTCCACTGGAACTGACATCGTACTTAAAGAATATCTTTAATAAATCTTTGTTGGTAGCAGCAAGTACATATTTACCTGAAAATCCTCCACCTATAGGTACCTGAAAGAAATGAAAATTTGTCTGTGCCAAACTAAGGAAAGGGGAAAGATTATCATAATGTCCGGTTATCTCCATGGACGATTTCTTCCACCTCAGAGTACCGGAAAGTGCAACACCTGAAAAGCCTGCTGAGAAATTTAAATTAGTTTTTTCAGCCAGATCCATTGTGTTTAGTTCCAGAACCGATGACAATGCCTGACCATACCTCACACTATAACCGCCACTGCTGAATGAAATCCCTTTAAACTGAAAAGGAACAAACCTGCTTCGTTGTGAAACACCCGGCACATTGCTGGAGAAAGGATTTTGAACTACCATGCCGTCAATGACTATATTGCTTTCACTGGCATCTCCTCCACGAACGAAAAGCCCTGTCTGGTCAGTTTGTGACTGAGTGCCCGGAAGTGTTCGGATAGCTCCAGCAATATCCCCCGACGATCCTGCATTTGTATAAATGTCCAGGGGCTTTAACGTTGCTACTTTCGGATCGTCATTCGCTTCAAATGCACCTGCAGTAACCACAACTTCCCGAATAGATACAGGTTTTTCTTTAATAGTCATGTTATGTACCAGATTGCTTTTATTAATAACTATGGTATCTTTCCGGGTTTCATATCCGATATAGGTACCCACTAACACATGTTTGCCCTTCTCTCGTGTCCTGAATGAAAATCGGCCCAATGAATCGGTCGTAGTACCATCAATGGTTTTTTCGATTGATATGCTGGCAAAGGGTAACGGACGTTTTTTAGTATCTCTCAACTGACCGCTAATTATGCTTTGAGCCTCTGTTAAATCTGTAAACCCCATTATTATGTAACAGATTAAGGCAACTGATACACCTGTATTTCTTATTTTCACCTGTATGTTTCTTAAAGATTAACACGATCTTTCAATATCTTCCTGCATTTTTTCAAATATAGCTTTGTATCTATAGATATTTTTTTAAATAATAACAGAAAAAATGATAATAAGTTTATCAGATAAAAAGGCTGAATCTGTAATTTCATATTTTGTGAACTGAAAGTCAACCGGAAATAAAGGATGATTTAGTAATTAACGGAACAGTTCCGTAAAGGAAAAGTAATATTTGTTTTTATTTATTTTGCTGAATGTGTGAATGTTGCAATTGATTTGTAGAATAATGTAACAACTTTAAAAAAGATTGTCAATACCTTTGAAGGTTGAAACCAGATAAAGAAATCTTGTTAATACAATAGTTTATATGGAAATTATTCATTTAAAAATAAAAGAGTATGTCAATACAAACAATTAATCCGGCAACAAATAATCTCGTTAAGTCATTTCCTGAAATGACGATTAAAGAAGTAGATAACGCCATAACCAAATCAACAAACACATTCGGGGACTGGAGAAAAACCACTTATAAACAACGGGCCGATTTACTACATAAAGTAGCAGCCTTAATGCGTAAAAATAAAACGTCCTTAGCAAAACTGATTACACTTGAAATGGGGAAAATTATCGCTCAGGCTGAAGGTGAAATCGATTTGAGTGCTGATATTTTTGACTATTATGCAACCAACGGAGCCAAATTTTTAGCGGACAAACCTTTTAATCCTGAGTTTGGAGAAGCCTTCGTTCGCTTTACACCCATGGGGGTCCTGTTGGGTGTTGAACCATGGAATTTTCCGTTTTATCAGGTTGCACGTTTTGTAGCACCCAATATTATGGTTGGAAATACTATACTGCTGAAACATGCTTCCATTGTTCCTCAGTGTGCAATAGCTATTGAGGATTTATTTAAAGAAGCGAATGCACCTGCAGGACTGTACACCAATCTTTTGTTATCCGGGAAACGTGCTTCGGAGATCGTTTCTGATGTTCGTATAAAAGGTGTTTCCCTTACAGGCAGTGAGCTGGCTGGTGCAAGTCTGGCCTCCGAAGCAGGAAAATACTTAAAGAAGTCTGTACTTGAATTGGGTGGGAGTGATGCTTTTATCATACTGGAAGATGCCGATATGGATAAAACGGTGGAATGGGCTGTAGTAGGCAGAATAAACAACAACGGTCAATGTTGTGTAGCCTCAAAGCGATTTATAGCGGTGGAATCCATTGCTGATGAATTCCTGAAAAAGTTCAAAGATAAACTATCTAAACTAAAGGTCGGCGATCCAACAGATCCAACCACTGAATTAGGCCCGTTGAGCAGCGAGGAAGCATTGTTACATTTGTTAGATCAGGTAAAGAGGTCGGTGGATGCCGGAGCAACAGTTCTGCTTGGAGGTAATCGGGTAAATCGTCCGGGGGCCTTTATGGAGCCAACTATCTTAACCGGTATAGGAACTGATAATCCTGCATATTACGAAGAATTATTCGGACCGGTTGCTTCCTTTTACCGTGTGAAAGACGAACAGGCAGCCATTGATCTGGCAAACGATTCTCCGTATGGCTTAGGGGGTTCCGTTTTTACACAGGACGTTGAACGTGGTAAAAGGGTTGCCAACAGTATTGATACGGGCATGGTTTATATTAATCATCCTACGTGGACTCAGGCCGATCTGCCTTTTGGAGGTTCAAAAGGTTCCGGTTATGGACAGGAACTATCAGAATTAGGTATTGATGAGTTTGCCATTAAAAAACTTATTAGGGTAAGCGGTTTGACAGATCCTTTTTAAGATATGTCAGGTTTCATATTTAGACAGGAATTCAACTATTGTTGAATTCTTGTTACTGATCCTACAACTTATTTGTAAAACCAATTAATAGTCTTGAATCATCATGATAAGAACGAAGTTTCTTGTCGAAACTTCAGACAATTTATGCTTGGGTGTTAATTGGGTTAAACTAATAATACTAATTCTAAAAAATAAAATGAATACAAATCAGATTGTATTGGCATCAAGGCCTAAAGGTATGCCTCAATTAGCGGATTTTAGATTTGAAAATGTTGAATTGCCTAAGTTGAAGGCTGGTGAGCTGTTGTTAAAACCTCTCTGTTTTTCTGTTGATCCGTATATGCGCGGACGCATGAATGATGCTAAATCCTATATTCAGGCTTTCAAGACCGACAAACCAATTGAAGGTAGTGCACTTGCAACTGTTATGGAAAGCAAGTCCGACTTGTTTAAGTCAGGAGATATTGTGTTGGGTATGCTTCCCTGGCGTGAAAGTACCATTATTTCGGATAAGGGATTGCAAAAAGTGGATGCTACTCAACAACCATTAAGTTATTACCTGAGTGTACTTGGAATGACCGGTATTACTGCCTATATTGGGTTGATGCACATTTGCAAACCCCTGGCTGGTGAAACAGTTGTTGTTTCGGGTGCTGCTGGTGCTGTAGGTATTGTGGTTGGACAGATTGCCAAAATACAAGGGTGCCGGGTAGTAGGAATTACAGGTTCTGAAGAAAAGGTGAAATTATTAGTTGAGAAATTCGGATTTGATGAAGCCATAAACTATAAGACTACTAAGTATGTGAATAAAGCCATTGCAACAATATGCAATGATGGTGTGGATATCTATTTTGATAATGTGGGTGGAAATATTTCGGATGCTGTTATCAGCAATTTAAACGTTCAGTCACGGATTGCCGTTTGTGGGCAAATTGCCTTGTATAACAGCACCGACATACCTGTTGGCCCTCGTATACAACCTACACTTCTTACTAAAAATGTAATGATGCAAGGATTTACTGTCGGCAATTATAAGAGTGAATTCCCCGAGGCTATTGAACATTTGACCCAATGGGTTCACGAGGGTAGAATAGATTTCACAGAATCCATTATATCTGGTTTTGACCAGTTGCCTACTGCCTTTATCGGATTATTCAACGGTGAAAATATAGGTAAAATGATTGTGAAAGTTTAAATACAATTCATTAAACCGGAATAAATAATCCCATACCCTTTTAGAGAGGTATGGGATTTATTGCAATATTAGTACCTGTCTGAAAAATAAAAGAAACGAATGTAAATTTAATTTTGTTGCCCCTAACTTTTAAATAAGATGTAATTTACAATCATCTCGTAATCTATTCAGCTCAAAAAGAACCTATTTCGCTAACTACTCTTAACATTCCCTTTAGGGGCTTGGGGTCATTTATCCAACCTGATAATTTTATATACCACCATGATGTCATTAAAGTCGTTGTATTTATTATCTGATTGATCCAGCTCTTCAAAAGTATATTTACCCGCATATTTCAACCTGATTTTATCAATCATTTTAGAACCGGTAATAAAATACCCTTTGGCAGGCAATTCCTTTTCAAAGTTTCTAAAATGATTGCCTGTATAGAAATTCAGTCCGTACATATTTGGAGATTCTGACAAGTCATTGATCACATAGGTGTTGCCTTTCAGGTCGTACTTAGCCTCAATCTTTTCGGCAAAGGGACGGGACGAATAGGAATCTTTGAATACCGGAAATACGGATGCTTCCAGATAAACCTGAAAACAAATAAATAACCCCATTATCCCGAAAAGGGTAATATATGAAACCTTTCTTTTCCCGAGCAACAAATAGCCTATACATGCAGTAAGCAATACAACCCACATAGTCATGGCCAGCAAGGTAGGATTCATAAATTCAACAGAGAATGTCTTCACATCATGGAGCGTCCTGGCGTCATGAAACAGGGACCCTGCAAAACCTGATAAATCAACAAACCGGAAGATAAACTGAAGTAGCAGGACTATTCCCGATAATACAAGGATGATCGAACCAATCCACTTAATGAATTTAGGTTTGGCTTCCAATGCCCATTCAAATAATAGGGTTAGCAAATAAGCTGCAAACGGATAGGCAGGCATAATATACACGCTTCTCTTGGATGTCGGAATGGCATAGAAAGTAAGTATTACTACCACAGAAACCATGCTGAATAAGGTAAGCTTATCCATAGCCGCGAGCTTTTGCCAGAATAAAGATTTCTGAGGTTTGAAGCCTTTGAACAAGCCTTTGAACGATATGCCGATTGCACTGAATATAAGCAGGAACGACCAGGGTAAAAATCCAAGAATAATGGCAGGAATATAATACCAGAAAGGACCTTTATGACCTAACTCATATGAAATACCAAGTGATTTGCTGTCCCCACCTAAGAATCTGCCGAAGTTCTCAGCATACACGATGTTTAAAAAATGAGTTCCCCCCTGTTGATATGCCAGCACATACCAGATGAGGAGTATCGCCAGAGCCGGCAATGCTACAAACAGATTCTTATAAATGATTTTCCACATGGAATAACGTTGCAGTATCAGCAAATAGATTCCAAAAACCAGGCATGGCAGGATAATTCCCACAGGCCCTTTTACCAATGCTGCTCCACCCAGGAAGAGCGGTATAAGAAACGGATACCCTTTCAGCCCTTTCTCCTCCCAACGGAACAAACTGATCAGGGCTCCTATCATAAAAAAGGCAAGCGTCATGTCAACCCTTGCTTCAATACCCGAGCGATGCATTTCAAAACTGGTTAGCAGGATTAGTGATGCCAGTGCTGCCAATGAGCCGGATTTCCGCTTATAAAGCAAGGTAAAGAACATCATGGTTATGCCTATCAAACCCAATGCAGAAGGCAGGCGGGCGGTTGTTTCGGTTACATGTCCGGCAGGCAGGGAGAATGCAGCAATAAACCAATGCATAAACGGTGGCTTGTACGCCACTTCGTCCGCATAATCGGCAGGCAGTACCCAGTTGCCCGTATTCAGGATGTACGTTGCTACCGTTGCTTCCCGCGGTTCTCCCTTTACATAGAATTCCCCCATGGTAATCCAGGGTAACGTTAACAACATACTAATAAGCAGGATAAGCAGATGCGGATACTTTTGATAGATAACCTGGAATGAGTCAGTTAATTTGTTCATTTCTTTTTCGTTAATGGAGTTCAAAGATACTAAAATAGCTCTTAAAAACAAAAATGTGTAGAAAGGCTATTTGTATTTATGAAAAGAGCGTTTCTCCGGAAAAATGTGATAAAAAAATGTTTTTTCAATATGTATAAAATGCAATAAATTAATGTTATATATACATTTCGTTTGTGTGAAAACAGAAAATAAATAGGGACTAAATATAAATAGTCAAAAATATTAACCGGATAGTCACGTTATTTGCAATATATCCCTGTTTCCTAAATATGGTAGGGTCATTACTTCATAGTATAGAGTGACTTTCGAGGGGCTTGCCTGGGGGTTGCCTGGGGGTTGGGAGGGGTTTAGCTCTCTGAGCCCCCAGGTAACCCTCTCGAAAATCTATCCGATTTCCCTTTATATCTAAAACGAAAGGTTGACAAGATGTATTGAAAGCATAATCTCTTTTTTGTACCTTTGCACCCGGATAAAAATATTTAAAAGGAACAGATGGAATCAAAAGACCTGCCTATTGCGTTAGGGACAGAAAAAGTAGGGAAATTACTGATGCAATATGCCATTCCGGCGATTATTGCCATGACGGCTTCGTCGTTGTACAACATTACTGATAGTATTTTTATTGGGCATGGCGTGGGTGCACTGGCAATTTCAGGACTGGCGCTTACGTTTCCGTTGATGAACCTGGCAGCTGCTTTCGGGTCGTTGGTAGGGGTGGGAGCTTCTACACTGATGTCCGTAAGGCTTGGGCAAAAGGACTACGATACGGCGAATAAGATTCTGGGGAATGTATTTATCCTGAACATTATCCTGGGACTTGCCTATACTGTGGTGGTGTTGTCATTCCTGGATCCGATCCTCTATTTCTTTGGGGCAAGTGATGCTACCCTACCTTATGCGCACCAGTATATGGTGGTTATCCTGCTTGGCAATGTGGTCACGCACATGTTCCTTGGCCTGAATGCCTTGCTTCGTTCTACAGGACGTCCTCAAAAAGCCATGTATACCACACTTTGTTCGGTACTGATAAATGTTATATTAAATCCTCTGTTTATTTTTGTATTCAAATGGGGTATTCAGGGAAGTGCTTTTGCTACTGTCATTTCTCAAGTCGTAATGCTTGTATGGCAAATCAATATCTTTAGCAACAAGAAACATTTTATTCACCTCAAAAAAGGAACATTCCGCCTGCAGCGTAAGATTGTTGTCGATTCAATGGCTATAGGATTATCTCCTTTTTTAATGAATGCTGCTTCGTGCGTAATCGTCGTACTCATTAATCAAGGTCTGATTCACTACGGTGGCGATTTAGCTGTTGGTGCATATGGAATTGTAAACAGGGTAGTCTTTCTTTTTGTGATGATTGTTATGGGAATCAATCAGGGTATGCAACCCATAGCCGGATATAATTTTGGTGCCGGTCATTATGATCGGGTAACCGAGGTACTGAAGAAAACTCTTTTCCTGGCAACAGGTGTCATGACGCTGGGTTTTCTTATCGGAGAATTTTCACCACATGCAGTGGCATCGGTCTTTACTACGGACAAGACTTTGATTAATATGGCTTCCGAAGGATTGCGCATTGTGATTGTATTTTTTCCTATTGTCGGATTGCCCATGGTAACAGCCAACTTCTTCCAAAGCATTGGCATGGCAGGAAAAGCTATATTCCTGTCGTTAACGCGCCAGTTAATATTTTTACTGCCTTGCCTGCTTATTCTTCCGATGATATTCGGATTGAAAGGAGTCTGGTACAGCATGCCGGCAGCAGATCTGGCCTCCAGTGTGATATCAACATATCTGCTGGTTTCGCAGTTTCGAAAGTTCAGGAAGCCTGTTGTTGTTTAAATGTTCCGTGTTCAGCGTTCTGTGTTGAATGGATTGTCTTTTATCTAAAGTCTTTGTTCTTTTATCTTTTATCTAATGTCTTTGTTCTTTTATCTAATTCAAAAATATAACTATCATGAATGAAAAGTTTGTAATAAACATTGGCCGTCAACTGGGTAGT
>Ga0302213_1001218_pt1 | contig 12522 bp, 6 predicted proteins | sample II_Fen_N1_2_FD_194583 | JGI IMG/M metagenome (GOLD analysis project Ga0302213, IMG submission 194583) | Peat permafrost microbial communities from Stordalen Mire near Abisko, Sweden - II_Fen_N1_1 | ecosystem: Environmental > Terrestrial > Soil > Wetlands > Permafrost | place: Sweden: Abisko... | reverse complement strand
GTAAACGGATATGAATATAAATATGGAAGAAGATTATAGTTATACCTGAATATCCCTACATGGTGGCATGGGTTACATATCACAGGCTGGGGCAGCTATATGAAGAATTGAGAAAAAAAATAGATACGTAAAATTAATCATCAAAAAAACGAACCATTTATGGCCAACGAATTAATCACACAGGAAAACAGCGAAAGGGTCAAATCCTTTTTTCTTTCATTGGACAGGCTCTCATCTTCTTTAGAGCGTTTGTTTTCCTCCCGAAAGCCAACGCTTAACGGAGAGAACTTTTACACGGACGAGGCGTTGTCGAAGAAACTAAAAATCAGTCGCAGGAGTTTGCAGGATTATCGCAACGAAGGGCGTATTCCCTATGTCAAACTGGGCGGTAAAATCCTGTACCGGTCTTCCGATATTGAGAAACTGCTGGAAGAAGGCTATCGGGATAAGTTTAAGTAATGGCGTGGTCTGACAAGCCATTTACCGCAAAATTTATTCTCGGACAACCGGTTATTCCCGTGGGCTTCCGCCCCTCCTAACGGGCTGGGAAGCCATGAGCGGGAAATAACCGAAGTTGGACGGGAAATAACTTTTACGCCGTTATGAAACGGCAGGTTATGAGTTGGATAACCTGCCGTCGTTATGTGGAAAAGATCGGTCAATTCAATAGCTGATTTTGAATATTCAAACGTGATTATTACCTCCAGCCTCAATGAAATGCATAATACTACTCTGGAGAAACATGTACCATTCATCAGAAAATAGAAAATGTTAGGAGTATAACCTCGGCTATCTTTCTGAAATATTTTTACCTTAAGTATTTTATCGACTTCGTTGTGAGATCCGAGGAGTGATCTCCGATAAGTAAGCGGCATTTTGTGCGCAGTGATTACTATTTGTGCTTAGTGATAACGTGCAAATATGGCAATTTCCGTTCCTTTGCTGCGCGGAAAAAAAGATACTGCCGTCCTGCTTGACATGCGGTATTTCTATAAAATAACCCCGGTACATAGATTTGGGATGAAGGCACAAAAAGAATATCGTATGACGGATGCTTGTACTCTGGCTCAACGCCAGACGAAAGTGGCTGTATGTCCGGTTGACATAAGCTATTGCAAAACCTCCACCTCCGTGCAGCTACGATATGTTGCCACAAGCTGGTCGGTATTCGTTCAGCGGGAAATATACTTTCAGGTATTGATGCTTAAAGCGGAAAGACGTTTCTCCCGCGAAATTCAGGATATCCACGTTACAAATAGCCGGGTAAACAAGGCCGGGCTTCCATCGGTGCGAGTATCAAACCGCGACTTGTGCAAAGCTCTCGATGTGGACGGATTAATCCGTGTTCACATCACGTTTCCGCGCCCTATTGCCCCAAAAGGGTTGCCCGGGGTTGTTGCCTATGCATGCCGCCGCTTAACGATTTGCAGGTTTGGACTCACAATCTGTGCGTATGACGCCGCGAGCGATCAGGTATTATGGAGTAGTAAAATAAAAAAAACGGTAACAGCATGGCAAATATTCGGTTATGTAAGTAATGTATTAAAGCAAAAATGTGAACAAATGCCCTATATCACTACCTGACTATAACGCTAATCCGGCTTGCGCAACGAGGCCGGTACATGGAGCGAAGTGGTAGTTGTGATGGTAGCGTAAGGTGCAACCTCTACGAGGTTGCTTTCGGGATGGATGAACGGCTTTTCTATTGATATTGACTACCTACGGCAAAATTATTTGCAAGACGATTTGCCCGTTAGGGCATACATATCAATAGAAGAACATGGACAAACAACGAAATGAATTGCCCGATAGGGCATAAATAAAGATAAAACATGAATGTTCCCGATAAATTCGGGACAAGCTCTACGGACAATAAAACATTAGTACATGTTTATTCAATGGATATATAACTCCTGATTCACATTAAATATTGAAATAGAAACAATTAATACATATAAATAATGAAAAAACTTTTACTCTTCTTATTTGTAATAAACCTTTCGCTTAACACCTGGGCTACTGACTTTACGATTAACGGTGTGAATGCCTTGCAGTTCGATGGTGCGAACAACTACGTCGCCATCCCCTCGGTTGCAACCAACCTTAGCACCTTCACCATCGAGGCGTGGGTGCGCCCCAATGCCGTTCCCGCTTCGGGGTTTGTGGCCATCTTGAATACCACCTCGTGGGATGCCACCAACGGCAGCTCAATCCATTTTCAGGTCGAGAATAGTAATCTGATGCTTGCTGTTTACGGTATCACGGGTGGATTTCCTTACTCAGGCTACACGCCAACCACCTGCTGGCAGCACCTTGCCGTTACCTACGACAAACCCAACAGTTTGGTGAAATTCTACGTTAACGGTACACTTGTTCAGAGCGTAAGCCGAAGCCTTCCATTGGCTAAAATCGATGCGGCCAGTATCGGCTCGTGGAAGGGTACGGAGCGTTACTTTAACGGCACTATCGACGAGGTACGCGTTTGGAACACCGTGCGCACGGCTGCCGACATTACTGGCAACATGATGACCCCCTTAGTCAACCCCGAAAGCATATCGGGCCTTATCGCTTACTACCCCTTCGACCAAGGGGTTGCCGGCGAGGGGAATGCCACCCAAACCACGCTGCTCGATAAATCCGCAAATCACCTGAACGGAACGCTTAAAAACTTCTGGCTGGGCAATTACTCCAACTGGTGCGAACGAACCACAAGCGATAATGCGTTGCATTTTGATGGCACCGATGACTACGTTGACCTAAGCACATCACTGCCCGTGGACTACAGCAAAGGTTTTAGCTGTACTGCAATGGTGAAATGGGATAAGTTTAACTCATGGTCGCGGATTATCGACTTTGGCAACGGGTCAGCCTCCGACAATATCCTGTTTGCCAATTCCAGCACCTCAGGTACTCCCTACTTCGCCGTATATAAGGGGGGAGGCGAGACGCATATAAGTGCCACAAAGTCGTTAAATGCAAACCAGTGGTACAACCTGGCGGTTACCGTATCGGCTGCCGGAGTAGCCAAGCTCTATATCGATGGTGCGCTGAATAATACTGTTACGGGTGTGTCTCTCCCCAACACCATTGCTCGTACCAAACAATATATCGGTAAGTCCAATTGGGCCAGTGAAAGCTACTTTAGCGGAATGATGGATAACATCGGCGTATGGAACCGCGAGCTGACCGCAACTGAAGCCGCTGCCGGAGCCACCAATCTCACGGGCAACGAAGCGGGGCTGGTTTACAGCTACAAATTTAATCAGGGCTCAGCCGGCGGAAGCAACAGCAACATCACAACGCTGATTGATGGTTCATCATCGGCCCAAAACGGAACGCTGAAGAACTTTGCCCTTTCGGCATTGCAATCGAACTTCGTTAAAAACTTCCAAACACCCGTTATCTCCTCAATATCACCTTTACTAGGGGCTGTTAGCTCAGCTGTAACCATTAATGGGAGTAACTTCAACGCCATACCTGCAAACAACATCGTTTACATGGGCGCAGTTCGGGCAAATGTAACAGCGGCCACCCCAACCAGCGTAACGGCAACCGTTCCTGCGGGGGCTACCTTTCAACTATTATCGCTGATGGATGCCACCACTGGCTTAACCGCTTACTCGCCTCAGCCATTTTTGCAAACCTTTGCGGGTACACCCACCATTAGCATGGAAGATACAAAGACTTTTGCAACAGGAACGACTCCCGCGAGTGTTGCCATCTGCGATATCGATGGCGATGGTAAGCCTGACATGGTGACAACGAATAGAGACAATAACACCATTTCGGTTCTGCTAAGCACTTGCACGGTGGGCAACATTGGCTTTGCCGCTAAGATTGATATTGGAGTTGCCCAAAATCCAAATATGGTCATCGCCGGCGATATCGATGGCGATGGCAAGCTCGATTTGATAACAGCCAATGTTGGGAGTAACTCCATTTCGGTGCTTCGAAATACCAGCACGGTGGGTGCCGTAAGCTTTGCAGCAAGTGTTGACTACACCGTTGGAACTAACCCTTTCAATTTAGCCATAGGCGATTTGGACGGCGATGGCAAACCCGATATTGTAGTTGCTAATACCTTTTCCAGCTCCCTTTCGGTGTTTCGCAACACCTCTTCTGCTGGGAATGTCGCCTTGGCTCCCAAAATTGATATTGTAGTGGGTGAACGTCCCCTTGGTCTTGCCATTGGCGATATTGATGGCGATGGAAAGGCGGATATCGTTGAGGTTGAGATATTCGGTTGCAAGGTAGCAGTGCTACGCAATACCGGCTCGTGGGGTAGCATCAGCTTTGCCCCAAAGGTTGATTATCCGCTTGGAGGAAACCCCCGCAATGTTGCCCTTTCTGATTTCGATGGCGATGGGCGGCTCGATATGGCCGTAACCGTTCAATCGGATATGGCCGTTTCGGTATTCCGAAACACCAGTACCGTAAGCAATGTCAGCTTTGATGCAAAAATTAATCTACCATCGATAAACAATCTCGATGCAATCTCAATTGCCGATTTCAATGGCGATGGTAAGCCCGACATCGTAACATCAAGCTTGCCAGAATATTTTGCTTGTGTATATCCGAACTCAAGCACTATGGGGAGCCTTAGCTTTGCAACGAGGGTTGATTTTGGGTCCCCTTACGCGCAAAGCGTTCAGGCTGGTGATATTGATGGCGATGGCAAACCCGACATCATTGTGACTAACTGCAAAAGCGCCACCCATAATGTTGGAGTATTTCGAAACATTACAACCAATGGAGTTCTAAACATATCAGCAGCAACTGTCAGCATGAGGGCTAACGCAACAACCCGTGCGGTTGATGTAACCTGCAATACACCGTGGGCGGTTTACAGCCATGATTCATGGCTCGACGTAAACGCTACGGGCTTAACAGGTAATGGGAGAATCACCCTAACAGCATCTAGCAACTTTACGGGCATTACCCGAACCGCTATTGTTACCATTAAATCGGGCATCCTAACAAGAACAATTACTGTTCTTCAGGTAAGCAGTGCTGTGCCAACGATAACCTCCACCTCATCGGTAAACGGAACAGCCGGAGCGGCCATAACCATTACAGGGAGCAACTTCAACACCACCCCATCGAACAACATCGTATTCTTTGGGGCTACGCGCGCTACCGTAACCGCAGCCACGGCAACTAGCCTCACGGTAACCATTCCCGCTGGGGCAACGTACCGAAACCTATCGGTAACCGATATAGTTACTGGGCTAACTGGCTACTCCACGCTACCATTTAACCCTACCTATAATAATACATCCGCCGTACTATTCGACCCCAAGGTCGATTTCGCCTCAGCGGAAATTCCATCGTTCTCTGTTATCCATGACCTCAATGGCGATGGCAAACCCGACCTCGTAGCAGTTAACCTTGCCGCTAATACGGTATCGGTGCTCAGCAATGCGAGCTCAGCAGGAAGCCTTGCCTTTGCGCCAAAGGCGGATTTTGCAACAGGGTCGCTCCCATTCCATGTTGCCGTTGGCGATTTAGATGGCGATGGCCTGCCCGACCTAGCCATTACTAACCGTAGCAGTAATACCGTATCGGTGCTACGCAACACCTCTACTTCGGGCAACATTAGCTTTGCCCCTAAAGTCGATTTTGCTACAGGAACATCGCCATACTACGTAGCCATTGGTGATATTGATGGCGATGGTCGCCTCGACTTAGCGATAGCCAACAACCAGAGCGGCTCGGTTTCGGTGATAATCAACTCTGGCTCGGCAGGCAATATCAGCTTTGAGCCTAAGATTGATTATACTGTTGGAACGAGCCCTACAAGTGTTGCCATTGCTAACCTCGACGATGATGGTAAGCCCGACCTAGCTGTAACAAACTATACCTCAAATACGGTATCGATACTAAAGAACACCAGCACTAGCAGCGTTAGCTTTGCCGATAAGATTGATATTGCAGTTAGCTCCAACCCATTAAGTATCTGCGCAAGCGATTTTGATGGCGATGGTAAAGCCGACCTGGCCACGGTCAACTACGGCTCGTACACCGTTTCGGTGCTGCGGAATACCTCATCGGGCGGTGCAATTGGCTTTGCCGATAAGGCCGATTACTTTACTGGCGATAATCCCAAGAGCGTTACCGTTGGCGATATCGATGGCAACGGCAAGCCCGACCTGATTGTGGCCAACCTCGCCTCCGAAAATATCTCGCTGCTGCGCAACACCTCTACCACTGGGGCTATCAGCTTTGCCGATAGGGACGATTACGCCATAGGCTCAGGTGTAACCAACGCATCGATGGCCGATTTGGATGGCGATGGCAATCCCGACTTCGCAATAGCAAGCGCATCAACAAAAAACATATCGGTGCTGCGCTTTACCACAAAGCCAACGGTAAACCTTTCGTCGCTAGTTGCACGCGTAGGCTGGGAGGCCAACAGCACAGCTACGATAAAGGTAGCCGCCAACATCGGTTGCTCAGCAAGCAGCAATCAGCCTTGGCTTACCGTAAGCCCAGCCTCGTTGACTGGTAACGGAACGTTCACCTTTACGGCAACAATCAACGTGGGTATCAATAAGCGAGAGGCATTGGTTACCGTTTCGGCTTCGGGGTTAACCAACCAGGTGATAAAGGTTACGCAATCGGGCGGAAATCCACCCATTATCACCTCGCTAAGCCCTGCAAGCGGTGGAGTTGGAACGGTAGTGACTATAAACGGGAGCAGTTTTAGTTCAGTACCAGCCGAAAACATCGTTTACTTTGGCGCTGTTCGCGCAACGGTAAGCGCAGCAACGGCAACCAGTTTAACGGTTGCAGTACCCGCAGGAGCGGGGTCAGTTGTACCGGTTACAGTAGTTATTAACGGTGGAATAGGCTACTCAACCACCAGCAGCCCCCCCCGATTCACCATAACCAGCACGCCCAACCCCGCCTTAACCTACAAAAGGACTGATATTCCGGTTGGCGAAGAGGCCGATGATGTTGCCGTTGGCGATTTTAACGGCGATGGCAAGGCCGATATTGCCGTATCAAACTACTACTCGCATACCGTATCCATTCTAGAGGGCAACGGCGATGGTACGGTTAAGGGTAAAGTCGATGTCGGAGTCGGAAGTTTTCCCCTTGCTTTGGCCGTGGGCGATGTAAACGCCGATGGTAAGCTCGATTTGGTTTCAACCTGCTATAACTCCCCTGTGGTAAGCGTTCTTCTAGGCCATGGCGATGGAACGTTTGAGAATAAGGTTGACTTTGGAGTTGGAAATTCGCCTAACGCGATTGCCATTGCCGATTTTAACGGCGATGGGAAGGCCGATTTGGCCGTATCAAACTATGACAATAATAACATAAGTATCCTGCTAGGCAATGGCAATGGAACATTTGCCCCAAGGGTTAACTACGCTACGGGAAGAATACCCCAAGCGCTAGTTGTAGGCGATTTTAACGGTGACCATAAGGTTGACTTTGCGGTTACTAGCGGTCAAACCAACATGGTTTGTATTCATTTAGGCCGGGGCGATGGAACGTTTGCCGCGAAGGTTGACTATCCGGTAGCCACTGACCCTATGGCGTTAGCCGTTGGCGATTTTAACGGCGATGGCATACTCGACCTGGCAACCGCCAATTCCTCATCGAACAGCGTTAGCTTACTAGAGGGGAACGGCAACGGAACATTTGCCCCAAGGGTCGATTACCCAATGGGCGATGGTTCGAGCCCTAACTCATTAGCCGTTGGCGATTTTAATGGCGATGGCTTTGCCGATTTAGCCGTTACAAATCGCAACTGGAATGGCGTTGGCCTACTCCAAGGCGTTGGCAATGGAACCTTTGTTAGGGGGATAGATATCGCTGTTGGGTCAAATCCTTACGATATAGCCTTTGGCGACTTTAACGGCGATGGCCTAGCCGATATGGTAACAGCCAACGATGCCTCTAACGATGCCACCATTCTGGTCAACAGCTCTGTTGTAGTTGCCACTAAAGGAGTAGCGGATATAGGTTCAACCACCGCTACAGTTAACGCAACGATTGCTAGCATTGGCTTTTTACCTATCGTTCAGCACGGCGTGGTGTGGAGTAAGGCAACCAAGCCCGAGGTGAATTTAACCACCAAAACGGAGAAAGGCTTTATCACAGGGTTAGGCTTCACCTCATCAATTGCCGACTTAGAACCTCGAAACAAATACTACGTTAGGGCATACGTCACCAACCTCGATGGGACGAGCTACGGCAACGAGCTTTCGTTTACCACCCTCTCGGTTCCCGATGCACCAACAGGAGTAACGGCAACTTGTGCCAATAGTAAAACAACCGTAACATTCACCGTTCCCGTTTTCGATGGGGGAACTCCAATTACCAATTACAAGGTAACAGCATCACCTGGAGGGAAAACGGCTACTGGCAGCACAAGTCCAATTGATATCACAGGGTTAACCATTGGGAACACCTATACGTTTACTGCTACCGCTACCAATGCCATTGGCGAGAGTTTACCTTCAATGGTTTCGGTTCCTTTAACCATTACCGATACCGAGAAACCTAGCATTGCTGGAGTTCCCGCAAATATATCGGTTAACACCGATGCGGGTCAGAGCTACGCAACGGTATCGTGGACTGCTCCTACAGCAGCCGATAACGTTGCGGTAACCACCTTTACCACCGACCATGCAATCGGCTCGCAGTTCCCCATCGGAACAACCACTGTGACCTACACCGCTAAAGATGCTGCTGCGAATACCACAACAGCAAGCTTTACCGTAACCGTTGCTGACAACGAGAAACCCGCTTTATCATCAACCCCTTCGAATATTACGGTTAATACTGATGCGGGGATGAGCTATGCCGCCGTTATATGGACAGAACCTGTTGCTACCGATAATGTTGGTGTGTTAACTTTTACATCCAACCATGCAAACGGCTCGCAGTTCCCAGTTGGCACAACGGCAGTTACCTATACCGCCACCGATGCTGCTGGCAATTCGGATAAAACAAGCTTTACCATAACCGTAGTTGATGCCGAGAAGCCTGTGATTACAAGCATTCCCTCGGACATCAACGTAAGCACCGATGCAGGTAAAGATTATGCTACCGTAACCGTGGGTGCTGCTACCGCCACCGATAACGTGGGTGTTATCAGCTTAATAGCAACACCTCGTCCAGCAGCATTCCCCGTTGGTTCAACCATTATAACCTACACGGCAATGGATGCTGCAGGGAATATCGCAACCCGAAGCTTTACTGTAACCGTAACGCAGGCGGCAGGGGCAGCAACGCTTAGCGTGTCGGCACCAATGGTGTATGCTGGTGCTGAGGGTGGTAACACTCCTTCGGTGGAAATTTTTTCCAACACAACATGGAATGTGGCAAGCGATCAATCGTGGCTTACCATCAACGCTGCAACAGGAACCGGCAACGGCATGCTTACCTTTGCCGTAGAAGCTAATCTAATGCAAACGCCCCGCACAGCTACCGTTACTATTTCGGCTCCGGGTGCAACAAGCAAGATCATTACCGTATCACAAGCACCTGGATCCGCTACGCTTAACCTGTCAGCTACCACAGCAAGCATTGCGGCGTCAGTAGGCAGTACGGCTACCGTTGATGTAACTTCAAATACCAGTTGGACAGCCACTAGCGACCAATCGTGGCTTACCGTAAGTCCTGCCTCGGCAACAGGCAACGGTACGCTTACCTTTACCGCCGCGGTGAATACAACCACGGGAACGCGCACGGCTACTGTTACCGTTTCGGGTACAGGCGTTGCCAGTCAGACTATTACCATTACACAAGCGGCGGCGGCTACCTATGTCATTACAGCAAGCATAAACCCTGCAAACTCAGGTGCAGTTACAGGTGCAGGGTCGTACAACCCGGGCGATAATGTTACTTTAACCGCCACACCAAACACGGGCTACAGCTTTGTAAACTGGACGGAAAATGGTGCGGAAATAGTTTCGAATGATGCAAGTTACTCGTTTACGGCCTCGGCCAGCAGAACACTGATTGCTAACTTCCACGCAGTTGTTGTGCCGGCTACCTATGTCATTACGGCAAGTGTAAGCCTTGCAAATTCCGGTACAGTTACAGGCATAGGTTCGTACAACTCGGGCGATAATGTGACTTTAACCGCCACATCAAACACGGGCTACAGCTTTGTAAACTGGACGGAAAATGGCGCGGAAGTTTCGACCACGACTAGTTATTCGTTTACCGCTTCGGCCAGCAGAACACTGGTAGCTAACTTTAAAGTAGATGTAGTGCAGTATAGCATTGCAGCGAGTGCCAGCCCTGCAAGCTCAGGTACAGTTACAGGTGCAGGGTCGTACAACTCGGGCGATAATGTGACTTTAACCGCCACACCAAACACGGGCTACAGCTTTGTGAACTGGACGGAAAATGGCGCGGAAGTATCGACCACGGCTAGTTACTCGTTTACCGCCTCGACCAGCAGAACACTGGTAGCTAACTTTAAACTGATTGCAACAGGTATAGACGAGGTTACAGGGACAAACTCCATTAGTATCTATCCTAATCCTACCACTGACCATTTCGCAGTAAAGGGGCTGGACAAAGCCGCTACATTACAGTTGTTCGACATTTCTGGCAAATTATTGCTAACCAAAGAAGTGAGCGATGCTTCTCCCGTATCAGTAAGTAGCCTTGTCCGTGGCATGTATATCGTGAAAGTAGCTGGTAGAAAATTTAGGTTGATAAAGAAATAGCGTAAAGATTTTGAATTATTGAATAATCTTGCAAAGAGCCGCCAATCGGAAGATTAGCGGCTCTTTTACTATCAAAAAAGCAGATGCAGAACAGCGATGATCTGGCAGCCCCTTTTGTCCCATTTTCATTAGTTGTCCGAGGATATTTTTCAATTAAATAAAAAATTAGTAATTTTGAAAACCAAATAGAATAAAATACTGCCGCTATCCGGCAATTATTGATTTTGCGTAATATCTTCCCTATGGCTAATCTTTTTTATATATCAGAGATAATATTAAGCACCATGTGTTTGCTTATGGGTATCATCTTTGGGGTTGTCCCTGTTCCGGCTAACAAGCATTTGGGCAACTACCGCATTTCATTAAAGATACTGTCGGTCGATTATATTGTGATGAGCCTATTGAACCTGTATTTAATCTTGTTTGTGTGGGATCAACCTTTTATTGGATATTTCAATTTCGTTCGTGTGCTGATTTGTTCATCTCAGGCATTTCTTTTTGCTTTTGCGATGTTCAACCTGCTCGATCCGCAATACGTAATTCCCCGAAGGTTATGGCGAAACCTTCTACCTTTAGCCGCGTTCACGTTGGCTTATATAACCAGCCTGCTTATCTTTGGCAATTCTGAAATTCAAGACTTATCAAAACTAGATGAAGGTATCTGGCATCCTACGATTATAATCAGAATATTCTTTTTTCTTTTTTATGCTGTTCAAGTGGGTTACTATAGCTATCTGTTATACCGCACTGATAGAAAGTTCAAGCATGAGATGGAGAATTACTTTTCGGACACTCACCAATTCAACCCGAAAAGTTTTCAAGGGTTATCAGTCGGTTTGGTTCTGTTTGGAGTAATTGCTTTAATTTTCCTTTTTCTGCCTTTTAGTAGTTATGATTTTGGGTTAACTCTGCTGACAATAGTTTTTTATTTCTTTTTCGCCGTAAAATTTATTAACTATCCCAAACTATTCCTTGTAATTGAACCGGCAATATACCCCGACCCTGAAAACGACTCCACGGAATTTGTAAAGGCTGAAGATATTGATGTATTAAACCTGCAACGCCCCCGAAATAATTGGATTGGCCTGAAAAATATCATTTTAGAAGAAAAGTACTATCTCAAAGAGCAAATTACGCTTGAAGAAATGGCTCAGACATTAAGAATCAGTCGCAATACGCTTTCTAACCTGATTAACTCTGAAGAAAAGCAAAATTTCTATAGTTGGATAAACTCACTCAGAATAGAACAAGCCAAAATACTCTTCCTCGAACGCCCCGACTACACAATTGGTCAGATAGCCCAATTAACCGGTTTTTCCGAAACAACAAACTTCAGCCGCACGTTTAAAAAAATAACCGGACATACTCCATCTGATTGGCGTACGATTAATTCATAATCTTATCAGTATTTTAGGGATTTTCGTGTTAGATAGCATTCTAAGCAACCACTTCCGAAATATCTCCGCCCTATGCGACTGCACCCGAAAAGCAACAGCTATTATCATTTCTAATCCGTAATACTCAGGGTACACTTTTTGCCCATCGACAGTGCAGCACATGGAGTAGTCACCATTGGCAATGCCTAATTTCTCAATAGTTCGGATAGTTCGTTTTGTTGTTTGATAGTAGCTACCTAACAGTTCTGCTATTTCTGAAATGGTCATTCTTGTATTGCTTGGAACAGTTACCGCTCCATTATCGCTGATTGTAATTATTGTTCTTTTCATAGATGTACGGTTTGAATTGCGTTATTCTGCATCGTTTTTCTTCGCTTGATAAGTCGGTCCATATCTTCCGATATTTTATCATCTGTTACTTTGGCGTAAAT
>Ga0302213_1001210_pt1 | contig 12588 bp, 13 predicted proteins | sample II_Fen_N1_2_FD_194583 | JGI IMG/M metagenome (GOLD analysis project Ga0302213, IMG submission 194583) | Peat permafrost microbial communities from Stordalen Mire near Abisko, Sweden - II_Fen_N1_1 | ecosystem: Environmental > Terrestrial > Soil > Wetlands > Permafrost | place: Sweden: Abisko... | reverse complement strand
TGAAGTTACATCAGGCGGGTTACCTTGATAACTCTAACGGTGCAGTATATAATCGTGGTGGTTATGGGTATTATTGGAGTAGTATTCAATATCCGAATAGTAGTAATGGTAGTTGTCTTTATATTTATAATGGTTATAGTGATGTTACCTATAGTAGTAAAGCTAATGCTTTTTCTGTACGTTGTCTGCGTGATTATATTGTTCCAACTAAGCCTGGAGTAAGCAATGTGTCTATACCAACGGCTACAATGGGAAGTTCTACAGCTATCGGTTCAGCTACAATAACTCCGGATGGTGGAGATGATGTTACAGATTGTGGTTTATGTTGGAATACTAATGGAACTCCAACTACATCGGATAATATACTTTCATGTGGTACTGGAACGGGGGTGATATCGAGCATGTTAATGGGGCTGACACAAGGACCGACCTACTACGTTCGTGCTTATGCAACAAACAGTGCTGGAACTGCTTATAGTCCAGTTGTGAGTAGTTTTAGAATATGCCCGACCTCATTTATTGTAAATCACATTGCAGGTATTAAAGGAGCACCGGTAACTAAAACCGTTAATTATGAATCTATTAGTTCCTCAATTTCAGGAGCTGCAAAATGTTGGTTGACACAAAATTTAGGTGCTACCCAACAAGCGACTTCTGTAACTGATGCTACCGAAGCTTCTTCTGGATGGTATTGGCAGTTTAATAGATCTCAAGGATACCAGTTTACTGGTGTCCGAACGCCTGCTACTGCATGGAATACCAGCATTACCGAAAGTAGTAACTGGTCACCTGCTAACGATCCATGTACGTTGTTGCTTGGTACCGGTTGGCGTATACCTAATTCAGGAGAATGGACAAATGCTGATGCGCCACCTCAGTATTGGTTGACGGCTGTTGATAGTTATAACTCTGTTTTGAAATTACACCAGGCAGGATATCTTGATAACTCAAACGGGTCAGTATATAATCGTGGTGGGTATGGGTACTATTGGAGCAGTAATCAATATCCAAATAGTAGTAATGGTAGTTGCTTTTATATTTATAATGGTTATAGTGATGTTACCTATAGTAATAAGGCTAATACATTTTCTGTACGTTGTATTCAGGATTAATCGTATGTTTTAAAGAAAAGTGTGTTCTATTTGAGTACTGAAAGTCTATTATTCTTATTCTTCAGGATTTTAGTAAAAAATAAAAAATGAAGGTTAATTATCTGAAAGCTAAATCGCAATTTTATATTTTTGTTATTCTATTTTGCGGGTTGGTATTTGTATGATGTATATGTCCAAAACGTCAACATAAAGATCTATTTATCCTGATTATATTCAAGTAAATAATGCCTGATGCCTCTTTCCGGAGCCGGTGCATTAAAACCTATAATTGAAAATCCGGGTATTAAAGATGCTGAAATAGCAACATTGACTGTCCCCAAAGATAAATTACCCGGTCAATTTGTGTTGCGTTTTGATTATGTGGAGAAGGAGGAAAGTGGCCCTTATCTTTCAGAACACTATTTTTTTTATAGGTAGCCAGGATTTGGGAATGTGGATAACAGCGAATGCCTGAAATAAACATATAAAAAAAGGCTGATTCCAAATATGGAATCAGCCTTTTTTATGTGCTTTTGTTTCAGATAAACCGAAACAAGTTGAAATGCTTTATTTAAGCGTTTTTTGCTTTTGCAAGGATCGCTGAAAATGCTTCCGGGTGGTTCATGGCTAAATCGGCCAATACTTTGCGGTTCATTTCAATTCCTGATTTGTGCAGGGCACCCATCAGTTTTGAATACGACATACCTTCCAGACGCGCAGCAGCATTGATACGTTGAATCCACAAAGCGCGGAACGTACGTTTTTTGTTCTTGCGATCACGGTAGGCATATTGCAACCCTTTTTCCCATGTGTTCTTGGCAACGGTCCATACATTACGGCGACCTCCAAAATAACCTCTTGTAAGGCTTAAAATTCTTTTTCTTCTTTTACGTGAAGCAACGTGGTTTACTGACCTTGGCATAATTAAAATGATTTATGAATGTTAGCGTCGCTTTTCGCAGCGAACTTGAGGCTAAAGGCATTCGGTTTTTGACTAAGAAAATGTGATAATAAAAGATAAATTGACTACTTCAAGCAAAGCATTTGTTTAACGTTCGTCAGGTCGGTCTTGTGAACAAGAGCCATGTGAGTCAGGTTACGTTTTTGTTTTGTTGTTTTCTTAGTCAAAATGTGGCTTTTAAAAGCATGTTTTCTTTTGATCTTTCCTGTTCCGGTAAGGGTGAACCTTTTTTTTGCACCGGAGTTAGTTTTCATTTTTGGCATTGTTACTATATTTAAATTGTATAATCTTCTTTGTTTAACTGCTTATTTTACTTTCTTAGGTGAAAACATGATAATCATGCGTTTCCCTTCCAGTTGAGGCAGTTGATCTACTTTGGCATATTCTTCCAGGTCACTTGCAAAACGGAGCAATAAAACTTCGCCTTGTTCTTTAAAGAGTATGGAACGACCTTTGAAAAATACATATGCTTTTACTTTGCAGCCTTCTTTCAAAAAGCCCTGAGCATGTTTTAGCTTGAAATTATAATCATGATCATCGGTTTGAGGCCCGAAGCGTATCTCTTTCAAAATCACTTTTGCCGTTTTTGCCTTTGATTCTTTCTCGCGTTTTTTAATTTGGTATAAGAACTTCTGATAATCAACTACTTTACAAACCGGTGGCTCAGCATTAGGCGATATTTCTACCAAATCTAATTCGAGTTGATCAGCAATCCGAATGGCTTCTTCATAGGGATAGACGCCTTGTTCTACGTTTTCACCTACCAAACGAACTTCTTTTACCCCTTTAATCTTTTCGTTTATCCGATTGGGTTGCTCTTTTACTCTTCCTCTAAGAGGTCTGATGGTTAATTGTTTAGCTATTACTTGTTTCCTCCTTAATTTGAATGCGTGAATAAAATTTTAGTTATGCTTTTTTGAGCCCGCAAATATAACACTTTTATTTGAATTACTAATGGTGAAACGAAATAAATTCTGACATTTTTAAAAACAAATAGCATATAACATTCATTCAATCTGGTTGTTGCTCATTCAATCTTTGCAGGTATTCTTCAAGACGGTCCATGCCTGTCCGGATATTCTCCAGTGAATTGGCATAGGAGAACCTGACAAAGCCTTCACCACCCGTTCCAAAATCAATTCCCGGGGTAATGCCTACATGAGCCTTTTCCAATACGTCAAAGGCAAAATGATACGAATCGCTCGTGAACTTACGGGCATCACAAAACACGTAAAAAGCCCCTTGTGGTTCTGTATGAATAGTGAATCCCATACCTTTGAGCCTTTCTATAATGTATAAGCGTCTTTCGTTGTAAACAGTTCGCATGGCATCAACATCTGCTTTTGCATTATTAAGAGCGGCAATTCCGGCCTTTTGTGCCGTGCTGGGTGCGCAGATAAATAGATTCTGCTGTAATATCTGCAATGATCGCATATATTCCTTAGGGGCAATCAGGTACCCAAGACGTAATCCAGTCATGGCAAATCTTTTTGAAAAGCCATTTATAACAAAAGCTTTGTCAGTAAACTCCAGTATGGAGGAAGCCCTGCCTTCGTAAACAAGTCCATGGTATATTTCATCCGAAATTATGGGAATATTCAGTGAAACAAGATCTTTAAAAACCTGATCGTTCACCAGTGTACCGGTAGGATTCATGGGTGAGTTGACAAAAATGGCCCTGGTTTTATCCGTGATCTTTTTCTTGATTTCGGTTATATTGTATTGAAAATCACATTCGGCATGCAAGGGTACGCATATTGGTTCCGCATGGCAGGCCAATGCAAAATTCCGGTAGCATGGATAACCCGGGTTTGACATGATAACTTCATCGGCCGGCTCACAGAGTAGCATAAGTGCCATCAGTATAGCCGGTGATGAACCGGAAGTTACTACAATACAATCAGGATCAACCATTACACCATATTCCGTCCTGTAAAAATCACTTATTGCCTTACGTAGAAGCGGATCACCCAGTGAATGTGTATAATGGGTTGCCCCGTTTTGATACGCCTTGATGGCTGCCTGTGAAATACATTCCGGCATATCAAAGTCTGGTTCGCCTACTTCAAGATGAATCACATCTATGCCTTCGCGTTGTAACTCATTGGCCCGTTCCAAAACATCCATCACAATGAAGGATGTCATACGTTCAATTGTCTTGTTCATGAATTTCTGTTTCTGAAAAATTACACAAAAGTAACGAAAAAGACTGAGGCACAGGTTAACGCACAAGGAAAATCATGGAATTAATTTAACTGTGAAATCCAATAATTCAGATATTGCAGATTTATAAAAATAGTACTACCTTTGTCGGACTTTTTTGCAAAAGAAAGTGTGATGGGAAATTAAGCGACTAATCACTTAAAAATAAACGCTTAAATTTTGAGTAACACAATAAAATAACAAAATGAAAACATTTGAATTAAAAGGAACAGTGCGAACTGAACTGGGAAAAAAAGCTACAAAAGCAGACAGAGTTGCCGAAACAGTACCATGTGTATTATACGGTGGTGCAGAAAACACACATTTTACTACAACAATCAGCGATATCCGCAAACTGATTTATACTCCTGAAGTATATGTTGTGAACCTGGATGTTGATGGTAAAAAGACAAAAGCTATCATGAAGGCATTGCAATTCCATCCGGTAAGTGATAAAGTATTGCATATTGACTTTTTAGAATTAGCTGAAGACAAACAGGTTATTATTGAACTTCCTGTTAAACTTGAAGGATTAGCCGAAGGTGTTAAAGCCGGTGGTAAATTAAGTCTTGAAATGCGTAAATTGAAAGTAAAAGGATTGTATACCCAATTTCCTGAAAATATCGTTATCAATGTTTCAGAATTAGGATTAGGTAAATCAATTCAGGTTGCGAAAGTTTCAGTTGCAGGCCTTGAAATTCTAAACAATAAAAACGCTGTTGTTGCACAGGTTAAATTGACCAGAGCCGCCCGTGGTGCTGCTGCAACTGCTGCCGTTAAATAATTTTCAGCCATGAAATACTTGATTGTCGGATTGGGCAATATAGGTGCAGAATACCAGAATACCCGCCACAACATAGGTTTTACAATATTGGACGCTTTTGCTAAGGCGTCCAATGTTTTTTTTACCGAAAACCGTTATGGTGCAACTTGTGAAGTAAAGATCAAAGGTCGTACACTGATATTGCTAAAACCATCCACGTTTATGAATCTGAGCGGAAATGCTTTGCGGTATTGGATGCATAAAGAAAATGTTGAAATAGAAAACGTATTAGTGGTGGTTGATGATATTGCATTGCCCTTTGGAACCTTACGACTCAAACCAAAAGGTTCGGACGCAGGACATAATGGGTTGAAGAATATACAGGAAATCCTCGGACATAGCAACTATGCCCGTTTGCGGTTTGGTCTGGGTGATGATTTTAAACGAGGTCAGCAAATAGAATATGTTCTGGGAAAATGGACGTTGGATCAATCAAAGTCCTTACCTGAAAGGGCTGAGATGGCAGGAGAAATAATAAAAAGTTTTTGCCTGGCAGGATTGGAGTTGACAATGACACAATTTAATGGGAAATGAGTTTAGTTGACTCGTTGATTGGTTAATTAGTTAATTGGTTGATTAGGTTAATTGGTTGGTTCGGTTTGAGGATTGATGAAGTAAATTGGATGATGAATTGATTGGCTAATTAAGTTAATTGGTTGATTGGGATGTAGGTTGATGAAGTAAGTAGGATATTTAGTTTATAAAACTATAATTTTTTTGAGTTTTCACTTCAACCAATATATCAACTACTAAATACCTATTGCACCTGAATTTATTTTTACTTAATTTCCTTACTCCTAAATACCTAAATACCTCAATCACCTTAATTAACCAATTAACCAATTAACCAATCAACTTAATCAACTCAACCACATGAAGACCGAAGTCCGTATTGATAAATGGCTCTGGGCTGTTCGCCTGTTTAAAACGCGAACATTAGCTGCCGAAGCCTGTAAAAAAGGCAAAGTCATCATTCAGAATATACAGGTAAAACCCTCCCGTAATGTAAAGATCGGGGATATCGTTTCCATTAAACGGAATCCAATCTTGTTTTCATTCAAGGTGCTTGCTTTGTCCGAGAATCGTATGAATGCCAAACTGGTCCCTGACTTTTTGTTGAATGTAACTACTGCCGACCAGCTTGAATTAATTGAACTGGGCAGGTTAGCCGGTCGTTCTGGTCGTGACCAGGGAACTGGTCGTCCTACCAAGAAAGACCGTCGTGAAATAGATGACTTTTCGGAACCTACCTTTATGGATGAAGATGGGGATTGGGATTTTGAGATTAGTTGATTGGTTGATTAGTTGATTGGTTAATTAGTTAATTGGTTGATTTAGCAATATCCATCTGTAATATTATCCTTCAAGTAGTTTCTGTAATTATGAATTATGCATTGCTAATTATGCGTTGCTAATTATTAATTATGCATTATTAATTATTAATTATGAATTGATTATCATGTACATTGCCAGAAAACTTAAAAAAGAAAATATTGCTGAATACTTGCTGTATATGTGGCAAGTGGAAGACTTGATACGGGCATTCAATCTGAATATCGACGTTATCAACGAACGGATAATTGCTTCTTATCCTGCTTCGGAGGTTGACCGTAAAAGCATGTACGATTGGTATGAAAGCCTGATAGAAATGATGCGCCTTGAAAATGTACAGGTAGATGGACATTTGCAATTGAATAAAAATATTATTCTTGAACTCGACGAATTACATTCGTCTATCCTACGATCTGGAAAGGATGCCGGGTATGCTGCCAAGTTTTACCATGTATTGCCTTTTATCTCCCAGTTACGGCAACAGCAGGAAAATACACAGATAAGTGATGTCGAACTTTGTTTCAATCTGCAATACGGCATCATGATGTTGCGCATGAAGAAAGCTGAAATAACCCCTGAAACCCTTCAGGCACAAACTGAAATAAGTAAATTTATGGTGCTGCTGGCAAAGAATTACCAGCTTTATAAATCCGGCGATTTGGATTTAGAAGAAGATTAAATCTTTAAAATCACCGGATATTGTATTATTTTATATAATTTTGGGGCGTGTATCGAACATTCAAACTTTTAAACTCTTCAAACTTTTCACCCAGTATTCGTAGTAACCAATAACTAAAGAACTATTTTATGAAAGGAATTGTATTAGCAGGAGGTTCAGGCACTCGTCTGTATCCGATAACAAAAAGTATATCCAAGCAAATTATTCCGGTGTATGACAAACCGATGATTTATTATCCTTTGTCGGTGTTAATGCTGGCTGGAATTCGTGAGATACTTATTATTTCTACACCTCAGGATATTCATCTTTATGAAAACCTGCTGGGTAACGGTGATGATTTAGGAATTAAACTGGTGTATGCCATTCAACCTTCGCCAGATGGATTGGCACAGGCATTTATTATTGGAGAGGAATTTATCGGTGACGATAGCGTTTGCATGGTACTGGGTGATAATATATTCTACGGATTCGACTTGTCACGCACATTGCGTGATGCAGCAACCCTGAAAGATGGCGCAATGGTGTTCGGATACTATGTAAACGATCCTGAAAGGTATGGTGTAGCCGAATTTGATGCTGCAGGCAAAGTGCTTAGCCTGGAGGAAAAACCTGAACAACCTAAATCAAATTATGCTGTTACAGGCTTGTATTTTTACAGCAACGATGTAGTAAGGAAGGCAAAGGCATTGAAACCGTCAAAGCGTGGTGAACTGGAGATTACCGACCTTAACCGGTTATACCTTGAAGAAGAACGCCTGAGTCTTAAAATGATGGGTCGTGGTATGGCATGGCTGGATACAGGTACACATGACAGTTTGCTGGAAGCCTCCAACTTTATTGCAACCATTGAAAACCGTCAGGGATTGAAAGTAGCTTGCCTCGAAGAAATTGCTTTCAGGTACGGGTATATTAATAAAGAACAATTGCTAAAGCTTGCAGAACCACTTCGCAAAAGCCATTATGGGGAATACCTGTTTAAAATTGCCAACGAAGCCGGTGTGTTTGGTTTGTAGTTAATTGGTTAATTGGTTGATTGGTTGATTTGTTAATTGGTTGAATAGTTGAATAGTTGAATAGTTAATTAGTTAATTAGTTGAATAGTTAATTAGTTGAATAGTTAATTAGTTGAATAGTTAATTAGTTAGTTAGTTAGTTAGTTAGTTAGTTAGTTAGTTAGTTAGTTAGTTAGTTAGTTGTCCCGATAGCTATCGGGAGGTTAATTCGTGTAATTAGATTTAAATTCGTTTTTTAATTAGTATATAATGGAAATTATAAAAACTCCTATCTCCGGCCTGGTCATCATCAAACCCCGTGTATTTGCTGACGCCCGTGGATTCTTCTATGAGACATACAATGAAAAAAATTACCTGGAAGCAGGTATTGATCTTCATTTTTGCCAGGACAATCAATCAAAGTCTTCTTACGGAGTCATTCGCGGATTACACTATCAACTCGATCCTCAAAGCCAGTCAAAGCTTGTAACTGTAATCCAGGGTGCTGTTTGGGATGTAGCAGTCGATTTACGTGCTGCATCTCCGACATATGGTCAATGGTATGGAGTAGAACTTACAGAGGAAAATCATTTACAGTTTCTTATTCCGCAGGGTTTTGCACATGGATTCTCTGTCCTGACCGAAACAGCCATCTTCTCGTATAAATGCGATAACTTCTATAGCCCTACACTTGAACGCGGTATCATGTATAACGATCCGGCTTTAGCCATTGATTGGAAGATTCCTGCCGACAAAGCTGTTATTTCCGATAAAGACTTAAAACATAAGTTATTCGCCGATGCCGATAAGAATTTCTAATACTTTGATTTCCACAGATTAAAAACAGATTTACACAGATTAAATAAATTTAATATCACTGAAAGTAATATCAACGAAAGTAATATCACTGTAAGTCATATCACCTAAAGTAATATCAACGATGGTCATATCACTGTAAGTCATTTCACTGAAAGTAATATCGCGAAGCTAATATCAATAAAATGGATACAATACTAATTACCGGTAGCCACGGGCAACTTGGCAATGAAATGCAACAGGCTGCAGCAGCTTTTCCTGCTTTCAGTTTTCTTTATACCGATGTCGAAGACCTTGATATCTGCGATAAAAATGCTCTCGACGCTTTTGTAAAAGCTCATAAGGTTAATATCATTGTCAATTGCGCTGCTTATACGGCAGTGGATAAAGCTGAGGATGATGAGGCGTTATGCTTCAAAATAAACACTGATGCTGTTCGTAATATCGGTGAAGTTGCCAGTGCCAACAACCTGAAAGTAGTGCATGTGTCTACTGATTATGTTTTCGACGGGACCAACTATATGCCTTATACCGAAGATCAACCGGTTTGTCCTGCCACGGTGTACGGTAAATCAAAGCTGGCCGGGGAACAGGCACTCATGGAAACTTGCAATCAGGCTGTTATTCTGCGCACTGCCTGGCTCTATTCTTCGTTTGGCAATAACTTTGTTAAAACCATGATGAAACTCGGCACTGAGCGTGATTCATTAAACGTTATCTTCGATCAGATAGGTACTCCCACCTATGCAGCCGATCTGGCAAACACCATCCTGAAAGTATTGAGTCACCCGGTATTTGTTCCCGGGCTCTATCACTTCTCCGACGAAGGAGTCTGCAGCTGGTATGACTTTACCAAGTCCATTCACCGCATTGCAGGTATAACTTGCAACGTTCACCCCATTGAAACAAAGGATTATCCTGCACGCACCCCACGTCCGCATTACAGCGTGCTGAATAAAGCGAAAATAAAAAGCACCTACGGCCTTGTTATCCCGCATTGGGAAGAAAGCCTGGAAAAATGCATTAATATTTTAATGCATAATTCATAATTCATAATTCATAATAAGAAGCACGGATCATTAAATACGGTTCGTGCTTTTTTATTTGGGTTATAAACCAGGCGTTTGTGGAGTAACTTTTGAATATTGAAACAAGATTCATTCAAACATCAAACTTCCATCATGCTTTTTAAGGTCAAACGGGATTCCCATTTTTTCATAAATTACCTCCATGGTTTTATCTACCGAATGTTCTATTCTGCAACTAGTATCCACCCACACGGCATTTTTATGTCTTTTGCAAAAATTAGATAATTCAATCATTTGTCTTGTTATTTCTTCAACATTCATTTCAGGCTTCCGGGAATGAATAATTTTCGGGATGGTTCCTAAGCAGATAATTAAATCGGGTTCAGGGATTAATAGCAAACCTGCTTTAAAGACCCATTTAGGCAGTGAAATCCTTGTTCGTCGGGGATCAATAAGATATTCGTAGTAATAGCGGTCAAATATCCATACACACGAATGAAATGCTTTCTTTGGTAATATTTTCAAATAATATCCCAGGGTATAATCCATAAAGTAATATCCAAATCGAAAAATTGATCCTAATAGTCCGGATTGTTTCTTGACATGCGGATTTATATCGGTTTCATCCAATGCTCCTTTTTTGCCGAGCAAACGAGCCAGTGTCGGTATACAGTTAGGCCGCAGATGCTCATAATATACACTGTCGGGATACACTTCCTTTAATAGGGGTGTTACCCGGTTTATGATAGTGGTCTTCCCCGAGCCGTCTATACCAAGGAATGCTATTGAATAACTGGGTTTCTCATTATCTCCCCCACCGTTCTTCGTTTGGTGCCTCTTTTTCGGTGATGCACTTTGATTCATTTTAGGTAAAAAAAGTAAATGTTTTCCATATAATTTATTTTCATCAATATTTTTATATTCTAAGTTTAATAGAATTGAATTTTGTTCGTTAAAATTCAATTCTATTGCTTTTATCAACGCCCGGTTCGCATTTTTTAATGGGCTAATATAAATAACAGTGAACCATATAGCTATTGTTTGACGTGTAAGGATAAATAAATATAAAAATTAAATATATCACGTTAATATTCAATACCGTATATTACTACTTTGATCTATTTTATGTCTTGTTCTTACCGGTCATAAAGCTAAAAACAGGTGTAGAATACATTATAGAAAGTGCTAAAACAAGTTAAATAAGAGTTGGAAGTCGAGGTGATCCTTTCAGAATCAGGAAAGAATGTTCCTGAATTTTTGCTATTTGGTACATTTATTTTATATCTCTCCGTCACCTCTCCGTCATCTCTCCGCCATCTCTTCAATCGTATTCCACATCAAAGCCATATCAAAGTCGTATTTAGCCCAATCCTTTAATGATATGGGTTATGTACGACTTTGATATGCCTTTGATGTGGGTTAGATGAGGAATACCATTATAGAGATGGCGGAGAGATGACGGAGAGGTGACGGAGAAGAGTTAGATAAATCACTTGAAAGTTTGAAAAGTTTGAAAGTTTGAAGGGTTCATCTTAGCTGGTTTCAACAAAATAAAAAGCAGGTAAAAACAATACATGATTTTGATATATGGACTTTTTGATTTGATAGGATGCATTATGCTGAAGGCTTATGGTGAAAAGTAATGGCTGTTATATGTTTAAACAGATAATATTAAGTCAGGCAGCAAATTAACATCAATATGATTATCGTTGCTACCAATCATCCTTGTCTTAAATGACGGAACTTAATGTGAATGAGTTACAATGCGTGGAAAATATATTGACTGATTGTATAAAAGGCAAAATCCTTTTTGTAAAAATGCATATTTAAAAAAAACATTGCAAAACCGGATAGTTTTTTGTGCCTATATGATTCAAAACAACTACCTTTACACTTTTTTAAGAACTAATCAGTTCAGTCGATCATGAAGCCGGTTGAAAAGCCAGGCGAGTTATATAATTTTCTGATAAAATGAATAAAGTAAATTTCCTTGCACTGGGAGCAGTTGCATTAGCCCTGATTGCTATTTTTTCACCCTGGATAGAAGTGTCTGACGCAAATACTTCGTCGGATATAAGTGATAGTTTTCAACCGGTAATTATACATGGAATTTCCATTGGTTATGGCATATTGGGATTCCTGGTTACCTTGCTGGGAGGATTCCTGGTTTATAAAGAATACAAATGGACCTTTGTGGCAGGGATTGTAAATTTTATCAACGGATATGGTTACCTTCACCAATGGTTTGGAGCCGGGACACACGATAGTGCCAATTATGGCGATGTAACATCGAGAAGTGTTGTTGAACCACGGTTTGGCATTTACCTGTTTATTACTGCCTCACTTGCTTTTATTGTTTTTACTATCAGATATTATAAATTGAAAAAGGCAGATGTGGTTTTACCCACATGGCTGACACAGAAAGAGCCTAATCAGGAGGCTTATACACCAAAAAACATACCAGCTTCACCCGCATATCAACCCTCAAACATACAAACAATGACAACGTCCTCTACAGAAACACCAAAAGAACCGGCATCAACAGAAACACCAAAAGTACCGGTACCGGAAACACCGGCAGTACAACCGGAAACAACTCCATTAGTTCCGGAACCTGCAGAACCTAAAGCCCCCGAAGAACCTAAGGCACCAACTGCACCAAAA
>Ga0302213_1001206_pt1 | contig 12594 bp, 15 predicted proteins | sample II_Fen_N1_2_FD_194583 | JGI IMG/M metagenome (GOLD analysis project Ga0302213, IMG submission 194583) | Peat permafrost microbial communities from Stordalen Mire near Abisko, Sweden - II_Fen_N1_1 | ecosystem: Environmental > Terrestrial > Soil > Wetlands > Permafrost | place: Sweden: Abisko... | reverse complement strand
CCGAAATAAACAGATCGCGTGAACGTTTTGACTCATTCAGTTTGTGAGCTATTTCCCGATAAATATCGCGATTAGTATATTTTAACGACAAGTCTTCCAACTCTGTTTTAATAGCATAGAGACCCATCCTGTGTGCCAAAGGCGCATACAAAAATGACGCTTCGCGAGCAATGCTTTGCCATTTCTCTTCGGGGTAAGTTTCGAGCGTTCGCATTATATGCAAATGTTCAGCAATAATAATCAGGATTACCCTTACATCCTCTGCAAAAGTCAGGAAAAGTTTTCTAAAATTCTCTGTTTCAAGCGATGCATTCCGGGCATAAAGTTCCTCTACACGCAGCATCCCATTTATGATGGACGAAACTTGAGTGTTAAACTTCCTCTCAATATCTTGAACTGTAATTGCTTTTTGCAAGACCAATGGATGAAAAAGCAAACTTAGCACAGCAGATTTTCCTAAGCCAACTTCGTTTAGTACGATTTCAATAATTTTTATTTTATCAGTAATAAAATGCTCGAAGGGCGTTTCATTGTTTGTATGCTCAGCAAAATAATCGTTGAATATCTTCCTAATTTCCTTTCGCTCATCGTAGTTAAAAAGCGTAGGAAACGACCGAACAAATTGATTATATGGTGTGCGAAGAGATAAATTCATTGTTTGGTAATCGGTAAAAAGTTATAGGATTCAGCAATTTATAATTTGATTGCAAAGATACGATACAAATTCAAGAAGTGTCAAAAACATTTTCAAAAAAATAAGAAAAAAAAGGAGCAAGAGGAGGATATTTAAAATAAAAATAAAAATAAAGAGAGAGGATTGGATTTTCTTTTCTAAATTTGCAAAAAGAAACAGTCATAAACTTTTAACCTTTACTCAAAGGGATTTTTTGCCACTATTGATGAAGAAACAATCAGAATCCAGCCTTGAATATCAATACGCCTTAACCATTCGAATTGATTCAGATGGTTTTTCCCTTTTTGTATCTTCAATTCAGTCAGACTCTATATTAACAACCAAGCGCATTGATTGCAATTTTTCAAATCAATCATTTGAAACTGTTTTGGATATTATTGATTCTGAAACCCGTTTAAATTGCCATCAAATTAGAATAATAGTTGAATCAAATCAATACGTTATTATTCCGATGGATTTCTTTAAGCTTGAAGATGTGGCAGATTTACTGTTTTTGGAACATAAAATATCTAAAACAGATAGCATTTTATTTAATAGAATTTCTGAATTTTGCTTTGTAAATATTTTTGCAATGCCAGGGATAATTCATGAGGCTCTTACTCAATTATTTCCAGAAGCTGAAATTGAGCATCATATCAGCGAATTAATAACAGATAACGTAAAACCTAACACTGAAAATTGCGCATATTGCAGAGCCCGAAACAAGATGCTCGATATAGTGGCTGTCAAAAATTCCAGAATTCATTTAATCAATAGTTTTCAATATGATACAAATGAAGATTTCTTGTATTTTGTATTGAACGTCTATGAAAAACTGACTCTTGAAGTATCAAAAACTCCTCTTTTCATTTACAACATCGAACAAAAAGCAGACTTAAAGTCACTTCTCGAAAAATACATCGTCATTGGCGATTAAATTTCACAACAACCAAAAATGAGAATAATAAGTGGAAAATACAAAGGAAGGCGCATTTCAGCTCCGAGCAATATAACGGCGCGTCCCACAACCGATTTTGCAAAAGAAGGATTGTTCAATTTATTGAATAATCGTATTGATTTTGAAGGAATTGACGTACTCGATCTGTTTGCCGGAACCGGTGGCATCAGCATTGAATTCGTTTCGCGCGACTGCAAAAGCGTAATCAGTATCGAGCAAAACGAGAAACATTGCAATTTTATCAGAAAAACGTGCAACGAGCTAAAAATAAACAACCTATCGTTACTAAAAACCGATGTTTTCAAGTTTATTGCCGGTTGCCATACAAAGTTTGATATGATTTTTGCCGACCCACCTTACGAACTTGAGAATTTGGCTGAAATTCCTGATTTGATTTTTAAATATGACTTGTTGAAAGAAGGAGGACTTTTCGTGTTGGAGCATTCGGCCAAAAATTCATTCACAAATCACCCGAAATTTGTAGATCATCGCAGTTATGGTAATGTAAACTTCAGTTTTTTTGATGCAAAATAAAAAAAACAATTTAAAACTTGTGCTTAAAATGAAAATCGACTGTAAAAACATGTTTTTACAGTCGATTTTTTTATTTCAATTATTCACAAAAAAACAATGGGTAACTTCACAGCCACCCATTGCACATTTTAACCTAAACCTTAACTATGAAAAATTTATCTGTTTGTTTACCCTGCAAAAGTGATAATAATTTTTTAATTGAACAAGTGTTTTTGAGAAAAAAGTCACAATAAGATTAAATTAGCGTTATAACTAATCAAAAAAAATGTTGTAAACAACTGATAATTAATTTGATTTTGTAATAGCACCCCAATAGTTAAATAATGTAAAACTATTGTTCTTTCGTAATTTGTTTTTAAAATGTACCTTTGACGCTCTAAAAAACACAAAACATTTTATGAATTCAAACGACAAAATTGTCGATTCAACGGACTTTAAATCCGCCTTGAACGACAAAAAGCTTTTTATCGAAACCTACGGCTGCCAAATGAATGTGGCCGATAGCGAAGTTGTGGCATCCATTATGCAAATGGATGGTTTTGCTCTGACGGAAAAAATAACTGATGCGGATGCCATATTTGTGAACACTTGCTCAATTCGCGACAATGCCGAGCAAAAAGTAATTCAACGACTGAAGTATTTTCAATCATTGAAGCGTAAAAATAAAAAACTCATAGTAGGAGTAATCGGCTGCATGGCTGAGCGGGTTAAGGACGAGTTGATTAGTGATTACGGAGTTAATATTGTGGTTGGTCCCGATGCTTACCTGGACATACCGCATCTGATTGGCGAAGTGGAAAACGGCAGTAAAGCCATAAACGTTGAGCTATCTACCACCGAAACCTATCGCGATGTACTTCCTTCCCGGATAGGAAACCCGATTTCCGGTTTTATTTCCATCATGCGGGGTTGTAATAATTTTTGTTCCTATTGCATTGTACCCTACACCCGCGGACGCGAACGAAGCCGCGATGTGGAAAGCATCCTAAACGAGCTAAAAGACTTACAATCAAAGAATTTCAAAGAAGTAACCTTGTTGGGACAGAACGTAAATTCGTATCGAGCTGAACGAAACGGTGAAACCATTGAATTTCCTGATTTACTTCGCATTGTGGCTGAAGCTGCACCCGAAATTCGATTCAGATTTACCACCTCGCACCCTAAGGACATGAGTGACCGGACGTTGGAAACCATCGCACAATATCCCAATTTATGCCGGTTTATACACTTACCGGTTCAATCGGGCAGCAATAAAATTCTTAAGTTGATGAATCGAAAATACACCCGCGAATGGTACATGGAGCGTATTGCAGCTATCCGTCGCATTTTACCCGACGCATCGATTGGCACCGACGTTTTCTGCGGATTTCACGATGAAACTGAAGAAGACCATCAATTAACCCTTTCGCTAATGCGTGAAGCCGGTTTTGATATGGCTTTTATGTTTAAATACTCCGAACGACCGGGAACTTTCGCTGCCAAGAATTTACCCGACAATGTTTCGGAAGAAATTAAACTCCGAAGATTGGCAGAAATCATTGATCTTCAGAATATTCTATCAAACGAAAGCAATCAGCGGGATATTGGCAAAACGTTTGATGTTCTGGTCGAAGGATTCTCCAAAAGATCGAAGGAACAACTTTTCGGTAAGACATCGCAAAATAAAGTAATAATCTTCCCACGGCTTGGACGTAAAATTGGCGAAACCATTCGGGTAAAAGTAACCAGTGCTTCATCGGCAACGCTTTTAGGAGATGTTGTAGAATAACTTTCTTTACCAGAATGAGTTACTTTTGATTAAAGAAATTTTTCCGTAATCGTTTGTTTTATTGAAATCAAAAGATTACTTTTGTGGAACTTTTTATAAAACTAATACAAATATTTAATTTACTGAGTTACAAAGCATTGAATTATTAAATTTTCAAATTATACAAACTAAAACAAAATTTATGTGGTTAATTGATTCCTCGATTGGGCGAAAGCTTATTATGAGTATTTCAGGGGTTTTCCTCGTGTTATTTTTGGTATTTCACAGTTGCATGAACATTGTGGTTATTATTTCACCCAGTGGTTATAATGCAGTATGTGCATTTTTAGGAGCAAACTGGTATGCAGTTGTTGGAACAAGTGTACTTGCAGGTGGCTTTGTAATTCACATTTTGTATGCACTGTTTCTTACTTTCCAAAACATGCGAGCACGTGGAACACAAAGCTATGCGGTTAAGAAAAATCAAAAGAGTGTTGAGTGGACATCACAAAATATGCTTATTTTGGGAATTATCGTATTTGGATTTTTGGCTTTACACCTTTACAATTTCTGGTTCAAAATGCAGTTAGCTGAATTAACTGGAGCAGAAGGTCAATTCAGTCCTAACGATGGTGCCGCTTTTGTAAAAGAGTTGTTCAGTAGCAAGGTTTACTGTGCCATTTACATTGTTTGGCTTGCCGGATTATGGTTGCACCTGACTCATGGAGTTTGGAGTGCTCTTCAATCGTTGGGTCTTAACAACAAAACATGGTTACCTCGTGTAAAAGTGATTTCAAACATTCTGTCAACTATCGTTGTATTAATGTTTATGTCAATTCCGGTCTATTACCTGATTGGCCTGGGAGCTTAATTCTAAATTATTAAAAAGTAAAAAACAAATTAATAATATGGCAAATAACGAACAATCTACCAAGGTAGATGCAACTAAAATAGATGCTAAAACCCCTGCGGGGCCTTTAGCCGAAAAATGGAGCAATTATAAAGCTACACAAAAACTGGTAAACCCTGCCAACAAACGTCGTTTGGACATCATTGTAGTCGGAACAGGTTTAGCAGGAGCTTCAGCTGCTGCTTCATTAGCCGAACTTGGATTTAATGTACTTAACTTCTGTATTCAGGATTCACCTCGCCGCGCCCACTCGATTGCAGCACAAGGTGGTATCAATGCAGCAAAAAACTATCAAAACGATGGTGACTCGGTTTACCGTCTTTTCTACGATACAATCAAAGGTGGTGACTACCGTGCTCGCGAAGCCAATGTTTATCGCTTGGCTGAAGTATCGAACAGCATTATCGACCAATGTGTAGCTCAAGGTGTTCCTTTTGCCCGCGAATACGGAGGTTTGTTAGATAACCGTTCGTTTGGTGGTGCTCAGGTATCGCGTACTTTCTATGCAAAAGGTCAAACTGGACAACAATTATTGTTGGGAGCTTATTCTGCATTAAGCCGACAAATTGGTAAAGGTTCAGTAAAATTATACTCACGCTACGAAATGTTAGACGTGGTTGTAATCGATGGCCGTGCTCGCGGTATTATTGCCCGCAACCTGGTTTCAGGTAAAATCGAACGTTTCTTTGCTCATGCAGTAGTTGTTGGTTCAGGAGGTTACGGAAACACTTTCTTCCTTTCAACCAATGCAATGGGTTCAAACGGATCGGCTGCTGTTCAGATGTATAAAAAAGGAGCTTACTTTGCAAACCCTGCTTATGCTCAAATTCACCCAACTTGTATTCCTGTTCATGGTGAAACACAATCGAAACTGACTTTGATGTCAGAATCGTTGCGTAACGACGGCCGTATCTGGGTTCCAAAGAAAAAAGAAGATGCTGAAGCAATCCGTGCCGGAAAGAAAAAAGCAACTGATTTGAAAGAACACGAACGCGATTATTATTTGGAGCGTCTTTACCCTGCTTTCGGTAACTTAGTGCCGCGTGACGTAGCTTCACGCGCTGCCAAAGAACGTTGCGATGCAGGTTTTGGCGTTGGAAATACCGGGTTGGCTGTTTATCTTGACTTCTCTACCTCTATTGATCGATTGGGCGAAAGTACCATTCGTGAACGTTACGGTAACCTTTTCCAAATGTACGACAAAATTGTTGACGAGAATCCATATAAAACTCCGATGATGATTTATCCGGCTATCCACTACACAATGGGTGGAATCTGGGTTGATTACGAACTACAAACTTCGGTAAAAGGACTTTTCTGTATTGGTGAAGCCAACTTCTCCGATCACGGCGCAAACCGTTTGGGAGCTTCTGCATTGATGCAAGGTTTGGCCGATGGATACTTTGTATTGCCTTACACCATTCAAAATTATCTGGCAGATCAAATTCAGACTCCACGTATGAGTACCGATCTTCCTGAATTTGAAGCTGCTGAAAAAGCAATTCATACCAAAATTGAAAAAATCATGAAAATTCAGGGTGACAAATCGGTTGATTCTATCCACCGCGAACTTGGTTTAATCATGTGGGATTTTGTAGGTATGGGTCGTAATAAGGCTGGACTTGAAACTGCATTGGAAAAAATCAAAGCGGTTCGCCACGAGTTCTGGACCAAAGTATATGTTCCCGGTTTAAACAACGATTTGAATGTTGAGTTGGAAAAAGCACTTCGTGTGGCTGACTTTATTGAAATTGGGGAATTAATGGCACGCGATGCTCTAATGCGCGAAGAATCTTGTGGTGGTCACTTCCGCGAAGAATATCAAACTCCGGATGGTGAAGCCCTCCGCAACGATGAAGAATTTTCATTTGCATCTTGCTGGAAATTTGCCGGCGAAGGCAAAGAACCTGAATTATTGAAAGAAGCATTGGATTATGAATTTATTCACCGTCAACAACGTAATTATAAAGCGTAACCTGTAAGTAAAAAGATATGGAAAAAAGTATAAATGTAACGCTAAAAGTATGGCGTCAAGCAGGTCCGAAAGTAAAAGGTGAATTCGAGACCTATAAATTAGACAATGTATCTATCGACAATTCGTTTCTCGAAATGTTGGATATTCTGAACGAAAAGTTAATCCATGATCGCAAAGAACCTATCGCATTCGACCACGATTGTCGTGAAGGTATCTGCGGAATGTGTAGTTTGTATATCAACGGTCACCCACACGGATTGGATGCTGAAACAACAACTTGCCAGTTGCACATGCGTCGTTTCCACAATGGCGAAACAATCACCGTAGAGCCTTGGCGTTCGGCTGCATTCCCTGTTATTAAAGATTTGATGGTGGATCGTGGAGCTTACGATAAAATTATTCAGGCAGGTGGATATGTTTCGGTAAATACCGGTGGTATTCCTGATGGTAATGCAATTCCAATCTCTAAAATCGATGCTGACGAAGCAATGGATGCCGCATCTTGTATCGGTTGTGGTGCTTGTGCTGCTGCTTGTAAAAACGGTTCTGCCATGCTTTTCGTAGCTGCTAAAGTAAGCCAGTTAGCTCTTTTGCCTCAGGGAAAAGTTGAACGCACAGCCCGTGCAAAAGCTATGGTTGCTAAAATGGATGAACTTGGTTTTGGTAACTGTACCAACACTGGTGCTTGCGAAGCTGAATGTCCGAAAGCAATTTCTATTTCGCACATTGCTCGTCTGAACCGCGAATATATTAGCGCAAAATTCAAAGACTAATCGGTTTTTAATCTTAGATAGAAGGTTCCGAACAAGTCGATTGTTCGGAACCTTTTTTTTATTGAAATGTTAACAGTTGATTTTCAACGAATATTTTAAATTCAAATTCAAAAATTATTATCTTTACAGCTTCAAAACTAATTCATAAACATAAGCAAAAAACGTATGTCAATCTGGCGGGTTCTTCTTTGTATTTTGTTTCCACCACTCTCTATCTTGGATAAAGGATGTGGGTCGGTTTTGCTAGTTACCTTACTGACTTTAGCAGGTTGGGTTCCCGGAGCAATTGCTGCTTTGATTATCAATAACAGACGGAGATAACGAATTTTCACGAAATTTTCACACAACACACAATGATAATCTTCTACATTGTTTGGGCAACTTGGTTTTTGTCCGAGATATTTTTGAACAGAATGTTTCGTTCCGGAAAGGACGACAAAAAGAATCAAGACCGCAAATCGCTGAATACCATTTGGATTTCAATTGGAATTGCTAACACGTTGGCAATCGCAACAGCCTTTTTAATATATCTCCCCATAATTGACGATCAAATTATCCGGTATGCAGGGCTTGGAGTTATCGTGCTAGGAATGATTATTCGGTTTTATAGTATTGCGACATTAGGCAAATATTTTACAGTTGATGTGACTATCCGCTCCAACCACCAACTCAAAACTAACGGTATTTATTCGCTAGTACGCCACCCATCTTATCTTGGTTCAATAATTTCGTTCGTAGGATTAGGAATTTCAATAAATAATATTTTAAGCCTGGCCGTAATCAGTATTTTGGTGACTTTCGCTATGATTAAAAGGATTAAAATTGAGGAAATAGTTTTGACCGAGCAATTTGGCGAAGAATATAAAGAGTATATGAAAAAATCGTACCGTTTATTGCCTTGGGTTTATTAATTCAACTTGATTGACACAACTTTATTTCTAAAATAACAAAAGCCCGCTTCTTTTCAGTTGCGGGCTTTTCAAATCAATACAATCAATTATCAATCGATCTTAAGAGCTTTTTTAATCAACAATGGAATCTCAATCGGCAGGCGTGCAACAGGAACTCCGACAGCTTCAAAAGCCGCAATTTTTTCTTCAGCAGTACCACTTCCACTTGAAATAATGGCACCTGCATGACCCATGCGTTTTCCGGCAGGCGCTGATTGTCCGGCGATAAAGGCTACGACAGGTTTGGTTACATGTTCCTTGATAAATTGTGCTGCACGCTCTTCTGCATCACCGCCAATTTCTCCGATAAGCACAATGGCCTCAGTTTCGGGATCGTCCTGAAACATTTGAAGCAATTCCTTATAATACAATCCTGCAACCGGATCGCCACCAATACCTACACACGTACTTTGTCCCAATCCGTTTTGAGTAAGCAAACTAACCATGAGATAAGTCAACGTTCCGCTACGGCTCATCAACCCGACATTTCCTTTTTTAAATATATTTCCGGGTAGGATTCCTACCAGCGCTTCATCCGGCGTAATAAGCCCGGGGCAATTGGCACCAATCAGTTTCACTCCCTTCTTTTCCAAATAAGCGGTAGCCTTCACCATATCAAGTGTTGGCACACCTTCCGAGATACAAATAACGAGTTCAATTCCTGAATCACCAGCCTCCATAATAGCATCGCCTGCCAATGGTGCTGGAACAAAAATAATGGATGTATTGGCTCCGGTAGATTGTACAGCTTCTTCAACAGTATTAAAAACCGGAATTCCATCTACAGTCTGTCCGCCTTTTCCGGGCGAAACACCGGCAACAATGTTGGTGCCATATTCTTTCATTTTCGACGTGTGAAAACTTCCGTCGCGACCGGTAATTCCCTGAACGAGTAACTTGGTATTTTTATTTACTAAAATGCTCATATATTTTTTCTGTTTGTTAGATGAATGGTTTATTGACTAATTAGCTTGATTGACAAGTCGAATGGCTTCCTGAGCTGCTTCGCTTAACGAATTTACTGTTGGAAGATTATATTCTTTGATGATTTTAAGCCCTTCTTCTGCATTTGTTCCCGACAACCGGATAACGATCGGAATATCTATTTTCATCGAATCGAGTGCAGAAACTAATCCACGAGCCACGTCGTCGCAGCGCGTTATACCACCAAAGATATTTATCATTATCACTTTCACGTTCTTGTCCGAAAGCAATAAATTCATTGCATCAATAACTTTTTTGGGACTTGAACTACCGCCAATATCCAGGAAATTAGCCGGATTTCCACCATAATGCTTAATAACATCCATCGAGGCCATTGCCAATCCGGCACCGTTTACCATACACCCAATATTTCCATCCAAGCGAATGTATGTCAATCCACTTTCTTTGGCAGCTAGTTCCTTTTGTTCATCTTCTGTCGGTTCATTCAACGCTTCAATGGCTGGTTGTCTATAAAGCGCATTGTCATCAAAATTTATTTTCCCATCAATGGCCATCAGTTTACCACCATCAGTTATCACCAATGGATTAATTTCAAGCAAAGATGCATCTGTTTCAATAAATTGTTTATACAGTTTTTTGAAAATATCAACAGCTTGCTTTACCAGATTCATATCGGTAAATAGCTTGAATGCAATTTTACGAGCCAGAAAATCCGTCATCCCTAAATCCGGGTCAATAGGGATTTTATAAATAGCCTCCGGATTTTCTTTGGCAACCTCTTCAATTTCAACTCCTCCTTCAGAACTAACCATAAATAATACAGATTTTGTATTTCTATCGATGGTTAACCCAACATAATACTCTTTCTGAATTTCAACCGCATCTGCTACCAGGATTTTTTCCACCGTGCAGCCTTTAATATCCATTCCAAAAATTTTTTTAGCTGCTTCAACAGCTCCTTCAACGTTTTTTGCCAGTTTTACACCACCGGCTTTACCTCTTCCTCCAACTAAAACCTGCGCCTTTATCACCACCATACGATTAAAATCGCGTGCTGCATTTTCTACTTCGGAAATTGTATGACACAAAACGTCATCGGTAACCGGAATTGCATATTGCCGAAACAATTGGCGTGCTTGATATTCGTGAATCTTCATTTATTTACGAGTTAATTATTTATAGTATTGTAAATTTTGGAACGATTAATTTCAATTGAAAAGAAAATGCATATTTATATTGTTATTTTACAAAACAACATTATCTTATCGAATGTTTACTCCCAAATAAATTTTTATATAAGAATTTGAATTATTTTTTTTTATTATTTGGATTATTCTCAAAACCATTAAAAAAAAAGAATCTCTTATGACTTTTCAAATAAACCGTTAAATAATTTGGTTCTCAAAAAAATGTCTTTAACTTTGTGAGCTATTCATCTACAATGTACTTTTCTGAGATCAATTAAACCATTGCTTAGACTTGAAGTCTAAGAGATATGAACGAAAAATCTAACTACAAGAATGAATTTGACAGAAGATGAACTTTTGAAGCAACTCAGCCAGCCGCGAAGCAGGGCAAGTGCATTTTCTACATTGGTTCGTTCATATCAAGAGCGGCTTTACTGGCATATACGCAAAATGGTACTGTCGCATGATGACTCAAATGATGTATTGCAAAACACATTTATGAAAGCGTGGAATGGGCTGGATGGATTTAGAGGTGATTCTCAGATTTCGACATGGCTTTACCGGATTGCAACAAATGAGACATTGACTTTTTTATCGAACAAACGAATGAGAAACCAACATTCGATTGACGAATTGGAAGAAAATATGTTTAGCAATCTACAAGCCGACAACTATTTCAACGGCAATGAATTGCAGTTAAAATTACAAAAGGCAATCTTAACTCTTCCTGAGAAACAGCGATTGGTATTTAATATGAAATACTTTGATGATTTGAAGTATGAAGAAATGGAAACAATTTTGGGAACTTCAGTTGGTGCACTCAAAGCTTCATACCACCACGCAGTAAAGAAAATTGAGAAATTTTTTGAAGATGTTGAATAATAAATGCGTTAAATATTACAAACATATTAAACCAAGACCTATGTAATTAGTCAAACTATCAGTATGAAAAAGAATAATATAATATCGTTCGAAGAAATTAGTAAGGAAATGCCGTTCAGCGTTCCTGAAAATTATTTCAGTCAGTTTGCAGAACAAATTGACAGGCAAGTTGGATACAGAAAACCCATAACTCAACGACTTCATAAACCGTGGATGTATATGGCAGCAACCTTTGTTGGGATTTTATTTATGAGTGGTTTCTTTTACTCTAGATACCAACAAAACTCAGTAAAGAATTCTGAGAATTATGAAACTTATGTAATGGCTCAGGTAGATGAATCAGCAGTGGTGGATTATTATATGAGTAATTCATCAAACAACAAGTAATACACTTTACAAAAGTTCTAATTATTAAGTGTTATGAAAAAGAGTAAATTTACATTGATATTTCTTATGCTGGTCCTTACAAGCATAATCTTTGCCGAAGAGCGACCTCCATTTCCAAAGGTAGAGGACATGCGCAATCAAAAATGGCAATTTTTGGTTACAAAAGCTCAACTTTTGCAGAAAGAAGCCGATGCCGTTCAGCCTATTTTTATGGAATATGAAAAAGCACTTTGGGATTTCCAAATTAAAAAAGGAGAGTTTTTCAAATCGTTAATGAAAAACATGAATGACCACACCATTAATTATACAGAAGTAAATGATAGAATTGCTGAAATGAAAGTCACAGAAGCAATGATGTTTAAAAATTATCATTTAAAATTGAAGAAAGTTCTATCGCCCGAAAAGCTATTTAAATACTACGGAGCTGAAAATGAATACAAACGTTCACTTTTACAAAATATGCCAGGTGGCGGGCCTAATCAAAACGGCAGAAGACCTAATCATCCGTAAATAAATAAGTTCGCTTTTTGCCTCAGAAAAGCTTGGATTGAACCAAAAAATATACTATCTTTGCAGACCGAAAAACAAGGTTCGTTGGCCGAGTGGCTAGGCGCCGGTCTGCAAAACCGTATACGGCGGTTCGAATCCGCCACGAACCTCATAGAACCTTCTT
>Ga0302213_1001203_pt1 | contig 12596 bp, 12 predicted proteins | sample II_Fen_N1_2_FD_194583 | JGI IMG/M metagenome (GOLD analysis project Ga0302213, IMG submission 194583) | Peat permafrost microbial communities from Stordalen Mire near Abisko, Sweden - II_Fen_N1_1 | ecosystem: Environmental > Terrestrial > Soil > Wetlands > Permafrost | place: Sweden: Abisko... | reverse complement strand
GCTACCGCTGACGCGGGAAGTCATGGCGCAGGCCGGGCGAACGCTCGCCGATGTGGACGTGGTGGCTTACACGCGCGGGCCGGGGCTGGCGGGCGCGTTGCTGGTCGGCGCGGGCGTGGCCTGCGCGCTGGCGGCGGCGCTGGGCAAGCCGGTGATGGGCGTGCATCATCTGGAAGGTCATTTGCTGTCGCCTTTTTTGAGCGCCGACCCGCCGGAGTTCGCTTTTGTGGCGCTGCTGGTGTCGGGTGGCCACACGCAATTGATGCGCGTGGACCGCGTCGGCAGCTACGAGCTGCTCGGCGAAACCATCGACGACGCGGCAGGCGAGGCGTTTGACAAGTCGGCCAAGCTGATGGGCTTGCCGTATCCCGGCGGGCCGCACCTGTCAAAACTGGCCCAGCAGGGCGATGGCGCGGCCTTCAAGCTGCCCCGGCCTTTGCTGCACAGCGGCAATCTGGATTTTTCCTTCGCGGGGCTGAAAACGGCGGTGCTGACGCAGGCCAAAAAGCTCGGCCCCGAGCTGGAAAGCCGCAAAGCCGATCTGGCCGCGTCCACCCAGGCGGCGATTGTCGATGTGCTGATCAAAAAAACGCTGTCTGCTTTGCTGCAAACGGGCCTGAAGCGGCTGGTGGTGGCGGGCGGCGTGGGTGCCAACGCGCTGTTGCGTAGCCAGCTCAATGTGGCTTGCCAGCAGCGCGGCATCCGCGTGCATTACCCAGAGCTGGAGTTCTGCACCGACAACGGCGCGATGATCGCGATGGCCGCTGGCATGCGCTTGCAGGCGGGGCTGGAGACGCTGCAAAGCGGCTACACCTTCGATGTCAAGCCGCGCTGGGGACTCGATGCCCTGTACTCGGAAAACCCTGTCACAGCCTGATTCGGTGCGCTGCCTGAGTTTTTCGCGATAGATTCAGTGCGCCCGTCGTGTTGCCAAGCTGCGCAATTTGATCACCGCGCTGGCACCTGAACCTGCGGCGGGCGTTTTACACTTCGCAGCTTTCTTCGTGACGACCGGGTGCAGAAAAAACCGTGCGGCCAATGGATTCAAGCTGCCCTTTAAGGAATTTACCGTGTTCATGCCCCCACTTTTCAAACGCATGGCGCTGGCGCTGAGCCTGAGCGCCACGCTCGCCGCCCACGCCCAACCAGCGACCAAGCCGCCCGTGCGCATTGCGCTGATCGAAAGCCTGTCCGGCCCGTTTGCCAACACCGGCGAAGCGGTGTTTCGCAACCTCGTCTGGGCCACCGAGCGCGTCAACGCGCGCGGCGGCGTCAAGCTGACCGACGGCGCGCATCCGCTGGCCGTGCAGCGTTACGACAGCAAGGGCCAGAACGAAGAGGCGCTGGCAGCACTGCGCTCGGCCATCGACGACGGCGTGACGGTCATCACGCAAGGCAACTCATCGGCGATTGCGGCGGGCCTGATTGACGCCATCAACAAACACAACGAGCGCGAGCCGAGCAAGCGCGTGGTTTTTCTCAATTACTCGGCGGTCGATCCGAGCCTGACGAATGAAAAATGCAGCTACTGGCATTTCCGCTTTGACGCCCACGCCGACATGCGCATGGCCGCGCTGATGGACGTTTTGAAGGACGACAAGGCGCTGAAAAAAGTCTATTTGATCGGCCAGGACTACAGCTTTGGCCAGGCCGTGCTGCGCGAGGCGCGCAAGCAGCTCGCCGCCCAGCGCCCCGATGTGCAAATCGTCGGCGACGAGTTGCACGCGATGGGCCGCGTCAAGGATTTCATTCCCTACGCCGTCAAAATCAAGGCCAGCGGCGCGCAAGCGGTGCTGACCGGCAACTGGGGTAACGACTTGACGCTGCTCATCAAGGCCGCGAAGGAAGTCGGCTACGAAGGCAAGTTCTACACCTTCTACGGCAACGCGCTGGGCGTGCCCGCGACGCTGGCGGATGCGGGTGTGGGCAAGGTGATTGCCGTGGCCGACTGGTTCCCGAACACGCTGGGCGCGGCATCGGAGCGGTTTTACCAGTCCTTTCGCCAGCGTTTTCCCAAGCCGCAGGACGACTATGTGCATCTGCGCATGCAGCTGATGGTTGAGGCTCTGACCCAAAGCCTTGAAAAAGCAGGCACGGCTGAGGCTGCGGCGCTGGCAGGCAGCATGGAGCGGGCGACGGTCAATTTGTCCGGCTTTCAGGGCGCAATGCGCGCCGCTGATCACCAGTTCCAGCAGCCTTTGGCCGTGGCGGTGATGGACAAGCAGGGTGCGCCCGGTGTCAGGTTTGATGTGGAAGGCTCAGGCTACGGCTTTCGCGTCATCAAGACGATTTCTGCCCAGCGTGCCGAGCAGCCGCACAGCTGCACGATGGCGCGGCCTTGATCAGGGGAATCTGAAGCCGAGCGCGCCGGTGGCGTTGTGGCTTGGCGGCGGTTTTTCCAGTCGCGAGACTTGGCCAGTGGGCTATAATTAGCGGCTCTGCGCAACGCGGTGGGCGTCTAAAAAGATGCCAATCCATTCGCAGACAACACGACGAAAGCGGTCAAATCCCAATAGTGGGAACACTGCTTTTCTCGCAAGTGCAACACCGTTGCAAGAGGAAAAACATGATTGCAAAATCCATCAAGGCCGAGATTGTCCAGAGCAATGCCCGCTCCGAAAACGACACCGGTAGTCCAGAAGTCCAGGTCGGCTTGCTGACCGGCCGCATCAATGAATTGATGCCCCACTTCAAGACCCACGCCAAAGATCACCACGGTCGCCGTGGCCTGCTGCGCATGGTGAGCCGTCGCCGCAAGCTGCTGGACTACCTGAAGTCCAAAGACGCTGCCCGTTACGTTGCACTGATCGCCAAGCTTGGCCTGCGTAAATAATCGGTAACCCCCGTAAAAAACGCCTGAGTTAGTTTTCTAGCTCAGGCGTTTTGCACTTTAAAAGTGCAAAAACGTATTGATATTCAGAAATGCATGTTTGCATGGACGATGATTTCGGGGTTGGGTTTAGCGGGCACGCGCTGTGTCATTCCAAAAAAAAGCCAGTCAATGTCGGTTTTTCTGGAATGGCATCGTGTTCAGCCAGCCTTTACTCCGGGCTTTGGGCGCAGCCTTATGCGCTTTGTCGGATGCCCCACAGGCACCTGAAAACCCAGTAGAGAAAAATATGAGCATTTTCAATAAAGTTACCAAGTCTTTCCAATGGGGCCAGCACAAGGTCACGATGGAAACCGGCGAAATCGCCCGCCAGGCTGGCGGCGCCGTGTTGGTTGACATGGATGGCACCGTCGTGCTGGCCACCGTCGTCGCCAAGAGCGACGCCAAGCCCGGCCAGGATTTCTTCCCGCTGACCGTCGATTACCTGGAAAAAACCTACGCCGCTGGCCGCATTCCCGGCAGCTTCTTCAAGCGCGAAGGCCGCCCCAGCGAGTTTGAAACCCTGACCTCGCGCCTGATCGACCGCCCGATTCGCCCGCTATTTCCTGAAGGCTTCTTCAACGAAGTGCAGGTCGTCATCCATGTGCTGTCGCTGAACCCTGAAGTCGAAGGCGACATCCCGGCGCTGATCGCTTCGAGCGCGGCGCTGTCGGTGTCCGGCATTCCGTTCAATGGCCCGATTGGCGCCGCCCGCGTGGCTTACATCAACGGCGAGTATGTGCTGAATCCCGGCAAGACCCAGCTGAAAGACTCCAGCATGGATCTGGTCGTCGCCGGCACCGAAGCCGCCGTGCTGATGGTCGAGTCCGAAGCCAAGCAACTGTCCGAAGAAATCATGCTCGGCGCCGTGGTGTTTGGCCATGAGCAGGGCAACATCGCCATCAACGCGATTCACGAACTCGTGCGCGACGCTGGCAAACCAGTCTGGGACTGGCAAGCACCCGCCAAGGACGAGCCGCTGATCGCCAAGGTCAATGAACTCGCCGGTGCCAAGCTGCAAGCCGCTTACCAAATTCGCAGCAAGCAAGCGCGCACGCAAGCCTGCCGCGTCGCTTATGCCGACGTGATGGCCGCGCTGAAGGCCGAAGGCGTGGCATTTGACGGTGTGACCGTTGAAGGCATGCTGTTCGACATCGAAGCCAAGATCGTGCGCAGCCAGATTCTGGCCGGCGAGCCGCGCATTGACGGCCGCGACACACGCACCGTGCGCGCCATCGAAATCCGCAACAGCGTGCTGCCGCGCACCCACGGTTCGGCCCTGTTCACACGCGGCGAAACTCAGGCGCTGGTCGTGACCACGCTGGGCACCGAGCGCGACGCGCAGCGCATTGACGCGCTCAGCGGCGACTACGAAGACCGTTTCATGCTGCACTACAACATGCCTCCGTTCGCCACTGGCGAAACCGGCCGCGTGGGTTCGCCAAAGCGCCGCGAAATCGGCCACGGCCGTCTGGCCAAGCGCGCGCTGATCGCCGTGCTGCCAAACAAGGAAGATTTCCCCTACACGATGCGCGTGGTCAGCGAAATCACCGAGTCCAACGGCTCCTCGTCGATGGCATCTGTTTGCGGCGGCTGCCTGTCCTTGATGGACGCTGGCGTGCCGATGAAAGCCCATGTGGCCGGTATCGCCATGGGTCTCATCAAGGAAGACAACCGCTTTGCCGTGCTGACCGACATTCTGGGCGACGAAGATCACCTGGGCGACATGGACTTCAAGGTGGCTGGCACCACGTTCGGTATCACCGCGCTGCAGATGGACATCAAAATCCAGGGCATCACCAAGGAAATCATGCAGGTTGCTTTGGCTCAGGCCAAGGAAGCGCGCATGCACATTCTGGGCAAAATGCAAGAAGCGATGGGCGAAGCCAAGACCGAAGTGTCCGACTTCGCGCCGCGCCTGTACGTCATGAAAATCAACCCCGAGAAGATCCGCGACGTGATCGGCAAGGGCGGCGCCGTGATCCGTGCGCTGACCGAAGAGACCGGCACGCAGATCAACATCGAGGAAGATGGCACCATCACCATCGCTTCCAACGACAGCGCCAAGGCTGACGAGGCCAAGCGCCGCATCGCTGAAATCACCGCCGAAGTCGAAATCGGCAAGGTCTATGAAGGTGCAATCACCAAGATTCTGGACTTCGGTGCGCTGGTGAACCTGCTGCCCGGCAAGGACGGCCTGCTGCACATCAGCCAGATCGCCCACGAGCGCGTCGAGCGCGTGACGGACTACCTGAAAGAAGGCCAGGTCGTCAAAGTCAAGGTCATGGAAACGGACGAAAAAGGCCGTATCAAGCTGTCGATGAAGGCGCTGCTGGACCGTCCGGCCCAGAACCAGGGCTGATCCCGGCTTCTGCCGGTTTTGTCACCGCCAGCGCTCTTGAAAAAGGGCGCCGGTGGTGCAAGTGACTAAAAAATCATGAGAGTCATTGAAATCACTTCGTTTGGCGCGCCTGACGTTCTGCGTCTGGCCGAGCGGCCTGCGCCTGAGGCGGGTAGCGGCGAGGTGCTCATTCGCGTGAGCGCCTCCGGCGTGAACCGTCCCGATGTGCTGCAGCGCACCGGCAACTACCCGGTGCCGCCGGGCGCTTCGGACATTCCGGGGCTGGAAGTGGCTGGCGAGATTGTTTCCGGCGATGCCGTGGCGATGGCAGCGGCGGGTTTCAAAATCGGTGAGCGCGTCTGCGCGCTGGTGGCGGGCGGCGGCTACGCCGAATTCTGCGTGGCGCCTGTCGGGCAATGCCTGCCGGTGCCGCCGGGCCTGAGTGATGTCGAGGCGGCTTCGCTGCCCGAGACTTTTTTCACGGTCTGGAGCAATGTTTTTCAGCGCGCTGGCCTGCAGCAAGGCGAAACCCTGTTGATTCAGGGCGGCTCCAGCGGCATCGGCGTGACGGCCATCCAGATCGCCAAGGCGATGGGGGCGACGGTCTTGGTGACGGCGGGCAGCGATGAAAAATGCGCCGCCTGCGTCGCGCTGGGTGCCGATCACGCGATCAATTACAAAACCAGCGACTTTGCTCTGGAGGCCAAAAGGCTGACGAACGGGCAGGGCGTTGATGTCATTTTGGACATGGTGGCTGGCAGCTATGTGGCCCGTGAAGTCGAGTGTTTGGCCGAAGATGGCCGCTTGGTCATCATTGCGCTGCAGGGCGGCATCAAGGGTGAGTTCAATGCTGGCTTGGTGCTGCGCAAGCGCTTGAGCATCACCGGCTCGACGCTGCGACCCCGTTCGCTGGCTTTTAAAGCGGCGATTGCTGCAGCACTGAAGGATAAAGTTTGGCCTTTGATGGCCAACGGCAGCATCAAGCCGGTGATTCACAGCACGTTTGCAGCGGCTGACGCGGCCAAGGCTCACGCGCTGATGGAGTCCCACCAGCATGTTGGAAAAATTGTTTTAACCTGGTAACTGGTAAGCAACCAAAAATACTATGAAAAAGCTGATTGCAGGAAACTGGAAAATGAACGGCAGCCTCGCTGCTAACGAGGCGTTGTTGACTGGGCTGGCGCAAGGGTTGCAAGCCAGCCCTGCCGCTTGTGATGTCGTGGTGTGTGCGCCTGCGCCTTACTTGGCGCAAGTGCAGACGCTGAAATCTGCACAGTCTGGACTGGCGGCTCTGGAAGTGGGCGGGCAGGATGTTTCCACGCAGGCTTCCGGCGCTTACACCGGCGAGATTAGCGCGGCCATGCTCAAGGATCTGGGTTGTCGCTATGTGATCGTGGGCCATTCTGAGCGCCGCCAGTACCACGGTGAAACCGACGCACTGGTGGCCGATAAGGCCAAAGCTGCGCTGGCAACGGGTATCACGCCCATCGTCTGTGTGGGCGAAACGCTGGCTGAGCGCGAAGCGGGCCGCACCGAAGAGGTGGTCAAGCGCCAGCTCGCCGCCGTGATTCACGCCAATGGCCACTGCATCAGCGAAATTGTCGTGGCGTATGAACCTGTCTGGGCCATCGGCACCGGCAAGACCGCTTCTCCCGAAGAAGCTCAAGCCGTGCATGCGGTGCTGCGCGCCCAGCTCAAGGCGGCGACGGATCAGTCGGCGCGCATCAAGCTGCTGTACGGCGGAAGCATGAATGCGGCCAATGCGGCTTCGCTGCTGGCACAAGCTGATATTGACGGCGGCCTGATCGGCGGCGCTGCGCTCAAAGCCCCGGATTTCTTGACTATCATCGCCGCTGCCTCTGTCTGAGCCGCGCGCAAAAACGCTATTAAATTGGAGTAAATATGAATGTTGTATTGAACCTTGTTCTCGCTGTCCAAATGCTGGCAGCAGTGGGCATGATTGGCCTGATTTTGGTGCAGCACGGCAAGGGCGCCGACATGGGGGCGGCCTTTGGCAGCGGCGGCTCGGGCAGCCTGTTTGGCGCTAGCGGCAGCGCCAATTTTCTCTCGCGCACTACCGGCATTCTGGCGGGATTGTTTTTTGCTTGCACCTTGCTGCTGGCGTATTTCGGTAATACCAGTCATCGCACCAGCACCAGCGTTTTGGAAAGTGCTGCTGTGACAGTGCCTGCACCTGTAACTGCAGCTTCTGGCGCGGCCCAGATTCCTGCAGGTGCGGTACCTGTGCCAAAGCCAGCGGCTTCAGGCGCCGCGCAAATCCCTACGAAATAAGGTGATAAAGCTGCTGTTCATGGTGAAAAGTAGCCATATTTCGGGGTAAACTCTGAGTCTGTCTAGAAAGCAAAAAACTGTAAAGTTTCCTCATGCAATCCAGTAAGTTAAATATTGCGGATGTGGTGAAATTGGTAGACACGCTATCTTGAGGGGGTAGTGGCGAAAGCTGTGCGAGTTCGAGTCTCGCCATCCGCACCAGATTGATGAGCATCGGCAGCAGCGCTCCGGCGATGCTCCGGAGCTCTAACAGCTCGCTCATAAAAGCTACGCAGGTATTTCTCCGTAGCTATTTTTACGGGCAGTTTTTTAGAAGTTGAGTCCACGATGAACCTTGATCAATACCTTCCTGTTCTCTTGTTTATTCTGGTCGGTGTCGGTGTCGGTGTGTTGCCTCAGGTTCTGGGCCGTTTGCTGGGCCCTGTGCGACCTGATACTGCAAAAAACTCCCCTTATGAGTGCGGCTTCGAGGCATTTGAAGATGCCCGCATGAAGTTCGATGTGCGCTACTACCTAGTGGCCATCCTCTTTATTCTTTTTGATCTGGAAATTGCGTTTCTTTTTCCGTGGGCTGTTGCGCTCAAGGAAATCGGTCCCGTGGGTTTCTGGTCGGTCATGGTTTTCCTGGGCATCTTGGTCGTAGGTTTCATCTACGAGTGGAAAAAAGGTGCGTTGGACTGGGAATAAAAAACCTCGCAGGTTTTTGCCAAAAAAGGTACGGTTATGTCACTTGAAGGTGTTTTCAAAGAAGGCTTCATGACCACGAGTTACGACTCGGTGGTCAACTGGGCCAAGACCGGTTCGCTTTGGCCTATGACCTTTGGTCTGGCCTGCTGCGCCGTGGAAATGATGCATGCGGGCGCTGCACGTTATGACATTGACCGTTTTGGCATGTTGTTTCGCCCCAGCCCGCGCCAGTCAGATTTGATGGTCGTCGCTGGAACCCTGTGCAACAAGATGGGCCCGGCCCTGCGCAAGGTGTATGACCAGATGGCCGAGCCACGCTGGGTGATTTCGATGGGTTCCTGTGCCAATGGTGGTGGTTACTACCACTACAGTTATTCCGTGGTTCGCGGCTGTGACCGCATTGTGCCGGTTGATGTCTATGTGCCGGGCTGCCCGCCCACCGCCGAAGCACTGCTCTACGGCATCATCCAGCTGCAGCAAAAAATCCGCCGCACCAATACGATTGCGAGAGCCTGATGCTGTTGTCCTCTCCTCCTGTTTCCATTGCGCAACTGGCTGAAACCATTGCTGCCGTGCTTGGCAGTAAAGCCAAAAGCGTCAAAACTGAATTTGGTGAAGTCACCGTGGCCGTCGCTGCCGCCGACTACCTGTCCGCTGCCACGCTGCTGCGCGATGCGCCCGGCTGCAAGTTCGAGCAGCTGATTGACCTGTGCGGCCTGGATTATTCCGAATACAAAGACGGCCAGTACGACGGACTGCGCTTTTGCGTTTCCTCGCACCTGTTGTCGGTCAGCCTGAACCAGCGCGTGCGTCTGAAGGTGTTTTGCCTGGACGACGATTTTCCGGTGGTTGATTCGATCAACAGCGTCTGGAATTCTGCCAACTGGTTTGAGCGCGAAGCGTTTGACCTGTACGGTATTATTTTTGAAGGCCACGCCGACCTGCGCCGCATCCTGACGGATTACGGTTTCATCGGCCATCCTTTCCGCAAGGATTTCCCGACGACCGGCCACGTCGAAATGCGCTACGACGCCGAACAAAAGCGTGTGATTTACCAGCCCATCACCATCGAACCCCGCGAAACCACGCCCCGCGTGATCCGCGAGGGTAACTATGGCGGCCTTCAATAAGCGCTTCCCGCAAGAGATACGACATGGCTGAAATCAAAAACTACACGCTCAATTTTGGGCCGCAACATCCTGCCGCCCACGGCGTCCTGCGCCTGGTACTCGAACTCGACGGCGAGGTGATCCAGCGCGCTGACCCGCATATTGGCCTGTTGCACCGCGCCACCGAAAAGCTCGCCGAAAGCAAGACCTACATCCAGTCGCTGCCCTATATGGACCGGCTCGATTACGTCTCGATGATGTCCAATGAGCATGCTTACTGCCTGGCCATCGAGAAGATGATGGGCGTCGAGGTGCCGATCCGTGCGCAGTACATTCGGGTGATGTTCTCCGAGATCACGCGCCTGTTGAACCACCTGATGTGGCTGGGCGCGCACGGCATTGACTGCGGTGCGATGAACATGCTGATTTACTGCTTCCGCGAACGCGAAGTGCTGTTTGACATGTACGAGGCCGTCTCCGGCGCGCGCATGCACGCCGCTTATTTCCGTCCGGGCGGCGTCTATCGCGACCTGCCGGAAACGATGGCGCAGTACAAGGTCAACAAAATCCGCAACGCCAAGGCCGTTGATGCCCTGAATGAAAACCGCCAAGGCTCGCTGCTCGATTTCATCGATGACTTCGTGAAAAAGTTCCCCAAGCTCGTGGACGAGTACGAAACCCTGCTGACTGACAACCGCATCTGGAAACAGCGCACCGTCGGCGTCGGCGTGGTCTCGCCCGAGCGCGCCTTGAATCTGGGCTTTACCGGCCCGATGCTCAGAGGTTCAGGTTTTGCTTGGGATCTGCGCAAGCAGCAGCCTTACGAAGTCTATGACAAGATGGACTTCGACATCCCCGTCGGCACGACCGGCGACTGCTATGACCGCTACTTGGTGCGCGTCGCCGAAATGCGCGAATCGAACAAAATCATCCGCCAGTGCGTGGACTGGCTGCGCGTCAATCCTGGCCCGGTGATCACGAACAACCACAAGGTTGCGCCGCCGGATCGCGAATCGATGAAATCCAACATGGAAGAGCTGATTCACCACTTCAAGCTCTTTACCGAAGGCTTTCATGTGCCCGAAGGCGAGGCTTACGCCTCCGTCGAGCACCCGAAGGGCGAGTTCGGCATTTACATCGTCAGTGATGGCGCCAACAAGCCTTACCGCCTGAAGATTCGTCCACCCGGCTTTGCACACCTTGCCGCTATGGATGAAATGGCCCGTGGTCACATGATTGCCGACGCGGTGGCCGTGATTGGCACCATGGACATTGTGTTCGGTGAAATTGACCGCTAAACCGCATGACATCCTCCATGATTCCTGAATCCATCCAAGCGCGCCTTGACCGCGAAGTTGCCAAATACCCTGCAGACCAGAAGCAGTCGGCCGTGATGGCCTGCCTGCAGATCGTCCAGCAGGAGCAGGGCTTTGTCAGCGCCGAGAGTGAAAAAATGCTGGCCGACTACCTAGGCATAGCGCCTATGGCCGTGCATGAAGTCACCACCTTCTACAACATGTACAACCAGCGTCCGGTGGGCAAGTACAAGCTCAACGTTTGCACGAATCTGCCCTGCCAGCTGCGTGATGGCTACAAGGCGCTGCACCATCTGGAGCACAAGCTGGGCATTGCAATGGGCGAAACCACAGCCGATGGCCTGTTCACGTTGCAGCAGTCCGAATGTCTTGGTGCCTGCGCCGATTCGCCAGTGATGCTGGTCAACGACATCTCCATGTGCAGCTTCATGAGCAACGAAAAACTCGACCAGCTCATCGATGGTCTCAAATCGGCGGAGGCTAAAGTCTGATGACGCTCTTATCTCCTTCCAAAGACAACGTTGCGGCTCAGGCCGTGCTGTCGCAGTTTGCCTCCACCGGCGTGCAGACCTGTTTTCACAACCGACATATCAACCCGCAGATTCTGGCTGGTCTTGATGGCAGCAACTGGCATCTGAAAGACTATGAAGCGCGCGGCGGCTACCAGGCGCTGCGCAAGATTCTCGGCAAAGACGGCGGCGAAGGTATGACGCCGGATCAGGTGATCGCCGAAGTCAAGGCCAGCGGCCTGCGCGGTCGGGGCGGTGCGGGTTTCCCCACGGGACTGAAATGGAGCTTCATGCCGCGCCAGTTTCCAGGTCAAAAATACCTGGTCTGCAACTCGGACGAGGGCGAGCCAGGCACCTGCAAAGACCGCGACATCATGCAGTACAACGCGCACAGCGTGATTGAAGGCATGGCGATTGCGGCTTACGCGATGGGCATCAGCGTGGGTTACAACTACATCCACGGCGAGATTTTCGGCACCTACAAGCGTTTTGAAGCGGCGCTCGAAGAAGCCCGCGCCGCCGGGCTGCTCGGTAACGGCATTCTCGGCACCAGCTTTAACTTTCAGCTGCATGCAGCGCACGGTTTTGGCGCTTATATCTGCGGCGAAGAAACCGCTTTGCTCGAATCGCTGGAAGGCAAAAAAGGCCAGCCGCGCTTCAAGCCGCCATTTCCGGCCAGTTTTGGCCTGTACGGCAAGCCGACCACCATCAACAACACCGAAACCTTCGCTGCCGTTCCGTGGATCATCCGCAACGGCGGCCAAGCCTATCTGGAATGTGGCAAGCCGAACAACGGCGGGACCAAGATTTACTCGGTGTCGGGCGACGTCGAATTGCCAGGCAACTATGAAGTGCCTATGGGCACGCCGTTTTCCAAACTGCTGGAGCTGGCGGGTGGCGTGCGCAAGGGTCGCACGCTCAAGGCCGTGATTCCTGGCGGCTCGTCTTCGCCGGTGCTGCCTGCTTCCATCATGATGGAATGCACGATGGATTACGACTCGATTGCCAAGGCTGGTTCGATGCTGGGCTCGGGCGCGGTGATTGTGATGGACGACAGTCGCTGTATGGTCGAGTCGCTCAAGCGCCTGTCCTACTTCTACATGCACGAGTCCTGCGGCCAATGCACGCCTTGCCGGGAAGGTGTGGGCTGGCTTTCGCGTCTCGTGGACCGTATTCATAACGGACAAGGTCGCCAGAATGATATCGATCTGCTCAACTCGGTGGCTGACAACATCCAGGGGCGCACAATTTGCGCGCTGGGTGACGCCGCAGCTATGCCGGTGCGCGCGATGATCAAGCATTTCCGTCATGAGTTCGAGGCCATGATTCCGACAACACCTCAAGCACCCGCATTGCAGCGCGCAGCTCACGCGCCAGCGCAGTCCTGAACGGCGGAAAGAAAAATATATGGTTGAAATAGAACTCGACGGCAAAAAAGTGGAAGTGCTCGAAGGCAGCACGGTCATGCATGCT
>Ga0302213_1001198_pt1 | contig 12632 bp, 6 predicted proteins | sample II_Fen_N1_2_FD_194583 | JGI IMG/M metagenome (GOLD analysis project Ga0302213, IMG submission 194583) | Peat permafrost microbial communities from Stordalen Mire near Abisko, Sweden - II_Fen_N1_1 | ecosystem: Environmental > Terrestrial > Soil > Wetlands > Permafrost | place: Sweden: Abisko... | reverse complement strand
CATTTTTGGCATCAACATGAATAGTGCCCTCACCTTCATCGCTATTTGGATTTACTGCAATATAAGCCATACCCGCTTTTTGAAAAGTAAAACGAAAAATTGCACAACGCGTAGTGGCTGTCATTTCGGCCTGAATATGGTAATCATCCAGCAAAGTGGAATAATAAGCAGGTGTAGAAATTTCATTCTTACGACTAAAATGCGAAGCCCTTTGCTCCGGTTGAATAGTTATTTTGTCGAGCATTGGCATTAGTGTCATACTACCATAATCCTGCGTACATCCTCCCACTATCCAGTGTGAATTCCGAAAGCCCTGCATCAATGAATCTTTGTAGTAATAGGGCGCAATACATTTCTTTTCCGTATCACGAGTTTGCGCTGTCATAAAGTTCATACCATTCGGCATCAATACAGCCGGAAGAGTTTGCCCGTACTCCTCGGTTTGTTTTCCATGCTTCCCGGCATTATCGGTGGTAGAAGGAGAAGTCCCAACATAGGTATTGACAAACGGGAGCAAGTCTACAGACAGCTTATTTCCGGCATAAGCTGTAAATGAAGCAAGCAATATGAAAACGCAAATGGAGGACTTCATGATTTTCGATACATAAGGGAACAAATATAACACAATATAATTATCCGAAAAGCGACCCAGTGTTTTATAATATGTATGAATACAAGAAGGATAGGGTCTCGCGATTTACAAATCGCGTTCAAACGCAATTTACGCGATTCTTAAATCGCGAAATCCAAATCAACTGCTGTGGTTTCAATTATTTAGACGTTTTTCAAATAACAATATAACACAATTTCTATTTCTTTAAAACAAGAATCCCTTTTTTAGGATCAACAGGTAGTTTCACATTTTCCAACACTGGTTTTTTCGTGTTTCTGAAAACAACAACCGGCATTTCAGTTGCAGTGGGTACTGAGACATTATTCAACTGTAAACCATCTACATCGTCAAACACATAAGCCGGACGGAAATCTTCATCTTTATAACTTACAGTCACATTCTTTAGTTGCAAACCATCAGTATGTCTTACATAAAATCCCCAGGCCGGTAACTCTCCAAACATCGAGAATTCGGGGTAACCATTAATGCATTCAGGAACCTTAGCCAACGAATCTAATCCAAAACAAGCTACTTTTCGGTCGGCTCCACCCTGATACACGATATTTACGTTCTCAATAACCACATTTTGAACAGGATGCCCGGGGATTCCGGTTACCGATGATGGGAAAACATTGTGTGGATATCGCTTTGCAGGTCCTTCCATATTGTAGCCAATATCAGGTTTTGTCTTTGGCACTTCCACTTCCATATTGGCAATATGTACATTACGGAGTTGACTTGATACCGAATCTTTATTACGATGCCCTAAACGAATCACTATGGCATTTCCGGTATTGGTAGCTTTGATATTTCTTACATCAACGTTTTCGAGTACACCGCCATCTACACATTCGATAGCAATGGCAGAGCGGAAAGTATCAAACACTTTGATATCTTTTATCGTTATATTTTTAAAACCACCCCAAGAAGCTGTACCAAGTTTTACAGCATTGGCACTGGAACGAACCGTACAATTAGCCACATAAATATTCTCACAACGGCTGTTTCGGTCTTCCGATTTCAGGCAAATACCATCGTCATCAGCATTAAAAAAACTATTGGTGAGTTTCACATCTTTACAATCAACGAAATCAACGCCATCGTTATTCCAATACACATTGCTTTCAACGTCTATGCTATCCATAAGGATATTAGAACATTTGTTATAGCGTTGCACCCAACATAGTGCATTGCGAAGCGTAATGCCTTTGATTGTAACGTTATCACAATTGTTAAAGTTTATAATTTTGGGACGATTTTCTTCTTCGGGACGAACCTGATGCCAAGGGTTTTCTGTCTGCCATTCTTTATCCTGTAGCGTTCCGGCATGAAGCATCACGTAAATATCTTTCAATAGCGCTTCTCCTTGTCCATCAATCATTCCCTTACCCGTAATCGAAATATTGGTTGCTTTATCTGCAACTAAAAGTGCTGACACCTGCGATGATGGTCCGTAATCAATACGTCTGGTACTTCCAGCCAATACTGCGTATTTTTCGAGGTGCATATCCACATTCGATTTAAGAGTCAAAACCCCTGTTACAAATCGTCCCGGAGGAATTATGACTCGTCCTCCACCAGCAGCTGATACGTCGTCAATAGCTTTTTGAATAATAGCAGTATTCTCGGTAGTATTACTCGATTTAGCTCCCAAATCAATAATATTGATTGTTTTCGACTGTCCAATGGCAGAAGCAACCATAAGAAGAAATAATCCAGTAAAAAAATAGTTTCTCATAATATTTGAATATCAGTTAGTTATTTAGTGTAATTTTTATTTTGTCTTTTTATACCTATAAAGCTCTTCACCTTTTTCGTTGACGAAGATAAATTCAAACGTGCCGCTCTTTACAGAGCAAATAGTAAATCCTTCGGCTGAATTTACATACTTTGAGTCCGCACCAGAAGTTGCCGGAGCACCCAACGAACCGGATGCACTAACAATGTAATCCATTCCGTTCTTTTGAATGTGCTGAGCACAGTGAATATGTCCGGCAAAATAGAAATCGACATGATGTTTGCGTAGAATAGGATCAAGCTGATCTATCAATTCCTGAGCGTTTCCATGCCGGGTATCGACAGAATAAACAGGATGATGACCGACCACAATTACCCATTTTTCGTGCGAGACAGTCAATACACTATCAATCCACACTAACTGCTTTCTAGTATCTTGTTTAGCAATATCCGGAAACTGATCAGGTAAAAGCTGATACTCTTTAAGAAAAGGAGGTGTATCAAGACATACAACCCGAACACTGTTATCTTTATCAATTTTCTTTGTAAACGTATAATAATGTGACGGCATATTCCAACGACGACTAATTTTTGAATAGTCAATCATGGCTTGCGTATTTCCACGATATTCATGATTACCAAACAATGGATACCAATCAATCAACAACTCCGGATGGCTGTAAATACTCTCAAAATTCGTCATCCATAAAGGATCTGATGTGCTTCGAACTCCATTGTAGTGAAAGGTGTCTCCACTTGCAATGATAAATTTCGGGCGTACAGTTTCTGTCAAACTGCCCATTGCCTCAGCCACTGCTTTTTGTTTGTAATAGCCATTCCGACCGATATCGGAGACAACGTAAAAATTACAAGCCGTTTTGTCGACAACAGCAGGTTGTGCGAGAACTGAAAGGCCTATACTGTTCGAAAGAAACAGTATCAGCATGAAAAACAATTTCTTAGCATTTAACTTCATGATTCAACTTATTTGAGTTCTTTCAATCCTTTTTTTGTATCAATCATTCCCTTTATAAATTCTATTTCGTCGCAAAACTCTTTGTAGTTCATTTCTTTGATATAGATAGCACCGTACGAACGTTTTAGCAATGGCAATTTGCTATCGTAAAAAAACTTACGTCCAAAAAGCGTAGTCAACTGATGATGTTGCTCCACCCAAATGCGTTGTGCCAGGTCGCTGAATGGCCCTTCATATTCATAACTTGGGAAAGAAGCCGATTTCTGGCTTACAAAACAATTGTTGAACATACTGCTGAGCACAGCAAATGAATTCAGTGAAACCGGAACAATCATGCTCACATCGCTGATATGGAATTTCGACCAGATGTTCCGATACCCCCAAATTTTCAAATCAGTGACGTGATATTTCTCTACATATTTCTCCAGAGCATTAGAAATAGCTATCAGCGTTTTGAAATGCGTATCGGGACCGCTCCCTTCTGGATCCAGAGCCAATGATACAATGTTAGGACGAACCTTTTCGAGCAAGTCTAAAATAGGTTTTACATCTCGTTCGGGATCAGGATATTCCACAAAAATATCACCGGTATAGAATTGCAGTCCAAGGTGCGAAACATGATCCAGTCCGATACCAAAATGCTCCCAAACCAGTTCCGCTTCAAACTCACGCGTCCAGCCTTTAATGACCTGTGCAATTTCCGTTTCTTTTGTACCCGGATCAATGGTTGAAAGATGCTTAATCGTTTCATTTAGTGTCGGCAAAAGTTCTTTCAATGTTTTTACATGCAACCAATGAACCAAATGGCGAGCCAACCTGCAAGCAATATAAACACTTTGTTCTTCGCTATTTTTATTAGCAATGGAATTCAACGTTCCGGTGATATCGTCCCAAAAGCCATCCTGTTCAAAAAGGCGTTTATTATCCAGGTATTTCTCAATTTTACCGCTGGCAATCAGGTTCCTCAACGCAATCAGATTACTATTGATATACTCGTTAGTAACCGATGTAAAACCACTTGTACAATACACAAAATGATTGTCGTTATGTTCCGACCGGACCAAATGGTGCAATAAAGGGAAATAAGCCAACTCAATATCATCATGATGAGGGGCCGTGTGTAATATCTTGCTTTGAATTGGTGGATTAAGACCTTTTTTGAGTTTTTCTACAATGCGTTTATGAGTGGATTGTGCCAGTGAAGCCAACGATTCGCCACTCACTTGCTGAGCTAAAAGCAAATACTGATTGGTGGTTTTAAAATTCACAGAAGTCATTTCCTGCAGCGAAACATTTTCTTCCAAAGCTCCGTCAACAATTAATTTATCAAGCGTTTTGGCATCCGGTTTTTGTTGCTCAAGAATTGCAATTCTTTTGCGTTCATGAAGTTTTATAGCAGCTCCTTTTGTCAGATAAAAGCGTGAATTTTCGAGTTTCTGAAGCGCACTTCCCGGATATTCCAGCGAAGGTTGCGACTCTATAGCCGAAGCTATTAATTGAGATTTTGACTCGCCTGCGGCAATAATAATGGCAACTACATCCGAATTGTGCGTGATAGTATTCAACCCAATGGTAATAACCGCTTTTTTACGTACAGATTCAATGCCGCCAAGGTCAACAGCCGCAGCAGCCTGTGTTTCGTAATTGATATTCGTAAGCCGGGTATGCGAATGGTGACTTGATCCTTTTACATCAAAAGCAATGTGCCCATCAGGCCCAATGCCACCCAAGAAAAAGCCGATACCACCCATTTTGCGAATTTTTTCCTCGTAGTTCTCGCAGAATTGGTCGAAATATTTAATCGTCTTCTTTTGCAACAACGCTCTTTCATTGGCTGTATGGGTAATACGCAAACTCAGGTCAATAATTCCTTCAGGAAAAATCTCCGCTATATTCTTACATCCATCCAAATAAGCCTGATCTGCTTCAGGAATATTGAAAGTATCAATGAGAAGTGCTTTTTTTTCATCAAATCCAAATCCTTCAATATAAAAACGCTTTACAAAGTAATTGAACGAGCGTTCGTGCAAAGGATCCAGCGGGAAAAACTCGTCAATCATCACAAAATAAAGCGACTTAAAATCAGGCTTCAATCTTGCATCCAATCCGACTTTATGAAGTAATCCGGTCTTCATCTCTGCATCCCAGTTTTCGAGGTAATATTTCATCCATTTGATGAAAAATTCCGGTGTTTTTCCAGTTGGAAGTGCCACTACTCCACCCGGATTGAGTGCTACCCATTCCAAGAAACGTAAAGCGGTAATTTGACCCAGGTTGATATAATTATCAACCACAACGACCTTGATTTTCTCAGCCGTTTTTTTAATATCCGTATTCTTGAATTGTTTTTCGAAATAAGCTTCTACTTTGCTTTCTGTGATATATTTTCGTATTTCCATTTTTGATAGATTTAATTGATTCTTTAATTTTCAAGTACAATTAACAGCAACTTATTTTGCCATCAGAATGATACTCCCGTTTGTAAGACCATTTGATTTTGCTCTTACAATAATATTGCCACTGGCTCCTTTTTTTGCTTTTAGAATAACTAATGCAAGTCCGTTGAATGCCTGTCGTGTATGACTTTGGAAAGGAACAAAATTTGTTGCATCGCCATTGTCAGTAGCTACAATTTCTCCTGCACCTTCCACTTCAAAACTTATTTCAGGATGCGAACGTGGGACGGTCAATCCGTCTTTATCTTTAACTGCCACGGTAATATAACTCAAATCCGAATCATCGTTTTTAATCACATTTCTATCTGCCGATAGCATTAGTTTTGTGGGTTCACCGGTTGTTTTTACTTCATCAGTAGCCCATTGTTTACCCTGTTTATAAGCTATTACCTTCACAGTACCGGGCTCGTATCTCACACTATCCCACTCCATGCGAAACGTGATACCTTCGTTTTTCTTCCGCCGTCCCATACTTTTATTGTTGATAAACAATTCAGCTTCATCTCCCGAAGTGTACACATGAACAGGAGTTATTTTACCTACCCTTTCGGACCAGTTCCAGTGTGGCAGGATATGCACCATTGGAAAATCAGGTCGCCACTGTGATTGGTACAAATAGTAGCGGTCTTTGGGGAATCCGGCCAAATCGATAATTCCAAAATAACTGCTACGCGAAGGCACAGGATTTTTCTTAAACTCATCGAGTTTTTTCTGCTGCTCTTTCTGTTTCGCCGAATCTGCACTAAAATTCAACAGAATGGTTTCGTCTGAATTATAAGGCGTTGGTTCACCCAAATAATCAAATCCTGTCCAGACAAATTCGCCCAGAAAATGCGGAAGAACTACATTGGTAGCAAATTGAGTATCCGGATTACAGCCCCATTCGGGATGAGCAATATCGTACGAAGAAATCTGATAGTTGACATATTGGTTCTCTTTTCCATTGTCGTCAAGAAAATATTCGCCACGCGAAGTTACGCAGGAAGAAGTCTCAGTGCCAATTTGCGGAATATGCATGTAACGAGGATCCACATCCCATTTCGCCTGCAGCCCAAAGAAATAATTGATTCCGATAACATCCATCGATACAGGTGCACCGGCTTCACGAGCTTCATCGGGGTGATTGTAGCCGTTAGTTACAGGTCGCGTCGGGTCAATGGAACGCACATAATCAGCTAATTCTTTGGTAATGCCCGGCACTCGTTGGTCGCGCACTTCATTGCCGATAGACCACATAAATACGCAGGGGTTATTTCTATCCCGGAGAATCATAGCTTTCAAATCCTTCTCATGCCATTCGTCATACAACAGATTGTAATCCGATTTTCTTTTTCCTGTTTTCCAACAATCGAAAGCTTCATCCATGAGCAAAAATCCCATTTTATCCGCCAGTTCCAATAATTCCGGCGCAGGAGGATTGTGTGAAGTACGCAAGGCATTACATCCCATTTCTTTCAACAACGACAGCTGTCGACGAAGAGCAGTCTTGTTGAAGGCAGCCCCCAAAGCTCCCAAATCGTGATGATTGCAGGTTCCCTGAATCTTTACCCGACGTCCGTTGAGATAAAAACCTTTGCGAGCAGTAAATTCAAGAGTCCGCACTCCGAATGGAGTATTATAAGTATCAATTATTTTGCCATTTACAAGAATCGTTGTTTGAGCCAGATAACGATTGGGGGAAACTATATCCCAACGTTTTGGGTTTAAAATGGTAGCCAGCTGTGTTGTTTCGATGTTTCCATTTTGTGCTAACCTGATTTTTGACGGTTCAAACGAGACTACTTTAGTTCCAATAACATCATCTTTATTTATTTCAAAAATAGTAGTTTTAACAACGGCTTCAACCGATTTATTGGTCTTATTATCAACAGTTACCCGCAGCTTCACGCTTGCCGCTGAATCTCTTACGGTTGGTGTTGTAATATAAGTACCCCAATGAGCGACATGCACAGGTGCAGTTTTCACCATCCAAACATGACGGTAAATGCCCCCTCCCGAATACCAACGCGAATCCCATTTTTCAGTATTCAGACAAACTGCCAACACATTACTTCCTCCAAAATTCAAATACGGTGTCAAGTCCATGCGGAACGAAGAATAACCGTACGGCCATGTACCAACATAATGTCCATTGAGCCAGATTTTTGCGTAAGCCATTGCTCCATCAAAATCCAGGTAAATCTGTTTTCCTCTGTCCACTTTGGGCATTATAAAGTGTTTTCGATACCAACCAATGGCTTTGTAGGGCAGCTTACCTGTTTCACCGGCTAATTCTATGCGAAAAGGACCGGTAATAGCCCAGTCATGCGGTAAATTGAGCTTTTGCCAGGTTTCATCATTTAATCCAGTTGCCTGTAGATTTTCCGGTTCTGCTTTCGTGGTTCCATCGGCTTGCAAACCATATCGATTAAATAACCAATCAGCATCAAAGCAACTTGCATCGGTGCTTCCCATACGGGTTATCGACTGAGCATCTGTCAAAAAAACAGCGAAACAGCACAAAAGGAATACAAAAAGGCTCTTGATTTTCATAACATTACGCTATATTTTATTTCTGTATTTTTTGTAAAGCAGCTTAGCCATCTGAACGCTATTGCCCATTGATTCAGCTGGGAAATTCTTCTGCGTATTCACCCATTTCCATTCCCATTGAGCTATTTCCTTGTCAAAAGCTGCTACATCTACCGATTTACCTGCTTCCATTGCCAAAGTTGTTGCTTCAAAGAACTTTTGCCAACGTACTTTGTAGAAATTGGTCATCAGTCCACTCCATTGTCGGCAGGAATACTCGTGTAGCGGACTATCTGCATCTCCCCAAAGCGTAATCAGGTTACGGGCATTTTGGTCATAAAGTGCTTTTTCGGCATCTGTAGTGCCACATCGTCGGGCATCTGCAATCCATTTCCCCAACAGAAAGTCTTTTCTTGTAGCCAGTAATTTATCCATATCGTCAATCAATTCGATATATTGATTGCTGTATTTCTTAAACGAAGTCAAGTCCTTATCTTCGTATGCTTTTACCCATTTTACTTGTAACGGACGTGCATAATTTGCCAACACCTGCCGGGTAAGATCAACAATATCATACTGAAAACCATCGCTTTTACCATAAGCATCCGACGATTTAATGAATAAGTCCCACGCCGGAACAAGCTCCCTTCGTTCGTAATTTAGTTTCGTTTTCGTCCATCGGGTAGCCGAATCCAGAGTCGGACGACCGGTGAGAATGGATTCTGCTCCATCTCGTATTTCTTTTCCGTTGTAAACAGTATTTTTCAATACTAACCAGGCTTTAAGCATATCACCATTCGATTTCGTTGTTCCTTTTCCATAGCGATTACGGATGTATTGACCTAACCATAGATTGATATTAATCGGTGTGGTACGCCATGTATTTGCAGTCATAAGTTCGTAAAGTACCGGTGTCTGTTCAATGGCTTCCATAGTCAGACCAATTCCTTTGAGCTTACCCGATTGTACATCATTGAGTGAGGCTGCCGGTTGCGATGCAACTACCTCCATTTGTCCAAATAAGCTGAGATTTCCTCCAAAATTATGCAGCATATTCCAAATCCACGGTTTACCATAATACGCTTCGGTACGTTTCCATACAGGTTCATATTCAGTAATTAAATCGAGAATAATCATTCTATCATTAGGAACTGCATCTAACAATGCTTTTATTTGTGGTGCATGCCAAAACTGCCTGTCGCTGAAGAAAAGCCAACCCTGCATCACCCACACTGCTTTGGGGTCGACCTGGTGCATACCGTCGTACACCCGTGCACTAAGTTTTGAAAGAAATTCAGGGTTATCAGACGGAGGCTCATTTTCATTAAATGTATCAGCCGAATAGAGGTGATCAGTCCCAAAAATCTCTGTTTGCTTCTCAAGATATTTTTTCCCTATTTCGGCAAACAAAGGGTCTTCCGAGTCGAGAATATAAGTATCCGGGAAACCATTGTTCCAATTGGTTTGTTTGAGTTTAGCATTCGGATATTTTTGTCGGAAAGCTGCCGGAACATGGCCTGTAAAAGCAGACAACACAGGTTTCATACCCAGCTCGCGTTCCCGTTTCAAAATTTTTAGTTGAAGGTCTTTGTGGCTTATCATCCAGCTTTGAGGTAGCGGACCACCCCAACCGTCAAGATTTCCCATCCAAAACCAGGAGAAATAGGATGGTCCGCAAAAGAAAGTGCTTAGTTCTTCGTTGGTAAATCCCATTTCTTTGTACACTTCGTTCCACACGTACTCTTCGCCGGTAATAGCCAACGGCATATTGATACCATGTAATGCCATCCAGTCAATCTCTTTTTCCCAACGCTCCCAATCCCACCAGCTCATGCTGTAATTGTAGGTACAATAGTTCAGATAATAACGGTATTCGTAGGGCGACGACTTTTTAATTTTTGCCGGAACAACAGGTAATTTTGCAGGCAGATTAAGGTTTTCTCCATTCCATGTAATCTGGCAATGGCAGTATTCATTCAGGTAATAATACAGTGCCGAAGCAATGCTTACTCCATTGTTGCCTGCAAGAACTATTTTCCCATTCCGGCTCGAAACCTGAAAAGTATCTTTACTTAAAGAGCCAATCTGTTCAATTACAAACTGATTGGCATGTTTTGGTAAAATGCGGTGCAACAAATTTTCTGAAACTCTCTTGTCCAATTGCGCGTACGAAAGCGCAACTACTACAGAAAGAATAAGTGTCAATATTGATTTATGTAAATACATTTTCTAATAATATTAAACTTTCAAAAACCATTTTTTCTTATACAAAAAATAAAGCAAGCCAAGTTGAATTAACAATACTCCCATTCCTAACCAAACAGGTTGCCAAAGTTCAGGAGCATTTTTTATAATTCCACCAAACAAAAAAGAAGCAGTCGATTCAAAATTCACCACTCCATGAGCAGCCATATAAATTAGAATTGAGTTCATTCCAATCCACACAAAAGGCATTGCCCAGTTTTTTAGTCCGACTACATCGATAATAAAGTAGAACATAAATAAAAATATCAGACTCCAACCTCCTGCAAAACAAACAAAAGAGCTGGTCCACATGGGTTTATTAATAGGAAAAACGTTATTCCACAACAACCCAATAACCAATAGAAGAATTCCGGCCACTAAGATAACGATACTTTTGCTGAACATTGTCCATTTAGGAGTATTCATTCGGAGAAAGTGCCCGGTAAAAACGCCAAGCAGCGAAGTGCAAACAGCAGGAATAGTTGATAATAAACCCTCTGGATCGTAGACAACCCGATGAAGCTTTCCCGGTAAAAATAATCTGTCAATATATCCCTCCAGATTACCTTCGGGGGTTAATACACCTGCTCCATGACCCGGTACAGGTATCAGCATCATAACAGCCCAATATCCAAACAACAAGCCAAAAAACCAGATGAACTGCGTACGTAATTTTGAGTTGAGAAAGATAATTCCGGCAAAAAAACCCGAAAGAGCAATGCGCCCCAAAACGCTTGCAAAACGAATATGTTCATAATCAGTCCATTTGAGAAGCCCGTTCACTACCATACCACAAACAATAAGAATGAGTGTCCGTTTTACGAGTGAACGGTAAATTTTTTTTTTGGTTTTTTTGAGATCATTCTCAATAGGATTTTCGAGTTGTTTACCCATAGAATAAGGCATAGATACGCCGGCAATAAAAATGAACAGCGGGAAAATCATATCGTAAAAAGTAAATCCATTCCAGGTAGAATGATGCAACTGATTAGACATCCAACCAAAGAGGGGTTCATCGGACGCTTTAGCTAATGCGTGAAAGATAATTTCTCCGCTAATAATCCATATCATGTCAAAGCCACGTAGTGCATCCAACGACAAAAGGCGAGTCGTAGGAGGAAATTGGGGGGTATTCATAAAAGAAAATTTTAGTAGATGATGACTGCTGGCTTTATCAACAGTCTTAATTAGGAGATATAAACATTTTTGGAAACACAAACAGAACTTTACAAACGTTAAGGGAAAATAGTCGGCAAAAAAAATGAAAAGCCCTGAAAGTTAGAACAACCAACTTTCAGAGCTTTTCTAAATTATTAGTATCCAGGATTTTGCACAAGCAATGGATTTTTCACCAATGCTCCAGTTGGGATTGGAAAGATACGACGATAAGTATCGGCATTAGTTTTAAAGCCCCATTTGCCTTCATATTTTCCAAAGCGGATCATATCGTTGCGGTGCCAATTCTCATAAGCAAATTCACGACTCCTTTCTTTGTAAATATCTTCCAATGAAACACTTGACCAAGGAGCAGTTGTAGTTCTGTTTGCACGAAGTGTATTTACCAACGACAAAGCTGTCTGTCCCAAAGTTGCTGTTCCTCCGCGTAGAATAGCTTCTGACTTCATCAAGATAATATCCGAATAACGGAATACGGGTACATCATTATTTTGATTACGGGAAGTAGAAGTGGCATCAGGATAGAATTTAATGTTACGGTAGCCCATATTCCATGAAATCTCATCATTACCACAGTCAAACAAGTTTGCATCCTGACGAAGAACAACATTGGGTGTAAGCTCTACCTGATAAGTATATGCGGCACCTCCATCTGCACCTGTATAGAATTGATCATATCCTTTCTTGGTGGTTGTGACCATTACAGGTGTTACACCATCATTCATAAATTGTAGTCCGGTCAACCATTGACCATTACGAACGTCATTTGGGTCGTTAAAGTTTGCATAAAACTCCGGCAATGTACATTCTGCTGAACTAGGTGTAAATGGCAATCCAAATTTCTTGGTTTCCGAACGAGGCACGTCATAGCGGGCACGATACATTTGACCATTTGTTCCTGATAACGCTGCAAAAGAAG
>Ga0302213_1001197_pt1 | contig 12632 bp, 9 predicted proteins | sample II_Fen_N1_2_FD_194583 | JGI IMG/M metagenome (GOLD analysis project Ga0302213, IMG submission 194583) | Peat permafrost microbial communities from Stordalen Mire near Abisko, Sweden - II_Fen_N1_1 | ecosystem: Environmental > Terrestrial > Soil > Wetlands > Permafrost | place: Sweden: Abisko... | reverse complement strand
CTAATTTTGATTGTGGATTATTAAATCACAACTTTTTTTCAAATTATTTTTCGGGTTGTTTTAAAATGTCATAAAATGCTGATAATTTGCATTGTAATCAAACTACTTATTGGTTGAATAAAGGTATCGTTTGATGCTTTTCTTCGGTGTCTTTTCAAACTCATGAGGGTAAAGCTGAATCTTAGAAATATTTTCATAACCCCCCACCATTGAATTTAGAAGCCTTTTGTTTTCTTCCATTAATGATTCTAATTGGTTGTGATCAACGCCTTCAGCATCAACGGCCTCATAATCAGGACAAATCAAGGCTATCAGTTTTCCATTACTTTCAATGACCAGACTTTCCATGATGTATGGCAAATTATTCAGTTTTGCTTCAATTTCTTCTGGGTAAACATTTTGTCCACTGGCCGAAAGAATCATAGTTTTATTTCTACCCCGAATGAAGATATTGCCATCTTCATCCACCGTACCCAAATCGCCGGTGTGCAACCAACCGTCTTTATCAATGATTTGTGCAGTTGCTTCAGAGTTTTTGAAATATCCACTCATTATATTTTCACCCGAAACACATATTTCTCCAACTCCGCTTACCGGGTCTTGGTCAATAAGTTTCACTTCCATGATATCCAGTACTTTTCCTGCCGACTTAGGGAGAAAATCTTTCCAGTCGGAATAACTGATTAATGGTGCACATTCAGTCATACCATAACCGATGGTGAAAGGAAATTTTATTTTATGAAAAAACTCTTCCACTTCTGCATTCAGTGGTGCACCACCAATTACAATTTGCGAAAACTCTCCACCAAAAGCATCTATCAATTTTTTGCGGATTTGAGCTAAAATAGGTTGATCAAGAAATGGAATACTTAAAACCCAGCGCATCGATGGTTTTTCGAGAAGTGGTTGGATTTGCTTTTTGTAGATTTTTTCAACGATTAAAGGCACCAAGAATACCACATTGGGTTTTATTTCGGCAAAAGCAGTCAACAGAATTTTGGGTGAAGGAATTTTGCCAATAAAGTGAATATGGCAGCCCGCGCAAGTAGAAGTGAGGAATTCAAAGGCACATCCATAGGCATGAGCGAGCGGGAGAAACGAAATAATTTTGTAGCGTTGTGCAACAATTCCTGTTCTGAGTCCGAAAGTGATATTGCCGGCAAGTGCGTTGCCACTAGTCAATACGCCTTTGCTGAAACCTGTTGTTCCGGATGTATAATTTATCGAAGCAATTTCGGTGTTTGGTTTGTCGATGTACCGAACATGATCGCGATGAAAGCCTTGTGTATATTTAGCATGGAATAAACTGTTGATGTAGTCCGGTTGCAGATATTTAATTACTAATTGCTCAAAAATAGGTGACTCAATGAATTCATCAACCTCTGGCTTCGGTTCTTTGTTTAATAAAGTAATGCAATTAAAACCAGTTAGCGAAAAAACAGCCTTAACAGTGGTGAGTTTTTCTTCCTCCAGATTTTCCCAAATATTATCGCCGACGAATAGAAGCTTTGATTCAGAATGATTTGTAATATGGTGAACATCATTCGGATTAAAGTCCTGCAAAATTGGTACAATAATAGCTCCATAAGTTACGGTAGCCAGGTAGGTGATAGCCCAGTTGGCATTATTTCGGCCAATCAAAGCTACTTTGTCGTTGGGCTGGAGTTTGCATTGCTCGAATAAAATATGAATTCTGGCTACTCGTTTGGCAACATCTGCGTAAGTCATAGTCAGGTCTTCACCATAATTACTATATGCCGGTAATTCCCAGTTATTTCGAAACGAATCTTCAAAGAGACGAATAAAATTTTCCTGAATCATTTTCTTAGTTTTTTAAGGGTGTAAGTTTTTTTTCAACTTACAAAAATAATGAATAAATACACAACTAAGACAATTTTGTGCATTAATATGACATTAAAATCAGATTTCAAACTCCCACTTAGCTTCAATTTTGAAATATTCCAATTCAAAAACTATAAAAATAATCGTATCTTTGTGGCTTCAAAAAAACTACAACTTAATATGAATATCTCGTATAATTGGCTGAAACAATACATTAATATTGATATCACGCCTGATGCTTTGTCGAAAGCACTAACTTCAATCGGACTTGAAGTGGGTGGTGTGGAAGAAGTTCAAACTGTAAAAGGTGGGCTTGAAGGTTTGGTAATTGGCGAAGTGCTGACCTGTGAAAATCACGAAAACTCCGATCATTTGCACGTTACGAAAGTGAATGTAGGTGGTGACGAGCCGTTGCAAATTGTTTGCGGAGCTCCGAATGTGGCAGCAGGTCAAAAAGTGGTGGTAGCTACAGTTGGTACCAAGCTTTATTCTGGTGACGATAGCTTCACGATTAAACGTTCTAAAATCCGTGGAGTGGAATCCATGGGAATGATTTGTGCTGAAGATGAAATCGGTATCGGAACCAGTCATGACGGCATTATCGTTCTACCTTCCGATGTTGTAGTTGGTACGTTGGCTAAAGATTATTACGGAATAAAAAATGATACTTTATTAGAGGTTGATATTACGCCTAATCGCATTGATGCTGCTTCGCATTTCGGCGTAGCACGCGATTTAGCTGCTTTTTTTGCCCTGAAAGATAAAACGGTTCAATTGCAAAAACCATCGGTTGATGCTTTTGCAGTTCAAAATAAAAACCTTACTATTCCAGTTAAAGTTGAAAATGCCGAAGCTTGTCCACGATATTCGGCAGTGACAATTTCGGGCGTGAAAGTTACAGAATCGCCTGATTGGTTGAAAAATTACTTGAAAATCATTGGGCTGCGACCTATAAATAATATTGTTGACGTTACCAATTTTGTATTGCACGAATTGGGTCAACCACTCCATGCATTCGATGCCGACAAAATTGTGGGAGGTGAAGTACGAGTAAAAACATTGCCGGAAGGAACCTCATTTGTAACACTGGATGGTGTTGAACGTAAATTGAATATTGCCGATTTAATGATTTGCAACTCCGAATCACCCATGTGTATTGGTGGCGTTTTTGGAGGACAGGATTCGGGAGTTACCGAAACTACTCAAAATGTATTTTTGGAAAGTGCTTATTTTAATCCGGTTTCTATCCGCAAAACGGCTCGTCGTCACGGGTTGAATACCGATGCTTCATTTCGGTATGAGCGCGGTTGTGATCCTACCAATACGATTTACGTGTTGAAACGTTGTGCTCTGTTAATTCAGGAAGTCGCAGGAGGACAAATTTCGAGCGAAATTGTTGATATTTATCCGCAGGAAGTAAAACCCTTCGAAGTTGAAGTTTCTTTGCAAAAAATCAATTCGCTGATTGGAAAAGAAATTGGAAAAGAAAATATTGAAACGATCCTAACGGCTCTCGAAATGAAAATCGTAAGCAAAAATGAAGCAGGATATGTGCTTCATGTGCCGGCTTACAGGGTTGACGTACAACGTGATGTGGATGTGATTGAAGATATTTTGCGTATTTATGGCTATAACAATGTGGAAATTGGCGAAACGCTAAAATCTATCTTGAGTTACAGTTCAAAACCAAATAGTTATAAACTTCAAAACCTGATAGCCGAACAATTGACAGCTCAAGGTTTTAATGAGATATTGAATAATTCGCTTACAAAGGGAGCTTATTATACTGATTTAACGTCATTTCCATATGCAAACTCTGTGAAAATTATTAATGCGTTGAGTTCTGATTTGAACGTGATGCGTCAGACCTTGCTTTTCGGAGGTTTGGAAAATATCAACCGTAATGTAAATCGTAAAAATGTCGATTTGAAATTTTATGAATTTGGAAACTGTTATTATTATCATGCTGAAAACAAGAAAGATGGCGAAACTTTAGCGGCTTATTCTGAAGACTTTCACTTGGGATTATGGCTAACCGGTAACAAACGATCGCAATCGTGGACGGCTGCCGATGATAAATCGACCGTTTTTGAGTTGAAAGCTTATCTCGAAAATATTTTCCGTCGTTTGGGATTAAATTTAAGAAAGTTGGTTACCGGCGAATATTCTGATGATTTGTTTGGTGAAGCCTTAAAAGTTTATTCATCAACAGGAAAACAGTTGGCAGTTTATGGAATTGTCCATCCAAAAATCCGCAAAACGATGGATGTGGATGTTGAGGTATTTTATGCTGATATTCATTGGAATAATGTAATTGCTGAGCTTGGCACTTATCAAGTAAAGTATGCTGAGTTGTCAAAATTCCCAGAAGTGAAACGTGATTTGGCTTTGTTGATCGATAAAAATATAACGTTTGCTGAAATCGAGAAAATCGCTTTCGAAACAGAACGTAAGCTTTTGAAGAAAGTGAATCTTTTCGATGTTTATGAAGGTAAAAATCTGGAGGTTGGAAAAAAATCGTATGCAGTCAGCTTCTTGTTGCAGGATGAAACTAAAACATTGACAGATACGCAGATTGAAGGAATAATGAAAAAATTACAAGGAAATTTTGAAACAAAAATTGGAGCAAAATTGAGATAATTTCCGTTGGGGAAATGACTGCTATTAGAAATTGAAATAACTTACAGTTGAATTTTATGGATGAACTTTCATTTGATGGAAAAATATTACATACGCCTTATACAAAGAAGGATGCGTATGGAGCATTGAATATGCCGGTGTATCAAAATGCTGCTTTTGAATTTGAAACGGCGGAGCAAATGGAACTTGCATTCACGGGTCGGTCGGCAGATCATACCTACTCGCGAATTACCAATCCGACTGTACAGAATTTCGAAGATCGTGTTAAGAAAATAACAGGTGCATTTAATGTTACAGCACTTAATTCGGGCATGGCAGCTATAACCAATGCGATTATTACTGTAGCAGAAGCTGGAAGTAATATTGTAACTTCCCGTCACTTGTTTGGTAATACATATTCATTTTTTTCAAGCACATTGGCGGCTTTCGGAGTTGAAACTCGCTTTTGTGACTTAACAAACATCGATCAGGTCGAATCAAGCATTGATGCAAATACATGTGCGGTTTTTTTGGAAATTATCACGAATCCACAATTGGAAGTGGTAGATTTGAAAAAGCTCTCAGATGTTACTAAAAAGAAAGGTGTGCCTTTGATGGCCGATACTACGATTGTTCCTTTTTGTGCATTTAAAGCCAAGGAATGGGGTATTAATATTGAAATTGTATCGAGCACCAAATATATCTCGGGAGGAGCTTCCAGTCTAGGCGGTTTAATTATTGATTATGCTAATTTTAATTGGGCTTCATCTCCAAAGTTAAACGTTCTTGCCAAGGAATTTGGTCCGGCAGCTTTTACAGCCAAACTTAGGAAAGAAATTCATCGGAACATGGGTGCATATATGTCGCCTCAAGTGGCTTATCTTCAGTCGTTAGGATTGGAAACATTGTCAATTCGCTATGAACGAGCAACAGAAACTTGTAAGAAATTGACTCAAAGACTGGAAGAATTACCCGAAATTGAATCGGTAAATTATACAGCATTAAGTTCTAATAAATATTGCGAAATTAGCAATGCTCAATTTGGCGATAGACCGGGAGCAATGTTCACACTCGACCTAAGTTCACGCGAAGCTTGTTTTCAGTTTTTAAATAAGCTTAAAGTAATAAAACGTGCCACCAACCTTTTTGACAACAAAACGTTGGCGATTCATCCGGCAAGCACCATTTTTGGGACGTTTGCACCCGAAGTGCGAAACGAAATGAATGTTTCCGATAAAACCATCAGATTCTCAGTAGGATTGGAAGATGTGGAAGATTTGTTTAAAGATATAAAAAATGCGTTGTTGGCATGAGAAAGTATCTCATTTTAATTTTGGTGGCAATTGGTTGTTTCTCTGAGTCATGTGCAAAAAAATCTACAGAAACAATTGTTCGATTTGAAACGACCTATGGTAATATTACAGTAAAATTATATCCCGAAACAACCAAACATCGTTCTAATTTTTTGAAATTAGTAAACGATGGATTCTACAACGGCGTTCTGTTTCATCGGGTTATTGAAAATTTTATGATTCAAGGGGGCGATCCCAAGTCAAAAACGGCTACACCTGAAGCTTATTTAGGTTCGGGTGATGTGGGCTATACCATTCCTGCCGAATTTATTTATCCCAAATATTACCACAAGCGGGGTGCTCTGGCTGCTGCACGCGAGAACGATCAAATTAACCCAATCAAAGCTTCATCAGGTTGTCAATTCTATATTGTTCAGGGAAAAACATTTAGTGATGAAAAGCTAGATAGTATAGATCAGCGGAAATATCAGAAGGCAGAAGAAAGGCTTTTTCAGGATATTACCGAAAAAAAGCAGAACGAGATAAAAATTCTTATCAAAGAAAAAAAGAATTCGAAAATTCAAGCCTTAAGTGATTCCATTCTAAAGGTCGTCCATGAGCAACTCAAGCTTCATCCTACTTATAAACTCACTCCACAGCAACGAACAGATTATAAAACCATCGGTGGAACTCCTCATTTGGATGGCTCCTATACTGTATTTGGTGAAGTGATTGAAGGTCTTGAAATCGTTGAAAGTATTTCCAAAGTCAAAACTAACGATAATAACAGGCCGCTAGAGGATATTAAAGTTATCAAGGCTGAAGTGATTAATTGAGTTTTAAGTGTTCTTTGGTGCAATAAATGTCATTTTTAGATAGAAATTGCGCGAATTTGCAGAAACTGAGAGCACAGATTTTATACCTTTCATAAAATAGGATAGGAGCGAGGTACAAAGAAGTAAGCTCGTGATTCTTCCGCATAATTTCCGTATCTTTGCAAAACTAACAACGATACGATCTTATGCACTCAGAACTTCAACTCATACTTATACCGGAACAAGCCGAAACGCCTTTTTTGCTTAGCAAACAGGTGGCGGACAAGCTGAATATTTCACCTCAAAAAATAACCCGTTTGCGGACGCTTCGTAAATCTATCGATGCGCGGTCGTTCCAACCCAAGATAAATGTTACGGTCGAAGTGTATTGGGACGAAGTTCCACCAAAACCTGCACACCCGGAATTTAATTATCAATTCGTAGGAAATAATCGTCCGGTTTTGATTATCGGAGCTGGTCCTGCCGGACTTTTTGCAGCATTGAAACTGATTGAATCCGGTTTCAAACCCATTATCTTGGAACGTGGAAAAAATGCCCACGAGCGAAAACTGGATATTGCGCATTTAAATAGAAACAAAGGCATCGACAGCGATTCTAACTACTGTTTTGGTGAAGGCGGAGCCGGTACTTTTTCGGACGGAAAGCTTTACACGCGCTCCAAAAAGAAAGGAAATACCGAACGGATTTTAGAGATATTCCATTATCACGGGGCTGCCGAAGACATTCTTTACGAGGCTCATGCACACATTGGTTCTGATAAATTGCCTATTGTTATCGAAAATATCAGTAAAACAATCACTTCGTGTGGTGGTGAAATTCATTTTGAAGAAAAACTCACCGAAATTCTGATTGAAAACAATCAGGTTACCGGTTGCAAAACTGCAAGTGGAAACATTTACGAAGCCAACTCGTTGATTTTAGCTACCGGACATTCGGCACACGATATTTATGAGATGCTACATGATCAGGGCATTGCGCTCGAAGCCAAAGGTTTTGCCATGGGCGTGCGTGTAGAACACCCGCAGGCATTGATTGACAGCATTCAATACCATTGCAAAGAGCGTGGACAGTTCCTTCCTGCTGCCAGTTATAATCTGGTAGATCAGGTAAATGAACGTGGCGTGTACTCGTTTTGTATGTGTCCCGGTGGGCATATCGTACCTGCAGGAAGCGGTGATAAAGAGATTGTGGTCAACGGCATGTCGGCTTCGCAACGTAATTCGCCTTTTGCCAACTCGGGAATTGTAACCGAAATCCGACCCGAAGATATTCCTGCGGACTTTCAGCATTACGGTGTACTTGCCGGATTGAAATACCAACAATATGTCGAACATTTGGCATATACCAATAACGGAGGACTCGGACAGGTAGCACCAGCTCAACGTTTGGGCGATTTCGTAAAGGGAAGATTATCTGCTGATTTACCCGAGTGTTCCTACTTACCTGGGTTGATTTCATCTCCCTTGCATTTTTGGTTGCCCGAAATGATTTCTAGTAGATTGCGCGAAGGCTTCAAAAAATTTGACAGAAAAATGAGGGGTTACTTGACCAACGAAGCCGTGGTGGTTGCCGTTGAATCGCGCTCCTCGGCTGCCGTTCGTATTCCCCGCGATATCGAAACGGGTCAACATCCGGTTATTAAAGGGCTATTCCCGGCAGGCGAAGGCTCGGGCTATTCCGGTGGAATTACGTCATCGGCTATTGATGGCGAAAATGCAGCCGGTTTTGTTGTAAATAGCCTCAAGTCAAACGACTAAAAATTAATTACAATTTTCGATTAAATAAAATAGAACACATAAACCTTTGACTTCTGACATTAGACTTAAAAATGAGAAATAAACCGAAGAGAGCTCCTGCACCCAAAGAAACCAACTTGAAAGTTGCCGACCCAATTGAATTAATGACATTCTTGCTTTCAAAAATGGGCGGAATGAGTCGTAATTCCATTAAATCGCTTTTGGCTCACCGACAGATTATGGTAAACAAAAAAGTAACTACACAGTTTAATCTACCACTGCAACTCAACGATTTGGTAACGGTAACAAGCGGACGTGGAAATACAGAACTTTCGCATCCCAAATTACGGATTATCTTTGAAGATGAATATCTGATTGTTGTGGAAAAGAAAGAAGGTTTACTTACAGTGAGCACTGGAGACACCGACGAAACAACTGCTTTTTCGATACTTAAAAATCACGTCAAGAGAAGTTCACCACAGAACCGCATTTACGTGGTTCACCGGTTGGATCGCGAGACTTCGGGGGTAATTATGTTTGCCAAAAGCAAAGAAGTACAATTTACCATGCAGGAAAACTGGCATCGGATTGTTACGCGTCGTATCTATGTGGCTTTGGTAGAAGGAAATGTTGAGAAAGAGAAAGACACGATTGTGACCTGGCTCACCGAAAACGAAAAATCATTGAAAATTCATTCGAGCGATACGGACAACGGCGGTCAGCAAGCCATTACGCATTACCGAAAAGTCAAATCGAACGATCAGTTTTCGTTGCTTGAAATTGAATTGGAAACCGGACGAAAGAATCAGATTCGCGTTCACATGCAGGGTATTGGACATCCCGTGGCAGGCGACAAAAAGTACGGTGCCAACCGAAGTCCGATCGACCGACTGGGCTTACATGCCCGGTTATTGGCATTTTATCATCCCGTAACTACCGAAATTGTTAGTTTTGAAACCCCCGTTCCGCGGAATTTCCTCAGCATATTTCATTGATAATCCGATTTAATTATATAAAAAATCCATTCTGAATTTTATTTCAGAATGGATTTTTTATTACCTGTTTGACGTGTATTAAAACACAATTTTCTTCATGGCAGTCATGGCAGCACGCAATTCAGCTCCACAAATTTCGATAGAGTGGTTGCGGATAGCAGCATTTACTTTTACCAATTCAAAATTATCAACATGTCCATCTTTACCTGCGTCGAAGTTTTTGCCAATCACGTTGGTATCGATTTTTTTCATAAAATCAGCCAACAGCGGTTTGCATGCGTGATCGAATAAGTAGCAACCGTATTCGGCAGTATCGGAAATCACGCGGTTCATTTCGAACAATTTTTTGCGGGCAATGGTATTAGCAATAAGTGGCGTTTCGTGTAATGATTCGTAGTAAGCCGATTCGTTTTTGATTCCCGAGCAAGTCATGGTTTCGTAAGCCAATTCAACTCCCGATTTTACGAAAGCAACCATCAATACGGCATTGTCAAAATATTCTTGTTCAGAAATTTCAACATCTCCGGCAGGTGTTTTTTCAAAAGCAGTTTCGCCGGTTTCAGCACGCCAAGCCAACAGGTTTTTATCTCCGGCAGCCCAGTCTTCCATCATTGTTTTTGAGAATTCGGCCGACAAAATATCGTCCATGTGTTTGATGAACAGCGGACGCATGATGTCTTTCAATTCGGCAGCCAGATTGAATGCTTCAATTTTAGCAGGATTCGACAAACGATCCATCATGTTGGTGATACCACCAATTTTCAACGCTTCGGTAATGGTTTCCCAACCGTATTGAACTAATTTGGAAGCATAACCCGGATCAATTCCTTTTTCAATAATTTTGTTGAACGAAAGAATAGAGCCTGTTTGCAACAAACCACAAAGAATGGTTTGCTCACCCATTAAATCCGATTTTACTTCTGCAACGAATGACGAAAGCAATACTCCGGCTTTGTGACCACCTGTGCCTACGCAATAAGCTTTGGCAATTTCCAACCCGTCGCCGTTCGGATCATTATCAGCATGAACTGCAATCAACGTTGGAACACCGAAACCGCGAAGATATTCGGCACGAACTTCGGAAGCAGGCGATTTTGGAGCAATCATAACCACAGTAATATCCTTACGGATTTGAGTTCCTTCTTCCACAATGTTGAAACCATGTGAATACGAAAGGCAAGCACCTTTCTTCATCAATGGCACCACGGCATTGATAACCGAAGTGTGTTGTTTATCGGGAGCCAGATTGGAAACCAAATCAGCAGTTGGAACCAGTTCTTCAAAAGTTCCTACCTTGAAACCGTTCTCGGTAGCGTTGATATACGACTGACGTTTGTTGTCGATAGCCTCCTGACGCAAAGCGTAAGACACATCCAAACCGCTATCGCGCATATTTTGACCCTGAGCCAAACCTTGTGCACCGCAACCAATGATGACGATTTTTTTACCAATAAGTTTTTTTACTCCATCAGCGAATTCGCTGCTTTGCATAAAATCACATTTTCCAAGTTCCTGAACTTTCAGGCGATGTGGAAGTGAGCTGAAATAATTTGCCATTTTGATTTTTTTTTGCCCTTTAAATTCTCAAAAGGAGAACTTAAAGGGAGCGTTTTATAATTTTATTTTTAATAATTACATTTTAAACGAATAATACTATCAAAGGTGCTTCACACTCCTTGAAGTTTTTGAAGTCAAAATACCACCCTCGCTCTGCATGCAGTTCTATCATCCTTGCATATTTCAAAACGAAAATCTCCGGGAGTAATCTCCTGACCGATAATTTCAACAAAATCGTCGAAAAGCATTTCGTTCATAAAGTTGAATTCGAACCGTTTAACTTCATGTGTTCGATAGCAATCTAGCGTGAAGCAATCGCTAATCCATTCAATATAGCTAATGGTATTAACGTGTCCGTTAATATCAATGTCACTGTATTTTACTTTGAATCCATCGTATTCGTCCCCTTCGACGGCATCTAATTTTATGGGTTTATCAATCGGAGCTTTTTCGCCCGAAGCAAACTCATGAATGCCTTCTAAGGTCGATAAATCCTTGGCTCGCCGGGTTTTCATATCGAGCATAACCCAAACGGAACAGGCACTCCCAATAATTTCATTTTTCGCATCACGCATACAGAAATTACGGGTTGTGGTGGCTCTTCCCACATCTTCAATCCAAGTCTCTACCTGAATATCTTCGTACTGTTCGGGAAACCGTTTCATTTCCACGGCGAACCGCGTGAGCACCCAAGTGCAGTCAATTTCATTTAACTGCGGAATGCCAAAACCATTTTCGTCAGCATTGTAACCTGCAGCATTCAGCAGTATAGTTCCTATGGTAGCCATCGTGGCTTTGCATTGGAAATCAACTTCCTGAGGCAGAATTCGGAATGGATATGACTTTTTTTGTTGCATTGCAATCCTAGTTTTTTTCGGATTGCAAAATTACTGATTTTTTTCGAACTTATTCTGAATCGATGCAAGCATATCACTCAGTCGTTCCACTTTTGAACGTGTGATTGCCACCCGTCCCGAACGAATAAACTGCAGAACGCCGACACTATCTCTCAATTCTTCAAACATTTGCTGGGTTTCGTCGTAATGTCCTGCCTTTTGCATTACCACATAATCGCTGTTCATTTCCAGTATCCGAACATGATATTTTCGAATCAGTTCTTCAACCGAGCCTTTTTCAAAAAGCTTATCGGTAGCCACTTTGTATAACGCGATTTCCTGGTAAACAAGATCTTCATCCGTATTGTAGTATGATTTCAGAATGTCCACCCGCTTGTCAATTTGTTTCACCACCTTGGAAACCACATCCTCGGTAGAAAGGAGTGTGATGGTAAACTTATGAATTCCTTTAATTGCTGATGGCGAGACCGAAAGTGTTTCGATATTTAAATTACGGCGTGTAAAAATAATCGTTATTTGTCCTAGCAAACCGACCGTATTTTCCGAAAAAACCGTTATTGTGTATAATGTATTTTCCATAATTTAATCTCCTAAAAGTATATTAGTTACAGTTGCACCAGATGGAACCATTGGGTAAACCATACCCTTTTTTTCCACGTTTACCACCAGTAAAAACGGTTTATCATCTTTCAGCATATCGGCAATGGCTCCATCGAGTTCTTCGCGTTGGTGAACTTCGATTCCATCAATTCGATAAGCTTTAGCAATGGCAACAAAATCCGGATTTTGCATATTAGTAAACGAATAACGTTCGTCAAAAAACATTTCTTGCCACTGACGTACCATTCCGAGAAAATGGTTATTCAGAATAATCATTTTTACACCAATTTGCTCTTGC
>Ga0302213_1001196_pt1 | contig 12645 bp, 6 predicted proteins | sample II_Fen_N1_2_FD_194583 | JGI IMG/M metagenome (GOLD analysis project Ga0302213, IMG submission 194583) | Peat permafrost microbial communities from Stordalen Mire near Abisko, Sweden - II_Fen_N1_1 | ecosystem: Environmental > Terrestrial > Soil > Wetlands > Permafrost | place: Sweden: Abisko... | reverse complement strand
ATTCAACTAATTCAGTAGGTGAAATCGGAGGCACCGGGAAGCAAATTATTTCGGTTGGTGCATTTGTGTCTAAAACGACTTTTGTAAATACACTAGGACAAACGTATGGTACATTTGAATCACTCAATCACATTGCCAGCTTTTCGAGCACAGGACCTACCATTGATGGAAGAACAAAACCGGATATTGCCGCTCCCGGATCCGTTGTGGTATCTTCTTACTCCAGCGCCATTATTACTGATCCCAATTATTCAAACTATATTGTAAAAAAAAGTACAGTAAACGGTAAAAACTATTATTACGGGCAATTAGAAGGTACCTCCATGGCTACCCCCGTTGTGACAGGAATTCTAGCTACCTGGTTGGAAGCTAAAAACGATTTGTCACCCGATGAAGTTCGCACCATTCTACAACAAACATCCATTTCTGATTCTTTTACCGGAACAATAGCATTAACCGGAAGCAACACCTGGGGCTTCGGGAAGATTGATGCCTGGAATGGTATTATGGCATGTTTGAAACTGGCTGTTTTACAAAAAGTTCAGGCATCGAGCGAAAACTACTTTATTTACCCGAATCCATCATCAGGAAGCTTTAATGTTTTATTCGGGAAAAATGATTCAAATGTACAACTTTCAGTATATAATTTAAACGGTCAACAGGTATTCACAAAACAAATTGGTACTGTTTCAATTGCTCAGGAAGTGGTGATTACACTGCCTGCCATGGCTACCGGAGTTTATCTTGTGACTCTGAGTGGAAGCCTGCAATACAAATCCTATCATCTGCTAAAAAGGTAAGGATTGAGTTTTTAAAGAAAGTTCCATTTAAATAATTCAAAAGGAGAAGAAACCCAGATTCGATTTCTTTATTTTATTTCCCCGCATTCCAATTAGGATTGTGGGGTTTTTCTTATACATGTATTTAAAGGGAAAGTAATATTAGTGAATTCATCAATAAATTTATGAATTGAAAGAATGAATTTATATATCCTGATAACTAAGTAATCGTAGATATTTAATGATATATTCATTAATCTACAAAAGCAACGTTTCAATATCCTGGGAATTATTAACTGTTAATTATTAATTATTAATTCCTTAAGTTACTATGATCCTCAAAAAACGGTCATTAATGCTTCATAATTTCTAAAAGTATACAAGAAAAACAACAATATTAAAATGGGATATTCTCTTTCATGTAGATCATCTTTACATTTGTTTTTTGAATTCGATACCTGAAACAGGTTCACTATCAAATCGTAACCTACATCTTATTTATCATTTCATTCTTGTCCTGGAACAATCGTTTGCATTCCATTATTTTACATTTCCACAATTTAAAAGAATCAAATTACATTTCAATTTATAAAACCTTATAATGCCTGTAAAATAGGCAATTAAATAAACTTTTGTAGCATTCAATTAAATTTTATCATTTTATTATTCCAGTTTGAAATTAAACCTGTATTTTTACAGCGATTTATTCAATTACAGCTAATATTTGCACTCATAAACTCATATTGATCCGGAATTGAACGAACCTATTTACCAACAATTCTTTAAATAATACGAATATGAAAATTGGAATTCCAAAAGAAATTAAAAACAATGAAAGTCGTGTAGCCTTAACGCCGGGCGGTGCAAAAACACTCGTTCAACACGGTCATGAAGTATTTGTGGAAACACATGCAGGTGAAAACAGTGGATTTAGTAATGAACAATACATCAAATCGGGTGCACAAATACTTGGTTCTGCACAAGAAGTATTTGCCATTGCGGAAATGATTATGAAAGTAAAAGAACCGATTAAGAGCGAATATAAGCTTATCCGTCGCGATCAACTGCTGTTTACCTATTTCCATTTTGCTTCCGAAAGAGATCTGACAATTGCCATGATGGAAAGCGGAGCAGTATGCCTGGCTTACGAAACCGTGGAAAAAGCAGATCGTACATTACCGTTATTAATTCCAATGTCGGAAGTAGCCGGTCGCATGTCCATTCAGGAAGGTGCCCGTTGTCTTGAAAAACCAAAAGGAGGAAAAGGGATATTACTGGGCGGTGTACCGGGTGTGAAACCTGCAAACGTATTGGTATTAGGCGGTGGAATTGTTGGAACTCAAGCTGCATTGATGGCAGCCGGACTTGGTGCACACGTAACCATAGCCGATATTTCCCTCCCACGCTTGCGTTACTTAAGTGAAATAATGCCGGCTAATGTGGATACATTGATGTCGACAACCTCAAATATCGAAGAACTGCTTCCTTTAACTGATTTAGTGATCGGAGCTGTACTTATTCCGGGAGCCAAAGCACCCCATCTGATTACCCGCGATATGCTGAAACTCATGCAACCGGGATCAGTGCTTGTAGATGTTGCTATCGACCAGGGCGGTTGTTTTGAAACTTCCCACCCTACAACTCATGCCGATCCTGTATATTCTGTTGAAGGCATCCTGCATTATTGTGTGGCAAATATCCCGGGAGCTGTACCTTTCACTTCAACCCTCGCATTGACCAATGCAACCCTTCCATATGCCGTTATTCTTGCGAATATGGGCTGGGAAAAAGCATGCGAACAACATGAAGATTTACGTAAGGGACTTAATATCGTGAATGGCAAAATCGTTTTTAAAGCGGTTGCCGATACACACAAATTATAAGATCCGTATATAATCTTTCCCAATACACTTTGAATCTCCTCTTATTTGACGATAAGAGGAGATTTTTTTATTCCAATTCATTGAAATTTAATTTCAAGGTTTAATACTTTGCCTAATTTAACGTGAAGCGAAATAAGAAAAGCTGTTAAACTATTGTAATCCTTATATGTATATTTCCCGTAGGGAATTAATACCAATAGAATATTTAATTTCAAGAAACAAATTCCCCGTCAGGGGAGAAATATATTAATCCCCTGCGGAAAATTATTCAAAATAAAAAAACTTATTTCTATTGATATATAAGTCTTAACGGACTAATTCTATATCGAACCCACTCTAATTTATGAATATTCCAACTCCTTTTCATTGTTATACTTACGTAGTTGATCTTATTTCCTTCGTTATTGTTCTTTTTCAAACCAAAACCAACAAATCTTACCATACTTCTGTTTGATGTATAAAGTGGAATCGGAGATAATCCGGAGAGAGCTGGTTGAGGATTGAGAGAGAAAAATCTCACTGAACCCTCAACCAATCCTCAACTAATCCTCAACCAATCCTCAACCAACTACGGTAAAGTATGACAAACTTATTGAATAACAATCAGAAAATCTGGTAACAAAAATAAACAGGGAAAAAGGCAAAGTATATGTTGTAGAACATAAATTGAAAAAAAGATGTGAAATAATTTGGATTAAAACAAACTTCGTGCTAATTTTGGTCGACCAAATTGTATTTTTAGCCAATAAAATGTAATTTTTTTATTATTTTGAAAAAAATACTTATTAATAAGACAAGTATTATTCTCATTCACCTTATCTTTGCAAAAAAATAACAGTTTGTCAATTAAAAAGCATTTTTTGTTTTAAACTAAAGTATATGGCAGTAGCATTTGTTGGATTAAAAGAACACACAGAAGAAAGACCTACGGACAGAGTCATTTCTAAAGTGAAAGAACTGATTAATTCCGGGATATTAAAACCGGGAGACAAGCTTCCGGCGGAACGAAAAATGGCACTTGATTTCGGATTTGGCCGGACACAGGTACGTGAGGCATTGCATAAACTTGAGTTCTATGGCATTATTAAAACATTGCCACAAAGTGGATCTGTCATAAACGGACTGGATATAACGACGTTGGATGGTTTAATTTCCGATGTATTGAATCTTCAGAGTTATGATTTCTTTTCACTGGTTGAAACGCGTATTGTCCTGGAAGAGAATGCTATCAGACTATGTGCTGAACGTTGCACAGAAAAAGATATAAAGAACCTGGAAAAAGCTCATGCCAATTACATGACCTTTTTTGACTCTGCCGACCGGGTAAGTTATGATTTTGCTTTTCATCGTGCAATTGCAGAGGCAAGCCACAATCCTGTTTTTAAAGCAATGCTTATGATCGTGATTCCCGACATTCTGGAAATCTATCAGCGTGACCGCATATGCGCTCCAAGCACTGAAGTTACAAATGAGCATGAACAAATGTTGAATGCCATTAAAAACAGGGATGGTGAATTGGCTGCCAAATTAATGGTTCAACACTTGCAGGGCGTCCTGGCTTTTGCAAAACAAAAACTGGAACTTGATAACAATTGATTTGAATTCAGTTCAAAGGTTTAAATAAACTATACGATATTACATATGTAACTGACAAACATATCAGCACAATCTTTTAAAGAGATTCATTTAAACAAAAATGAATCTCTTTTTTTATGTGTCTATGTTCTCTGTATTGCTGTATCACAGCTTTTTCCTTTCGCTTTGAATCCTCCCCTAAACAACCAATTTTAAGTGTTACAACAGATTTTAGGTTCGACCTGATTTAGACCTTCTTATATTAACACAAAAATATGTTATACAACAGAAATGATAAATTAGTGCAAAAAAGCTTTTGTACATCTAAAACTAAGTAGTATTTTTGGTCGACCAAATTATTGGTAGACCAATTCACCCGCCTTTTATACGGGATAAAAACCGGTGGTAAATTCATTCAATAATCAGAAACAAAACACAAAGCATACAAACTAAACGGAAAGCATACAGAATTAATATTGTCTTTTTTTATCTTATTTTCCATCATCACTCAGAGATTATCAAACAAATTAAAATCTATATAAATTAAGAAGTACATGAAAAAAAACAGAAACAGTAAACGATTCATTAGGATTCTATCGTTGATGTTCATTCTTAGTTGCATGAGCACAGCGAGCCTATTAGCGCAAGTAAAAATTAGCGGGACTGTCACTGACAGAAATAAAGAACCACTGATTGGAGTAAATATTAAAGTTATCGATTCAAAGACCGGAACAATAACGGATATAAATGGGAAATTTACGATAGCTGTACCGAATACCAATTCGGTAATAGTTTTCTCGTATATTGGATATAAAACTATTCAACAACCTGTAGGAACTAAAACGGAACTATACTTAGCTATGGAAGAAGATTCAAAAACCATGGATGAAGTAGTAGTTGTTGCCTATGGTACCCAAAAGAAATCGCATTTAACAGGTGCCGTATCTTCCCTGAAAAATGACAAACTTGACGAAATACCTGTATCAAATATCGGACAGGCATTACAAGGCAAGTTGGCAGGGGTACAGATTCAGAATGTAGATCCCGAAGCAGGAGAAAGTCCGGTAATCCGGGTACGTGGTATGGGATCTATAAGTGCTTCCCTTTCTCCACTTGTAGTTGTAGATGGTTTTCCAATCCCTGACGGATTGAATTCATTAAGCATGGGAGATGTAGAATCGATTGAAGTGTTGAAAGATGCTGCTTCTGCTGCCATGTACGGATCACGTGCAGCCGGTGGAGTTATACTGGTTACTACAAAGAGTGGTAATATTACTAAACCTAAATATCAATTCAAGATGTATTCCGGCATTCGCAAGGCATTAAAGCTTCCGGAAATGATGAGTACCGATCAATATACCCAGTTGCTTTATAATGAAGCAGCAATGCGCATGAAGGATCCTTCGGTTGATGGGACAGCTGCCACCATGAAATATAACCTGATAACAACATCAGAACAGGCAGCTTATTTAATCGGGAAGTATTATTCCGACCAACCGACCAACTGGCTGGACGAAGGATTACGTCAGAACGGTTCATCCCAGAATTATCAGTTAAGTGCTTCGGGTGGAGACAAGAACACAAAATACTTTATTTCCGGAAATTATACAAGCGAAGATGGTATCATGAAAAATAACACGTATGATAAATACAACCTGCGTGCAAAAGTGGATATCAAATTATCGAAAGCCGTTTCCATTGGAGTAAATATTACACCATCGTATTCCAGGCAAGAAAAGCCTGTAAACGATTTGACCGATTATACCCGTTATCCAAGTTGGATGCCTGTACGTCACAATGCTGCCACGGCTGCCTTAACCGGAAAGGTTAACGGAGATTACGCACAGGCATCCGACTTCAATGGCATTAACATGAGCGGACTAGGATTGAACGGCGAAACATGGGATGTAACAGGTGTAAGCCCGTTCAACTCAAGCAACCAGTCACCGACATCAATTCGCGAAAGGACCAGTGTCATTACAGATGATTACAGACTGAACAGTAATACCTACCTGACAATTGACATTTTGCCGGGTTTACAGTTTAAAACAGCGAATGGCGTTTATGTGCAATATAAGGAATACAATAAAAAGGAACAGACTTCAGCAAACAAAGCCAACGTTCCAAATCAATTGACCCGCCAAACTACGTTGCATACAGAATTACTGTCGGAAAACACCTTGAATTATACTAAAAAGATTGGCGACCATGAAATTGGAGCTATAGCCGGTTTTACGATACAACAAACAGCTAATAAATTCAATCAGATAGTAGGTACCGGTTTTCCGGATGAACAGATATTGTCCTTTAATTATGCTTCTGCTTTAATTATGGATAGTCCTTCTATTCCAGGGACCACATCACTCTATACTTCAGAAGGCCTTGAGTCGTTTATCGGTAGGTTGACTTATGCCTATAAAAACAAATATTTATTATCCGGAAGTATCCGTTCGGATGGAAGTGCGAAATTTGCTGATGGACATAAATGGGGTTCTTTTCCTGCCGGCTCAATAGGATGGCGTGCATCTGAAGAAAGTTTTCTGAAACAATTTGATTGGCTTTCGAACCTGAAATTACGTGCCAGTTATGGATTGACGGGGAATAACAATATCCCATTAAATTCAGACAAGAATAAATTAAATACATCTAATTATGTTACCGGTGCGGGAAACGGCAATTTAATAGCGGGATTAGCATCAAATGATGCATTTTTAGGAAATCCAGACATTACCTGGGAACAAACTGCAGAAGGAAATTACGGACTGGACTTTGGTTTGTTTAACAGCAAGCTAAATGTTACACTTGAATATTATAATTCAAACACAATTCAATTGCTTTTACTGCAGCCGGCCATGTATATTACCGGGCATCAAACATTCTGGAATAATATCGGAAAGGTAAACAACAAGGGATTTGAAATAGAACTTACCACCACAAACATTGACGCAAAAAAGTTCACATGGAAAACTACCGGTAATATATCAACCAATAAAAATACGCTGGTTAATTATGGAGACAGACCATATACTGATAACTTTGGCGAAAGGAGTGAGGTTTACAGGGGTATTGTCGGTCAACCATCCATTCAGTATTTCGGGTACAAATCGGCAGGTGTATATACCACATTCGAAGAAGTTGCGGCTGCAAAAGCATTGAAAGATGCCAATGGAGTTCTATTTAACTATGCAAAATTTGCTCCTATTTTAGGAGGATTAAAAGTTGTAAACACAAATGGAGATAACAAACTGGATCCAAGCGATCGTGTCGTTATTGGAAAACCATTTCCGGACTTCACATACGGAATTACGAACACATTTACCTTTTATGATTTTGATATGAGTTTTCTTATCCAGGGAGTACAAGGTGTTCAACTGATAGATGGAAATTTGAACTACAACGAAAATTTACGTTTAAACACCGCCTATACCAACAATCGGTATGTAAGCCCTATGTTCCCGGGAGATGGCAAGACAGTTTATTCAAATACAACATCAGGGAGTGATCTTTTATTAACAGATTATGCTGTACATGATGGCTCGTATGCAGCCTTACGTGATTTCACTCTTGGATACACAGTTCCTAAAAAAATTATCAAACTATTAGGATTGAGTCAATTCAGGGGCTATTTCTCTGCTCAAAACCTAATCTATTTAATGGCTCCGGGTTATACAGGAGTAAATCCTGAAGCACGAAAAAACAGTGGACCTTATTCAAGTGCATTCCCATTGGTTGATGGATACCAACGAGGAGTTTTCCCTTTAAACAGGACCTTTACCCTGGGAGTCGACATTAGTTTTTAATCATTAAAATCAAAAAAATCATTTACAACTGCCGGCAATGATATCAAATCATCACCCGGTTCAAATATAAAATGAAATATGAAAAATAAAATTGGAATTATTATAGTATTGCTTGGAGCAATGTTTTTCTCCGCATGCAATAGCTTAATTACAGAAGAACCAGAATCATTATTGAATCAGGTCAATTTCTTTACAACACCAACCCGCATCAATAATGGTATCATGGGTTGTTACCAAGGAATGGCAAATATTAAAGATGATGAATGGAGATTCACTGAAATACGAAGTGATAACACATGTGTAGCTAGTGTTGGTACCGGAACAACCGATCGTGCCGATATCTGCGATCTAAAGTTCTTCAGAACATCACCCAGTCAAAACGGACTACTTAGTTTGTGGTATAAACTTTTTCAGAATATCTCAAATGTAAATGCCATTTTGCCTTACGTTGCTGTTGGTCAAAAATATGACCCAATTGAAACGGAACGTGCCCAATATGAAGGAGAATTATTATTCATCAGGGCGTTTCATTATTACACACTTGTAAATCTATGGGGTGACATGTTCAAGGTAACTACAGTAATAGGACCCCTTGAAGCAAAAAAAATCCCACGTTCTCCGTCAATAGAGATATACAATGAAATCATTATCCCTGACCTGATAAAAGCAGCAAACCAGTTGCCTGAATCATATTCGGCTAATGATGCCGGGAGAATTACCAAATGGGCCGCTAAAAGTTTACTGGCAAAAACCTATATGATGCTTGGCGGAGATGCTAACCTTACATTGGCAAAAGGATTATTGCAAGAAGTACTTGCTGCACCACAGCATCGTCTGGTTACGACGTCAAACATTTCGGTAGGTGGCAAATTATTAAGCCCATATGCCACTATTTTTGATATTTCGAATGAGCTGAACCCTGAAATTATATTTGCGATCCGTTATAAAGGAGGAGCATTAGGAATAGGCTCTCCATTTTGGGGAACATTTGCACCGGAAGGATCAGCAAATTTATTCTTAAAAATCGGAACTCCGGTAGGGAATAATAACCCGACTCCCGAATTAATGAACCTGTTTAATGCAAACCCAAAAGACACACGGGCAGATGCTTGTTTCAGAGTCTGGGTTAAAGGGACAACGAATATACAATATGTATCCAAATACATGGATGCAACTATGACTCAGGCATTGCAGGCTGAAAACGACTGGATAGAAATCAGGTATGCTGACATCGTATTGCTTTATGCAGAAGTGCTGGCACAACAAAATGATTATTCGACTGCCCTAAAAGAAGTAAATCTAATTCGCTCGAGAGCCGGTGTGAATCCGTATATCAGCTTTGCATCAAAAACAGAAGCATTGGATTCAGTATATAATGAACGCCGGTTGGAATTGGCATTCGAGAATCACCGTTGGTTCGATTTATTACGTATGGGCAAAGCATACGGTGACCCTGATAAAGCGATCAACATGTTGAAAACAAGTATTTTTGTAACCGACTGGACTGCCTTATATTCACTTTACAGCCCGATCTTACCTCCGACTCAAAACAATTTCATAACCAATCGTATGTTGTTGCCAATTCCACAACAGGAAATAGATACAAACAATGAAATGGTTATTCCGCAAAATACAAGTTATTAATCTAAAAAATAGGAAATTATGAAATATATAAAAAAAATATCCCTGTTGTTTTTGCTGACATTGTTGGGCGGATTTGTGTTAAGCTCATGTAAAGTGGACGAACCTACTATCATTACGCCAAAAACATCAGATCAGTATATAAAAGAATTCACTCAGTTTGTGACTTCTGAAAGTGCAACAGTAAGAAACTGTAAAGTCGGATACGATAAAGGTAATTTTACACCTGTATCAACTACATCTTTTGCGTCGTATAAAGCAGCTTACTTAACAGCTTTAATTGCCGATTCAGCTGTTATTGCCAAACCGAATGTTACCATAGCAGAACTTGTTATTGCAAATACTTCACTGGCAGTGCCGGGTAAGGCTTTTTGGGGGAAAATTAATATTTCCGACAGAAGACCGTTAAATGATTTAATTGCAACGGCAACGACTTTAAACAATAACGCTGTCGTAGGAAGCCTGACCGGTAATGTTTCACAAGCCGCTAAAACTGCTTTTACATCGGCAATTACAACAGCAACAACTACGCGAGATGCCCTTACAACCATCGATCGCCAAGTAACTGATGGCATAACAGCTTTGAATGTTTCTATTAAAGCTTTTACAGATGCTATTATAAAGTAATCAGAAAATTATCACTGCCGCTTTAATAACATAGCGGTAGTGATAATTCTTTTCATAAATTCCCACTAAATTTATTACCGGTTAAGAACCCTGCTTATTAGCGGGTACTAAAACGTTTCAACCTCATTTTAATAATCCCTCCGTGAAACATAAATTGCTATCTTTAATTGTTATTGCATCGTTAGCTACAGCATCAACCTTTGCTAAGAGCATTAAAGTAACTGATACAGCGCAATACAACGAAAGTGTAAAAAAACTTATTGCCGGAGATACAATAGTATTAGCGAACGGCATTTGGAAAGATGCACAGCTTGAATTTAAAGGGATTGGAAATAAAGGCAACTTCATTTATATGGCTGCCGAAACTCCAGGCAAGGTTCTGTTTGAAGGAAAATCAAGCCTGAGCATTTCAGGCCGGTGGTTGCATGTATCAGGGTTGGTTTTTATAAAAGGACTTTCACCCAAAAAAGTGGTTATCAACTTTAAAACCAGTTCAAAAGAATACGCTTATCATTGTGTGTTGACAAATTGTGTCATCAACAACTATAATCAGGACTCAAAAGAAACCGAAGATCATTGGGTTGAAATATGGGGCAAGAACAATACTGTTGAATATTCGTATTTTGGAGGTAAAACCAATGGGGGAACAACATTGGTAGTATGGCCAAACGATTCGAATTCAACAAATAACAACCACCATATTTACCGGAATTACTTTGCCCACCGTCCTTTACTGGGAGTCAATGGAGGTGAAACGATCCGGATAGGAACAAGCCAGGTATGTACAAACAGTTCGGGCTCAGTTGTCGAAGGAAACTATTTTGAACGGTGCAATGGTGAAATAGAAATTATTTCGAATAAATCGTGTGATAATAAATACCTGAACAATACATTCTATGAATGCGAAGGTTGTTTGACACTTCGCCATGGGAACAGGGCAACAGTCAGTGGAAACTGGTTTATTGGTAATGAAGTAACAGGAACCGGAGGTGTCAGGGTTATTAACCAGGATCATTTGATTTACAATAACTATTTTTACAAACTCCGGGGTGACAAATTTCTTTCCTCACTGGCTATCATGAACGGCATACCAAATACTCTGCCAAACGGGTATTTACAAGTTAAAAATGTTGTTGCCACAAACAATACTTTTTATGATTGTGCCAACCCACTGGCATTTTGCGTGGGTTTTGGAGAACGGAACAGAATAGCAAGGCCAGAAGGAGTGGTATTGGAAAATAATTTAATCTATTGTCCTAACACGGCAGAACTAATTAAAACATTCGACAACGCTGATGGTATCCGACTTGATAATAACTTACTGATTGGAAGCAAGGGAGTCAGCAACGAAAAAGGAACTGTACCCGGAAAATCGCTTAAAGGAAAAGTATGGAATGTAGAAATGGCTTATACCAATTTAAAAGCAATAAAGTTACCATATGTAACGCATGATATTTTAGGACAATCACGTGATGAAAGTGTCATAGGAGCCTTTCAGGCAAAAGATGAGCAACCATTGGTAGATATAGCCACTTCACTTAACTGCGGTCCTATATGGTTCAAACCATAATACTTAAAAAAGATTTCTTAAACAAATAATTATTCATAATTGAATTAAGGTTTATTATTCATATTTTAAAAAGAAAAAATGAAAATAAAATTGCATTTATTGGTCATCGTTGCTTTAGTCGGCACTTCATTTTTATCAGCTAAGAGTTATAAGGTTTCAACTATTTCACAGTATAACGAAAAAGTAAAAATCGCAATTCCAGGTGACAGTATCATTTTAGCAAATGGAGTCTGGAAAGACGCCGTAATTATCTTTAAGGGAAACGGGAAACCAGGTAAATTCATTTCTCTGAAAGCAGAGACTGCCGGTAAAGTGTTTATCGAAGGAGAATCTTCCTTATCTATTTCAGGAAACTGGCTTCACGTTTCGGGACTTGTATTTACGAAAGGGCATACCCCCGGTAGAACAGTCATTCTTTTCAAAACAACTGAAAAAGAATATGCCTATAATTGTGTTGTATCTAATTGTGTAATTGATAATTTTAATCAACCTATCAGAGAAAATGAAGACAATTGGATTGCGTTATGGGGGCAAAACAATACAGTGGAGTACTGTTATCTTGGCGGAAAAACGAATATTGGAACAACCCTGATTGTTTGTCCGAATGACTCAAACAGCATCCATAACAAACACTGGATTCACCGCAATTACTTCGGTCCACGTCCACGTTTAGGCTCAAATGGCGGCGAATCAATGCGACTTGGAACTAGTCAGGTTTGTACCTTAAGTTCAGAATCTTTAGTTGAAGGAAACTATTTCGAACGGTGCAA
>Ga0302213_1001194_pt1 | contig 12657 bp, 7 predicted proteins | sample II_Fen_N1_2_FD_194583 | JGI IMG/M metagenome (GOLD analysis project Ga0302213, IMG submission 194583) | Peat permafrost microbial communities from Stordalen Mire near Abisko, Sweden - II_Fen_N1_1 | ecosystem: Environmental > Terrestrial > Soil > Wetlands > Permafrost | place: Sweden: Abisko... | reverse complement strand
GAAAAAGCTTATCCGGTGATTATGTCCGGTAAAGACATGGTGGGAATCGCTCAAACAGGTACCGGAAAAACCATAGCCTACCTGCTTCCTTGCTTGCGTCAATGGAAATTCACAAAGGAAAAATATCCGCAAATTCTAATCGTGGTACCTACACGCGAATTGGTAGTTCAGGTAGTGGAACAGGTAGAGAAACTGACAAAGTATATGAACGTCAGAGTAGCGGGAGTTTACGGTGGTGTGAATATGATTCGGCAAACGCCGTTTATCACTGCCGGATTGGACGTGCTCGTAGCCACTCCCGGTCGGTTGTTGGATTTTGTATTGAATGGCTCGTTGAAGCTTAAATCAGTTAAACGTTTTGTAATCGACGAAGTAGATGAAATGCTTAACTTGGGCTTTCGTCCGCAGTTGGTGCGAATTATCGATTTGCTTCCTCCCAAACGCCAAAACCTAATGTTTTCGGCCACTATTTCGGAGGAATTGAAAGATTTGGTTCACGACTTCTTTGTTGAACCGCTCGAAATTGAAGCTGCACCTACAGGAACTCCACTCGAAAACATCAAGCAAATCGGATTCCGTGTTCCAAACTTTTACACCAAAGTAAATATGCTGGAGTTCCTATTGAACCATCATCCGGAATTCTCCAAAGTACTGGTTTTCACTTCTACCAAGAAATTGGCTGACGCTTTATACGATGAGATTGCACCCAAATTCCCCGATCAGTTTGGGTTGATTCACTCCAACAAAAGCCAGAACAACCGTTTTGAATCCATGCGTGGATTTAAGGAAAGCGAATACCGCGTGTTGATCGCCACCGATATTGTGGCGCGCGGATTGGACATCTCGGATGTGTCGCATGTGGTAAACTTCGACGTGCCCGAAGAGCGCGAAAACTACATGCACCGCATTGGACGAACCGGACGTGCCGACAAAAAAGGAGTTGCGCTTACGTTTATTACCAAAGCCGACAAAGAAGCCCGCGAAGCCATTGAAGCCCTGATGAATCGCAAAATCCCGATGAGTGCCATGCCCGACGAAGTGGAAGTATCGAAAGAGCTAACACTGGATGAAATGCCACAAGTTGCCATGAAAAACACCTTGGTTCGGATTCCAAAAAAGGAAGAAGGCGGAGAAGCATTCCACGAAAAGAAGGACAAAAACAAAAAAGTAAACATGAAAGTGCGCCGCGCCGCCGCCATGAAAATCAAATACAAAAAGCCCAAAACCAGGGGACAGAAAACGAAATAAGTCTATTAATCTCTACAATGGATCAATAGACTTCTTCTACAAAACAGCTTATTTCCGAGTGGAAAATAAGCTGTTTTTGGTTTATTTAAATTTCCAGTATTTTAAAATTCAGCTCCGATTTATATTGGTATAAACCGTCTTAATAACTATAATGTCGCCCTCAAGGGATCATAAGTAATATAAATAATTTATTGTCGTTTTTCAGGATTCCGACCTCTCCCTAAATCCCTCTCACAAGGAGAGAGACTTGGTGTGTACAACAAAGACGTTTTAGACAACATCATTTATTTCAGCTCCATTCACACACGTCGTCACACCCTAAACCGCAAAATCGTCCGAAGCTTGTCGGGCTGAGTTTTACGGGCATCCGACAAATAGATTTCCCTGTGAATCTTCGATTGACGCACGAGTCCCTGACTGGTGGCAAAAGCTTCCATCGCGGCAAAACTCTCCGGTTCGCTATCGTAACTTCCTATGTGCAACATCTGAATGCATTCCCCCTCCTCTATCTCTTCGAAGATAACCTTCTCCAACAACGGATGCGGCTTTTTCTTCTTCACCCGCTCAATGGTTTCAGCAGCATATGCAGCGGTTACGAAATCGGGTTGACGAATCATCAGATTAAATACCAACGAATTCTTATCCAACGTTTCCATCGGTTTCTGTTTGGCTTCATCGGTTATATCCCACACGCCTTCGAGCGGGTAAACGCTATATTCCACATATCCTACAGGTGCATTGCCCGACTTTGGACTCATCTTTACCGCGTACGACAACGCATATAACACTCCGATATATTCCGCAAAAAAATCATCGTTCGGGTTGCCTTCGCCCCGAATGCTGAAAAACTTCATCGAAGGAAGCGTTACTTTCTCCGGTTTGTTTTTAGGTGCATAAAATGCTTTCTCGTCTTTTTTCCAATCGTGTTTCATTATATTCTTTCAAAATTAGCATTCGATTCCGGTCAATTCGGATGACAAAAATAGTAATTTTATTTTGCTTAATCGTTTGCTCATCTTTTTTTTTAGAGTCTCGAGAGTTTCAACACGCGAAACCCCAAAAAAGCACTTTAGAAAAGGTCAAGATGACTTCTTAATCAACTTCCTACTGAATTCCAAAACTATTCACATACTTTTAATATGCTTCACTCTTTCGCGTAACATGAACCACCGTATTTTGCTGCTTAAAATTTAAAACATTTATCGTATGAAAAAGAATTTTCTCGTTTATTTTATTTGTGTGTGTTTTATTGTGTTAGCTAATAGTTGTAAAAGCAATGACGATGTGAAGATTATGCCTGAAACCGTAAAGTTCATGGTTATTTCCGACATTCACTATTTCGATCCGAGCTTGTTTACCTTGCCTGCCAATGCCAGTTTTCAGGGTTATTTGTCAGCAGACCGCAAGCTGATTATCGAAAGCAGTGCCATCCTGAAAAATATATTGGTAACGGTAACAACTGAGAAACCCGATTTCTTACTGGTAACCGGCGACTTAACCAAAGATGGTGAGAAAGTCGATCATCAGACCGTGGCAGCATTATTCAAAACGCTTTCGGACAATGGAATCAAAGTATTGGTTATTCCCGGAAATCACGATGTAAACAATCCGGCTGCCATGAGCTACCTGGGAACTGCTTCTGCTTCCATAGCCAATGTTTCGGCATCCGATTTTGCAACCATCTATGCCAACTGCGGCTACGGCAACGCCGTGGAACGTGACCCGAATTCATTAAGCTATGTTTCCGAGCCGGTTACCGGAGTTTGGATGCTGGGTATCGATGCCTGTCATTATACTCCAAGCGAAACCGCCGGGAGTATCTCCGCCCCTACGCTTGCCTGGGTTAAGACGATTATTTCAAAAGCAAAAAGTAAGAATAAGATTTTATTATCCATGATGCACCACGGCATTGTGGAACATTTTGTGGGACAAAGCTCCATGTTCTCCGAATACCTGATTTCCGACTGGAAGAATGTATCGACCGCCCTTGCCGATTCTGGATTAAACGTGGTCTTTACCGGACACTTTCACGCACAGGACATTGCCAAAGGCACAGGAAACAAGGGTTATATGTATGATGTGGAAACCGGAAGTACGGTAACGGCACCATGTCCTTACCGCATCGTTACGCTGAATACCGTAAACAAAACATTGAAAATAGTTTCGGGGAAAATAGACGGCGTAACCTACAGTACCATTCCTGCCGGCACTACTTTTCAAGCTTATGCCAAAAATTACCTGAGCACCGGTATGAGAGTGATTTCGTATTACATGCTTAACAGTGCGCCTTATAACGTTCCGGCCACTTACATCAATGCCTATAAACTGGACAGCATATTCTCAAATGCATTTGTGGCCCATTATGCCGGCGACGAAACGCCAAGCATCACCGACAACGCCAACATTCAAACCGTTAAAGCAGTAAGCGCAACATTGGGAGGAGCCATTCAAAGCGTGTGGACCGATCCGGCTCCCAAAGATAACAACATAACCATCGACCTCAAAACAGGAATTGCTACGGCGAACTAAAATAAATCAGATCAAACAGGCCTTGGAAACCTGTTTGGTCTTGGGCTACTAAACCGTTATTTCTCAACTAACCTGCACATCCACTAAAACAGGTTTTTTTTCTCATCCATTCACGACATACTGTTTTTACATTTATAGAACTCATTAATAGTGGATTTTTATGCATAGACCTAATTAACCAGCAGTATATTTAATAGTTTTTATTTGCGTCTCCCTTCGACTACGCTCAGGGAGCATTATTACTTGCATTATACATTTAGTTTCGACTTCGCTCAACCATCTTGCTACAGAACCCTGAGCGTAGTCGAAGGGTATTATTTCTCCTCTGTTCTTTCCGTTCGCTGAGCGTAGTCGAAGCGAGTATTGTTTTTGCACTCCGCCAACTCATGCAACTTATTTTTATCTCCATTTATCAACGCTTCTTTCTTTGCTCTGCTCCATCCTTGTACTTGCTTTTCTCGATAAAAGGCATCGCTCACCAGTTGAAACTCTTCAAAGTAAACCAGCTTTACAAGCAGATGCTTTTTGGTGAAGTTTGCACCCTCACCCATTTGATGTTGAGCCAATCTTCTTTCGATATCAATCGTGCTACCGGTATAGTATTGACCATTAGCACAAAGTAATATGTACATATATCCTTTCATAACCTGATTATGAAAATGATTATTCTAATTTTTCACTTCCCAAAAATAAACATTCTTTTTTTTAATTTTACATATTTAAGTTAATCGATTTGTCAACAGCATTGTTTTTTATCAAAGACAACGAGAGAATAGGACAACAAAAAAGCCACCTTGACAGGTGGCTTTTCAAAAAGAATATAAAAGTTGTAAGATTAAAAATCCTATATTTCGATGCTTATCGGTACGAACGCTCGGTAACGTACAATGGAACACCGTTGGTACCCATAAATACCACCCGAATACTATCGGCATGGAAAGTCACTTCAGAAAAACCTGGTGCTGAATAACTGAACAGTGACAGTTCGTTTTTGGAACTTGGACGCGGTTCCCCACCTGTACCGGTTACAACATAATCAACGTTTTTGCCTTTTTCGCGAAGGTGTTGGAAGTCGTGGTCGTGCCCGCAAAAATAGAATTGAGCATGATATTTTTCGAGCAATGGTTTTACCCGTTGAATCATTTCAGGGGTATTGCCATGCTTATCGCTGGCTGAAAAGACCGGGTGATGTCCAAAAACAAGTTTCCACTGCTCTTTGGAAGCCAATTCGTTGGCCAACCATTTTATTTGCTGTGCCGTATCTTGTTTTACAACATCCGGATATCCGCCTTTTTTGTAATACTCTTCCACCAACGGCGGTGTATCCATAAATATCAAACGAGCCGAAATGGAATCATTTATTTTACGCACAATGGAATAATAATGATCCGTCATGTGCCAACGGCGACTGATGTTAGAGTAATCAATTTGGGCTTGGGTGTTACCTTTATAATCGTGGTTACCAAGCACCGGATACCAGTCGATTTGCAAGGCAATGTTTTTATACACATCCTCAAAATTGTTTTTCCACAACGGGTCTTGCGTGGAAGCCACTCCCGCAACCTGAAAGTTATCGCCACACGAAACAATAAATTGCGGATCAATTAATTCAGCTTGTTTGGTCATGCCGTCGGCTACCAACTGTTGATCTTTGCCTCCACTCCACCCCCAGTCGCTAATGACAAAGAAATTAAGTGCTTTGTTATATGTTTTGAGAGTAACAGCCGGTTTTGTACCAACTGCTTTGGTTTTCTTAGCCGGAGTAAAAGCCATGGTTGCCAGTGCAGCAACCAATAACATTAGAGATACTGTTGTTTTTTTCATTTGAATAATTGTTTTTTATGGATAGTCTGTTGTCCATAGACTATAGTCTATAGACAACAGACATTTATCAGTCCGTGGCACGGAATATCTTTTTACTTCGTTCCAAAAGCACCAAAGAATGCCGAAGCAGCAGGCGCAGCATAGGCAACCCCTTTGATGGTTAATCCACTTGGGAAGTTTCTGACTACATCGGTTTTACCTCCGGTCAAAGCAGGCGATCCGGCTTGTAAATGGAAGTCCCAGGCGGTATTGAACGTATAATTTGTAACACCATCGCTAAAAACATTATTCACTACCCCCGAATTACTCAACGGATAATTTACAAATTTAGGGTCGTTGGCCTTGGCGGTTGTTCCGGCTACGTCATGCGCACCTCGTACCACTTCTTTCCACGAAGCAAGATTGGGTGTAAACTGATCAACGGTAATTTGATCGTAACCATAGTAATACGTATAATCATATACTGTTCTTGAATCCGCTCCACTAAATTTCACACCCCAACGGTTGTTTACCAACAGGTTATTATACAGTTCGGCATAAACCAGCTTTTCCAACCAAATGGATCCACCTTTAATATCCGGTCTTCTCCATCCGCAATTGACAATGGTATTATTGTACGCCACAGCATGTGTTTGCGGCGTTTTGGTACCCGAATTGGATAATTTAAACGCATCGGAATTGGAACTAAAAACAACATTGTAAGCCATATCTGCCGTACAACCCGATTTCAGGTTCATAACGCCTCCGTTCTCCAAACCCGAAGGACCAAATGTATTGTTGGCAAAAATAATTTTTCCACCTTCCATATAGAACACATCCTCTTTGATATTGCTTATTTTACTATTCATTACTACTACTTTACCATCGGGATTGCTGGCATACAAAGCAGGAATTTTTTCGCCGGCAGTGGCTTTATACAGTCCGTTAATTACTGATAGCGAATTAGAGGTGGTTACTGCACCTGCATATTCAATTTCAGCATTCAGAATCAAAATCTCTGTATTGGTTGGAGAAGCTACGATTCCACCCCAAAAACCTTTCATGGCATTTGAAGCAGTTTTGTACTGATCGGGAATCGTAAATTTTACGTGATTGGAAGACGTACCCATCACATAGATATTTCCGTTTGCTATAATCTCACTTCTTTTGGCCGAATCGGCAAATAAAACGGTTACACCTTCTTCGATGGTCAACGAAGAGTCTTTAGGAATGGTCAAACTACCATTAATGGTATAAGTTCCACCCTTTTTCCAGGTTCCTGAAACAGTTCCGCTACCCAAAGTCACATTAATCGGGGCTACTTCATCCTTTGAACAACTGACAAGGACTAAAAAAAACAAGAAAAAACTAATAGAAAAAACTTTTGTTTTCATTTCGATTTTTTGATTGATTATTGATTGATTACTAATTCATTTTTAATTGATTTTATACCTGAATCCAACCATAAACGATTGCATATAGCGATCCTGCCGAACGGTAGTGGCTTCATTGTTTTTATCCTGACCGATAATGCCGCTGTTTGCCGGATTTACTTTCTTTACATACAATTCCATTGGGGAATTTAAAAGATTCTTGGCTTTCAGATAAATGCTTATCCCGTTTTTAAATTTTTTTTCAACGGAAGCATCCAGTTGAACAAAACCGCGTTGCCACAAATCATCGTTGTAATAGCGGGATACCAGATAAATTCTATCGCCCGTATAGTTAGCCGACAATTGTCCATCCCAACCAAAATTAGTATCCTTTAAAAGTAAACTCAGGTTTCCTACATGTGCCGACTGACCATACAGCGGACGGGTTTGCATCCGGTCATCGTATTGCCAACCGGTTGATTTATGCACATAATATTTCTTCAGGGTGGATATGGCTGAACCTGTAAATGTATAGTTGGCTTTAATCCCAATGCAATTGAAGTATTTAATATAATCCACTTCCACGCCCAGGTTTCTTGCCGTACCATAATTATCGGGCATATAATACACATTTCCTTTACTTCCCTGCGGCGTACTCCAACCGTATTCAACCGGATCTTTTATAATTTTATAAAATGCCCCGATAAGAAATTGCTCCAACGGTTTCGGGAAGTATTCATACCGCACATCAAGGTTATCGGCCACCGTGTGTTTAATATCGGGATTACCCTTTTCGGTATATTCCTCACCCACGACAACATAAGGTACGATTTCCAAAAATCCGGGACGGTTCACTGAACGAAAGTAAGAAGCTCGTACATTCTGCTTTCCGGTAGGCATGTATTTAAAATGAATGCTTGGTAGAAAATCAGTATATTGTTGTTTCCCAATGGGAGCCACATCGCCTTTCGTATATTTGAGTACATAACTTTGATACGTATTTTCGGCTCTCACTCCACCTACTATCTCCAGCTTTTGTGTTTCGACCTTAAACTGAAGGTAACCGGCAGCTATATTCTCGTGCGCAATATAATTGAGCGGGTCGGTGTTATTTAAATCAACCTCACTTTTCCATTGAATCTCTGAAAAATTATTCCAATCTCTTCCCTGGGTGGATTTAAAGTCGCTGTTCAATACCGCAAAGAAGTTATACTCGTTGAAAAAACTGGTACGTTTTTTATTCCGGTAAAGTCCTCCGGTAGATATTTCCACAGGAATTGTGGCTATCGTCGGGGTAAATATCAGATTTAAGTACTCCGCCAAATCCTGATCCGTATTGTGTTCCCACCTGCGGGTAGAACCGCCATTGGAAATGGTCAGCGGCAATTTCACATTGTTTCGAATCTCATTAAACATCGAAAGATTAATATAATCGGGCGTTTCATTAATCGCATTGCCGTACACCACCGACCAGTTTGCTTTTATTCTATCCGAAAACGTATGATCGCCTTGCAATACGGAACTTAGCAGTTGTTGCCGGTTCAATTTATAGCGCAGGGAGTAACTGGACAGGGAATTGCTGCTGTTGTTTAAGTCAATACCGCTTGATTCGCGAACCTGCTCGGAAGTAAAGTTCATATAGGCATTGTACAACACGAATTTATGCGACTTATTTAGCTTCAAATCGATTTTATTATGAATACCTACCAGCGTCGATTGCTCGGACACCCTGCGGGAACTCTTTCCTGTAATCAAGGGGAGATTTAATGTGTCATTTTCGGTTCCATAATTCGTGCTATTACTTCCCTTGTAGTTGTTGCTAAAACTTGCTGCAAGTATTACGCCCAGTTTTTTATTCAAAAAGCGATTCCCTATCGAAAAATCACCCACAATATTGGGCATGGGACGATACGTTTTCAAATCAAGATTCTTCGTTGAAAAATCTTTGGGTGTAGCGGTATAACTTTCACCATTCATCTCGTAAGGCGATTTGTAATTTACCGTTGCAGCATTAAATCCCTGAAAGTTTCGTTCCAAGAAGATCTCGTTGTATCCTGCGGCAATGTTCAGATTCATCTGAAAACGGTTGGGAGCGTCTTTCATCACCATATTCACGGCACCGCCCAATGCATCTCCCTCCATATTGGGAGTAAGCGATTTGGTAACTTCCAGTCTGTCCACCAAAAAGGAAGGGAAAATATCCAGTGGAACATAACGATATTTATTATTCGTACCCGGTATTTTCACTCCGTTTACCATCGTATAACTAAAGCGCTTATCCATACCACGTATAATAGCGTATTGTCCATCGCCGGTGGCACTTCTTTCGATCGTAACTCCCGAAACGCGCTGAATAACATTGGCAATGTTTAAATCGGGGGATAACTCGATGCTTTTAGCACTGACAATATTGACAACATTAGATGCTACTTTCTCAAGATTCCTGGCACTTTGATCGGTTGCATTGCCCTTTGCCACAATCTCCACTTCGTGTAGTTCCAGTTCTGAAGTATTCAGCTCCAGCACTACTTTGCCCGAGCCCGAAGTAGGAATCTGCACTTCTTTTTCCAGCGGTTTATAACCTATATAATTACAAACCAATGTGATTGATTTACCGGAGACATTCTTCAGCACAAATGAGCCATCCAATCCGCTTGCAATGCCATTATGAGTTTGTCCTTTTATGTAGATGATAGCTCCTACCAACGGCTCTCCGCTTTTAGATTCTTTTACAACACCTTGTATGACACCAGCATTTATAATTATACAGTTTATACCTAAAAGTAATGCGCATAAATATCTTTTCATTCCGCTTTTTTCTATTTTTATGCAAAAGTACGTTCCTGTTATTTCGACAATGTTTCACACTAATTACAAACGATACACACATATTAAATCAATATTACAATTATTTACGTAATTTCACGAATACGATTATCAAACAAAATAGAAAAAGCCACCTTCACAGGCAGCCTTTTAAAAAATAAACAAGAGATTAAACTAACTGAAATATACTTGGGCAGATATAATTGGTGTTTAGTGACAATGGGATAATTCTTCTATACAATAGGAATCTATGGGTTGATTTTGCGGCAAGTCATATTCTTGCTGAATAAACTGAAGCAAGTCAAGAATGCTGTTGGCAAAGTTGGTGAGTTTGTCAATCGCTTCCTGAACCTCTTCGGGTTTATTAAGGTCGTTTTTCAATTGTATGGAATGCTTGCAATCATGAATAGTCAATTTCATAATGCCATCTTCCATTACCTTGGCATGATAACACGACATGCTTCGGGGACTATCGGGCAACATAAATTTCTTTTTGTTGTAAATCATTTTTTCCATACTAGAAAAACATATTTTAGAATAATAGGAATAGCAATGTGCTGTAAATCCATCAAAGGCTTGCTGAAAACAACAATTGAATTATGCGACGTAAAATAAGAGAATCGATATTTCAGAAGAATGTCAGTATTACTTCATATCTGCGAATATTTATGCGAAGTAATTCCGGCGCAATTCCGGCGCAATTCTGATTGAATCATTCAAACACAAAGAGGGCTGTTCCGCAAGCGAAACAGCCCTTTCCTATTGTGGAATGATACGATAGAATTAATCTCTCAATGCAGCCTGAGCAGCAGCCAAACGAGCGATAGGTACGCGGAATGGTGAGCAACTCACATAGTTCAATCCCGTGCGGTGGCAGAATTCAACCGACGAAGGTTCGCCGCCGTGTTCGCCGCAAATACCTACTTTCAGGTTCGGATTCACCGAACGTCCTTTTTCGGTTGCCATTTGCACCAATTGTCCTACCCCAATCTGATCCAACACCTGGAACGGATCGGCTTTCAAAATTTTCTTTTCGAGATAAATAGGCAGGAACGATGCAATATCATCGCGCGAATATCCGAAAGTCATCTGAGTCAAGTCGTTGGTACCAAATGAGAAGAACTCGGCAGTAGCAGCAATGCGGTCGGCAGTCAGTGCAGCACGTGGAATTTCAATCATGGTTCCCACTTTAAATTCAATGCTGTCGCCTTTTTCTGCGAATAGTTTTGCTGCTGTTTCGCGGATAATGGTATCTTGTTCGATAAACTCGAATTTGATACCCACCAGCGGAACCATAATTTCAGGAAGTACCTTGATGCCTTTTTTCTTCAATGCCAACGCTGCACCAAGGATAGCGCGGGTTTGCATTTCGGTAATTTCTGGATAAGTATTTCCCAAGCGGCAACCACGGTGTCCCAACATTGGGTTTTGTTCGTGAAGTGAATCCACGCGTTGTTTGATTACTTTTATCGAAACGCCCATAGCTTCAGCCATTTCCTGTTGACCTTTATCATCGTGAGGCACAAATTCATGCAACGGTGGATCAAGCAAACGAACCGTAACAGGACAACCGGCCATTGCTTCGAAGATACCTTCGAAATCTTCTTGCTGATATGGCAGAATTTTTGCCAGGGCGATACGACGACCCTCAACATTTTCGGCAAGAATCATTTCGCGCATGGCTTTAATTTTTTCACCTTCGAAGAACATGTGTTCCGTACGGCAAAGTCCGATGCCGGTAGCACCGAATTTACGGGCAACCTGGGCATCATGAGGAGTATCTGCATTGGTGCGAACAGTCATGCGGGTATGTTTGTCTGCTAATGTCATCAGTTCGGCAAAGTCGGCATCCAGTTCTGCTTCCATAGTGCCTACTTTTCCTAAGAAAATATCACCGGTTGAACCGTTCAACGAAATATAATCGCCTTCTTTCACAACCAACCCATCCACTTCCATGGTTTTAGTTGCATAATCAATTTTTAATGTTCCGGCACCCGAAACGCAGCATTTACCCATACCGCGAGCCACAACTGCAGCGTGCGAAGTCATACCACCGCGTGCAGTCAAAATTCCCTGGGCAGCAGCCATACCGGCTAAATCTTCGGGCGAAGTTTCCACACGAACCATAATTACTTTTTCGCCACTGGCAGCCCAGTCGGCAGCATCATCGGCATTGAATACCACGCGACCGGAAGCAGCTCCCGGAGAAGCAGCCAATCCTTTGGCAATTAGTTTAGCCTCTTTGATAGCTTTTTTATCGAAAACGGGGTGAAGTAATTCGTCCAAACGGTTTGGATCAACACGCAGGATAGCTGTTTTTTCATCTAACATACCCTGACGAAGCATATCCACGGCAATTTTTACCATGGCAGCACCGGTACGTTTTCCATTGCGGGTTTGCAAGAACCACAGTTTACCTTCTTGTACGGTAAATTCCATGTCCTGCATATCTTTGTAATGATTTTCCAGTTTGGTCTGGATAGCATCTAATTCTTTGTAAATGCTTGGCATTGCTTCTTCCATCGAAGGATATTTGGCAACACGTTCTTCTTCCGAAATGCCTGCCAGTACAGCCCAGCGTTGTGAACCTTCTTTGGTGATTTGTTGTGGGGTACGGATACCTGCAACCACGTCTTCGCCCTGAGCGTTGATTAAATATTCACCGATAAACTGATCTTCGCCGGTAGCAGCATCACGACTGAAACAAACGCCGGTAGCCGAAGTTTCGCCCATATTACCAAATACCATGGATTGAACACTAACAGCTGTTCCCCATTCGGCAGGAATTCCTTCCATTTTGCGATACAAAATAGCACGGTCGTTCATCCATGAGTCAAATACCGAGCATACAGCACCCCAAAGTTGTTCGTAAGCCGAT
>Ga0302213_1001173_pt1 | contig 12797 bp, 6 predicted proteins | sample II_Fen_N1_2_FD_194583 | JGI IMG/M metagenome (GOLD analysis project Ga0302213, IMG submission 194583) | Peat permafrost microbial communities from Stordalen Mire near Abisko, Sweden - II_Fen_N1_1 | ecosystem: Environmental > Terrestrial > Soil > Wetlands > Permafrost | place: Sweden: Abisko... | reverse complement strand
CTAAGCAGAATAAAATTACCTCGTTCAATATAAAGTCTGTCAATTCGGAAATTATTGTCCCTGTACCCGAACGCAGAAAACGGATGAAAGATACCTACAATCAACTGACAATCATTTTTAAACAGCCATATAAAGTTACATTTAAAATCTATAACGAAGGGGTTGCCTACCGCATTACCACCCTGTTTAAAGATAGCATTTACATTAAAGATGAAGTGGCACGGTTTTCATTTGCCCATCACCCTTCTGTATATTTTCCATTGATTCATAAAAAAAGCAACGCCGACATTTTTCATACCAGTTATGAGGAACTCTATCCGCTATTGGTGATGAGTGACATTCCCGATACCACACTTGGATATTCCCCGTTACTTGTAGTACCGGAAGAAGGTCCGAAAATCGCCATTACCGAATCGGACCTGTGCGATTATCCTGGCATGTTTCTCTCAGGAACAGGAACCGATGCATTGAAAGGTGTATACGCCCCCTATCCGTTAGAAGAAAAAAGTACCCGGGAATATTATTCACAAAGGATTGTCACTAAACGGGCAGGCTATATTGCTTACACTTCAGGAACGAGGGACTTTCCGTGGCGGGTTTTGATGATTGCAGCAGAAGATAAGCAATTGCCTGTAAATGATATGGTGTATAAACTGGCTGAACCCTCTAAACTGAAGGATGTGTCGTGGGTACATCCCGGGAAATGCACCGATGAATGGATCATCAACATCAATTTATTTCATGTTCCTTTTAAAGCAGGGATCAACACTGCTACTTACAAATACTACATTGATTTTGCAAAACGGTTCGGTTTTGACCGGATCATGATGGATGCCGGATGGAGCGACAACAATGATTTGTTCAAAATCACTCCCGAAATAAATATGGATACTCTGGCGGCGTATGCTAAAAAACAAAACATTAAACTAAGCATGTGGACGCTTGCCGAAACCCTTGACAGGCAACTTGAAAAGGCATTGGATCAGTTTGATAAGTGGGGGGTGGATTTCATCATGACCGACTTTATCGATCGTGACGACCAGAAAACCGTCAACTTTTACGAACGGGTAGCGAAGGCATGTGGCAAACATGAAATCATGATCATGTATCACGGTTCGTATGCCCCAAAAGGATTTAACCGGACCTATCCGAATGCAGTGACCCGTGAAGGAGTCATGGGATCGGAATATAATATCGGCAGTGATAAAGTAACTCCTCATCATGACCTCATGTTGCCATTTACCCGCATGCTGGCAGGACCGTTCGATTATGAACCGGGATTGCTTAATAATGCTACTAAAACAGGATTCAGACCCATTGAAGGGATGCCTATGAGCTTTGGTACACGATGTCACCAACTGGCTATGTTTGTGGTATATGACAGTCCAATACAGATTTTTGCAGGCAATCCATCCCAGGGAAGTAATGAGCCTGATTTCATGATGTTGTTAGGCTCTATTCCAGCAGGCTGGGACGAAACCATTATTCCCGATGCGAAAGTGGGAGAGTTTATCGTAACGGTACGAAAGAAAAATAATGACTGGTATGTTGGTGGATTAACCGATTGGACGTCAAGAGACTTTGCCCTGAAACTTGATTTTCTGGAAGAGGGAGAATACACGGCAACCCTGTGCAGGGATGGGATCAATGCTGAAAAGTACCCGGCCGATTACATTATTACATCCTTTGAAGTGACGAAACAAAGTGTGGAAAAAATTCATTTGGCTCCCGGTGGAGGATTTGTGTTGAAAATCATAAAAAAATGAAGTACTTTTATAATGTCCAATTTTTAAATTAATATTTATGAAAAAGCATTTTATTTTTATTCTTTCCCTGTTATTTTATTTTCAGGTGGTGGCACAGAACAATTCGGTGACAGTTGGGAATGCACGTTTTACCTTTTTAACTCCACATATTGTCAGGATGGAATATGACTCAACAGCTAAATTTATCAATAACAGGTCGTTTGTGGTTATTAACCGTGAATTGCCTAAAGTGTCTTTTGTGAAAAAACAAACCGGAAAATTGTTGATCCTCAAAACTTCCTACATGGAAATCCGTTATAAAACCGGTACCGGTAAATTTAAGGCTGACAATCTTCAAATAACATACGTAGAAGCACCTGCAAAGAAAATTGTGTGGAATCCGGGAATGAAAAATACGGGAAACCTGAAAGGAACATTCCGTACCCTGGATGGATTTAACGGGGACTCGCATGTGGATGAAAAATCACCTCGTGAATTTGAATCCGGCCTTATCTCCAGGAATGGATGGTATCTGTTGGACGATACGAACAATTTTTTATTCGATAACAGCGACTGGAGTTGGGTGCAGGAGCGAAAAAATAAAGAAACCGACTGGTATTTTATGGGTTATGGGTTAAATTACAAAACAGCACTGACCGAGTTTACTGTTGTTGCGGGTAAAATACCACTTCCTCCCCGTTATTCTTTCGGGTACTGGTGGTCGAGATACTGGAATTATTCGGATGCTGAATACCGCGAACTGGTGAATAAATTCAACCAGTATAACGTTCCGCTGGATGTACTTGTTATTGATATGGACTGGCACCTTACCAATGGTGTATCTTTCCGTAATAAAGGAAAAACCGATGAATTCGGACAACCTGTAGGCTGGACAGGATACACGTGGAACAAAGCTCTTTTCCCGGATCCGGATGATTTCATGCAATGGATAAAAAAGAATCAACTTAAAACAACACTGAATTTGCATCCTGCATCCGGAATTGCATCGTATGAGGACGTATATCCCGACTTTGCAAAAGCCATGCAGTTTGACACGTTGGGACATAAAAGCATACCGTTCGAGGCAGCTGATAAGAAATTTATGTCCAATTTATTCAATATTGTCCTGGATCCAATGCGTGAAAAAGGAGTCAGTTTCTGGTGGCTCGACTGGCAACAATGGCCTGATTCAAAGAAAATTGCAGGACTCAGCAATACATGGTGGCTGAATTATTGTTTTTTTACGGGGATGGAACGACAAAACAAAGAAAGACCCATGCTGTATCACCGGTGGGGAGGTCTGGGAAATCACCGCTATGAAGTGGGATTCTCGGGCGATATGATTATCTCCTGGAAATCACTTAATTTTCAACCGTATTTTACATCAACGGCTTCGAACGTGTTGTATGGTTACTGGAGTCATGACCTGGGTGGTCACCAGTTTGGAAATGTTCCGGAGGATCAGAAAAAGATTGACCCTGAAATGTACACCCGATGGATGCAATACGGGGTATTTAGCCCCATGTTCAGGACACACTCTTCTAAAGATCCACGTATGAACAAAGAAATATGGAATTTCACCGGTGATTATTTCGAAGCATTACAAGGTGCAATACGTCTTCGTTATGACCTTGCCCCGTATATTTATACCATGGCCCGTAAAGCATACGATACCGGTATTTCATTGTGCCGTCCGATGTATTACGATTATCCTGAAAGCGAAGAAGCATATGCATTCAAAAATGAATACATGTTTGGTGATGATATGTTGATCATGCCTGTTACTACCCCGGCAACAGATAATATTTCCATAGTGAAAGTATGGCTACCGAAAGGAACAGATTGGTATGAATGGAGTACAGGTACCTTGCTCAAAGGGGGTCAAACCGTGGAACGAAGCTTTTTACTCAATGAATATCCGGTCTATATTAAGGCAGGTGCGATTCTACCAATGAACAACCAGGTAAAAAATCTACAGCAAAACAATGATCATCTGATTTTAAAAGTCTTTGCAGCAGGTAATTATAGTACAAGGTTATACGAAGATGCAGGTGATAATGAAGATTATCAGAAAAAAGCCTTTACGTTTACTACTGTTCAATCCGTAAAGGATGCCGATGGAACGTTCAATCTGACCATATTACCACGTGAAGGTACCTTTCCTGAAATGATCACAAAACGTAACCTGGAAGTGCAGCTTTATGGTTCGGTCATACCTTCGTTGGTTTCGTTGAATGGCACCCCACTTGAATTTAATAAAGACTTAAAAGAGAATACCTGGAATTATAACGGAGCGCAACTCACCGTTCAGATTCGTGCTCATCAGGTTGATTGCAATCAGAAAACGGTCATCAAAGTACAGTTTCCATCATCATCAGTGGATATAAACGGAGTAATTGGAAAAATGAACCGGTTGAGAAAAGCAGTTGCTTTGTTCAAAAACAACTGGTTTGATGGAGCACCTATTCCGGATATGATCTCATCAACCAATCAGCTGGATATTCGGATAAACTATAAACCATCGGATTTCAATGCGTTGATTAACGATTTCAACCTGCATTATTCTCAAATCGGAGATACGATCAATAATACACATGTGGATAAAAAAGTAGTTTCTCAGTGCCGTATTTATCTGCAGCAATAGGTTCCGTGTTCCGTGTTCCGCGTCCGGTGTTTGGATTTGTTAGATGTATGAATGTTCTTGTAAATATGGAATTTGAAGATATTCAGACTAATTTTCAGGATTCTGCTTATTCAGAAAAGAATTATATTTTAAAATTTAATATAGTATGAAACATCGCAAATTCCGGGATAAAATACATATCCTGATATTCTTACTGATGATGGTGACAACATCATCACAACTCTATGCACAGGCTGACCAATGGATTATTAAGGCGGATAAAATTGACCCGGCAAATTATTATGGGATTACTGTAGCCAATGGAATGATCGGCATTGTTTCGTCACCCGAACCTTTTAAGGTAAAAAACGTGGTTCTTGCCGGGACTTATGATCAATATGGACGTGGCAGGGTAAGCAATTTCCTGAACAGTTTTAATCTGTTGAATATGCGGCTGGATATGAATGGAAAGGAAATGGATGCCGGTTCAATAAAGAATTTCAGGCAGGAGCTCAATATGCGCAAGGCTGCCTTTACTTCTACCTTTGATTACCTGGATCAGGCTTCAGTCAGTTATACCTATTATTCCCTGCGACAGTTGCCATTTTGTGTGTTGATGGAAGTAAAGGTAACAGCAAAAAAAGACCTTGTCATGAATGCCGCCAGTGTCATGGAAGCACCGGATGCCCTACGGGATGTTCAGAATTATTACAACGAAATAGATCGCCCGCATGTGACCATTGGATTACTGACTTCCTCAGCTAAAAGTCCGACCGGTAAACTTCAACTGTGTGCATCCACTTCCTTTCTGTTTACTGAAGTCCATTCTAAGGAACCACGGGTAATCCATGAAATGTGGCATAGCAATATGCATCTGATGAAATTCAGCAAAACAATGAAAGCCGGTGAATCGTATTCATTTTGCATAGTTGGTACCTCCATTTCATCGGCACATCATGATGACCCGCTGAACGAAGCAGAACGGCTTACTATATTTGCCAAACTGGAAGGTCGCGACCGGCTTGTTTCATTCCATGAAAAAGCGTGGGCAGAATTATGGAAGAGCGACATTCAGATTGAAGGTGATCCTTTGGCGCAACAGGATATTCACAGCATGTTGTATCATTTGTATTCATTCGCCCGTGCCGGAAATTCATTTGCACCTTCCCCAATGGGCTTATCGGGTTTAGGATATAACGGACATGTTTTCTGGGATATGGATGTATGGATGTTCCCGGTTTATCTGGTGTTGCATCCGGAGATTGCCCGATCATTGATGGATTACCGGTTCGAAAGGTTAGAAGCTGCAAAACGCAATGCCTTTTCACACGGATATAAAGGTGCCATGTATCCATGGGAAAGTGCCGGAACAGGTGTGGAAGAAACACCTGTATGGGCTTTATCAGGGCCTTTCGAACACCACATCACTGCCTGCGTGGCATTGGCAGCCTGGAACTACTATTGTGTAACGCAGGATAAAGACTGGCTCAGAGAAAAAGGGTGGCCGATACTTTCAGCTACTGCCGATTTCTGGGCAAGCCGTGTGGAACGCAATGGTCCGCTTCAATATGATATTAAAAATGTAGTAGCCGCTGATGAGTGGGCTGAAAATATTGATAATAATGCTTTTACAAATGCTGCAGCTAAAGCTAATTTGCAAAATGCTGCAAAAGCAGCCCTTTTATTGGGGATAGCTGTTAATCCTGACTGGCAGTTAGTGGCTCAGAATATACCAATCCTCAGATTCCCTGATGGAATAACAAAAGAACATGCTACCTATAAAGGGGAAGGGATAAAACAGGCTGACGTGAATTTACTGGCATATCCATTAAAAGAGATAACAGACAAAAACCAGATAATGGCCGACCTGGAGTATTATAATAAGCGGATTCCTGATGCAGGAACGCCGGCAATGACGCAGGCTATTTTCACCTTATTGTATGCCAGGATGGGCGATCAGAAAAAGGCATATCAATGGTTCAACGATGCATATGTTCCGAATCTGAATCCCCCTTTCAGGGTTATTGCCGAAACAAAAGGCGGAACAAATCCCTATTTTGCAACAGGGGCAGGAGGTGTATTACAAGCTGTAATAATGGGTTTTGGCGGAATTGATATAACACCCGATGGAATTGTTCAGCTTAAATCAGCATTGCCGGATACATGGAAAAAACTTACCATTACCGGAGTAGGGGTAGAAGCTAAAACTTTTGAGGTGAAGAAATAATAAAATAGGAACAGGTTGATTGACTCTTACTTTAATCAGAGAATTTATGAAACGTATATTTATCCCGGGTTTATTTGTTCTGATTTGCTTAGAGGTATTCTCACAAGTAACAGCAATCCCGCCTGATCAACTCTATGGGCATTTATTTCAGGATGTTCAGCTGTTGCCTGTTTTTACGGACAGCAAAACATTTGTGGATTGTACTCCGAAAAGTAGTCCGGAGGAGATTGTTCGCAATTACGAGGTACTGAGAAAAGATTCTGTTCCAAAGAATATATTGGAAAAGTTCGTAAAAGATAATTTTATAGTGCCGTACAATCCACCATTGGACTATTCAACCGGAAAAACCGAACCTGTTGAAACCCATATCAGCAAACTCTGGAATACACTCGAACGTTCACCTGACGTGAAAGTTACCGGTAGTTCCTTACTGCCGTTACCTTACTCGTATATCGTTCCCGGAGGCAGATTCAGGGAAATATATTACTGGGACAGTTATTTTACCATGTTAGGCCTGAAACAAAGCGGAGAATGGAAAATAATTGAGAATATGATCCGTAACTTTTCGTTTCTGATTCAAACCTATGGTCATATACCGAATGGGAACAGAACGTATTATCTCTCCCGATCCCAACCTCCATACTTTAGTATGATGATTAACCTGTTGGCTGAGAAAAAAGGCAAAACTGTTTATGCCGGCTACCTGAATTCACTCGAAAAAGAATACGATTACTGGATGGATAAAACTCCCGGTACAAAACATGTGGTTAATATGCCGGATGGTTCGGTATTAAACAGGTATTATGATCAGGATAGTGTTCCCAGACAGGAAAGTTACCGGGAAGATTATGAACTGGCATTCCAACAATCTCAAAAAGCAGGAGTGACCGATCAGAAAAAAATGTATTCATTGATTTGCCGTAATTTACGAAGCGGTGCAGAGAGTGGGTGGGATTTCAGCAGCCGTTGGTTTGCCGATGGAAAGAACATCAGCACTATCCAGACAACAAATATTCTTCCGGTTGATTTAAACGGATTGCTGTATCAGTTGGAAATAACCCTGGCACATGCTTATAAAGTGACAGGGAACTTGTCAATGTATAAATCGTTTCTTCATAAAGCCCGATCCCGCAGAACAGCCATAAATAAATACTGCTGGAATGAAAAAGAAAAGTGGTATGTTGATTATAATATCGGTTTACAAAAACAATCTACCGAATTGACTGCCGCCGGTATTTCTCCTTTGTTCTTTCAAATCGCTTCTAAAAGCCAGGCTATAAAAGTGGAAAAAACCTTACTTCGTCGATTCCTTAAAGATGGTGGAATTGTTACTACTCTGAAAAACACAGGACAACAATGGGATGCTCCGAATGGCTGGGCACCTTTGCAATGGATAGCTGTTAAAGGTCTGACCAATTATGACCGTCTAAGTTCTGCACACACGATTGCCCAACGATGGATTAAACTGAATAAGGATGTTTATTTGAGAACAGGTAAATTGATGGAGAAATACAATGTTGAAAACACCACCCTGGATGCAGGAGGAGGTGAATATTCCGGTCAGGATGGATTCGGATGGACGAATGGCGTTCTGCTTAAATTGATTTCGGTATATGGTAATTGAAAATTCAGAGAGATTAAAATTCAAACAAAGTTGAAGTGATATATTGAGAGAAGTCATTTTTTCAGGAGGATATTTTTTCAATTTAAAGGAGATATAAAAAAAAGTATTAAATTTACATTTCCTTATACTTCAATCAATGAAAAATATATCTCCGATACCAACTATTCATTTTAAAAGCAAAAAGATAATTGCTTTTAAAATTACAGCTGTCTTGTTACCGGTTTTATTGCTCATTTTGCTTGAGGCCGGACTGTGCATTTTTGGATACGGGCATGATGTACGGTTATTTGTAGAAGATAAAGACAATAATGGTTATCTGGTAATGAATCAATACGCTTCCGAGCGGTATTTTTCAACAAAAGAAAATGCCACCATAGGTGTATTTGAATCATTTAGGAAGAAAAAAGCCGCAGGAACCTTTAGGATATTTGTTCTTGGGGAATCAACCACCCTGGGTTTCCCATATATGGGTAGTGCTTCATTTGACCGTTGGTTGTTTTACAGGTTGATGCATACATTTCCTGACAGGGAGTTTGAAATTGTCAATGTATCTTTGACTGCAGTAAATTCGTATACGGTGTTGGGATTTGCAAAAGAAATAGTGAACTATGAACCGGATGCGGTTATGATCTATTGCGGGCAGAATGAATATTACGGAGCATTGGGGGTGGGGTCTACATCACAACTTGGAGGTAACAGGGCCATCATTCAAAGTGTATTGTTCCTGAGGTCATTCAGGCTGGTCCAGTTGCTGGAAAATAGCTATGCAGGTATCATAAAGTTGATGAAAGGGCAAACCATCGATACCGGTGAAACACTGATGAAACGTATGGCTGCCAGGCAGGAAATACCTTTCCATTCTGATCTCTATTACAAGGGTGTTGAACAATTCAAAATCAACATGGAAGATGTGTGTGATTTGTTGTCCAAAAAAAGAATTCCTGTTTTTATCAGCAACCTGGTGAGCAGTGAGAAAGACCTGAAGCCGTTTATCAGTTCGAAAAAGGATTCCACTTTATCTGCAGGCTATCAGTACGACCTTGCCAATAATGCGTTAAAAAATGGTAACTATGTGTCAGCCAAAAAATTGTTTGTTCTGGCAAAAGAACTTGATATGCTTCGTTTTCGTGCACCGGAAGCTTTAAATACAATCATTGCCGGTTTACCTCAACACTATCAGGGAGTATACATGGTGGATACCAAAAAACTATTTGAAGATTATTCTCCAAATGGAATTATAGGCAATGAAACCCTGCTTGAGCATGTACATCCTAATCTTTTTGGTTATAGCCTTCTATCGGATGCCTTTTACCAGAGTCTAAAGCAACATAAACTGATAAATCCTGATTCACGGAATGAACTGTCCCTGGCACAACTTCAACATGAAATGCCCATTACTCTGGTCGATTCCTTAAAAGGAACATTTGAAATCATGGTATTAAAAGAAAAATGGCCCTTCAAACAACCTAAGACTATCGATTTAAACAATCAGAATTCATTTGAAGCTAAATTGGCCATTGCCCTGCTGTATCATAAAATATACCGGGTTGCTGCAATGAAAACCCAGATGGATTATTATTTGCTACAACATGATCAAAAAAATATACTGAAGGTTGCCGAAGCTTCTGTACTTCAAATCATCAATAATGCCGATTATCTCAATAATGTGGGAAAGCTTTGTGAGGAGCAGGGTCGAAACGATAAAGCAAAAGTCTACTTGCAACAGGCATTCAGAATAGCACCGGCTCAGGAAACAGCACAGAGACTAGTAATCCTTTTCCTGAGAGACGACCAACCGGAAAAGGCATTGCCCTATCTGGACTACCTGCAACAAACTAATCTTTCGAGGACAGTATACTCCAGTACCATTTCACTGATAAGACAGATAATCGGTTACAAGGATCAACTAAAAGGAGATGTGTCGGATATCGGGTTGTTGAATAAAATTGCTTTGTCGTATTATACTATGCAGAATACCGATATTGCATTACGATACGCAGAGAGATCATTTTCGTTGGATAAAAAGAATTCTGTAACGAATGAATTGATCGGTAAAATTAAATCACTGTCAACAAGAAAATTGAATTAAATGGATGACACAAAAAAGAATATAAAGAAGGACCGTTCCTTCGGACTAATTATGGGATTACTTCTGGCAGGATACTCAGCATATAGTTACTTTCAGCTAAATGCCGTTATCATCTGGTTAATGGCTATTAGTGTTTTAATTACGTTGGTCGCATTATTTATACCACGATTCATTTATCCATTCCGTGTTGGGATGGAGACTATCGGCCATTGGATGGGAATAGTCAACACGTACATCTTGTTGACTCTGATATATATATTTTTGTTTATTCCCATAAACCTGATTTTTAGATTAACAGGAAAGGATACCTTGAAACTGAAATGGGATAAACAGACGGATTCCTATTGGATGAATAAAACCCGACAAAATGAAAGTTCAATGAAAAATCAATTTTGACATTATATGGAAACATTTAAAGAATTACTGGCATTCCTTAAACAAAGAAAGAAATACTGGCTTTGGCCATTGTTTATAATTCTGATATTTCTCGGGACATTGGTTGTATTAGTTGAAGGCTCTGCATTGGCACCATTTATTTATTCTTTATTCTAAATGTATATTCTTGGAATTTCTGCATTCTATCATGACAGTGCCGCCTGTCTGCTGCACAATGATACCATTGTCGCTGCAGCTCAGGAGGAGCGATTTACACGTATAAAAAACGATGAACGTTTTCCTGTCAATGCTATCTGCTTTTGTTTAAAACAAGCCGGAATTTCACTTCATGAAGTGGATTATACTGTTTTCTACGAGAAGCCTTTTCTTAAATTTGAACGGATTATTGAAACCCATGTGGCATTTGCCCCCAAAGGAATTATTTCTTTCTGGAAATCTATGCCGGTATGGATCAAAGAAAAGATTTTTCAGAAGAAAGAAATTATCCGTAAACTGACTGAAATTGATCCCGACTGGAAATATAACAGGGAAAACCTGTTGTTTACAGAACATCATCATTCACATGCATCCTCCGCATTTTTTCCATCACCTTTTGAAGATGCACTGGTCCTGACTCTTGATGGAGTGGGTGAATGGAATACCACCACTGTGGCACAAGGTTCCGGAAACAAAATTGAATTCCTTCTTGAGATCAATTATCCCCATTCCATCGGATTGCTTTATTCTGCCTTTACTACCTACCTGGGATTTAAAGTAAATTGTGACGAGTACAAAGTAATGGGACTTGCCCCGTATGGCAAACCCCGATTTGTTGAAACAATTTATGATCATTTGATCGATGTGAAAGAAGATGGTTCGTTCAGGCTAAATATGGATTACTTTGATTATGCGAGCGGTCTGCGAATGACAAACCGGAATTTTCATGCTCTCTTTGGTGCAGTACCACGTGAAAGGGGATCTGAATTAACTGCATTTCATATGGATATTGCCTGTTCCATCCAGAAAGTGACAGAAGAAGTTATGCTGCGAATTGTAAATCACCTGCATGCCAGGTATGGACATGAGAATCTGTGCCTTGCCGGAGGTGTGGCGCTGAACTGTGTGGTCAACGGTAAAATACTCCGTGAAAGCAGGTTTAAGAATATATGGATACAACCCGCTGCCGGGGATGCCGGTGGAGCATTGGGAGCTGCATTTGAAGTGTATTACATGCATCTTGATCAGCCACGGATTGACCCAAATGTCGGAAATGACAAAATGAATTATTCGTTGCTCGGACCATCGTTTGGGAAAGAAGAGATAAAAGTTGCCCTGACTAAAAATAATTTCAGCTTTCGTGAAATGAAAGATGATTTGTACTACAGTTTCATAGCAGGTGAAATAGCAAAAGGTAAAATCGTAGGTTGGTTTGATGGTCGCATGGAATATGGACCCAGGGCATTGGGAAGCAGGAGTATCCTGGGTGATGCCCGGAATCCGGAAATGCAATCAGTTATGAATATGAAAATCAAATTCAGGGAGTCTTTTCGTCCGTTTGCACCTGCTGTACTGGAAGAATTTGCACCTGATTATTTTGAAACTGATAAGGCGAGTCCTTATATGCTATTGGTTAGTTACCTGAAGGATAAACACAGGATGCCAGAACTTGCTGACGGAAAAGAACTATCCGGTACGGATAAACTGAAACAAATCAGATCGAGTGTTCCTGCTATCACACATGTTGACTTTTCAGCCCGGTTACAAACAGTGAACCCAAGCGGAAATCCTTCATTTTACAAACTTCTCAGTGCGTTTTATCAACTTACCGGTTGCCCGATGATTATCAATACTTCCTTTAACGTGATGGATGAACCGATAGTTTGCTCTCCCGAAGATGCCATTGCCTGTTTTCTTCATTCAGGAATCGACATACTTGCCATGGAAGGGCTGGTGGTAGAAAAATCAATAGAGAAAATAAAATAATCACGTATCAATATAAATCTGTGTTGGTCTTATAGAAATGAATTTTCATATTATGGAAGATATTATTTCAATTAGTCCGGACCTAAAAAAAAGTAGAGTCACCTGTCGGTAACTCTACTTTGTGAATTAGT
>Ga0302213_1001166_pt1 | contig 12850 bp, 8 predicted proteins | sample II_Fen_N1_2_FD_194583 | JGI IMG/M metagenome (GOLD analysis project Ga0302213, IMG submission 194583) | Peat permafrost microbial communities from Stordalen Mire near Abisko, Sweden - II_Fen_N1_1 | ecosystem: Environmental > Terrestrial > Soil > Wetlands > Permafrost | place: Sweden: Abisko... | reverse complement strand
CGCCGGAGGATACCTTGGAGCGCCTTATTATAAAATTGTAATCGCAGGAACAGACCGTGCTTTAGCAGCAACTGCTGAGGGTGAAGTTGAAACAGTACCAGCATTTACAGGCGCACCTGAACAACTCTGGAGAATTGATCAATTGACCGATGGAACTTACAGAATCATGCCTAAGGTAGTTCCAAATTCAAAAGAGCAGTTAGTGCTGGTGTCGTCAGGTGATAGTACTCCTACGCTTGCTCCGTTTGATATGAACAGCGATAATTCCAAATGGAATTTTAAAGCTCACTGAATATCTTTATAAAGAAAAGGGTGTCCGAAATTTTTCGGGCACCCTTTTTTGTGAAAAATATGTCGATATGTTTTTTTTTGACCATATATTTTAGCTAATTTATTGCTAGGTTTGAAAATATCGAAGTTCAGATTTTATGTCAAACTTAAGAGCTTGAAACGACAGAAAAATAGAAAAAAATTATAATCTCAAAGCTAATATAATTAAATAAATGGTAAATTCTATATGCCAAATAAATTCAACAAATATTTTCTGTTTTTAATCTAAAAAAGTGAAGATATTCAATAATTGTAAGTTGATAAGCGATATTTTTTTCGTAGTTTTGTCAAAATTATTCATATTTATCAATAACAACATTCATAACAAAGTAAAAGATTTACTATGAACATTAAACACAAAACATTATTTTTAGTGGTGAGTTCTGTAATTTTGGTAGGATTAGCATTACCAGGATATTCAGCTACACCAAAAAAGGGCAAAGCTAAAACTATTAGTACCGCTGTTATAAGCGATACTGCTCGCACCATCGCACCGTACTTTAGTCCGGCTACAGCCAAGAAAATGACACCGGACTCTAAAGGGTTCATTCAACGTTGGTTATTATTAGAACCAATTAACAAACCGAATCGTGGCAACACAGTTTTTACCGACAGTTACCTGCGAACCAATTTCTCCATGGAATATTTTCCAAATCAATTTACGGTTCTTCCAAAAAATGGTGATAAAGTAAAAGTTGGTGAGCAAGAATTAACTTGGCATGCTTTGGAAAGCTCACTCTTCAATGTCAAATTGTTCCGTTTTGCGTACGGATTGAGAAAACAGTATTACGGCGTAATCTTTTGGGCTGTAACCGTGGTGAACAGTCCACAGGAAATGAAAAATGTAAGAATGGCAGTAGGCTCAAATTCGGCTTCTATGTGGTGGCTGAATGGTAAAGAAGCCGTGTTACTTTCCGGCGACAGACGTATGGTGGCTGACGATTGTGTATCGCCTCGCTTAACACTGAACAAAGGGAAAAATATCATCCGTGGAGTAGTAATTAATGGTCCTGGTATGAGTGATTTTTGCGTTCGTCTCCTGGATGAAAAAGGTCAGCCGATTAAGAATCTTACCATTACTTACGAATAAAATTATTATCCCATTTAAAATCGCAACAGTAAAGAAATTGGAATTATTATGAAATTAAAAAATAAAATATTGGGCGCAGCAGCCCTATTGACTGTTTTGTTAACTGGAACAGTAAAAGCACAAGTTGGTAAACCATTTATACACGATCCATCAACCATAGCGGAATGCGATGGGAAGTATTATACATTTGGCACAGGTGGTGGCGGATTGATATCCGAAGACGGCTGGTCATGGAACAGTGGAGCAGTAAGACCCGGTGGAGGAGCTGCCCCGGATGTAATTAAGATTGGCGATCGTTACCTTGTGGTTTACGGATCTACCGGAGGTGGTTTAGGAGGTGGACACGATGGTAGAATAAATACTATGTGGACTAAATCACTGGACCCTAAATCTCCTGATTTTAAGTTCTCTGAGTCCAACGTAGTGGCTTCATCTGCCAATATGGAAGACAATGATGCTATTGATCCGGGACTTCTACTTGATCCAACCGATGGACGTTTGTGGTTGTCATATGGAACTTATTTTGGATTTATTCGTCTTGTAGAACTTGATCCTAAAACAGGAAAACGAGTAGAGGGAAATAAAGCAATCAATGTTGCCATCGACTGTGAGGCATCCGATTTGATGTATCATGACGGTTGGTATTATTTACTGGGAACACACGGAACTTGTTGCGATGGTGCAAATTCAACCTATAATATCGTGGTGGGTCGTTCCAAAAAAGTAACCGGTCCTTATCTTGATAATATGGGACGTGATATGATTGAAGGTGGTGGTAAGATGGTAGTGGCTGCCGGCGGTAGAATTACAGGTCCTGGACACTTTGGTCGTTTTATCGTGGGTAATGGAATTGAAAAAATGTCCTGCCATTATGAAGCTGATTTAGAACAAAGTGGTCGTAGTGTTTTAGCTATTCGTCCGTTACTTTGGAAAAACGGCTGGCCGTATGCCGGCGACAATTTCAAGGAAGGAACGTATGAAATAGAATCTGAACGTAGAGGATATGCCCTGGAATTAGTGGTTGATTTTGTTCGCATGGCAGGTGGAATGCGTGGATTCGGACGTAATACGGATGAACCAATAAAACCCGTTGCATCACAAGAATTAGCCGATGTAATTAAAACCTGGCCAGAAGGAAAAATTAATGTACGGATTGGTGACTATATGTTCCGCCCACATCAAAAATGGACAATTACCGCAGCTCCTAACGCCGGAGGATACCTTGGAGCGCCTTATTATAAAATTGTAATCGCAGGAACAGACCGTGCTTTAGCAGCAACTGCTGAGGGTGAAGTTGAAACAGTACCAGCATTTACAGGCGCACCTGAACAACTTTGGAGAATCGATCAATTGACCGATGGAACTTACAGAATCATGCCTAAGATAGTTCCAAATTCTAAAGAGCAGTTAGTGTTGGTGTCGTCAGGTGATAGTACTCCTACGCTTGCACCGTTTGATATGAATAGCGATAATTCTAAATGGAATTTTAAAGCTCACTAAATATCTTATTTATTAATAAAAAAAGGTGTCCGAAATTTTTCGGACACCTTTTTTTATTAATATTTAAATCCAATCAAAGTGGAGATACTTTGTAACCTTTCTTTTGAAGGAGTTTGATTAGTCCGTTTTTTCCACCTAGATGCAATGCTCCAACAGCAATAAAACAGGATGATTCCTTTATTATTTGAGGAAGTTTAGTAGCCCAGTCTGTATTGCGGTTATCCACCATGATGGCATATTCTTCTTCTGTCATGTCGGTAATATTGCCTTTTCCTTTAGAAAGTTCAACCAATTGGTCTATTTTTCCGGTTTTATAAAGCTTAGTCAGTTGAAGTATATCTTTCAGCATCTCATTTTTCCTCCGAACGGTTTCCACTAGTATTTGAGCTTGTCGTTTGTAATCGGTAGATCCAAATAAAAATTTGATTTGCTGATCAAGGTTCTCCAGTCCAATGACTTTTTTATCTTTTTGCACTGCCACTAATTGAAAATAGGAATCTGATTGTTTGTCGTCTGTAAATCCGGTAAGTTTTTTGTAAACTTCAAGTTCGTACATGGTTACTAACATCGTCGGATTTAAAATAGATACATCTTTGAGCCCAAATTTCAGCACAGATTTCAATTCTGTGTCAACCAATTTGTAATCTGCAGGTTTCAATAAACTATCAATTCTTAGGTTATTGGGCATAATGGCTGCTTGCTGAATTTTTTCAGTTGCGTCAATATTATTCAGCACCATTTCACCAACTACCTTTTCGCTCTCGTTGAATGCCTTGAAAAGTCCAGGAATGCTGTCGAGAAATTGAATGGGAATAAGATGATGCGTCCCGAAGAGGTAGGATGGTTTCTTGATCCCATTTCCGGTTATTTTCCAGATAAGTTGTGCTTGAGTAAACGAAACAACTGCAAGCAGCAGGAGGAGTGATAAAATTTTCTTTTTCATTACTTATTTTTATTAATAAAGCAAAGATATAGAAGTTAATGGAAAAAAAAGAATCATCAATTCATTTTTTAAACAAATTGATGATTTATTCGGAATTTGCAAGTTCGTTTAAATGGCAAACAGAAGGTTAAAACTCAGAACTGAAATGGAATTTGATGTTTTTAAAGTCGTTTTGAGCCATTTGCAATACATAGCCCGAATCGGCCAGAAATACATCGCGTCCCTCTTTGTCTTTAGCCATATATTGCGCCTTTCTCTTCTTGAAATTATCAAGTTCCTGCGCATCATCACTTTCAATCCAACAAGCTTTGTAGAGAGAAATAGGATCCCAACGGCATTGAGCGTTGTATTCATGAAGCAATCGGTATTGAATTACCTCGAACTGCAATTGACCAACAGTTCCGATGATTTTCCGTCCATTGTATTGATTTACAAATAACTGTGCAACGCCTTCGTCCATCAATTGATTCACTCCCTTATCCAGTTGCTTGGTTTTCATCGGGTCAGCATTTTCAATGTATTTGAACATTTCTGGCGAAAAGCTTGGAATTCCTTTGAAATGCAAATCTTCTCCACTTGTAAGTGTATCTCCAATTTTAAAGTTCCCGGTATCAGGTAAACCAACGATATCGCCAGCATAAGCTTCGTCCACTGTTTCCTTTTTTTGCGCCATAAAAGCGGTAGGCGAGGAGAAGCGCATTAATTTCCCGTGGCGAATATGCTTGTAGTTTACGTTTCGTTCAAATTTTCCGGAACAGATCTTCACAAAAGCTATACAACTACGGTGATTAGGATCCATATTAGCATGAATCTTAAAAACAAAACCTGAGAAATATTCTTCGTATGGGTCAACCGAACGTTCCTGAGTATGTACAGGGCGCGGCGAAGGTGCAATTTCAACAAAACAGTCGAGCAATTCTTTTACTCCGAAATTATTCAATGCACTCCCGAAGAAAACAGGTGCCAGATTTCCTTCCAGGTATTTATTTACGTCAAATTCCGAGTAAACACCTGTGATAAGTTCCATGTCTTCGCGGAGCTTTTCAGCATCTTTTTCACCAACAAGTTTATCAAGTTCAGGGCTATTGATGTCCGATAACTCAATGGATTCACTGATGGATTGTTTGTTGGGTGTAAACAGTTGAAGATTTTCTTTGTAGATATTGTAAACGCCTTTGAATGAAAACCCTTGATTTATTGGCCAACTCAATGGGCGAACATTGATCCCAAGTTCGGCTTCCAGTTCATCGAGCAGGTCAAATGCGTCCTTTCCTTCGCGATCCATTTTGTTGACAAAAATCATAACAGGCGTGTTGCGCATACGGCATACCTCCATCAGTTTGCGGGTTTGAGCTTCTACACCTTTGGCGGTATCCACAACAATTATTACGCTATCAACGGCTGTAAGTGTTCGATAAGTGTCTTCAGCAAAATCCTGGTGACCAGGCGTGTCGAGAATGTTGATTTTATAATCTCTGTACTCAAAGCCCATAACCGAAGTGGCGACTGAAATTCCACGTTGTTTTTCAATCTCCATCCAGTCGGAAGTAGCCGTTTTCTTTATTTTATTCGATTTTACAGCTCCTGCCACGTGAATTGCACCTCCAAAAAGCAAAAGTTTTTCTGTGAGTGTTGTTTTTCCTGCATCAGGGTGACTGATAATGGCAAATGTACGGCGACGTTGTATTTCGGAATTCAGGCTCATTATTGTAGTTGAAATTTATGAAGTAGAATGATATCAAGTTAGCAGTCCCTTTTTTCTGGAATGTTACTTGTTTCGGGGTGCAAAGGTACTGTTTTTAAAGCAATTTTCAAACAGCTTATAAACAACAAAAAAGGCTGACATTGTAGTCAGCCTTTTGCAAAATTATAAGCAAGCAAATCGTAAAACTTGTTTTCTACTAAAGCTTTAATCCAACTGTTAAAACAAAATTTCCGGTGTTTGTTTTCACGTTAGCCGGATTGACTTTGTAGGTTAAATTGTTGGAATTATACGGATAGAACGTTTCATCAGTTGCTTTGTTCACGTAAGCGAAATCAATATACCAGTTTGTTAGTCGGTATCCGATACCTGCAGTATAAAAATTGGTGTTGTTATCCACGAAATACTCAACATCTGTACGAGTGGTATTTGGTCTCAACAGCTTATCTGCATAAGGGTTAGAACCTGCACTCATGTTTGCAAACCCCACGCGAACTGCAAGTGAATTTGAAACTTTATATTCAGCTCCAAATTTAATGGTTTGAACATCCTGTAACATTGATTTCATGCCATTGTTTTCATCAGTATATCCGCTGGTATCTCCGTTGGTAGTGGTAAAATATGAATTAGTGCTGTACGATTTAGAATATTCTGCGCTTAACAAACCATTTTTGCCAAAAATTAACGCAGCACTTGCATCTACTTTCCAAGGTGTAGCAAGCATATATGATGAGTTGTATGCAGTTGGTGTGTCAAAATTGCCATTATTTGTACTTGAAATATAATAATCCAAATTTGCAGAGTTTTCGTCCGTTAAGGTTAGAAATGTTGGAGAATGTGCTGAAATACCCAATCTTAATATATCGATTGGACGATAAATTACACCGGCATCGAAACTAAAACCTGCACCTGTTGTTGAAACTGTATTAGTGAGTGACATACCTCCTCCACCTCCAAAAGATTCGGAGTATTGGCTTGTTTTATAATAATCTATCGATTTAAGGTTCGCACTTGTACCAATAAATAAACTATTTCCAAAATTTCCGGCCCAACTTATTGCATATTCATTAATAGCACCTGATTCTCTGATATTATAGGTTGGTTTTACATTTTCATTGGCGTTTAATAATGATTCCCAAGAACTTATACCCGTTGGATTAATTAAAAATCCTTGATAGCCTATCACTGAAAGCCATGGTACATTGATATTGTCGTAAGGCTTGTTGGCACTGCTTAAATCAGTACTTGCTATACCTTGTGTAAAATAGCCCATATAATCTGTGATGGAAGATAATTGATTTGTTCCACTGATTGTAGAATTCCGGTCAAAGCTTTTGATTTTATTGGCCGTAAAAGCCCAATTTGAATTAATTAAACCGCTGCTATTGTTCTGATCCTGACTGGTTGAATTTACCTTAATAAAACCAAAGTTATTAAACCCAGTCTTCATTAAGTTGTCATTGGTAAGACTTCCATTCCATTTTGCATCACTGTTTTGGCTCATAACATTTAATGTGGCAGAAATTTCAGACGTTCTGAAAATACCAAGTCCTGCCGGGTTATCTTTGATTGCTGATGCATCTCCTCCCAATGCTCCGAATGCACCTGCCATACCTAAATATCGTGCAGATCCGACAATGTCTGGTTGAACCATTTTAAGGGCGTCGAATTCAGTTTGAGCCATTATAAATGAGCAGTTTAGGAGTATGGATATTGCTAAAATATTCTTTTTCATGATTAAAATATTATTTTATTGGACTGTAAATGATTTAAATTTAATCTTTCAATTGTTGAATGAAGAATAGTTATCTTCTTCCTCCACCTGAACTGCTGGATCTGTCACCTCCACCACCACCTGAACTAGAGTTTGATGAGCTAGACGAAGAGCTAGATGACGAAGTTGAGTAAGATGGTGTGTACGAAGGTGTGCTACTTGTACTTGAGCTCCGACCGCTTGTTGAATATGTCGTAGAAGGAGTATATGTTTGAGAACTACCTCGGCTACCACCTGATACATAACTTTCTCTAGAAGGCACAACGGTTGTACTTGAAGCTCCCATCGTTGTACTTCTTGTTATCACAGAACCAGAAGAATTACGATACGACGATTGAGTTGAAGGATTCGCTTCGCGAGTAGTATTATTGCTTGTACTACTTGTTGGAACTGTCGAGGTAGTTGTTGTAAATGTTCTTGGTCGCGTGTTTATACTTGTACTTGAAGATCGGTTAGGAGATTGGGCGTTAGAGCCTTCGGTTCTGCCAGAACTGAATGTGCTTCTTACAACTCCAATCCCGTTGGTTTGTGTAGATGTAGTACGATCAACAGAATTCATGGTTCCTCTTGTGGCGACACCGCTACTGTTATTAGCAGAGTTATCAGAGCGAGTACCACTCAAAACTGTATATTTGTTTCGAGAAGGCGTAGTGCCAGATGTAGTAGTACTGTATGCTCCTCCACCGCCGGAAGTAACTGCTGAACTAGCAGCATCAGTGCGAGTGCCACCTAAGCGTGAATCACGATTTCCGTAATTATTTGTAGCCCTTCGTGTTTGTTCATCGTAATTTTTATTTCTGTTGTAGCTACCATATCCATAATAACTTCCGTATCCGCCGTATAATCCTCCGTAAGATCCATATCCGTTATAAAATCCTCCATAACCATAACCTCCATATCCAGAATACGAATCCCAGTAATTGCCATATCCATATAGACCACCGTAAAATCCGGAGTATCCCCATGAATCATAAAAATTATTATAACCATAGAACGGAGAATAAAAACTCCTTCCTAGTCCATAGCCTCCAAAACCTCCATAGCCACCAAATGGGCTAAAGCTATAGTTCCACCAATATGGGTTGGTCCAGGTTGGTGTTACATAAGCAAAAGAGCCATCTAAATATACATTCCAGTCAATATTGTTTAGGAAAAATATATCATTGTAACGAGGATCTCCAATAAAAACTGTGTATTTTGGATTGTGGAAACGACGAATTCGCTCAGCATATTCTTTATCTGTTTCTGTACCATTAAAACCATTTAAATAATAACCTTTTTCGGTGTTATTGTCGAGGCTATCCAATAGTATTTCAGAAACATAAATGGTGTCATGTACAATCATTGAGCCAGCAGTTGCGTTCAATGTGGTTGGCTTGCTTGATTTGTTAGTTCCTGACTGACCCACAACATAAACAGTATCGCGTACTACTGTTGAAGAAGTTGCATTAGGTGCTGTGTTTTTATGTTCTTTAAAAACGATTTCCAATGCACCGTTTTTATAATTAGGTTTCTGTGAAGAACTGTTCACGTTTGATGACTGATTGGCCGGATGTACAAGTTCCGGGTCTTTTGGATTGAAGTAAACGTCATCAACAACTTGATTTTGACTCATTACCGCGAGCGAGAATGTCAAACTCATTAGGCTGAAAAATGTGAATCGTTTCATGATAATATCTCCTTTAATTTAGTCTGAATAAGGTAGTTTTTTATTTCAATAAGGTAACAATAACCGTGCCATTAATTAAGAATTAGTTTTAAAACAAATGAAGCTTAATGAATTGTTTCAAATGGGCTAAAATTTGTATCTTTGTTCCTTGGAAGGTAACGTTTGAACTGTAGAATAGTTATTTCGTTTTATTCGTTCACTTTCAATCTCTTTAAAAATTAAAACTAATTTGTTTGTTATGAATTATTTAGAAGTAATTTTTTTTATCGAACCCTTCGAAGAATATATTTCCGATGTGTTGGCGGAAGAACTTGGTGAGCTGGGTTTTGAAAGCTTTGTCTCTACAGAAGAATCGCTTGCAGCTTACATTCCTGAAAATAAATTCGATGAGAATAAAGTGAAAGAACTGCTGGCTGATTTCCCGTTTGAAACGTCTATCGACTACAAATATAATCAAATAGAATCAAAAAACTGGAATGAAGAGTGGGAGAAACATTTCTTTGAACCGATTGTAATTGGTAATGAATGTGTTATACATAGTTCTTTTCATCAAAATGTTCCAAAAGCTACTTACGATATTATAATTGATCCAAAAATGGCATTCGGAACAGGTCACCACGAAACTACGAGTTTGGTAATTGGTGAGTTGTTGAAAATGGATTTGGAAGGAAAAAAGGTGCTTGATATGGGCTGTGGAACTGCTGTATTAGCAATTCTTGCCAGTATGCGTGGAGCCAAAGACATTGTTGCGATCGATATCGATACATGGTGTACCGAAAACTCGCTAGAAAATTTGAAAGTTAATAAAATATTTAATATTGAAGTGAAACTTGGTGGAGCTAAACTACTTGAAGGAATGCATTTTGACATCGTATTGGCAAATATAAATAGAAACATTTTGTTGGCAGATATGGAGAAATATGCTGATTGTCTATCGCCAGGAGGAGAGTTGTATATGAGCGGTTTCTATAAAGAAGATATTCCGCTTATAGAGGCAGAAGCCAATAGTAATGGCTTGAAAATAATAGATTTTAAAGAAAAAAATAACTGGGTGGTTGTGAAAACAATTAAGGAATAATTCCAGTTAATGATATAACAAAGAGGTTCGCTATTTTAATGTTGCGAACCTCTTTGTTTAATATCGATGTATTTAATATTGTTCTTTTTCGCTAGGGAAATCGCCTGATTTTACATCACTTACATAATGCTCAATAGCTTCATTCATAATTCCTTGTAAATTAGCATATCTGCGTAAAAAGCGGGGCGAAAAATCTTGAGTTAATCCAAGCATATCGTGTATTACAAGTACCTGGCCGTCAACCCCACCACCTGCACCAATGCCAATGACAGGAATGCTCAATTTCTTTGCAACTCTTTCAGCCAATTCGGCAGGTATCTTTTCAAGAACGATTCCGAAACAGCCCGCTTCTTCCAGCAATAATGCATCACTTATGAGTTTCTCGGCTTCAGCCTCTTCTTTAGCTCGCACAGTGTATGACCCGTACTTGTTGATTGATTGTGGCATAAGTCCAAGGTGACCCATAACAGGGATTCCAGCAGTTAAAATTCTTTTTACGGACTCAATCACCTCTTCGCCACCCTCTACTTTCAGGCAGTCGCAATGGGTTTCCTTCATAATCCGAATGGCTGATGCCAAAGCTTCTTTTGAGTTGCCCTGATATGTTCCAAATGGCATATCAACAACAACCAATGCACGTTTTACACCACGAACCACAGATTTTCCGAAGAAAATCATTTGATCCAACGTTATCGGAAGCGTGGTAATATTTCCACACATAACATTTGATGCCGAATCGCCCACCAGAACGATATCAATACCAGCTTTATCTACTATCATTCCCATGGTGAAATCATAGGCCGTTAACATGCTAATTTTCTCACCGCGTTGTTTCATCTCACGGAGGCGATGTGTAGTGACTCTTCTTGAATCTTCGCTATGAATAGACATAATCCTGTTTATTTAAAATTCGGGGCAAAGATAAACATTCTATTTTTCAAATTGTAATTTACTTATTGTTTTATTTACTTTATTCAATAATAATAACTGAAAATGAAATGATTATAATATCAATTTTATTTTAAAGTTACAAAATATGGTTTGTTGATAATATTTTCGCATTTTAAACTTATCTTTGCAAGACTCATTTGTATCTTAGTATAAGATATTTAAAACTGAAATATGAAAGACAGATTAAAGTTTTTGACAAATTCAGATGTTTTCTCGCATCTCAGCAGTCTGAAATATTTACCACGTTGGGTCGTACTCCTAGTAGATATTTGTGTTTGCATTTTAGCTTATTTAATTTCTTCTTATATTGTAATAGAATTACATTTAGCTTTACCAAGTGAAAATCTAATTTTTAACTTTCAGCGTTTTACATTTGTCTTGGGATTTCAAATTATTTTTTTCTGGATGTTTCATACCTATTCTGGGGTTTTGAGATACTCAAGTTATGTTGATGCAAGCAAATTATTGTTGGCAGTTTCTACAAATATCGCATTTGTTTCATTGGTAAATTTTGTCATACATTTATTTACATTTCATAATACCTACAATTATTTTTCATTGATTGTTTATGCTTTCTTGTCTTTTTTAATGCTTTTTCTTATTCGGCTTACTGTGAAAAGTATGTTTAACTATTATTCGGAAAATTCAGATAGCATTATTCCTGTAATGATATTTGGAACACAATCATCTGCTATTGGAATTGCTAAAATGATTCGTTCTGCTCAGGATAATAAATATAAATTGGTCGGATTTTTAGATGATGATAAAAGTGCATCTGAAAAAATTATTATGGGGGTGAAAGTGTATGAATTGAACGAAGATATAGTCAAGAGAATAGTTGTAAAAAAAGCAAAAGCTGTTATTGTAACTCCGAATAAAATGAGTCAGATAGATCCAAATAATGATCTGGATGTTTTTATTAACAATAACCTGTCTGTACTGACATCACAACCGATGAGTATATGGCAAAACGAAATGCCGACATTAAAACAGATTAAATCAATACAGATTGAAGATTTGTTGGAAAGACCTGAAATTGAAATTTCAAGCGAGAATATAGCTAAACAAATAAAGACTAAAGTTGTGCTGATAACAGGTGCTGCCGGATCTATAGGAAGTGAGATTGTGAATCAGATTGTTGCTTTTGGTCCAAAACTAATTATTCTTTTAGATCAGGCCGAATCTCCAATGCATACACTCAGATTAATGTTGGAAGAAAAATATCCCGACCAAAATTTTACGGTTTTTTTAGGGGATGTTCGAAACAAAGAGCGCATGGAATTTATGATTGATATGTATCGTCCGGACTTTATTTATCATGCAGCAGCTTATAAGCATGTGCCGCTGATGGAAGATAACCCGGTGGAGAGCATTCAAGCTAATGTAAAAGGTACAAAGATTATGGCCGATTTGGCCGTGAAATATAACGTCGAAAGGTTTGTGATGATATCGACCGATAAGGCGGTGAATCCAACCAATGTAATGGGTGCCTCTAAACGAATTGCCGAAATATATGTCCAGTCGTTGTATCGGAAGTTGGAATCGGAAGGCAAAACTGGAACTAAATTTATTACTACTCGTTTTGGAAATGTGCTGGGATCAAACGGTTCAGTTATCCCTCATTTTAAGAGTCAAATTGAAAAGGGTGGTCCGGTGACCGTTACTCATCCTGAGATTATAAGGTATTTTATGACCATTCCCGAAGCTTGTATGCTTGTGATGGAAGCAGGTGCAATGGGGAATGGGGGAGAGATTTTTATTTTTGACATGGGGCGGCCGGTCAAGATCGTGAACCTGGCTCGGAAGATGATTC
>Ga0302213_1001162_pt1 | contig 12881 bp, 10 predicted proteins | sample II_Fen_N1_2_FD_194583 | JGI IMG/M metagenome (GOLD analysis project Ga0302213, IMG submission 194583) | Peat permafrost microbial communities from Stordalen Mire near Abisko, Sweden - II_Fen_N1_1 | ecosystem: Environmental > Terrestrial > Soil > Wetlands > Permafrost | place: Sweden: Abisko... | reverse complement strand
CGTAAAATCACCATTAAACCCAAAAGGCTTTCGTTGGTTGGTACATTCTAACCAAACTGTGTCTTTTTCTAGTGGTACGCACACTATAACATGATTAAACTGATTTGAAGGAAATGACTCATCAATAATGATACTGTTAACTCCGGCATTGACCCAGCTATAATATGATTTTATGCCTATTGAATTTAATAATGATTTCATGTAATTTGACAATGCTTTGCAATCGCCATATGAATTTTTATCTACAATATTTGCTTCAAAAGGTCTCCATCCCCCAACACCAATTTGAATACTCACATAGCGAGTTTTTTGCTGCATATATTCATAGACGGTTTTTGCTTTTTCATAATTGTTTTTACAATTAGCTGTAATTTCTTTCATCTTTGCAACAGTAGTTTCGGGTAAAATGTCTTTTTTGTCAAGTAAAGTGGTTTCCCACATACCTATTTCTTTCCAACTTTCACATGATCCTTTCGTTTCTCCGACTTCAAATTTATTGGGAGCCAATCGAACTAAAGGATAAACCGGCATAGTAATGGATGACATAGGTTCGTCTTTTCTTGCTTTAAGGTTGCTCAATGTCCAGGTGTAACAGTCTTTTTCATTATCAGTGGATTTCAAAACTCCTGTCTGTAAATTATATTCCTTATAACGGAAAGAATAACCGATTGGAGTTTTTACTGTAAACTTAGATATTTCATATGAAGTATTTTCTGCCTCGTGACTCCAAAATGGTAAGTTAAAGGTTTGTCTCATGTCAATTTGATAGGTGTATTCAACCGTAAACGGATAAGTCAGGTATTTTGGGTCAATTGTTTTAACCCTATAATCTTCATATAAGGAGTAACCACTTATTCCACTCTGATCTTCAGCATCTGCAGTATTAAAACTACGAATTTGTTTTCCCGATTCATCGTAGAGTTTCCCTTTCAGATTTATTATTTTTTTCATTGAATCATAAGATTCGACAAAATAACAATTTCGTTCTCCATTTTTATTAAGAATGGTTCGAACTTCAGTCACGGTGACAAGTGCTGATTTCTCCGATTTTATCTCCACATCCAATTGTTGAATACGAAATACAGTATGTGCATTTTCCTTTAAAATGGCAGGTATTTCACTTACCGGATATTTCAGCTCTTTTGCAGTTACCAGATTACCTGATAATATTAAAACGATACAAACTATAAATATTTTGTACATAAGGTTAGATTTTCTTTATAATGATCATTTCGGATTGTTTCTTTACCAATTCATCAAAGAATGCTTTTAAATTTTGATATTCAGGTTGGTAAAATACCGGTTTATTTAAACTAAGTTTAAACATCACCTGTATTTTATTATCAGCTATAGTTGATAACATCTGGAAGCTGGCAGAATTTTCAGGAAGTGACATTTTAATGTTTTTAGGTAACTCTTCTAATGCGTATCCTTCTGGAATTTCTAAATTCAAAATTTGTGTTTTTTCAATTGCAGTCGTGAAATCTACCGGATAAACACGTTGGTCTGCCTTAAATGGGTTTTCGGTATATTTATCAAATATTATCGGATTGATGAATAATTGATTATTCGTTTTTGTTGCCCTGTTTTTTAAGCTGATGGTGAAATTCTCTTTTAATGGTTGTTGCAGACTGTCAAGTCCCGATATTTTATAGTTTTCTATTGACAGGCCAATGTGGTTGCTCTCTATTGATTTTAAATAATCATCTTCGCTATTAAATGTTTTAAAATGATTGCGTTGATCCAATGCTCCGTAGTCGATAGTCGATTTTCCCCAATCGCCATTTAATGTTCCATCAGGTGAAAGCTTTAAGTTTAAAATGGAAACAGTCCTGTCCTTTTTTAGAGGAGTTAAATCAATCCATTCCTGACCATCTTTTTTAATAACAAGGCCTTTCCCGTTAATGGCGCGTTCGGGTAAAATTCCAAGCGGTAAATTGTCGTCGGAACCATCCAGCAAATATGTTTTATCTCCAATGACAGCATGAACAGCTACATAGTTTAATTTATTCAGGCTGACTGAATATAGAGGCAATAATCCATTATCACGGGTGCTTAATACCATGGGATTGGCATTAATGCCTAACTTGCGGAGCAATAATACCAAATTCAGGTTTATGTCTGCTTCATTACCTATTTTTTTATTATAAGCAGAACTTAACCCGTTTTTAGAAACCCAGATCGATTCATCTTTGTTCCATTTTATCTTTTTGATGGCATTATAGGCCTTTTCTAACTGTTCTTCAGGTACAGATGTTGAGGCTTTTATTTCTTTTTCAACTCCATTCAGATAAAAACTGAAGGAAGTTAATTGTCCCCCAAAATCTTCATCGTCTGTCAGCGTTTTAGCAACTGCCTCCCAGGTAGTGGCATAATCTTTATACAAATATCCGGGAATATGAATACTTGAAACTTCGATATTAAAGCGGGACAGGTAATTTTTATAGTTGTTGATAAATGACTCCGACTTAAATGCAGGTACATCTTTTGCAACCCATCTGTCATTTGTTGATTCAGAAAGTGGAACATAACCGGTTGAATTTTTACGAAACGAAAAGTAAGTGCTTTCTTCGAGTATTAATTCACTCCATTTTACCGGGATGTCTTGCTGAAAACTCCAATACCGGGGCAAGCCACTGAAATAAAATTCGATATCCAGGACAGAACCTACTTTTACATTTGGCATGGCAACTCTGGCCTGATAAATATCTTTTGTAATGCGTTCTATGAAAATCCCATCTTTTGTAAGTTTAGATACCACAGGTACTCCGTTTTCTAAATTTACAGTTTGACCCTTTACGGTAGTTTTCTCTGAAGCAGGTACGGAAAAATTTCCTTGTTGCTTGCCTTCTTCTTTTAAAATCTTTATTCGTATTTGATGTACAAATTGCAGTTGGTTTGAATCAAAATAACCATAATTACACAATACGACAGCGGAAGCTGTTGAGTCAGCCGGATATACTTTCATTTCAAGATCGGCTTTATCCACTTTGCCATATTTCATTGGAGCCTTTTGTGCCCGGCTTGTTGAACACATTAAAAACATGAATGTCACAATGATGAATCCTCTAAGAATAATTGGAAATTTCATAAATTACTTATTTTGTGATATTTATATAATTAGATTAAATTTTATTTAAGGGATATAAATGATATACGTCTCTATATAAGTAGAATAAGTAATTATATCATTGTTTGCATTTATATAAAAAATACGAATGTTTTGCAAATATACCAATTTATATAATAATTAAGATATAAAATACAAAATAAATTATTTGTTTTCTAAAATAATAGTTGATTGAATTTAACATCAGCTACTTGAATAAAAATAAATCACCTGATAATCTGTACTAAATTAACTCTGTACAGTAAAATAATACTATCAAATTACATTTCGATGCATTTTTTTGATTCGTAAAATGCCTTTATGACTTCGCAATCAGGGTTTGATATTTCAGATTAAATATGAATTAATTAATATGAATAACATGTTCGATTTCTATAGGAATAACAGTAATATTATTTTATAAAAGAAGCCCCAATCTGTTGTTACAAATTGGGGCTTCTGAATGTTGATGAATTAATCTATGTCAATAATTCTTTTTCTGCCTGATGCACTTTATCAAAGGTAAATAGAGCCAGAACTTCATTTTTATATGAACAAATCTGTTCATTATATAAGTTTCCTATGCTGCCCTGGTGGGTATGATGCACAGTTTTATCCGGTTTAAAGTTGCCTGCTTCAATTTCCAGTCCCACTTGTTTATAGGCATCCCTGAACGGAACACCTGATAAGGTAAGACGATTCACTTCCTCTACGCTGAAAAGATAATCGTATCGTGAGTCTTTCAGGATATCGGTATTTATTTCTACCTGAGCCATCATTAGTGCAGTCATATGCAGGCAATCGGTCAGCTCTCCAAATGCAGGAATGAAAACCTCTTTGATAATTTGAAGATCACGGAAATAGCCGGATGGTAAATTATTGGTTATCATCATGATTTGTTGAGGAAGAGATTGTATTTTATTACACTTGGCACGGGTCAGTTCGAAAACATCCGGATTTTTCTTATGGGGCATAATGCTCGACCCGGTAGTGAATTCATCCGGAAGACGGATAAATCCAAAATTCTGAGAAGTATACATGCATGCGTCAAAAGCCAGTTTAGCAACAGTGGCTGCCACACTTGCCATCGCGTTTGCAACGGTTCGTTCCATTTTCCCACGTCCCATTTGAGCGTATACTACGTTATAATTCATCGAATCGAATCCTAACAGATCGGTCGTTAACTGACGATTGAGCGGAAAGGAAGACCCATATCCGGCAGCTGAGCCAAGCGGATTGCGGTTTGTTATTTTCCAGGCTGATAAAAGCAGTTGAAGGTCATCTGCCAGGCTTTCAGCATAAGCCCCGAACCAAAGTCCGAATGATGAAGGCATGGCAACCTGCAAATGGGTATATCCGGGAAGCAAAACATCTTTGTAGCGATTACTCTGAGCAATCAACACATCAAATAAATCAGTTACTGCAGCTGTTATTTTTTCAATTTCTGCCCGGGTGAAAAGTTTTAAATCCAATAATACCTGGTCGTTTCGTGACCGACCGCTATGTATCTTTTTGCCAACATCCCCTAATTTACGGGTAAGTAACATTTCTACTTGTGAATGAACATCTTCAACCCCCTTTTCAATTGTAAATGCACCCTTATCGGCTAACTGATAGATAAGTTTTAACTCCGTAAGTAGAATTTCCAATTCATCAGCCTGCAATAATCCAACTGATTCCAGCATTCGAATGTGAGCCATGGAACCTAGTACGTCATATTTAGCCAAAAAGACGTCCATCTCACGGTCCAATCCAATTGTAAAAGCTTCAATTTTAGCATTTACCTGTGTGCTTTTTTCCCAAAGTTTCGTCATATCGGTAGGTGTTACGTCATTAATAGAATCATGTTTAATACAGTTATGAGGCTGAAAACCTGAAAGTAAATTCAGAAAGTGTTATACAACCTTTTCATTTAAATGTAAAATTCATCCTGAAAGATATCGAACCTATTTTGAAAGTGCCTTGGCCAATACTTCAGCTATCAGATTTATGCCTTCTTTTAGTTTCTTATCAATCATCATTTTAATCATGACAGGTAAATCCGATTTTAGGGTCAGCTTCATTTGAGTAACCGTTTCAGAATATTTAATAAGTTGAATCCATACAGTGATTTCTACCGGGGCATTTTCGGATATCAGTTTTAACGTTTTAAATGGCTCACGTTCGATGATCTTAAAGCCCATTTTTCCAAATCCTTCCACCTTAAAACTGCAACTATCCGTTTGGAACTGCAGGTCTTTAACTTTGCCGGATAATGTTGTCTGTTCCAACATTTCCCTGAGGTTATTCAGGTCGCTAAGTATGCCAAAAACCACTTCTTCGTTCGAAGAAATGGTTTTAATATCGCTTTCGTATGTAGTCATATAATATAGTTACTTGATAGCTGTTTGTATTTTAATAGTTGAAATTGGACCTGTTTTGCCCGGGATAAGATTTTAATTATTCAATGTAATATTCCTATAAAAATTCATAAGTCTTATACCCTTTAAATTTAAGGACAAAACTACTTGAATCATATCGGAATTTTGTTTTTATATTTCAGTTCTCCAGGTAGAAGGGTTTTGTCTCCATTCCTGAAGTGTTTCTATGTCATCTACCGAAATGTAATTTGTAGAAAGTGCTTCCGACAAAACAGCATCATAAGTACACAAAGTAGTTAATTTTACTTTTGCTTTCTTGAATTTTTGATCGGCCACCGGGAAGCCGTAAGTAAATATAGCCACCATCCCCAAAACTTCTGAACCATCATTCCGAATGGCTTCAACTGCTTTTAAGCTGCTCCCACCCGTTGAAATCAGATCTTCAATAACGACCACTTTTTGTTTTGGACGCAAATCTCCTTCTATCATATTTTCCAATCCATGATCTTTTGGAGTTGGTCGGATATATACAAAAGGTAAACCCAGTACATCAGCTACCAAAGCACCCTGTGCTATGGCCCCGGTTGCCACTCCGGCTATTACTTCCACTTCAGGATATAATTCCATAATCAACCTGGCAAGCTCGATTTTTATGAAACTGCGTATCTGAGGATAAGACAGAGTTTTACGGTTGTCGCAATATATAGGTGAATTCCATCCCGATGCCCAAACAAATGGGTTATTTGGCTGCAATTTTACGGCTTTAATTTTCAATAGTTTCTCAGCGACACTTTTTTCTAATGTTTTCATTTTGAGTAATTTTATTTTTAAACGGACAGTGAAAAACGGTTGATTAGTTTCAGTCTTTCAAAGTGCAAAAGTACGCAAACAATTTTAGACACAAAATATAAATAACCATATTATAAAATATTTTTTAGTTTGAATGGTTACCTTAAAATTATAACACAGATTTATAGGCTGATAATTATTTTGAGAAGGTGTATTTATTCTACTCCATTAATATGCAGGAGATAAAAATGCATCTTCAATATGCTCAATATTAAATGAATTGCCATGCGGGACTACTGAAATGATATCAAAACGGGTTTCTCCCAACCAGTCAATCATAAAAATGTATTCATGTGTTGCATTGACAATATTTCGTATCTTTTTTATCGTAATTGCTTCTTTTGGATGTTCAAATGTTTCAGTTGAGCGTGTTTTTACTTCAACTACAACCAACAGTCCATCTTTTTCAGCAATAATGTCAAGTTCCAGTTTCCCAAAATACCAGTTGCATTCTCTGATCTTATATCCTTTAGAAATCAAATAGTCTTGAGCTCTTTTTTCTCCTAAATTTCCCAATTCATTATGTTCAGCCATAATATTCGATACTTTAAATATTATTTATTTATGAAATTGCCGGTAAACATTGTCATTATTATTAAATATAAATGGGAGAAATGTTATTTATTTAGATAATTCAATAAATAATTTTTCAAAAATACAGTTTTTTGATTTAATTCCGTTAATTCTAAAAGGATAATATTATTTTTGTACAGAATAATGACCCCTTATGGCAAAAAAAACAATAAATCTGGTTTCAAAACGCAATTCATTGCGTACTCACCGACAAATTTTCACACTGAATGATGAAGAAAATAAAGCGCTAATTCGCTATATTTCAAAATATAAAGTACAAAATAAATCAAAGTTCATTCGGGAAGCCCTCATGATGACCATCATTAGAAAACTGGAAGAAGATCATCCAACTTTGTTTGATTGATAGAGCGTTTTGTTACTTCAATTTTTGATATTTAATTTAACGTAGGTTCGAACTCCATTTTTACAATAATATTTTTCATGAATATGGTAAATTGTTGAATACTCAACTGGTCATACGTATAATTATAACGTTTTAATAGCTTTAAACAACAAACATAGTAATCAGACATTTAAAATTGCAGGATACGAATATAAAGCATATTATGTCTTTTATCTTGTTTCTTGGCTCTTGGTTCTTGATTCTTGCATTTAATAAAATACAGAATTACCAAATCTATGGAATACTTCCTGATTCTTTTTGCATTCGTTCTGGGTTTTCTTATTGCAGGGTTTTTATCCATACGAAAACAGAACAGACTGCATGATATTTCTGATAAGAATGAAAAAATCCTACTTGCCACTCAGGCCGAACTGGAAACTCAAAAATCAGTAGCCCTTGAGACTGTTCGATTAAAAACAGAACAATTAACAGAGTTGCAACGGGATATTACAAGCCAGCTTGAACTTACTAACAGCCGTGGCATGGAAATAGCAACATTAAAAGCGGTTAATGAAAATTTATCTGAAAAACTGGATAATCAGAAAGAAGAAATCGAGAACCTGCAAAAAAGATTAACTATTGAGTTTGAAAATATTGCAAACAAGATATTGAAAGAACGTTCTGATGATTTTACAGTGTCGAACCATAAACATCTGAGTGAAATTCTGAATCCGTTAAAAGAACGTATTCAACTCTTTGAGAAAAAGGTTGACGAAACGTATGATAAAGAATTGCGTGATAAAATCAGTTTACGTGAAGAAGTAAGGAAATTATCCGAACTTAATACGAAAGTAAGTGAAGAAGCAAATAATCTGACTAAAGCGCTTAAAGGTGATGTAAAGAAACAAGGCAACTGGGGTGAAGTAGTATTGGAGCGTGTATTGGAACGCTCCGGATTAACGAAAGGACAGGAATATGAACGGGAAGTAGTGGTTGAAGGGGCTGATTCTTCCGTTCAGCGTCCGGATGTAATTATTCATTTACCCGATAATAAACACATTGTCATCGATTCAAAGGTTTCGTTAGTAGCATACGAGCGGTTAATGTCCGCCGAAACCGAAGAGCAAAGGGTTGCATATTTAAAAGATCATATCAGTTCATTACGAAACCATGTCAAATTGTTGGGTGAGAAAAACTATCAAAATGCACAAAATATCAATACCCCGGATTTTGTTCTAATGTTTCTGCCCATTGAAGCTTCATTTTCTGTGGCAGTTCAGGGAGACAGTGAGATATTTGCATATGCCTGGGAACGGAAAATAGTTATTGTAAGTCCAACAACACTCCTGGCAACCCTAAGAACCATTTCTTCAATCTGGAAACAAGAAAACCAGACAAAGAATGCTCAGGAAATTGCACGCTTAAGCGGTGCATTATATGATAAATTCATTGGTTTCGTCGAAGATATGGTCCGTATTAAACTGAATATCGATCGTACATCGGGTGCATACGATGATGCCATGCGAAAAATGAAAGACGGTTCAGGTAATATTATCCGCACTGCCGAAAAGATAAAGGAACTGGGTGCAAAAACCGGAAATAAATCTCTTCCAACAGGTTTTGAGAATTATTGACTTTTAGTGGTCAACATTTCTTTGTAATTTTGCACATGATTTGAATAATTTAAAAATATCGGATAATGAAGTTCAAGGTATTGATTTCTTTTGTTTTAGTTGTTTCTGTTTTCAAAGTTCTTGCTAATCAACCAGCACACCTGATAGAAATTGAAAATTCTCCAAAATCCGAAATTATTAATTCAGATAGTTTACTCCACGGATTATTTAGTGATACAATCTCAACTCCTAAAATCCCTTCTATAAATAGTATAAGTCCGGTAAAGAATGTTGATCAGAATACAATACAGAAACCTGCTGAAACTAAAATTGCAAATTCTAAACCACCCGTTTCAGATTCAGTTATAACTTATATTATACCTTCTAAAATAAGACAAAAACAAATTGACTCCCTTCTTTTTTTAGCTAATCCTTTTTTTATTGAGTTGGTGTATAAGGGTTTGCCTTTTGATTTTAAGTGGAATATCCAGCCTGATTTTCGATCCCTTTATTATGGTGGAAAAGCAACAACCATGGCTGATTGTCTGTTAAGACCCGTAAATAATCAAAGTGCAGAACAAGTGGTGGCGGATTTACGTCAATATGCACGGGAACAGATCATCAGGAATGATGCAAATTTATATGTTATGACTTTTGCTGATTTGCCCGATCCGGAAGGGTATAAAAGTCATTTAATTGCAGGTAAATCCTATAAAAGTATGCGTTTTGAGATTGATGACAGGGCGTTAAGGCATAGACGAATTGTAGTAAGACGTGAACAGATTGGCCCTTGGCAGCATAAAGCATCGGCATTGGCACAATTCTCTCAAAATTATGTATCACCAAACTGGTATCAGGGCGGAAACAGCAATGTGGCTATTCTGGGAATTGTAACAGGACAATTGAATTATGATAATAAAAAAGGTATTCAATGGGAGAACTACGGCGAATGGCATATTGGCTTCAATTCAGTAACAGGCGATAGCCTTCGGATGCTAAGTACAAATGATGATGTCTTTAAAATCGTTAGTAAGTTAGGAATAAAAGCAGGAGGAAACTTTTTTTACAGTACCCTGGTTGATTTTTCAACTCAGTTCTTTAACAGCTATAACGGGATTAATTCAACTGTGATGAAAACATCATTTTTAACACCGGTCAGGTTAAATATCGGAGTCGGGCTGGATTACAAATACAAAAAAATGCTTTCGCTTATGATTGCACCGGTTTCATATAAATATATTTTTGTAAATAACAGCGAAAATGTTGATCCTAACCTGTTTGGAATAGTAAAAGGTGAACATATTCTTAGTGAAATCGGAAGCTCGTTTAATGCAATTTTTTGTTACCCGCTTTCGAAAGAAATACAGATTGATTCTAAATTTAATTATTATACCAATTATAAATCTGTTGTGATCGATTATGAACTGGTTTGTAATATGATGATAAATCGATTCCTCTCAACCCGTATCTCGATAAATTCACGTTACGATACTTCTGTCATTTTACCTCTGGGAGAAACAAATAAACTTCAATATAAACAATTGTTGAGTGTTGGCTTCTCTCACAAGTTTTATTAAATTATTTATCCTCATCAAACAGGATATTCCAGGCATTAAACCGAGCTAACTCCGATTCTCCGTATTTTTTCAAATTAGTTCTGATTCGTTGTATCGAAAGTGTTTCATTTAATTTTGTCTTCGAATAGAATTTATCAGCATAACAAATCACTTGTTCTTCGTAAGTCACCGGAAGTAAATCACGGTGAGGCAAGGGCATTTGGTTTTTAAGTATCATGTCCAGGCTGATTCCTGCTCCGGTATGACGTTCACAGACTAATGCATGTTTGAATAATCCCTCTACTCTTAAAATATCAGCACCTAAATAACCGTGTTCAATATAATTTTTCGTTCCATGGCAATAAATCCGTGGTGCCAGACACAAATATATGCCAATATCGTGTAACATGGCAGCTTCAGAAATGAACTGCAAGTCAAGATTCAATTCCGGGTGTTTTATGCCAATTTCAAGTGCTTTGTTTTTTACATGTTCACTGTGATTGACTAATATATTATAGAGGTCACTTCCTTTTTTATAGTATTTTTCAATTATTTTAAGCGGATCAATTATTAAATTATTGTTCATAAAGCATTCTTCTGAAGTATGGAATATTTAAAATAAGTCCTAACTTTGCAGTAAGGATAGCAATCACAAAATTACAACATTTCCTGCTGAATGATGTTTATTGTTTCCATTTATCTTTAAAGAGATTTAATATATTGAAATAAAACCTGTTATGAATGAAATGAATAATTGTACATGGCCTGGGAGCGATGAACTTATGCTTTCCTATCACAACAACGAATGGGGTGTGCCACTTCATGATGATCGTAAGTTGTTTGAATTTATGGTATTGGATGCTTTTCAGGCAGGATTAAGCTGGAAAATTGTACTCTATAAGAGGGAGAATTTCCGTCGGGCTTTTGATAATTTTGATGTTTGTAAAATTGCTGAGTATGATGAGGAAAGGATTCAATTATTAATGCAGGATACCTCCATCGTCCGAAACCAGGCTAAAATAAGAGCTACAGTGTTGAATGCGAAAGCGTTTTTAAGGATTCAGGCAGAATATGGAACTTTCGATAAATTCATCTGGAAATTTACAAACGGAAAATCAATTATCAATCATCCTACCGGAAATGGTGATGTGCCTTCAAAAACTGCCGAATCGGATGCTATGAGTAAAGAGTTGCTCTCACTTGGATTTAAATTTGTGGGCTCAACCATATGCTATGCTTTTATGCAGGCCGCCGGAATGGTAAATGATCACCTGGAAGGATGCCCTTATAAATAATTGATGTGGTGATGTGATGATGTGGTGATGTGTTGATGTGTTGATATGTTGATGTGATGATGTGATGATGTGTTGATGTGATGATGTGATGATGTGTTGATGTGATGATGTGATGATGTGATGATGTGTTGATGTGTTGATGTGAATATAGGATTATTTTATTTATTTTATAAAAAAATGAAATCAATATATGTTTCATTCAACAATTTGCTACCTCCACTGTTTACCTGTTATACTGTTAATTAATAATGTACTTTTTCATTAACCTATAAAAATGTTAGTTATTCCTAAGTTTGTTGATGTAATATTGCCGTTGCCTTTAGGAAATACATTTACCTATTCAGTTCCTGAAGAATGGGCTGATCAGGCTCGTATTGGCATGAGAGTAGTGGTGCAATTTGGTAAAAAGAAAATGTATACGGGTGTGATCTATTTGGTACATAGCGTTCCCCCGACAATTTACAAGGCTAAGGATATCATCTGTTTTCTTGATAACGAACCGATATTACGACGACCACAAATGAAGTTCTGGGAATGGATATCTTCCTATTACCAGGCTTTTCTGGGTGAAGTGTACCAGGCTGCTGTTCCTGCAGGGCTTAAACTGCAAAGCGAAACACAGGTATGCATTAACCCCGATTTCGAAGCTGAATCACTACTCACAGAACGTGAAGGAAAACTATTGGATGCTTTGTCTGATGGAAAAACCATATTTGTTTCGGAATTAAATAAAATTACCGAAATGAAGGATGTCATGCCAACCCTGAAACAACTGCTCGAGAAAGGTGCAGTGGAGATAAGTGAGGAACTGACTGAAAAATACCGGATTAAAACAGATACATTTGTACGGTTGACAGATGAAGCAAAGAAAGATGATAATTTACGTCGTCTGTTCGATGAATTGGGTAGGGCGAAAAAACAACTCGAAGTATTGATGATGTATATCGATTTATCCAAATGTTTCTTGCCTGCCAAACAACGTGAAGTAACCCGTAAGGAGCTTCTCGAACGAACCGGTGCATCAGCAGCAGTATTGAGTGGGTTGATAGAAAGAGGAGCGCTTGAAACGTACCTGAAAGAAATTGGTCGACTGGATGTGACAGATATTCTGACTTCTGAACAATACACATTAAATGAAAACCAACAACGTGCCTATACTGAAATTGAAAAACAGTTTATAGAA
>Ga0302213_1001156_pt1 | contig 12927 bp, 9 predicted proteins | sample II_Fen_N1_2_FD_194583 | JGI IMG/M metagenome (GOLD analysis project Ga0302213, IMG submission 194583) | Peat permafrost microbial communities from Stordalen Mire near Abisko, Sweden - II_Fen_N1_1 | ecosystem: Environmental > Terrestrial > Soil > Wetlands > Permafrost | place: Sweden: Abisko... | reverse complement strand
CTTCGATGCCGACCAAGGCAAGAATGGGCAGGTACACGATCAAGATGATCACTTGTCCGAAGGTGGCTGAACTCATCATTCGTTTGGCCGACTGAAAGACGTTTTCATCCATTTGCGACTGGGAAAGTACTTGAACACCAGGGTGATGCGTCTTACTCTGCGTTATTCGGTGCACCACGCTTTCCACGATGATGACCGCACCGTCCACAATCAACCCGAAGTCGATGGCGCCCAAACTCATCAGGTTGCCCGACACGCCGAACAGATTCATCATAGAGACGGCAAACAACATGGACAGCGGTATCACGGAGGCTACGATAAGCCCTGCCCGCACATTGCCAAGCATCAATACTAGTATGAAAATCACGATGAGCGCTCCTTCCAGCAAGTTGCGGGAAACCGTGCCTATGGCGCGGCCGACCAGGTCGGAGCGGTTCAGGAAGGGTTCAATTGTCACGCCTTCGGGCAAGGACTTCTGAATGGAAGCGATCCGAGTTTCGACGTCGTTGATGACACGGTGCGCATTGGCGCCTTTAAGCATCATCACCACGCCACCGACAGCTTCGGTCGTATCCACCACGAACGCGCCGTAGCGGGTGCTGCTGCCGTACTGAACGGAGGCTATGTCGCGGATGAGCACCGGCATGCCCGATGCATTGCTCTTGACGACGATTTTCTCGATGTCTTCCAGCGTTTTCACCAGTCCGATGCCACGAATGAAGTACGCATTCGGTTTCTTGTCGATGTAGGCACTGCCCGTGTTTTCATTATTTTTCTCGAGCGCGGTGAAAATGTCATTCAACGTGAGACCCATGCTGCGGAGTCGTTCGGGATTCACCGCCACTTCGTACTCCTTGACGAACCCGCCGTAGCTGTTGATATCGGCCACACCGGGGGTACCCAGCATTTCCCGCCGCACCACCCAATCCTGCAGGGTGCGGAGTTCCATCGGGTTGTATTTGCTTTCGTAGCCTTTCTGGACGGCCAAGCGGTATTGGAAGATTTCGCCCAGACCCGATGAAATGGGTGCCAGCTCAATCTTGGCCAAACCGTTTGGAATGGCTTCCTCTGCCTCGCGAAGCCGTTCGCTCAATTGCTGCCTGGCCCAATAGACATCGACCTTGTCCTTGAAAACCACGGTGACCACCGACAGACCAAGTCTGGAAATGGACCGTAACTCAATGATGTCCGGGATGTTGGCCACCGAAACTTCGATGGGCGCCGTGATGAAACTCTCCACCTCCTGAACCGCCAACGAAGGCGCCAAGGCGATGATTTGAACCTGATTGTTGGTGATGTCGGGAATGGCATCGATGGGCAACCGTGTCAGGGAATAGCTTCCCCAGCCGATCAACGCCAGCACGAACAACCCGATTATGAATTTATTTTTGACCGAAAAATGGATGATGCGCTCTATCATGTTGGATATGAATTAAGTGACTACGAACATGAATCTCGACTCGAAAATTCATTCGAATCGCTAAATGTTGATTTCCAGAAAGGATTGTCGAATAAGCAGCAACGCAGAGATTTGTTTCTACGAAACATCCGTTTTTCATGACTCGGCATAGGCTAAATAAATTTAGCCTCTGCTCTCGCTACTCAAAACGTTGGTGCTCTTTTAAAACATCCTATTAGATTAATTGGGGGGGTTGCCATATATCACCCGACCGTTGGGTGACCATGAGCATGGGATAGGTGGTTTCGTGCTTTTGCACGATGGTGACGATTTGGAAATCTACCGTCTGAATCTGGCAGTACATGGCTGATGCGCAGCAATTGCAGGTGCAGAACGGCGAACAATGGTCACAATTGTCGTGACTGGTCGAACTCTGAGAAATGGGTGCTGAAGCGCAGTTATCTTTTTCAGGCATCTCCGTGCACGGCAATGCCGTCAGCACCAGTATGAAGAAAGAAAAGAATAGGGCAATCAGTCTCATTATTGAATTCGTCAGACCACAAAAATAGGTTATTTATCCGAAACAGGCGAATTCATCGGCAGAATTCTCTTCCATTGCGTGGCAATCAGGGTGATGGTGATCATAGTTGCCAGGAAGTCTCCAGCGGGTGAAGCCATCCAGACACCGCGTAAGCCCCAGAAATGCGGAAAAATCAAGACGAAGGGAATCAGGAACAACAACTGCCGGGACAAACTCAGAATGATGGCCAGATATGCTTTGCCTACCGACTGGAAAAAGCTGGTGGTTACAATCTGGAAGCCAACGAAGGGGAAAATCAGCAGTACTAACCGGAGGGCAATCACCGATTGGTTGATCAGATCCTGATCGCTGGTGAACAAGGATGCCAACTGATGGGGTATGAACATGGCAATGGCAAAACCGGTGGTAGTAACCAATGTAGCTGCAATGGCAGTGAGTTTGTACGCTTTGAGCGCCCGGTGGTTTTGCCTGGCCCCATAGTTGAATCCGACGATGGGTTGCATACCCATGGTGAGCCCCAGCGAGACCATGACGAACAGTATGGCTACGGAATTCACGATGCCATAAGCCCCGATGGCCATATCGCTGCGTTCACCACCGCCGCCGTATTTGTGCAAGCTCATGTTGATGATCATGGCTACCACGCTGGCGCCCACGTTCATCAGAAAAGGCGACATGCCGATGGATAGGATGTCCCGGATAATCCGTTTTTTCAGCTGGAAATAACCACGCTTGAAATGGATGAAATGATTTTTGTTCAAAAAGTGGCTGAACACCCAGATGAATCCGCAAAACTGCGCGATGGCCGTAGCCAAAGCCGCACCACGAATTCCCCAATGGAATACGAAAATGAAAAGAGGTGCCAGGCAAAGGTTCACCCCGACGGAGAGCATGCTGCTGTACATGGCTTTCTTGGGATAGCCGGTGGCCCTCATCACATTGTTCAGTCCATAAAAATTACTGCTGAACAGGCTGCTCAACAACACAATCTGCATGAAATTCCTGGCATAGGGCAGCGTCATGGCGCTCGCTCCGAAAGCCGTCAAAATGTCATCTAAAAAAAACAGGCCGACAACCATGATTAGGAACCCAATGATGAAGTTCAAAATCAAAGCGTTACCCAAAATATTCGTGGCATCATCTGAGCGTTTCTGCCCCAAACGGATGGAAATCATCGCCGAAGATCCTGCACCGATCATGGCACCGAAGGCCATCATCAGGTTCATCATGGGCATGGTCAAAGCCAAGCCGGAAATGGCATACGGACCGACCCCGTTTCCAATGAAAATACGGTCGATGACGCTATAAAGGGAGGATACCGTCATGCCGAGAATGGCAGGCAGCGAATAGTGCAGAAGCAATTTGCCGACGGGATCCGTACCCAGTCTGGCAGCTTTATCTTTGTCTTTGGTTTCTGAAGGGTTTGACGGCTGAACGCTAACCTTCATGGAATCAAGTTCTTGAGTCATAGGTGAAATGTGCTGGATAAATAAATGAAAACCTCCGCAAAGGTAGCACTATTTATTCGAAAGCACCTTATCGAGACCTATTTCAGCGTAAACTGGATTTTTTGCCAGCATATCTTGTCCATATCGCCCATCATGGACATCATACCGGCCATGCCACCCATCCTGGGACCGTCACCGCCGAATCCACCTCCACCACTCATGGCCATTCTGGTCATCACCACGCGTGGGGCGTCTTCCATGTCGACAGTGACACCTTTGACGACGAACCCGATGTAAAATTTGCTTTTCAGGTCTGTCTTTTCAAGTGTTTCCTTGTAAAAGGTATTGAATGGAATGGCCAGTTCATAGACGATGCAATCGGAGGAATCCTTCCTGATGGCCACCTTGACTGGGCAACCCTTAACCGGTTGTCTACCATTTTCAAGCAGGAACCCTGTCAAAGTCAGTTCATTGATATTCATGGAAAAGCCATCCGCTGTCTTTCCGGTTTGGATTCTGGTTCTGGAACCTGCTTTAGGCTTGTCCGGAGCCATCGGGTAAGTGATGCCTGTCGTATTTTTCTTTTTTCCATCTTTGTTGATCCAAACTTCCAAACCGTTTTGCAGAATCTGGCGCTGTGAGGTCGTATCAGCCACGCGAACAATCATGTAGATATTCCGTTCGTCGTTGGCCACCTCGAAATTGATACCCGTGTTCTGATTGTAGATGGGCAGCGGAGATTTCCATTCCTTGTTCTGGCCATCGATGTTGACGTCTGTTTTATAGACAGACTGATTGTTTCCTGCCAAAGCCTCAAAACCGAGGAAGAAGGGCAGAACGAATAAAAGTGATTTTAATTTCATAAGTAGTATTCTGATTATTTGATGTTTAAAAAGGTGCGTACGGCGTCCACATAACTTTTGCCGATGGGAATTTCTTTGTCACCCAGCTGTACGTGCTGGTTGTAAATGCGTTTGATCCGTTTTACAGGAACAATGTAGGAACGATGTACCCTTAGGAAATCGGTGGCAGGCAGTTTCTCAAGCATGCTTTTGAGGCTCATCAATGTATAAATGCTTTTGCCCGTATCCACGTGAATGCGGATGTAATCGTCAAAACCTTCTATGTATTGGATGTCACGGGTTGCTATCCGCACATTCTGATAGTCGGATTTTACAAAGATGGCCTGCTCATCTTCCACAGGAGGGGTTGTTTTGAGCAGTGCTTTCTGTTCGACCACTTTATTGACAGCTTCCATGAAACGGCTGAATTCGAACGGCTTGAGCAGATAATCGATGGCTTCGACATTAAACCCGTCCACGGCATATTTGCTGTAGGCTGTGGTGAAAATGACCATCGGGTTCTTGCGGTTCAGTGATTTGGCAAGCTGAATGCCATTGATATCAGGCATCTGGATATCTAAAAAAACCAGATCCACGGTGTTTTTCTGCAGGTAACCCCAGGCAGAAATCGCATCCGTGAAGGTGGTCAATAATTCCAATCCGGGAACCTGTGCAATATAGGTTTCCATCAGTTCAAGCGCCAACGGCTCGTCATCAACGGCTATGCAACGGATCATGATAAATCGATGTTTAATAATACTTGATAGCTCAGTTCGTTCTGCTCAATCGTCAATTCGTATTTGTCCTTGTAAAGCAACTCCAAGCGCCGTTTGGAATTGTCAAGACCTACGCCGGATGAATCTCTGTTTTCATTTCCACCGTTGTGAATGGCATTTTTAATGGTGAAATACAGGGTTTTTCCTTCAAATCGCATATTGATGTCGATTTCAGACTCCGTATGGCCGCTGACTCCGAATTTGAATGCGTTGTCAATGAAGGGAATCAAGATTCTGGGAGCGATGTTGCAATGACTGAAATCGCCCGTCACTTCATACTTGACCTTGGTTTTTTCGCTGAGCCGGAGTTCCTGCAGGTCCATATAATCGCGGATGAATTTTTCTTCCTCTTCGAACGGTACGAAATCAACTGCGGTATCGTCGGTGATTTTGCGCATCAGGTTGGACAGTTTCATCACAGCGGTTGGTGCGGACTCCGACTTCTTCAGTGTCAGTACATAAATGTTATTCAGTGTGTTGAACAAAAAATGCGGATTGATCTGTGCCTTCAGGAAGGACAGCTCGGATTGCAGCGCCGTGGCGAGCACCAGATCGGCCTTGCGGATGGATTCCTGCAATTGCACGAACAAGTAATAGGCCATGCTCAATGCCCATGTCATGATGAACAGGTAGATGAAGGAAAACTGACGGAAGGCAAACCCCTTGTTGTGATCGTGAAAATCGCCGCCGTTCATTCCGCCCGGTTTTGGCCAATGTTGTTGGAACATGTCCGGCCACAAACTCCGTTCCAACCATTGTGAAAACTGGTGGAAATACAAGCTCACGATTAAAAATAGGATGGTGAACAGCAGGAAAAACCCCCATTTCTTCGTGTTGAAAAATCGGGGCATCAGCACAAACAAATTGATGTAAAACGCGATGACCAAAAAAATGTTGTTCGTCAGTATCGGTAGGGGAATCAGGAGTGGCATGGAGCCGCCGGGACCATTCGGGCCGTTGAATCCTGGCCTGAAAAGCAAGGGCAGCGTAAAAACCACCAACCAGATAAACAGGTGTATAAGCACCGTCGGCAACTTTTTAAATTTGTTGACGGAATACAATTCAGAGTCGCGGACGTTCGTTGTTTTCATTTTCGGTAAGTTGGACATCCAAAAGTATAAAAAGTTCAAGCAGGGGCTCTATTAGTTCGGTCATGTCCGCCTATTTGTCGGTCAACTGTAAAATTTAAAGGGTCAATCCCAATTTTTGATCTTTTCTGTAAACCGTCGTTTCCAACGTTGCTACCAGTTCTCCGAGTTGATTGGTGACGTTTACCTGATAGTTTCCCAACCGTTTGTGCAGAAACCGTTCCTGTGCTTCAGCTGTGAGCACATCGCCCGGACGGCTGCCCTTCAAAAAATTGACATGTCCGTTGATGGAAACTGCCATTTCACCGTGCGAATTGGATGCGACGCCGGTCACAAAATCGGCCAAGGTGAAAATAACGCCGCCTTGCGTGACGCCGTTTGCGTTCAGGTGCTTTTCAGCAATGACCAATGTAGCTTTTGCAAAACCATCACCGGCCTCTTTTAGTTCAATGCCCGTCAGGGCAGCATACTGATCGTTCTTGAAATAGTCGAAAATATTCATGTGACCGTGCAATTAGGCTTCAAATGTACACTTTTATCGCTAAATTTGGTCTTGTAAAGCGTTTTCGAATGATACACCTCTCGATGGAATCCCAAATTCTTGCCGCTGCACCCTCCTATACTGGATGTGTGCTGGAATGCAACGTCCAGAACAGCCTGCACGAACCCTTGCTTTGGGAAGAAATTTCGGCTGAAACCCTTCGCTTCAACAGTCGCTATGTGGTGGAGGACATCAATAAACTCCCCGGCATCTACGAAATGCGTCAACTCTATAAAAAACTCGGCAAAGATCCCAATCGATACCGTCCCTCGGCTGAAGCGCTATGTAGACGGCTTCTTCAGGGTAAGGAATTGTACCAAATAAACACCTTGGTGGACTTGATCAACCTGGTTTCCATCCACACTGGATTTTCCATCGGCGGTTTTGATGCGGATAAAGTTCAGGGGGACCTGAGCATCGGGGTGGGGCAGGCCGGCGAGCCGTTCGAAGCCATTGGCCGTGGGTTGCTCAATATCGAAGGCCTTCCGGTCTACAGAGATGCTCAAGGAGCCATCGGCACCCCTACCAGTGATGTGGAACGCACCAAACTCAGTCTGGAAACTACCCAATTACTCATGGTCATCCATTCAGCCGGGGGTTCTTCAGGAGTGGATCAAGCGGTGGAGTTGTCGCAGCGGTTGTTGCTTCAGCATGCCCATGCCGCCGTTCTTCACATTCAGCGATTTTAAGGTATCTTTGCTCCATGCCATCGAAAAACATCGGTTATCACCTGCTTGCACTCCTCACCGTTTCGGTATGGGGCACCACGTTCATTTCGACCAAGGTGCTGATTCAAAATGGCTTGACTCCGGCTGAAATTATGTTTTTACGGTTTGGCATCGCCTATGTCTTTCTCTGGGCGTTCACCTATAAAACTCTTTTCGCCCGAACCGTCAAGGATGAATTCCTGTTTCTGCTTTCGGGCATGGCCGGCGGTTCCCTCTATTTCATGGCTGAAAACACGGCTTTGAGCTTTTCTTTGGCCTCCAATGTTTCCCTTTTGGTTTGCACGGCCCCCCTTTTTACGGCCATTCTGTATTTTTTGACGCATCGGAACGAAAAGCTGAAGTTCAGGCTGGTGTATGGCTCCGTCCTGGCTTTTTCGGGGGTGGCTTTGGTTATTTACAGCGGCGGTTTCATCCTGAAGATAAATCCGCTGGGCGACTTCCTGGCATTGATGGCGGCGCTTTCATGGGCCTTCTACAGCCTGATATCCAAAGGATTGATAAGCAGATACAGCAGTATGTTCGTTACTCGGAAAGTGTTTTTCTACGGCATACTCACCATTTTGCCCTTTCTGCTGACCCAACCCGTTCACCCTCCTTTAAGCCTGCTTCTTAGGACCGATGTTCTGCTGAATTTGTTGTTCTTGGGCTTGGTAGCCTCCATGCTCGGGTACATTTTTTGGAACTTGGCTACCCGCAGATTGGGTATTGTCAGGGTGACCACCTACATCTACTTCTGCCCCGTCATCACGCTGATTACAGCCAATCTGCTGCTCCACGAACACATTACGTTGCCGGCCATGATTGGTGCCTGCCTTATCGTGGGCGGTGTCTATTTGGCTGAAAAAGGCTTTAACCTCCATAAACCATGAAAAGAAACAAAATTGCCACCCTTGCACTATCGGTTCTGCTATTGTCGGCACTTTCCTGCCAAGAAAACGACCTCAGTACAAAGCCTAATCCATTTGATTTGACTTCAGAAAGCGACCCACTGGTTCGAAACAAAATTGTAGTTATCAGCGATTTGCATTTGGGTGCTGATACTTCGTACTCGGAAAATGTGCGACATCTGCCGCGTCTGGCTCAATTTCTTGGCGAAATTCGGGAGTCAGAAACGGTCAAGGAACTGGTCATAGCGGGTGATATGTTGGACGAATGGTACGTTCCGTCAAGAAACAACACCTACAAGGGGGAAACTCAGGAGGCATTTATTCGGAAAATCGCATCACAAAATAAAATAGTGATCGATGTGTTGAAGGGTATCATTCAGGATGGGAAAATTAAAGTCTCCTATACTCCCGGAAATCACGACCTGCTTGTCCCTGAGGAGTATGTCGCTGCCATTTTACCAGGCATCCACCAGGCACGCGATGCAGGGAAATTGGGTTTAGGAACCTATCATCCAGACGGTTATCCGCAAATAGCCATAGAGCATGGGCATCGATATGATTTTTTCTGTTCGCCCGATCCATACAGCAATCAGGACATTGCACCAGGTTCCATTTTGCCTCCAGGTTATTTTTTCACTCGAATTGCAGTCAATTCCGTCACCAATTATCCGTCACCCAGTGAAATTACGCCGGTTCGGAATGTTACGCTGAACTCCACGGATCAAACTCAAGTGAATGCGTTCATCTACTACAACATTTGGAAATATGTACTGACCAGTTACATCCCTGTCAAAGACAACTTTGACGAAAAAATCATCGTGACCAACATTGGTGGTTTCAGCGATACGTTACGTGTGAACGACATCATCCCCTACAACACTCAAAATGGAATGATTGACATGAAACTGTTCAGTGGCGCTTGCAGCCAGCAGGCATGGGAAAGAAGGTTGGCCTATAACAATGTACCGGTAAAAACGCTGGCCAAAGATGCCATACCCGGAAGTCTTCAAACCGCTTTTATTGATGAACAATCGAATACGCAATATTTTCAAAACGACTCCTCCAACGTCCGAATCGTCGTTTTTGGGCATACCCATAATCCGATGATCAAATCGTATACCAATAAAAAGGCTGAAGCCTGTCTGTATGCGAATTCAGGCACCTGGATTGACAAAAAGATAAAAAACGGTGAAACGGTCGATCAGGATTTGCAAAATATGGACTTCTTGGTTCTGATGCCACAATCAGCCGATGAGCACATGCTTAAAGTGGAACGATTCAAATACGAAAAGGGCAAACATATTTCGTATGAAAGTAAATCCATCAAGCTATAATTTTTGAAGATAGCTTTCCAGTCGGTCCAAGGCTTTTTTGATATTCTCGATGGAATTCGCGTACGAAAAGCGGATGAACCCTTCACCACCCGTTCCGAAATCGATGCCCGGAGTCACGCCGACATGGGCTTTCTCCAAGATGTCGAAGGCAAAGGCGTATGAATCGTTCGTAAATTTTCGCGCATCGCAAAAGACGTAAAAGGCTCCTTGTGGTTTAGCCGGAATGTCGAATCCCATCTGCTGAAGCCGTGAAACCATGTAATCACGGCGTTCACGGTATGTTTCGCGCATGGCATCCACATCCTTGCCGGCTTTAGACAAAGCGGCTTTCCCCGCTTCCTGCGCCGTGCTGGAAGCGCAGATGAACAGATTCTGTTGAATGATCTGCAGCGCCCTGCTGTATTCCTTGGGTGCAATCAGGTAGCCCAATCGCAACCCCGTCATGGCGTACCGCTTGGAAAACCCGTTCAGCACAAAGGCTTTGTCCGTGAATTCCAGAATGCTTCGAGCTCGGCCTTCGTAGACCAGTCCATGATAGATTTCGTCCGAAATGATGGGGATGCCGAGTTTGGCCAGTTCTATAAAAACCGCATCATCCACCAAGCCTCCAGTAGGATTCATGGGCGAATTGACGAATATGGCACGGGTTTTGTCCGTGATTTTGGCTTTGATATCTTCGATGCAATATTGAAAATGGTTTTCAGGCTTGAGCGTTACCAATACTGGTTTGGCATTCACTGCCAGTATGAAGTTGCTGTAACAGGCGTAGCCCGGATTGGATAGGATTACCTCACTACCGGCTTCGCACAAAGCCATCAGAATCATCAGGATGGCAGGCGAGGAACCAGAAGTCACGACGATGCTTTCCGGATTGACGTTCACGCCGTATTCGGTGTGGTAAAAATTTGCGATGTCTAACCTTAAGGTTGGATCACCCAAGGAGTGTGTATAATGCGTTTTGCCAATATCGTAGGCGTTTTTAGCCGCTTCAACGACGCAGACCGGCATGTCGAAATCGGGTTCGCCCACTTCAAGGTGCACTACGTCAATACCTTGCGCCTGTAGCTCATTGGCATGTTCCAAAACGTCCATGACAATGAAGGGCGTCATGGCTTCTACATTCGGATTCATTTCTTCGATTTCTTTTTAAAGATGATAGAAGCCTTTATATTCTCTGCTTCTTTCCGATTGTCAAAATAACCAAGGCTGACTAAGTAATGTCCGTTTTTGTTGATAATCAGCGTTTTATCCGGCGATTTCTTATTGATCAAATCCACTAGTCGCTTCATTTGTTTTTTTTGACTAAAAGTCCCGAAATTAATGGAATATTTGCCTTGTTTGTTACGGAGAATCAAAGGTTCTCCAAGGTAGTTGGGTATTACCAGCCCCTTATACTTCGTTTCAATAGGCTGTTTTGATGGGACAAGGGCCGGTTCTTTATGCTGGATGGTCGTCGTGTCTTTTGGTGCAATGATCGTAGCAGTTTTTTTGCTGACCGTCGTGTCTCTATGAACAATGATTGAATCGGTACTTTTACTAACTGCTGATACTTTTGGAGCAAGAATCGTATCGCTTTTAATGCTAGCCGTTGTGTCTTTTAGAGCAACTTTCAATGGTTCAAGTATCTTAGTAACGATTGAATCTTTAGCAACCACTGGTTGAATTTCAGTGACTTTTAGAACCTCTTTTTCAACTTCATTGGGTATCAGGTTTATAGTCAAACCCTCTATGTAATCGCCTTCAGCAAGTGCTTTGATTTCAAATTTAACTTTTTCGGGTTCACATTTTACATTCAAGAATCCCAGCTGAATGGAATCTATTTCCATGGTGTATTTATCGGGTGCCAAATCCATGACGTAGAAGTTTCCGTCACTCATGGTGCGAACCACTGTTTGAAAATCTTTATCAACCGATTTCAGCACGAGTCTCAAACCACCTTGCCCAGAAGTTTTTCCATCACGTTCAACATAAACCGCCCCTTCAGCAATGCCTCCTCTGTAGAAAGGTATCTCAATCTGTTTGAATTGATTCGGGTCGGCAATAAAGGAGAAATTATCCTTGATAGGCACCAACGTCGGATCGGGGATTGCATTGCGATTGACACTCAGGTTGTATTTATAATAGCTTTGCAACTGAGTTAGGCGCAAAATGCTGTCACGACCAATTTGCATGTTGGTGGTGCGGTCAAGTTTCACACCGCGATAGGGAAGGAGTTGGTCGCCATCATCGTAACGACCGTTGTTATTGTTGTCTACATATAATAAAACGGCAGCACCTGCTCGACCAACTTGCTGGCGGTTGCTAGGCACAATGATTTCATTTGGAATATCCCAACCAAGGCTGCCGGTCAAGGTTTGTCTGGCTGCAAATTTTTTACCAGAAATATAAGCGGAAGTGACACTCCTTAGTGCGTTTAGGTCGAGTGTCAAGCCAAACCGTGTATTAAATGAACTGGTTTGGTGATTGTAAACAACACTCGCATCGATACGACCAGTTTTCAAAAAGGTTCGTGAAAGATCAAATTCCGTTTCCAGCATTTGTTTATCTCGTACATTATACGAGGTTTGCGCCCTTAAATACATACCACGAACATAAACGGGGATGCCCGGTTTGCGAGAAAGGGTGTACGTCACAGCTCCCGTAAAGAGCCCTTGCCCGAAAGCGGTGTTGTTATCGGATCGGGAAAAATTATCGCGGTAATTCAACCTAAAATCAATTTTTCCAATTCGGGCGCTGAAGTCAGTGCGATAGGTGGTTTGAGTGCCGTTTGGAAGAATGTAGTGCTCCCCGCCCAATCGAATTCCGGAGCTGAAACCACGAATCTTGATTGGCAAATACACATTGGCACTTAGGTTGTCAGTCGCATTATAGGAGTTGAATATGCTTTCACCGTCAAATCGGGTATAGATGAAATTCATACTCAGATTGCTGGCATAGATGACGCTACCGGTAAATCTGTAGAAATTCTTTGGCGCCGCATCCAGATTCAATAGATATTGCTTTGCCACTCTGGCTGAAAGGCTGCCATAATACAACAGGTTATCAGGTTTGAATGAGTTTCCGAGGAATTGCGTTCCAACCGTACCTGTTAGCCAATTTGTCAACCCCATGGCGATATTTCCATGTGCTATCCATTGTTGACCTATCGAGTCGATCCCATAGTTTTCAGTTTGTCCTGCTTGAACGTTGTATGAGATGATGCCTTTGGGTAAAAAGGTAAAGGGTACTTGCAATTGCTTATCGGGAACTATAATTTGGCCGGAGGGTGTATAAATGCGTAAACTGATTCGAGTAGTACCGTATGAAATTGGTACATTAAATCGATAGTAACCCAGTTCGTCTG
>Ga0302213_1001155_pt1 | contig 12931 bp, 10 predicted proteins | sample II_Fen_N1_2_FD_194583 | JGI IMG/M metagenome (GOLD analysis project Ga0302213, IMG submission 194583) | Peat permafrost microbial communities from Stordalen Mire near Abisko, Sweden - II_Fen_N1_1 | ecosystem: Environmental > Terrestrial > Soil > Wetlands > Permafrost | place: Sweden: Abisko... | reverse complement strand
CAATGATACTAATAAAAAATATAGCTGTTTATCAGCCTACCTATTTAGGTGTAAACGATGTTTTGGTAGGTGGCGAAAAAATTATTGCCATTGAGAAATCCATCGATATTTCTTCTTTGAAAAATCTGAATATCACTGTGATTGATGGTACAGGAAAGAAATTGATTCCCGGCCTGATAGATGCACATGCACATATCGCAGGAGCTGGTGGCGAAGGAGGTCCGGCCACACGAACTCCAGAGATGCAACTTTCGCATATGATTGATGGTGGTATTACTTCCATCGTGGGTTGTTTGGGAACTGATGGTTTTACACGTTCATTGCAATCGGTGTTGATGAAGGTAAAGGGCTTGAAACAAGAAGGAGTTTCAGCATTTATGTATACCGGAGCATATCAGGTGCCAACGCCTACTATGATGGGTGATGTGGCTAAGGATATTGCTATGATTGAAGAAGTCATTGGGGTAGGCGAAGTGGCACTGTCCGATCATCGTAGTTCTTGTCCCACTACACCCGAACTTATCCGATTGGTAGAACATGCCCGGGTTGGTGGTATGCTTGGAGGCAAAGCAGGTATCGTGAATATTCACATGGGTGATGCTGTGAATCCGTTTCAACCTATTTACGATGCGGTGAATAATAGTGAACTGAAACTGACACAATTTTATCCTACGCATTGCACCCGTAACCCCTATATTTTTGAAGATGCCAAGAAATACGGTGTGCATGGATATGTAGATCTGACAGCCAGCTCGTACCCTTACGATATGGAAAACGAAATTAAACCGGCCAAGGCTCTTGGTTTGCTTATGCAGGCAGGTGTTCCGATGGAGCATATCACTTTTACGTCTGATGGCAATGGTTCATTACCCCTATTCGACGAACAAGGTCAACTGATTAAAGTGGATATGGGTTATCCCAGTTCAATTTTTACCGAGTTGAGAGATGCTGTTTTACAGGAAAATACGAATTTGGAAATAGCCTTGAAGGTTGTGACTTCGAATGTTGCCGATATTTTGAAACTCAAAGGGAAAGGATACATTGCTGCCGGTAAAGATGCTGATCTGGTGGTTATCGATGCTGACTTTGGTATTTCGGATGTCATTGCACGCGGACAATTATTTACCCATAATTATAAACGATTGAGAAAAGGAATGTATGAATAATTACAAACCTTATTTGCTTTAGTATTCACAATAAAATATTGATAAATGAAGAAGCTACTTCTACTGTTACTAATAATCCCTATGCTGGTTGTTGGGAAGGAACTAAAAACACCGCTTGAAAAAAACAATTTTTCCCGACCAACCACGTATGCCGAATTATCGGAATACCTCAACCAGTTGGTTGCGCAAAACCCAAAACTCACGTTGGAAGTAATCGGACAGACTGCAGAAAACCGCAATGTGTACGTGCTCAAGTTCTCATCATCACAGTTTGGCAAAGACCCAAAGAAACTAAAAGTCCTGATTTTTGCACAGCAACATGGCAACGAGCAATCGGGTAAAGAGGGTGCTTTGCTACTAGCTGCCGAACTGCTAAAACCGGAAAGCCAATACCTGTTTGAGCATGTTGATCTGGCACTCATACCTCAGATGAATCCTGATGGTGCAGAGCAAAACAAACGCCGTAACGGACACGATGCCGACCTGAACCGGAATCATTTGATACTGGAAGAACCCGAAGCAATTGCTCTCCATACTTTTTTCGATAAATATTTTTTTGATGTAAATATGGATGTGCATGAATATGCTCCTTATTTTAGTGAAGCATGGAAGAAATACGGATATCGTTGCAACTCCGATGAGTTGATCGGGGTAAATACCAATCCGAATATTCCTGCTGAAATACGCGATTTTTCCAATAATATCTTTGTGCCATTTTATCGAAACTATCTGACCGAAAAACAGTATTCAAGTTCTATTTATGCACCCGGTGGACCTCCTGAACAAGATTACATTCGCCACAGTACCTTTGATATTAATGACGGACGACAAAGTTTCGGGATACAAAATTCTTTTTCGCTTATTCAGGAAGGACTGAATGGCTTTGATACTTTTAAAGATAGTATAGATCATCGTGCCAAAGGTCAGGAAGTCGGTATGCTTGCTTTGCTTGAATTTACCGCCCGGAACCACAAGCAGATTAAAGAAATGGTGGTCAGTCAACGTCTGAATTTGATAAAGGGACAGCCTGAAACCGTTGCCATTCAGTTGGAACACGTAAGAAATGGGAAACAACATCCATTGCCGGTTTATTCTTATTCCACAGGTAAGGATAGTATTATTATGGTTAAAGATTATCGCCCGGTAGTAAAGCCTATCACCAGTGTTTCAAAACCGGAAGGATATCTGATTCCTAAAAGCAGCAAACTATTATTGGATTGGGCAAGACGTCATAATTTCTCAACTTCAACTTATAAGCCATCGGCTAAGCTAAAGATTGAGCAATATGAAGTGGCAGCTATAGATTCAATGGATTTTGAAGGCGATATAATTGTCAACCCCAGAGTAAAAGCCGTAACAATAGACTCTGCAATAAAAGCTTCCGATTACATTTATATTCCAACAGCACAGCTCAAAGGAAACATGATTGTCATTGCGCTGGAACCCAAATCAGAACTGGGATTGGTAACTTACTCGGCCTATAGCCAATTGCTGAAAGCGAATGAGAAGTTTCCTGTATTGCGGGTTGTGAAAAAGTAAGTTTAAAAGAATTTGAACCGTTTTAGAACTAAATAATATTAACATATAAATGGCTTAAATCAAAGATAATTCAACTTAAGATAATTCAACCATTAGGGAATTAAGGAAATTGAGATCTAAATAATCTTAACTTCTTAATGGTTTAAAATAATAGATTAATTAGTGATTTAAATAATAGTCTAATGTTTAAAATTCAACCATTAAGGGATTGAGGAAATTTAGATCTTAATGTATCTCAACTTCTTAATGGTTCAAACTAATAGATTATTGGTTCAAATCAAACTATTAAAGACAAAATTGAGAACTAAATAATCTTAACTCCTTAATGGTTTAAATAATAGATTAATGGTAGAAACAATAGATTACTGGTTTAAATAATAGAATGTGTATCCATTTAAAAATATAGTGTATGAAGATAGATCGTATTGAGCTCATCCATATCAAAATGATATTGCGGGCACCGTTTGTAACTTCGATGGGTGTGGAACTGGACGAAGAGCATATTATTGTTCGCGTAGATGGCGAAGGAATTACCGGCTGGGGTGAAAGCGTGGCTGAAGGAACGCCATTTTATTCGTACGAAACAGTGCCGACAGCCTGGCACATTCTACGTGAGTTCCTGATTCCGGCAGTGCTGGGTAAAGAGCTTAGCTGCGTGGCCGATGCCATTGCTTTGTACGACAAGGTTCGCGGACATAATATGGCGAAAGCCGGGCTGGAAGCGGCACTCTGGGATGCTTTTGCCAAATCGCAAAACATATCTTTATCCAAAATGTTAGGTGGTGTTCGCACCAAGATTGATGCAGGTGTAAGCATTGGCATTCAGGAAACACCCAAAATAATGATTCAAAAAGTGGAAAGCTACCTGAAAGAAGGCTATAAACGCATTAAAATAAAGATAGCTCCGGGCAATGACCTGAATGTGGTGGAAGCCCTTCGCAAAGAATATCCCGACCTGCAATTGTGGGTAGATGCCAACTCAGCCTATACGCTTAAGGACATTGAGTTGTTTAAAAAAATGGATACTTATGGATTGGAGCTGATAGAGCAACCGTTGGGCTACAACGATATTTATGAACATTCCAAACTTCAGAAAGAAATTAAAACCCCGCTTTGTCTCGATGAAAGTATCCACTCACTGGCCGATACCTGTGCGGGTATTGAATTGGGCAGTTGTAGCATTATCAATATAAAACCGGGTCGTGTGGGTGGATTTACCGAATCGAAACTCATTCATGACTATTGCCAGAAGATGAACGTGCCCGTATGGCACGGAGGTATGTTGGAATCGGGCATTGGGCGTGCAGGCAATGTGGCGCTGGCTTCGTTACCGAACTTTACGTTGCCCGGCGATATATCTTCCAGCAAGCGCCACTATTTGGAGGATTTGGTTGACCCAGAATTTGTAATTAATGCTGATAGTACAATGGATGTTCCCACCGGACCGGGCATTGGCGTGGAAGTAAACCTCAGTCAGTTGAAAAAAATGACTGTACGTACCGAAGTCTTTACGCTGTAAAGCAAATATTTAATCTTTAATCTTTGCTCTTTGTTCTTTAATCTCTTGTCTTCATTCCAAAAAAAATATGTACGAAAAAAGTAAAGTTTATTTAGACGAGTTCTCGAAATACGTCATCATGCAGCCATTTCCATTTGTGGTAGATCTGAAAAACTCGCATGGTATGTGGATACACACCGTTGATGGCGATGAGTTCTTCGATTGGTGTGGTTATTATGGTTCGAGGCTTATCGGACACAATCACCCGAAAATGTTTGAGCCCGATTATATAGAGAAACTGATTTATGCTGCCAATAACAAGATGGCCAATCCCGATTTTCTGACACCCGAATGTGTTGAATACTATAGAAAGCTCTATGAATTAGCTCCGGTATGTATGGCAAACCCCAATCTGGAGATTTATGCTGTAAACTCGGGAGCCGAAGCCATCGAAAATATGTTGAAATACTTCATCAACCTGTATGATGCCAAGATGAAGGCAAAAAATAAACCCCTTGGTGCTAAACGGGTGATTTATTTTGATCAGGCTTTTCATGGACGCACTATTTTTACGCTCAACATTACCAAACTATCGCATGTGCCGGTCATAAACCGCAACTTTGAGCACATGACGGTGGATAATATAAAAGTGCCTTTCCCGGCTATAGATAATGACAGACCGGAAACTGAAAACAGAAAGGCAGTCAATGAAAGTCTGGCGGCTATCCGAAAAGAAATAGAAGCAGCACCCGACGAAATTGTGGGTATTATTGTAGAACCTATTCAGGGAGCCGGTGGACATCGTGCCACGGAACCTTATTTCTTTCAGGAATTAAGTAAGCTTGCGCACGAATTTGACATTAGTTTAGGCTTTGACGAGGTACAAACAGCCGGTGGACAAACCGGCACTTTCTTCTCGGTGGACAGCTACAATTTACCTTATCCCCCACAGGCCATTGCCACCGGTAAAAAACTGGCTAACGGAGTTGTATACATGCTTTACCCCATGGAAGATAAGGGTATTCTCGATTCAACCTGGGGTGGTAATCTGGCCGACATGGTTCGGTTTTGTCAGGAAATGAAGGTGGTGGAAGGCGATCATCTTTTAGAGGCATTGCCACAAAAAACAACGATCTTGCTCGATGGACTCAATGTACTCAAAAACAAATATCCTGATAAAATCAGAAATATAAGAGGAATGGGGCTCTATCAGGGCTTTTCGTTGGTCAATCCTAATAATCTGATGAAGTTGGTTGAGCATGCTCAGGACAATGAAAAACTGATATTGCTGGAAGCCGGCACCGATAGTATTCGTTTTCGACCCACTATGGATGTAACGGTTGATGAAATTAAACTGATGCTCGAAATTCTGGATAGGTGTCTGGCCGTACTTGATTAAAAGAAAGTCTAATTAAATATCCGAGGCTTGTTTCAATTATATCCATCCAAATCCGAGAAAAGCAAGAATAGACAACTTATTGACAAGAATTTAGAAACATATGATTATTGTGCTATACTTGTTACACCTACTGATAAGGGATACCCTGACACGAAGTGTCTATGTCTCAAATCTGAGGTGGGTAACTTTTTTATAGTGTGGTACCATCCCAAAAGAGTTGTTTGAATGACGGTTACGTACTGAAAGCCAAAATGAACACAGGGAACATATTCTCAAGACACAGGAAATTACCTTGATCAATATCGGTCGTTCTCGCTTTATGGGAAAAATGAAGAAATCAGGAATTGAAATAATGTTCCAAGAGACTTGCTTTTTCTCTCGTGATCTTTTTACCATTGTACGCTAATGTTCCATAAAGGAAACCTCCTATACTGATTTTTGCGACGATTGTTGTTGAAATTCCTGGGTGAGTGAAATGATCTGATGGCTTAAAGCAACGAGTTCTATCGTCTGCTTTTCCAATTTGTAAAGCAAGGCCATTACTTTTTTCTCTGAGAAATGGCTTTTTAATTCCTTTACTGTTTGGTTGTAGTTAACTCCCACGCCACGAAATTGAGCGTGAAATGCGGAGAGTTGCGTGTAATAATCAACCAGTGTTTTATCCACTTTAATTACTTTAAATATCTCATCAAATACCCGGGCTTTGATAAAAATAGCTTTGGCATACACACCCGCATGCTCGTACATAGTAAGGAAACGGGCATGTTCTTGGGCTGTAAAACGCACCGTATAACGGAATACAGCCGGATCATTCTTGGGGTTTCGCCCCAGTCTACTTTTCTTCTCTTTATTCATATAACAATGGATTGTAATGGACTCAAGACACAAATCCCATCATTCAAATGCCACCGCAGGTTGAAATAAGCAATCCACCTGAAAGGGCAAGAAGCTTTTGCAGCCGGATTTATTCCAAGCGGTTCAAAAGCTACCATGCTATGTTTAAATGAACATAAAAATCCGCCTTCGGACAGATTGTTTGTTAATCACTATTCACTGCGGTGAAGCATCAATGATGTACCTTGTCGCTTGGAGGACAAAAGTAAAGTCTTTATACATTGATTTACAAATGGTAAAAGAGCCACAAGCTACCATTCAAATGCCACAAGCTGCCACCAGCCTGAAACTCTCGTCTATCCAACATTTTTTTTACGTTTTCTAATCGGGTTGCTCATTTTCATTTCAGGAGCTTTTTCGATACGAATGAGTTATGATTGACAAGTTTTTTGCGAGAAATACTCTGACTGGAAGATACTTTTCGAAATCGCTTATGGCTTGACCTTCGAAGCAAAGTGTATTCTTAGTTCAAGGAACGGCTATCGCCTAAACCTTGTATTAAAGCACATATCAAACTTGTATACGTGAATATCAACACAAACTACTGATGCAATCCTTTCTTTTATTATACAGTTTGCTACCTATAGCGATGGTAAAGAACCTCAAAAGACTGCATGAAAGAGTTCCTGAGTAATCCTCCAATATCACCTATAAATGATATTGATAACAGAATAGCTTATCAAAACCATTTATCAAATAGGCAGAGCGGAACACAACTCTTATTTCTATTTTTCAAAACCGCAAGCGACAAATAGTTTTAAAAAATAGAAATAAGAAATGTGCCATTTTGACTTTAATGCCCCACAAAAGCCGTTCGACAAAAATCTCGTGTTATTAAAGGTAGTTTTCCCCGAACCGCTTTCGCCTAATAGGGGACAGAGGAATAAAAAAAATGAAAACCCCAGCCCCTTTTTATGAGAGGCATTCATCGCTTTTCATTATTTGTAAATGTATTTGGCACTTTGTGCAATATAATGTGAGTTAGCACAGTCCAATCTATTATCAATACAAATATGAAAAGAAAATGGAAGATGGTTCACGCTTCGCATGAAGAGAAGAAAGTATTTAATATTTAAAAAATACTACATTTCTGACAAAGCAGGATATTGGCTCTAGCGATGTTTAAATATTTTGATTTGCTTATGTTTCATCAGAAAGATTTGAGTAATATTGACAGATGTATGAAAAAGAAAATGTCTTTTTTGTTTACTTTAAATTCTATATCTTTGCGACAGTCATTTGAGACGATGAATAGAACTATAGGGTTATTGCCAATTCAAATAAAAAAACTACTTTTGTTATGTAATAAAAATAAACGGGCAGACACGTAAAAGTCGATAACAGACATTGGCAGATAAAATGCTGTTACTAAATCGTTACTAATAGAAATATTGGAATAATTAATTCCCTGATAATTAAGGAATAAAGAGGAAAAAGTTCACAACCCTTCCTCTCCGCAACAAAGGGTGTAAATTAGCAAGTTAGCTAATTTACACCCTTTTTAGCACCCATTAATTTGGAATTGGAAAGCCGGCTGAATCTCAATTCTATTTATTGGGTTACTCACCACAATATAAAGAAGGAGATATCCAAGGTTTTTCTCCACTAGTGTATACATTCGTATTAGCTTTATGGATAATTTGAATCAATATATAAACTCCAATGCTTATTCATAGGTTTATAATAAATAGTTTTTGACTCAAAATTCTTTGTAGTGCCATCGTACTCGTATAAATAGCTAACAATTGGTTCATAGAAAGGCTTTTCCCTATCAAAATAAATTTCATCAAACGTTTTTCCATCACTTCCTTCAAAACGAATTTCTTTAATTTTTAGAATTTTCATACGAAGCATAACTTCATTATCGTAAATATAACTTTTATATTTTGGTTTCTGATTCCTTGTATTTACAAATACTAATCCATTTCTTAGAGTATCGTTAATTTCATGACTGTAATGAGCTTCAATATATTGTCTTAGACTGTCTAATTTTAATATATTTTGATTAAGATCATTTAAATATCTTTTTTCGTTTCGACCACATGAGAAGAAAATGCCAATTAGACATATACAGAGTATTATTTTATTAGTTAATTTCATATACTTGCTTTTTTCTACTAAATTCTAATCTTTTTTGGAGTATTCTCAGTTTCAATTCTTGAGTAATAGTTCGTTGTAATTGTGAACCATATGCCCGACCTGCAGTGATTGCCTTTTGTTCCCAGCGTTCATCATGTCTTCCTCTTGTTCCTAATTCTGCTACTGTATTTGGAGATAGAAGAGAACCATAATATTGTAATACCATACCCCATAAATAGATTCCAGTCATTTAATTTATCTTTAATTTTATTGAGAACTTTATTTTCAACTAATTCATATTGTGACATGTTCATATTTATTTTGCATTTACAGATTTGTGTTCAACCCAATCATCTGGGAATCTTCTCATTGTTGGTTTTTGACCAAGACCACTCTGAAATGCTCATTAAATACTTAGAAGCTCTGGACTGCCACTGGAATTTGTAATTCCACCTTCTTGTATTCTTTGGATTTTTAATCCAGCGGTATTTCCAGTTGTAAAGCGGATTTCTTTATTACTGATTGCAATTAGCTTCGCTGACCGTTGGTTCCTTAAAATACAAGAAAGTGGGATCTGCAATCCCACCAACCAGTGCCATTCTTTACTCATTTAATCAAGAACATATCCTTGAGGACAGAGAATGGCTCCAGCCTTCGTCGCAGTTAAAAGGAAAGCGGAGCTTTCCATATTGTTTGCAAATATAATTGTTTTTGTAAAAGAAAAAGACACAATCTCTTGTGCCTTTTTCTCAATTTTGAATTGTATCTTCGCTATCCAATGAAATAATTTCATTGATAAGCATTCAATCTCTTTGTCATTTCATTTTTTTTCTTTTATTACAACGTTACAAACGTTAAACAAACGCCCACTCGTTAAAAACGAGTGGTAGCGTTTCGAGAAACGTACCACTCACAGTTACCAAATCAGTATCCAATATACAATTCTACGTTTATCAATATCAACAGTAGCTCCATTTGAAAAACCATGCTGATAAGTTCGACTTATAAATTGTTGCGATAGTCTATTGGGTTTTTCGTCGAAATCATAACTTTTCAAATAGTTACCTTCTTTACAATCAATTACATAATATTTGATATTGCTCTTTGATAGTACATCCTTTCTTACTGTACGATGGGAAGAGTATATATTATAAATTGGATAATATCTTATATCGGTTTTATTACAAATGACTGTTGTAGAATCTGTTATCAACAATCTACACCTGTCATTATCATCATATTTACCAATATTCCTTTTTTCAAGAAATTTTAATGCATTTAAAAATGATATCGAATCATAATCACGTACTATGCTTATTCCACAATAGCCTAAAAATTCATAAGCAGCTGGAAAATCAATTGTCAAAGTGAAACAATCTTTAATCTTTTCATTTTCTTTAATAGGAAATGAATTAAAAACGTCAGAAATAACTTCATTTTTAAATTCATTATATCTTACAATTTTTTCATTCTGAGAACATGCATTAAAGAAAATGAAAGTGAAAACATATAATAGTATTATTTTCATCTTGTTCATAATTTTGTCTACTTAATATTTATTTATATATTCAATTAATAATCCATTTTTAGGATAGCTTTTCCAATTATAGTAGGTATTTAGATGATTGTATTGGGGAGTTGTAACCTTATCATAAATTTTGCCAACTTTCCTTAACAACATTGGTATGGTACCTTCTGCTTGGTATTTCAACTTCTCAAGCATTACAACATGATTTCCATTAACCATAGGGTCCCAAGTAAGGAGTTTTGTATTTTTAGATATTTGACTATTTATTGGAGCATATGTCATACTCAGCCATATTTCAGTTCGTATTAAACTTTTTGTATTTGCTTTGCCACCCATAGGTAATGGTAAGTATTGTGCAATAGAAAATGTTTCAATTTCTTCGGCAAGTACCTTGGTTGGTTTCTTTTCATATCCCCTGTCATTCATAAAGTTTTCAGCATCTTTTGCACTTTCAATATCCAATGTCATAATTAGTTCGTCATCGTCAGTCGATAATGGATTATTTTGATTAATTTCTATTTTTCCTCCATTCTTAGCAACTAATCTTTGATCTGAATTATCAATATCATCTTTATTTTTCATAAACATATCATTTGGTCCTAACCAGCTCCAACCATTTCCTTCAATATTTGATAAATCATTTTTTCCATAAGTACTATTGTAATAAATTTTACCAAAGTTATTAACAAACCAATCCATCCCCTGTTCGCCGTAGTGTGTAATTTCTTACTCTGATGTTCGGCGAATGGCTCTAGCCTTCGTCGCAGCTAAAAGGAAAGCTCCTGCTTTCCATATTATTTTACGGTTCGCATCAGCGGAATCTTCTCAGTTGGAACAAACACCGGAACAATATCCAGTAAACAAGGCTTGTCTGCAAAATCACGGGCACTCGAATATAAATAATCTTGCGGATTTTCGACAATACCTGCACGTACCGGGTTGTCGTGAATGTAATTAATCTTTTGAAAAATAAACTTATCGCTGTAAATCAGTTCAGCATGATTCTCGTGTGTCCATATCTGATATTTCTCATTGCGTTTATGCTGTCTGGCTGCAAACTCGAATAAGTTTAACATCCAGTCACGCCTACTTTCCGATTCTGTATCAATAGCTAACAATATCTGTTTTGCTGTAAAGCTCTTAAATTCCCGTATTGTATCACTTAACTTCCCTATATCACTGCGTATTAATAAATGGATATGGTTACTCATAATTACAAAAGCGTAGATTTCTAATCCTTTATTTGATTGGCAATACTTTAAACTGTCTATTACAATATCCCGATAGACTTTCCGTGTAAATAAATCCACCCAACTCACCACCTGAAACGTTACATAGTGCAAAGCATCTTGTTCTACTATTTGATATCCTGTACTCATGTAGCATCTGATTAGTTTGTTAATGATGCAAATGTAATTATTTTGTTTTAAATGCTAATGTGCTGACAGAGAAAAAGACACAATTACATGTGTCTTTTTCTCTCTGAATGTGCAAGGCAAGAGCCTTGCTTTTAACTGCGAAAAAAGATATAAATTGCTTGTGCCTTTTTTCTTGTTTGAATATGGAAGTCTGGAGACTTCCTTTTAGCTTGAACGAAGTGTGGACACTTCGCTCAACATCCCGCGCCAATTGTTACGCTACCCTGAACAGAGTGAAAACGAGTGGTAGCGTTTCGAGAAACGTACTCACTGTTGATAATCAATATATTATTTGCTTATCAACACATCTGATACATTACCCAGGTTGTTTAGTGAAAAATATTAAAATGATTGTTCCAATAATGATTACACTGGTTATCAAACCTATAATATAGTTTTCTGTATCATAAGTTCCGCCCCATGTCGCATCCAAACGTCCGTTTACTTCATCTCCTAACTTTGTTTTACAACCTTTAAATAACCATCGCACAACCCCTCCTATTAATATTGCAAATTCTGGCATAAGCTTATTTTTTGTAGTATGTTTTTTACATTAATTAACCCTAACCATTTTCTCATTTCACTAAATTTTTCTAAGGATTTTTGCAAAAGTTTATTCTGATGATAAAGTGCCGAGACCCTCTTTTGCCAACCTTTACCTTTTTTTTATATCTTTACTAAGCGATTTTTCAAACTGTTTATATCCTTTCAGCCCTACTTGTTTCACTTTAGTTACGGTCTTTGTTGTTGTTAATCCATCAGTAATAAGTCTTGGAGCAAAATCAATAAATGCATCTATTCTTTCTGGAGAATTAAGTGGTGTACCTCCAATAGTTTGACCCTGTTCGCCGTAGTGTATAACTTCTTACTCTAATGTTCGGCGAATGGCTCCAGCCTTCGTCGCAGTTATAAGGAAAGCTCCGCTTTCCTTATTGTTTGCAAATATAATTGTTTTTGTAAAAGGAAAAGACACAAATTTCTTGTGTCTTCTTCCGTGTTTGAAATATGGAAGTCTGGAGACTTCCTTTTAGCTTGAACGAAGTGCAGACACTTCGCTCAACATCCCGCGCCAATCTTTACGCTACGGCGAACAGAGATATTTAGCGACAAAAAACGGTAAAACCCTACAAATCCATTGATTTGTAGGGTTTTTTCATCTTTTTGCATTATCTTTTTTATTTCTCAGGACATTTTCAAACTTAATTTCGTAGCTAAATCATACCAACTCTATGCAAAAAACACCAATGAAACTAAATCTATAATTAAGCCCGTTTCATTGCTTAATTTTTTTTGCATATTCAGTAGGGCTCTCATTGAAATACTCTTTGAAGCATTTTGTAAAATACGAAGGAGATGAGAATCCTGTTTCGTAAGCTATTTCGGAGATAGATTTTTCGGTCTTAAGTATTA
>Ga0302213_1001154_pt1 | contig 12938 bp, 10 predicted proteins | sample II_Fen_N1_2_FD_194583 | JGI IMG/M metagenome (GOLD analysis project Ga0302213, IMG submission 194583) | Peat permafrost microbial communities from Stordalen Mire near Abisko, Sweden - II_Fen_N1_1 | ecosystem: Environmental > Terrestrial > Soil > Wetlands > Permafrost | place: Sweden: Abisko... | reverse complement strand
TGACCCCCTGATTATGAGTCAGGTGCTACTAACCAACTGAGCTATAGGCCCCACTTTTGCGAAATATTTGTGTATCTTTGCAAAGCGAATGCAAAAGTAATAAATTTTGTCATACTGCAAAAATTATCCTTCATTTTTTTACTCGTACATGAAACATTTTAAAAACATTACCACACTGATCTTTGATTTCGGAGGAGTACTTATCGATTTAGATATTAACCAGTGCATTTTGAATTTCAACCGTTTAGGGATTAAAAACGTTGAACAGTACCTGAATAATTTTGCTCAATCAGGCTTCTTTATGCAACTTGAAAAAGGTCAGATCAGTGCTGTTGAATTCAGAAATGAAATTCGCAAACTAACCCCTAATAAACTTACCGATGCTCAAATCGACGAAGCATGGTGCTCATTCTTACTGGAAGTCCCGGAAGAAAAACTGGAAATGCTGATTGAATTGCGTAAAAAATTCAGGGTTGTGCTACTAAGTAATACGAATATAATTCATTTCCCAAATTCCGAAAAGTTACTTTTCACAGATAAGGGTCGTAAACTGTCTGAGTATTTCGACAGGTGTTATTTATCCTACGAAATGAAGATGGCTAAACCCGATCTTCAAATTTTCAAGAACATCCTGGCATCAGAAAACGTTCAACCAAATGAATGTTTGTTTCTGGATGATGGATTGAAAAATACGCTTCAGGCTCAAAAATTGGGTATTCAAACATATCTGGTAAGCGAACATGAAGATTTAAGTTTTTTGTTACATCCTGAAACCTGGGCATAATTTGTCATGCAAATAATATATCAATCTGAAATAAAAACATTATCTCCCTGTGTAGCAACGGTAGGATTCTTTGATGGGCTGCATGCAGGCCACCGATACCTGATTGAAGAACTCAAGGGTATTGCAAAGGAACAACACCTTCAAAGCGTAGTTGTTACATTTGCCGTTCATCCCCGCAAAGTGTTGAATTCAGAATTCAGGCCTGAACTACTGACCACACTCTCCGAAAAACTCATCCAGCTATCGACTACAGGTATTGATGCGTGTATCGTGCTGGATTTTTCCCTTCAAATGGCTGAATTATCGGCATATGACTTTCTGAAGACGATACTAAAAGAGAAGTTCAATGTACAAACCCTGCTCGTGGGTCATGACCATCGTTTTGGGCATAATCGGGCAGATGGATTCCCCGAATATAAAAAATACGGGGAAGAACTCGGTATGACAGTACTGAAATGTACCCAATTTCATACTGATACTGACAAACATATCAGTTCATCCGAAATACGCAATGCATTGAAAACCGGAGAAATTGAACTGGCTAACAGATTGCTTACCTACAATTACTCCATCACGGGCAAGGTAATTGAAGGTTTTAAAAACGGGAGACAAATTGGATTCCCTACAGCTAATATTGAACTTTTTGATCATGAGAAAATAATTCCTGCTATTGGTGTTTATGCTGTCAGGGTCACCTGGAATGGCAGTCAATATAAAGGCATGTTGAATATCGGTCACCGCCCGACACTTGATAATGGACTAACCATCAGCATCGAAGTACATATTCTTGATTTTGACACCGACATTTACAATCAAACACTTGAAGTTGGTTTTATCATTAAGATACGGGATGAGCAAAAATTTAATGGCATTGAAGCTCTAAAAGAACAACTTCAAAAAGATAAACTTTACGTATTGAGTTTGGAAATGAATTAATTGCAAGAATAGATTTAAAGCACGATATTCAAAAAAATACAAATAAATCGGATCGTAAACAACTTTGTTAAATGGTTAATCATTATCTTTGTCGCTTAAATATATTTTATAATCTAATTCAATGATAAAATGAAAAAAACTTTATTAACCCTAATGATTGGATTACTCCTTATGGGATGTGCTAAAACCGACAATCCGTTTTTCGAAACGTACAAAAACAAATACGGTGCTCCACCTTTTGATAAAATTAAAAACGAGCATTACATGCCTGCCTTTAAAGAAGGCATTAAATTGCAGACAGCTGAAGTTGATTCGATAGCCGGGAGCAAAGATGCACCTACTTTTGATAATACCATTGCAAAACTGGACTTTAGCGGAGTACTGCTAAAAAAAGTTTCGTCTGTGTTTTTTAATTTATATTCATGCAACACCAATGAAGGCATGGAGAAAATCGCCAATGAAATTACACCAATCCTAAGTGAACATAATGATAATATTTATTTGAATGAAAAGCTTTTTGCCCGGGTAAAGACCTTATTTGATAACCGTGCAAAACTTGGATTGACCGATGAACAAATACGCTTGATCGAAAAATACCATCGTAATTTTATTCGTAGCGGTGCTGCCCTGAATCCTGAACAAAAAGAAAAATTACGTGCAATAAACAAAGAACTTGGTTTAGCTCAATTGGCTTTCGGGAAAAATGTACTGGATGAAACCAATGCTTTCAAAAAGGTTATTGATAAAGAATCCGACCTTGCAGGATTACCCGAGAGTGTCCGTCAGTCAGCTGCTGAAGCAGCTAAAGAAGCAGGCAAACCAGGCAAATGGCTTTTTACAACCCAAAAAGCCAGCTTTATACCTGTGCTTCAATACAGTGACAACCGCGAGTTACGTAAAGAATTGTTGATGGCATATACAACCCGTGGCAACCATGACAACACAAATGACAATAAAGCCACTATCAACAAAATCATAAAGCTGCGTACCCAAAAGGCACAATTGCTTGGATTTGCAACTTCAGCAGACTTTGTTCTGGATGATACTATGGCTAAAACACCTAAAGCTGTTTACGCACTATTGAATACCGTATGGACTCCTGCTATTGCAAAAGCCAAAGAAGAAGTCGGCGAACTGCAAAAGCTAATGGATGCACAGGGGAAAGGCGAAAAGCTTGAAGCCTGGGACTGGTGGTATTATTCGGAAAGACTGCGCAAAGCAAAATACAACCTGGAAGAAGAAACTCTCAGACCTTATTTCAAACTCGAGAATGTTCGTCAGGGTGTTTTTGACCTTGCTTCAAAATTATACGGGTTAAAATTTAAAAAGCTGAGCGATATGCCGGTTTATGATCCGGATGTAGAAGTATTTGAGGTAAGTAATGCCGATGGATCACTCATCGGAATCCTGTACACCGATTATTTCCCACGCGCCGGAAAGCGCGCAGGTGCCTGGATGAATAACATAACGGACCAATATAAGAAAGATGGCATCAATCACCGTCCGATTATTTGTAATGTAGGCAATTTCACCAAGCCAACTTCCACGAAACCATCGTTGCTTAACATGGACGAAGTGCAGACTATGTTTCATGAGTTTGGTCATGCACTTCACGGCCTATTAACACAATGCACCTATCCAAGCCTTTCAGGTACCAGTGTAGCCCGTGATTTCGTTGAAATGCCTTCGCAGGTTATGGAAAACTGGTGCTGGGAACCTGAAGTCATGAAAACTTATGCGAAGCATTATAAAACCGGTGAATTAATGCCAAAAGAGTTGATGGATAAAATACAAAAGGCAGGGACATTCAATCAGGGCTTTATCAATACTGAATTACTTGCCGCTTCTTTCCTTGATATGGATTATCACAGCATGAAAGATACTGCAAACTTTGATGTTAACGCGTTTGAGAAAGCGTCACTGGCTAAGATTGGCATGATTCCACAAATCATTGTTCGTTATCGGAGCACTTATTTCAATCATATTTTCAGTGGTGAATATTATGCCGGATATTACAGCTACACCTGGGCAGCAGTATTGGATGCAGATGCATTTCAGGCCTTCAAGGAAACGGGTGATATTTACAATCAAAAAGTAGCCACTTCATTCCGTAAAGACATTCTTGAAAAAGGGGATACGGAAGATCCAATGAAATTATACGTTAAGTTCCGTGGAGCTAATCCAAATCCGGATGCTCTGTTGAAAAACCGTGGACTTAAATAGATCTTTTCGACAGTCACTTATTTCTTAAATTTGCAGGTACCGGCTATATCAACCGGCACCTGCAAATCTTTATTTTATCTACAAATCCTAATCCAGAAAACAAATGCGGGTATCATTAAAAAATCTCATTATACCAAGTATTCCACTAGCCGTATTTCTAGTAGGTTCGTGTTTTGTGATATGGATGTCGTCTTATGTTGGTGCACGTTATTCCACATTTTCCACTCAAAACACGTCCATCGTTGAAAGCCTGCAATCAGTTTTTCTACCTAATTCACTGCTGTCTAATTTAGTGTGTATCGCCCTTACAATGTTGAATGCCTTCCTTGTTGCCCAAATAAATAACCGTTTCACCATTATTCGAACACGCACATTTTTGCCGATATTGATTTTTCTTCTGTTGTTAGGCACCTGGAATCAGACTCATGTAATGATTGGTGCTCACCTGGTACTGACATTTTTTATTTTTGCACTGTTTTATTTTTTCAACATGTCACGTGACCGGAAAGCCTCTGAAGAAGCTTTTATGGGAAGCTTCTTAGTTAGTTTAAGCAGCCTGCTCATCAATCCGGTTATCTTTATTATCCCACTCTGCTGGATAGGGTTTGTTATATTCCAAAGTTTCTCTTTACGAACGTTCTTAGCATCTATCTTTGGAATGCTTGCTCCCTGGATACTTTATTTAACCATTGTATATTCACTTCAGCCTGATTTCAGTATTTACCGGCTCTTTAACCTGAACCTCAATTCAGAACTCAGCATTTCCAATTTTTCTCTGCCTGAGATTATTTATGCCATCTCTATCGCCCTGATAATGATTATAAGTATTTTTGAAATGTATTCCATTACAAACAGCGATGCTATTAATACCCGCAACAAACTTGACTTTCTGTTGTTTTTGCTTATTTCTCTGGTCATTCTGTCCTTCATTTTCAGAAACCAGTTTATATCTTTTTTGCCAATAATTGCATTAGTTTATTCCCTGTTGATTTCGCACCCTATGACTCTGAAGCAGAACAATTTCAATGGCATACTGTTTCTCATTTTTTGTGTGATTAATATTGCGTTTATCATTTCCAAATACTTTATATTTTAAATGTTAGGACTCACCGGACTTGGTTATTTAGGACTTTTTCTCGCTTCTTTTCTGGCTGCTACGGTTGTCCCTTTTAGCTCTGAAGTCATTTTCTCAGCAATGGTGTATAGCGGCCTGGATCCCTGGACCTGCGTATTCGTGGCTACGTTGGGTAACTGGCTTGGTGGAATGACCAGTTACTATGTCGGGTTGCTGGGAAAAATTGAATGGATCGAGAAATACTTTCATATCAAAAAAGAAAAACTTGATACGTTTACCGTCAGAATTCAAAAGTACGGTGACCTGTTGGCATTTTTCTCTTTTGTACCATTTATTGGTGATGTTATTGCTGTGGCTACCGGATTCTTCAGATGCAACTGGTGGAAAGTAGCCATTTACATGCTTATCGGTAAGTTCCTGAGGTATGTTGTATGGATGTACTTCAACGGGTTGTTTATGTAGAAATAAATGCTTTGTATAGGAATGTATGTCCATTAATCTGATCATTTTGTTAATAAGGACTTTTGATATATAAATAATGAATCTGAATCGTAACATTCGAACTACACTCATTAGTTTATTATTCGTATTAAACTTTTCAACTGTAAGTAGCCAAAACAAACTGAACATCATTGACAAAACAGTTAATTTTGGAATGCGCATTGCCAGCCTGAGAGATATTAATACCATTATTGTTCATTCTGTGTATAATGCTTCCGGTGGCGACATATACGATATCGATCTGATCATTAACCAATTTGCACGTTATCATGTTAGTTCCCATTACGTAATAGGAAGGCAAGGCACCATTTACCAACTGGTAAGTGAGAAAAACGTATCATTCCATGCCGGGCAAAGCAGTTTGCCCGATGGTCATCAGGGAGTAAACTTATGCTCCATAGGTATTGAACTCATGGACTCAATTGGTTCGTCACCCACTGAAGAACAAATCCGTTCATTGACGTTGCTTGTCAAGGATATCCAACGCCGGTATCCGATAAAATATGTACTTCGTCACAGTGATATAGCCCCGGGCCGTAAAACAGACCCATGGAATATGGATTGGGAGGATTTTATGAGTCGGATAAGCGATAAAGGTCCGTTTATCAACTTTAAAAAAGACTCTATGTTTAACCTGAAAATCGACACGTTGTTTAGGCTGATACATTGAAAATTTATTATTCAACACATAAGTTCAGAATAACTTCTACATTCCTGTTGTTTATAGGATATAAAAAATCCACAGCTGATTCCTGTCAACAGTGGATTTTCTTTATGGTTAAAAACTGAACCTTATTCTTTCAGGTCCAACAGATAGTTTTTAAACGTATCAAAATCTTTGGATAAATGCAGGCTCTTCTTTTCACCCTTCATAAACTCCTGCAATTTCAACGGGATATTTACTTTTTCGCCAATGATCTTTTCTACAGTTTCCAGGAACTTGGCAGGATGTGCTGTTTCCAGAAATATGCCTGTTTCATTGTCAGCCAGTCCTTCTTTCAAAGCCCTGTACCCACAAGCTCCATGCGGATCGAGCAAATAACCTGTTTTGGAGTAACAGGCTTTCAGAGTTTCAGCTATTTGCAGGTCGTTATAGCTCACTCCGCTTATTTCGGATACAATTGCGTCATGTGAGCCGCCAAAGAGGTCCAATACACGCGCAAAATTGCTTGGATCGCCAACATCCATTGCATTGGCAATGGTCGATACTGATGGGCGGGGTTTATATTCGCCCGTTTGCAGGTATTGAAGGAAAATATCATTCCGGTTATTGGCCGCTATAAAACGTTTCACAGGCAATCCCATACGTTTGGCAAAGAGTCCTGCTGTTATATTCCCGAAGTTTCCGCTCGGTACACACATTACTAAATTGCCGGCTTTACCTGCTTTCTTCAATTGTGCATACGCATAGAAGTAATAAAACGATTGAGGTAAGAAACGGGCTACATTGATGGAATTAGCTGAAGTAAGTTTCATTTTTGCATTCAGCTCTTCGTCCATAAAAGCCGATTTTACGAGAGCCTGGCAATCATCGAAAGTACCATCCACTTCCAGTGCTGTAATATTTTGTCCAAGTGTAGTAAACTGGCATTCCTGAATAGGACTCACCAGTCCTTTCGGATAAAGCACATAGACATGGATTCCCTCCACACCAAGAAATCCGTTAGCCACTGCACTTCCGGTATCGCCCGAAGTAGCCACCAGCACATTGACCTTCGTTTTGCTTTGTTTTTGTATAAAATATCTCAGCAAGCGCGACATAAACCTACCACCTACATCTTTAAATGCCAGGGTAGGTCCGTGGTATAGTTCCAGGCTGTAAATATTATCCACAACATGTACAAGCGGCACATCAAAATTCAGTGTGTCATAAACAATTTCCTTCAGTGCTACTGCTTCCACATCATCACCAAAAAATGCATCTGCCACCGTATAGGCTATTTCCTGAAAGGACAGGTTTTCAATATTATCATAAAACGACTGTGGCAACATCTTAACCGTATCGGGCATAAACAGGCCTTTGTCTTCTGCAAGGCCCTTCACAACGGCGTCCTCTAGACTCACGCCACTCACTTTCTTGTTGGTACTGTAATATTTCATAAGAAGACCCCTAACCCCTAAAGGGGGATAAGGTTGGTATTTTAAATTTACAATTTATATTCTATTATTCTATTATTCTATTATTCTATTATTCTATTATTCTATTATCCAATTAAACGAGAAAGACCTAAAACAGTACAGATTCCCCATTAGGGGTTTGGGTTCTTTTTATTCTGATTGATACTTAAGAACTGATTTTACCCAATAAACTCTTTCATAAACTCTCCACCTCTCAGCAGTCCGTAACTCCCGGCTGAGGCCGCAAATTCATCGTAAACGATGACATCATCCGCCTCTACGCCCGGTTTATAAATAATAAACGGTACGGGCGTTCGGGTATGCGTCCTATAAACGCAGGGGGTCGGGTGATCTGGCAATATGGCAATGGCCACCGGTTCTTCCCAGGTAGACACTTCCTCGAATATGGTCTTCACTATACGGGAGTCAAGGTATTCTATCGTTTTTATCTTTAATTCCACATTCCCTTCATGACCAGCTTCGTCACTGGCTTCGATATGCAGGTATACAAAATCATTCGTACGTAGTGCCTCTATGGCAGCCTGTGCCTTTCCTTCGTAATTGGTATTGTACAGTCCGGTGGCTCCTTCCACATTAATCACTTCAAGGCCGGCATATACGCCAATTCCTTTTATCAGATCAACAGCCGAAATGACCGCCCCGCTTCTTAAATGATATGTTTTGAGCAAGGTCTTCATTTCCGGTTTATATCCCGGCGACCACAACCAAATACTGTTGGCCTTGTCTTTTCCTTCTGAAGCCCGTTTCAGGTTCACAGGATGGTTCTCAAGCAATTCCTGTGATCTCAAAGTAAGCTCATTCAGGAAGTCAGCCGTATCTTCAGCCTCTTGTGTTTCTGCCAGGATCATGACATCGGCAAAAGGTGTTCCGGGAACATCATGAGGGGGTGTACAGTCTAAATGTTTATTTCCACCTTTCATTTTAAATAAATGGCGGTATGAAACTCCGGGAAAGAAATTTACATCTTCCGATCCTAGTTCATCCTGTAAAAAAAGAATCAGTTCGTGGGCTTCTTCATTGCTGATATGGCCGGCCGAGTGATTCTTTATCTTTTCATCTTCAATACAAATCAGGTTGCACCGCATGGCCATTTCACCAGGTTCAATAGTTATCCCCATACTCGCTGCTTCCAACGATCCACGGCCTTCAAATACCTTATTCAAATCATATCCCAGCACGCTCAGGTTGGCAATTTCACTCCCTGGAAGGAATCCTTTTGGAATGGTGTCCAACAATCCGTTTCGTCCCAAAGCCGCTATCTTGTCAATAGCGGGAGTATTGGCAGCTTGTAGGGGAGTTCTGTTCCCCAATGAGGCAATCGGTTCATCCGCCATGCCATCGCCAAGTATAATGAGATATTTCATAGTTGTTTGAAAAGTTTGAAAGGTTTGGTTTAAGAATAGTTTATCAATCTTTTAATTCAGCCATTTCGCGTAAATAGTTGGGACAGAAATCAAATCCATTTTCCCATGCTATTCCACCAGATTCATCAACTTTCATTTGTTTAAAATAGTTATAGTCAGACAATTTTGCTGATATACCTTCTGTAATGAAAGGTTTTATATTTATAGTTGCATCTGAATTATCCGAAAAACGTATCCAAACAATATAATTATCTAATGGCTTAACTTCGATTATTGTGCCCAAAATTCTATTAATGGTTCAAAATATTTTAATTTCAGAGTTACGATTTTTAAACCCCTTTAGGGGTTTGGGGTTCTTCGTATTCCAGAAAATCCTTATATTCTGGTAATGCGTCTTCAAATTTCTTTACAGTTTCCGCCAACGACAGGCTGCTTTCACCACCGGCAGCATTTAAGTGCCCTCCTCCATTAAACAGATCGGCTGCCACTTTGTTTGCAGGGAATGTACCCTGTGAACGGAATGAGATCTTTATCTTATCGGTATCTTCACGCATGAAGACAGAGAAATCAACACCGGCTATGGATAGCGGTATGTTCACAAAACCTTCGGCATCACCTGTGATATAGTTAAACTGATACAATTCCTTTCCCGTGAGGGTAATTAATGCAGCACGGTATTCGGGATAGACTTTCATTTTATTGAACAGACAGAAACCCATCAGACGTAACCTGTCGACCGAATAGGTATTGAAAACCTTCCTGTATATGTCATCCTTATCGATCCCAATCTTAATCAATTCAGCAATAATGGCATATATTTCGTGGTTATTCGAATTATAGGTAAATCCTCCTGTATCGGTCATCATGCCGGTGTAGATACATTCGGCACAAGCCAGGTTAATCATCGAAAAATCACCCATCCGGCATATTAAGCGGAATATCAGCTCACTGGTCGAGGATATTTCAGGATATGAAACGCGTACTTTTGCAAATGTATCCGGATTTAAATGATGATCTACCAATATCTTATCCGCAGGAGCATTTATCACGGCATCTGCCATTTTGCCCATACGGCTTGCGGTATTGAAATCAAGCGTAAATATCAACTCAGCTGCAGCAATCAGTTCATCCGCTTTTTCCTTATGTTCATCATAATTAAGCACACATTCAGCTCCCGGCATCCATGCAAGGAAAGCAGCAAACGGATTGGGAACAATCACAACAGGTTCCTTATCGATGGTCATCAAATAATGCCATAATGCAAGCGATGATCCAATAGCATCTCCGTCGGGTCCCACATGAGCCACAATAACGATTTTATCAACATTGTCGATGGCTTTCTTTACCTTGGAGATAAGTTCCTCAGCTATAATTTTTGAAATCATTTGTCAGGTTTTAAATTGTATGCAAAAGTAGCAAAAAAATACGATTTTGAGAGTTATTTACGTTTTACAAAGTTAATCTTTAATATTCACGATATAAGCTCCTTGTTCCGCTACAGCGTAAAATCCAATCTTTCGGCTCAGGCAGTATTGTTTGATATGCCCGGTGTACCATTTGGAAATACTCCTGTCTACAATTATTCTACGCGGGTGAACGCATTCCATCAGTTGCTCTATCTTCGGCTTCAACCGGTTGCCCAGTATCAGATAATCGAGATCAAGGGGTGTTCCGGTGGTTTTTCTCTTCAATATATCTCCAGTCAATATCAACACCTTAATGCCTTCGTAGCTTGCAAAGCCATCTTTATACCAGGCATTTTCATGAATATAAACCGTATGTTCCAGCTGTTGGCTTCGCCAGAAAGCCTTAGCTATCCGCTGAATTTCAACAGAATCAGTTGTAAAAACATAATTCTTATTCCGGTTAATAAAACTGACATGGGTGTTTTTCTGTCCGGCATATACAATCATTCTTCGGGATGTCAGGGTATGATAATTTATCTGAAGGCTGAACAGACACACCAGAAGGAGTGATGACAATCCTTCTGCAAGGGGTGCAAACTTACGGCTGAAATAATACCCCGACAGGCAGAAGATAGCTAAAAAGAGAAACGCCGATTGTTTTAAATCCATTGATATATGCGATAATGAATAGGGCAAGTGTTGTATGGTAACAATGACAAAATTCAACACCCATACCGATTTATTCAGCAGGAAGCCCAACCAGGCAGATAAACCTGGCACAAACGGCACAAACAACAGCCCCATAGCCAGGTAAATAATCAGGGTGGACAATGGAATGGCAATGAAGTTAGTGAGTAGAAAATAATTCGGGAATTGTTGAAAATAATATAAAGTAAATGGTGTTGTTCCCAGTTGTGCTGCCAGTGAAACGGAGAACATGGTCCACACAAACCGTGTAACCTTATTTGTCGGGTTATAAACTTTATCCACAATCGGTTTAAAGAAGACAATGCTTAAAACAGCAGCATAGCTCAACTGGAATCCCACATCATACAAGTAGTTTGGATTCACAACCAACATGCACAACGCTGACATAAAAACGGTATTATACAACTGCGATTTACGATCTAAACAGGTGGCAATTGCAATAAATGAAAACATGAGGGTAGACCTTATTACCGCTGCCGACATCCCGGTAAGAAATGCATACTCCCACAAAAACAGCATGATAAATAAGGCTTTAATGACTCTGAGTTTTTGTGTTTTATTCATAAACCCGAGCAGGAAAGCCATGACCACATATACTATCCCAACGTGCATCCCACTCACTGAAAGTATATGAACCACTCCTGTGGCACTATAGCTTGCCCGAATGTCAGGTTGGAGATCGTCGGTATATCCCAGTGTCAGTGCCGCCAGCACAGAGAATTCATCCCCACTGATATGAAATTTCCTATAAACATCCAACAGGTATTGCTGACATTTACCAGCCTCCCTGCGAATTGAAAATGCAGTATTCCGGTCTGTCATAAGCCAGGTACCTGTGGAAATAAAACAGACCGCTCCTACTCCCTGCCTTTTCAGGTATGCAGCATAATCAAAACTCTCCGGGTTTAAGGCTTTTTCAGGAGGTGCAAAATCGGCTTGAACCAACAACCTGTCGCCAAAAAGCAGTGTTGAAACAGCTTTATCTTTTTGGAAATAGAGTATAGCCTTACCGTGGGCCGGTTTCCATGAAGAATCGTAGAATTGGAGAACATCCACCTTGCACAGGTAGGATCTTGTCTTTTCAACAGGTGCAGATGTCAGTTCAACCCGGTAGATTCCCTTACGGTGAAGTGAATCGAACACATCCGCTTTTTCATGTTCAGCACTTAGGATGTATGCCAGGACCAGCATAAAAACAGAAATCCCGCAACCAAAGAGCCAACGGAATTGATATTGCCGGTTAGGGGTACGGAATAGATACGAACAGGCAACGAACAGAACAGCTATTGCAGACAGGGCATACAATACCCCGTTAAAAAACTCCACATATTGGTACAGGACAATACCAAGTATAAAGGGGAGCAACAAACGAAAGAACGGTGTTCGTTGCAAAAACTCCATATGCTTTCGGAATGGAAAGGTTTAATGCCGGATTATTAGCTCTGTCTCTAATTTCAATAATTACAAAAAAAAACGATAAGATATAAAAGAGTATTGAATAGCCAATTATAATTTTAATTCACCAGTTGATACGATGCAAAACCTTTTTCAAAAAACTTATTTTCGCCTTTTCACCCTAACTAGAAAACTATGCACCACTAACCTCAGCCCATATCCCTTTATTTTTTAAAACAAGTCGGTCGTTGTTTTTTCATCCATATCGTATGATTAGATTCCACATTCAACAAAAAACCTTATTTTTGTTTTTCACCCTAAGTAGAAAACTATGCCTCCCTGACCCCAACCCTTATTCCCTAATTTTAAATGAAAGTATAGTCTGTTGATAGAATTTCAAAAAAACT
>Ga0302213_1001152_pt1 | contig 12953 bp, 12 predicted proteins | sample II_Fen_N1_2_FD_194583 | JGI IMG/M metagenome (GOLD analysis project Ga0302213, IMG submission 194583) | Peat permafrost microbial communities from Stordalen Mire near Abisko, Sweden - II_Fen_N1_1 | ecosystem: Environmental > Terrestrial > Soil > Wetlands > Permafrost | place: Sweden: Abisko... | reverse complement strand
GAATTACCAAAGAAGACATTGGCAAAACCATCAGTGTGGACGATTATAACGCAGCTTGCCGCCACGACGTACTCAAATACACCAAAGAATGGGAAGATTTGACTACCAAAATGGGCTATTGGGTAGATATGAACGATCCGTACATTACCTACGACAACCGCTACATCGAAACGCTGTGGTGGCTGCTCAAACAACTTTACAACAAAAACTTATTATACAAAGGCTACACCATTCAGCCTTACTCGCCGGCTGCCGGCACCGGACTTTCAACGCATGAGCTCAACCAACCCGGTTGCTACCGCGATGTGAAAGATACGACTTGCGTGGCGCAGTTTAAACTGAAAAACGAAGAGAACACCTACTTTCTGGCCTGGACAACTACGCCATGGACTTTGCCTTCGAACACCGCCTTGTGTGTTGGACCAAACATCGATTACGTAAAGGTAAAGACTCAGAATCCGTATACCAAACAAGATTGCAACCTCATTTTAGCCGAAAGTCTGCTGGCAGCCGTTATGGGCAAAAATGAGTACGAAATACTTGACCGCAAAAAAGGCTCAGAACTGGCAGGAACTCCTTACGAGCAACTGATCCCCTGGGTAAATCCGGGCGAAGGCGCTTTCAAGGTTATCACCGGCGACTTTGTAACCACCGAAGATGGTACGGGTATTGTTCACATTGCACCTACTTTCGGTGCCGACGATGATCGCGTGGCAAAACAAAACGGAGTGCCTCCTATGTTGCTTATCGACAAAGATGGTAACCGCCAACCAATGGTAGACCGCACCGGTAAATTCTTCAAACTGGAAGATTTGAGCGCTGAGTTTGTAGCTTCAAACGTCAATGCCGAATTATATGCCGAATATGCCGGACGCTATGTAAAAAATGCGTACGACGCTAGCCTGACAGAGGATGATGCCACGTTGGATGTTGATATCTGCGTGATGCTGAAACAACAAGGATTGGCATTTAAAATAGAAAAACATACACACAACTATCCACACTGCTGGCGTACCGACAAACCGGTATTGTATTATCCGTTGGATAGCTGGTTTGTGAAAACCACCGCTTGCCGCGAGGAAATGATGGCACTCAACGACACCATCAACTGGAAACCACAATCTACCGGAACCGGACGTTTTGGAAAATGGTTGGAAAACCTGCAGGACTGGAACTTGAGCCGTAGCCGCTATTGGGGAACTCCGCTTCCTATCTGGCGCAGCGAAGATGGAACCGAAGAAATCTGCATTGGTTCGGTAGAGGAGTTGATGGCAGAAATCGAGAAATCAATCGCAGCCGGATTTATGACCGAAAATCCTTACAAAAACTTTAAAGTGGGTGAATATACTGCCGAAAATTACGCAGTAAAAAATATAGACTTGCACCGTCCGTATGTGGATGGCATTGTGTTGGTGTCTGCTTCAGGCAAACCCATGAAACGTGAGCTCGACCTGATCGACGTTTGGTTTGATTCGGGTGCTATGCCCTACGCACAATTGCATTATCCGTTCGAAAACAAAGAGTTGATTGACAATCACACTAATTTCCCTGCCGACTTCATTTCGGAAGGCGTTGACCAAACACGTGGTTGGTTCTTTACACTTCATGCTATCAGCACGATGGTTAAAGGAAGTGTTGCCTTCAAAAGTGTTATCTCCAACGGACTTGTTTTGGACAAAAACGGCAACAAGATGTCGAAACGTTTGGGCAATGGTGTCGATCCATTCTCAACGATTGAGAAATACGGTTCCGACCCGCTTCGTTGGTATATGATGACCAATGCATCGCCCTGGGATAACCTGAAATTCGATTCGGAAGGTATCGACGAAGTGCGTCGTAAATTCTTCGGAACGCTTTACAATACCTATTCTTTCTTCTCGCTGTATGCCAACGTGGATAAATTCACCTATGCCGAAGCAGAAGTTCCGATGGCTAACCGCCCCGAAATTGATCGGTGGATTATTTCGTTGCTGAACACGCTGGTGAAAGATGTAACCGAGTATTACGAAACTTACGAACCCACCCGCGCAGGACGTGCCATATCGGATTTTGTGGGTGAAAACCTCAGCAACTGGTATGTTCGTCTGAACCGCAAACGCTACTGGGGTGGCGAGTACGATGAAGATAAAATTTCGGCTTACCAAACACTTTATACCTGTTTGGAGACCGTTACACGTCTGATGGCTCCGATTGCTCCGTTTTTTGCCGACAAATTATTCTTAGACTTGAATGCTGTTACCGGAAAAGAGAGCAGTGAATCTGTTCACCTGGCCGATTTCCCAACGTACGACGAAGCATTGATTGACAGCAACCTTGAGGCTTGTATGCAATTGGCACAACAAACTTCGTCCATGATATTGGCATTACGCCGTAAAGCGGAAAAGAAGGTTCGCCAGCCACTTAGCAAAGCCGTGGTTCCTGCACCGGACGAGATCACTTTCAATCAACTCAGCTACATTGCCGATTTGGTAAAGGCTGAAGTTAACGTGAAAGAGTTCGAGGTGATTCCTGCCGACAACGACATGGAAAATCTGGTGAAGAAAATCAAACCAAACTTCAAAACGCTGGGTAAGAAATACGGTAAACAAATGAAAGAAATTGCTCAGGCAATGACCTCATTTGGCAACCATGAAATAGCCGAAATAGAGCGTAACGGAGTGTTTGTACTCGCATTACCAACAGGCAATGTGGAACTAACCACCGAGGATGTAGAAATCATTACCGAAGATATGCCGGGCTGGTTGGTTGCCAACGAAGGAAAGCTCACCGTGGCGCTTGACATAACAGTGACTGATGCTTTAATTCGCGAAGGAATTGCCCGTGAGCTGGTTAACCGCATTCAAAATATTCGGAAATCAAATGGATACGAAATTGTGGATAGAATTTCCATCCAAATAGAAGGACGTGAAGAAATAAATGATGCAGTGAATGAATATTCGGGTTATATTGCTTCGCAAACACTGGCCAATTCGGTGGAATTAGTGCTGAACCTGGACGATGCGACCGAGCTTGAATTTGATGAATATGTAGTGAAAATTGCCGTAAAAAAAGCGTAAATCAACTTATTCATAATTTAATACGAAAATAATTGTTCAACTGAAAGTATTTAGCTATTTTCGCAGCCAATTATAAAACCGATACGAAAAACAGTGTTTAATTCAATATTTCCAATAAATTGCTTTTAAAAATTACAACTATGGCTGAAAAAACGAGATACACGGATGCCGAATTAGATGAATTCCGCGTGTTGATTACCGAAAAACTTATCAAAGCGCAAAAGGAATACGAAGAATTGCGCAACGCGATAGCCAATTTAGATGGAAATGACGTGATGGATACTTCACCCACTTTCAAAGTGTTGGAAGAAGGAGCTTCAACTTTATCGAAAGAAGAAGCCGGTCGTTTGGCACAACGTCAGATGAAATTTATCCAACATTTGCAATCGGCTATGATTCGGATTGAAAATAAAACGTACGGTATTTGTCGCGAAACAGGTAAACTGATTCCAAAAGAAAGATTACGCGCCGTACCTCATGCTACATTGAGCATTGAGGCGAAAAACGACCAGAAATAAGAAACTAAAAACTCTAATCAGTTCGGCAACGGGACAATTGTCTGTTGCCGAATTTGTGTTTAAACGAAACCCCTAAACCCTCGTGGGGGACTTAAAAAAGGAGTTTCTGAATTGTAAATTATAAATTGTCTTCCATGTCTGTAGCCAAAAAATCCATCCTGTTGATATTCCTGATTTTATTCATTGATCAGGCTTCTAAAGTTTACGTTAAACTGCATTTCAGTCTTGGCGAACATGTGGATGTATTCAGTTGGTTTAAAATCTACTTTATCGAAAACAACGGAATGGCCTTTGGAATGGAGCTTATTGGCAAATTGTTCCTGACGCTTTTCAGGGTTGCAGCTGTTGTGGCTCTTGGATACTATATTCGTTTCCTGATTAAAAATCAAGTCCGAACCGGTTATATTCTAACTGTTTCATTAGTGTTGGCAGGAGCTGCAGGAAATATTCTCGATTCGCTGATTTATGGAATACTCTTTAGTGCCAGCAATTTTATGGGCCCGATTGCCACATTTTTGCCTGATGGTGGTGGCTATGCCGGTTTGTTTTATGGCAAAGTGGTGGATATGCTTTATTTCCCGCTTATAAAAAATGCAGCAGGTGAAACGTTATTTTTTAGTCCAATCTTTAATATTGCTGATTCAGCCATTACAGTAGCGGTGGGTATCATTCTGATTTTCTATCGCAAAGAGCTCAACGATAGCCTTGATACAAAAAAGTCAAAAGATGTTTTGTCAGATAATTAAAATACGAGCCTCGATTTTTATCCTGTTGGGATTCATGCTTCTTTTGTCGGCATGCAGTCAGCCAAAAGGTGTATTGAGTCAGGGTACAATGGCTGATGTTTTAGTTGAAATGCACAAGGCAGATGCAGTGATGGCCGAACGAAATCTGGTTTACGTGAGGTATTCAATGAAAGCTCCGTACTACAACTATATCTTAAAAAAACACGGGGTTACGCAAGCCCAATTTGATTCTTCATTGGTTTATTACACCAAAAATCCGCAACAATTCGAGAACATCTATGCCAAAGTGATTGACCAACTTACTAAGTTACAAACCGATGTTAATGCATATAAATTTCATCCGAATGATATTCATGAAATTGGCAAAATGAGGATTGATTTATGGAACAAAAATCGAAAATTTGTTTTCAATAAAGACTCTGCCAGAACCAAACTCGATTTTGAAATACTGAACAACGATTTTCTTTACAAGGATATGTATGTGTTGAAATTTTTGCTGAAAATTTCAACAGACGATTCGTGCACTAATCAACGTATCGAACTAAGGCTGAATTATTTCAACGGGAAATCAGACCATACCTTTAAACCTGTTTATAACGATGGGGTTACCAGGCGATATACCTTTCGAATGCCGGCTTTCCGAAAATTGAAAATTAAATCTATTTCGGGTCAATTGCTTGCCAGTTCGAAATACAAAGGTGTTTTCAATGCCACTCTGGATAGTATAAGCTTGATACGTGAATTTAAACCGCAATTCACGGACAGTTTGCGAAGAATAGTTCAGAAAGCTGATTCCACAACGTACCCGGGTGCAATGCCGTATGTTTTTCCGTCTGGCAATATGAATGGTGGATTCAGGAAGAGCCGAATAATCCGACCATTATAATGACCCGATCAGCCAGTCAATTACTGTTTTGCTCACCTTCGGAAATCCTTCGGGGAGCCGTTGTGGAAAGGGATGATCTGAACATTATTACACGAATTTTCAGAGTCGATGAAAACCCTGTGGAATCAGCTCAAACGCTTTTTTTCGATGGAATCATTTCGGGTGAAATCGTATCGCTAAAACAAAATGTATCCAACGAAGATCTGACCTATAAAATTAAGGATTATAATTATGTTGATATCTCAATTGGAGTACCTGACATAAAACGTACAGACAAGCCGTTACTACTCGATTTTGGAATTGATTCATTCGACGAAATAAATAGTCGGTTAACTTTGTATGCAGCTGCTTTTGCCGATATTTCTATGTTTGATTTAATAGCAGCATGTGTTTTTTATCCGGCACTTGCAATTCAAAGAAATGCCGACTTAGCTGTAGGCCGACAATCGGAATTGCTTCTCTGGGAAAATTCAGACTTACTTAGCAAAAGATTTACACCAGCTGTGAGAGTACGAAAAATATGAACTACTTTTGATAACATTATAAACAAACGACTCTTTTCGGTGTTATTATAAAGCAAGTTAATCCGTTAATACTGTTTCAAAATCCAACTTCAATAAAACTAAAACCGATTCAACAACAATGTGGCAAATTTTTTTAGGCAGTTTGGTTCTTGGATTAATTCATCCGCTTTTCCCCAATCATTGGATTCCGCTGATAGCTATTTCAAAAGCCGAAAAATGGACGAATCGTGAATCGGTTTTTGCCACGTTGATAACAGGTTTCTCGCACACGTTGAGTACGATTATCATTGGTATAATTGTTGGATTTGTCGGAATTAAACTGTCTGAAGACTATAGTCAGATTACGCGGGTTGCCGCTCCATTGGTTTTGCTCGTTATTGGTATTGTTTACATAATACTAGATTTAAGATCGTCGCATCACCATCATCATTTTGAAATGAACGGTGAGAAACTTAAAGCCCGAAAATCCAAATCAGCCATCATTGTCAGCCTTTGTGTCGGTATGTTTTTGTCGCCATGTATTGAAATTGAGGCCTATTACTTTCAGGCTGCCACTCAGGGTTGGCTGGGAATATTGATTGTGTCTTTGGTTTACTTAACTGTAACGCTGACTATTATGACGACTTTGGTCTATCTCGGACTAAAAGGAGTTAATAAACTGAAATCTAACTTTTTTGAACACCACGAGAAAATGATTACCGGAGGAGTTTTAATTTTGCTCGGTTTGCTGGCCTACTTTGTTGAATTTTAAAACTAAAATCAAATGAATGAAATAAATTGGAAACTAGACAATATACCTGATTTGTCAGGAAAAATAATTATTGTTACCGGTGGCAATAGTGGACTTGGATTTGAAGCTGTAAAAGCATTTTCATCGAAAAATGCTCATGTAATAATAGCTTGTCGCAATGTCGAAAAAGGAGAAAGTGCTAAGAAACAAATTATTGAACAAAATTCCACTGCACAAATTTCTGTTAAGGAACTTGATTTAACTGATTTGATTTCAATTCAGAGTTTTGCTGCTCAATTCAAAAAACAGCACAATCAGTTAAACATTCTTTTAAACAATGCAGGTATCATGATGGTACCTTACGGATTGACAAAAGATGGTTATGAATTGCAAATGGGAACCAATCATTTGGGACATTTTGCGTTGACCGGATTGTTGCTTGATGTACTCAAATCTACTCCGAAATCAAGAGTTGTAAACGTAAGCAGTATGGCTCATAAAAGCGGAAGTATGGATTTTAGTAATCTTCTTTTTGAAAACGGAAAAGATTACTCACCAATGAAAGCTTACGGTCGATCAAAACTCTCGAATCTACTCTTTACTTATGAGTTGCAACGATTTTTCGATGAGAATAAAGTTGATTGCATGGCAATTGCTGCACATCCAGGAGTTTCAGATACAAATCTGTTTGTTCATGCCGCGCCAAAATGGGCAATGAGTTTAACAAGACCTTTGTTTTTAATGATGATACAACCAGCTTCGATGGGCGCATTACCCGAAATTCGCGCCGCGGTTGATCCAACTGCCAAAGGTGGTGAATATTACGGTCCAAATGGCAAACGCGAAGTGAAAGGTTATCCGGTGGTAGTTCAATCCAATGCCGCCTCACACGATATAGAAAGTGCCCGAAAACTATGGGAATTGTCCGAAAAACTCACTGGAGTTGATTTTAAATGATTAAACAACTAAGATCTATCTTTCATCCCGACCAATATCAAGGTTGGGGAAAAACTAAAAGCTATTTTGAAGGATGGTATTTTAAAGTTGTGTCGGCTGACGAAAGTTATGCTTTTGCATTTATTCCTGGTATTGCCATGGACGAAAAGGGCAATCAACAATCTTTTATTCAGGTGCTGGATGGGAAAAAACGAACTGCTGAGTATCACCAATTTGAAGAAAGGGAATTTTCACCTGAATTCGGAAAATTTCAAATTAAAATAGCCGACAACTTCTTCTCCACTGATAATTTCCAGCTCAATTTACCTTCTGTGCAAGGCCAACTTCGGTTTTCGGAACAAAAGCCATGGCCCAATAAATGGTATTCACCCGGCATCATGGGACCGTATTCATTCGTTCCGTTTATGGAATGTTATCACGGCATTCTGAGCATGGAACATCGCATTGAAGGTCAGTTATCGATTCGGGATGAAGTTATTGATTTTACGAACGGTCGCGGATATATTGAAAAGGATTGGGGACAGTCATTTCCAAGTGCCTACACCTGGATGCAAACCAATCATTTCAGCAAGTCAGGTATTTCCTTAAAAGCTTCGGTTGCAAAGATTCCCTGGTTGAGAAGTTCATTTGTTGGTTTTATTGCAGGAGTTTTGCTTGATGGTCGTATTATTCAATTCACCACTTACAATGGTTCGAAACTCATAAAATCCTTTATTGACAAAGAAAAAGTAGAATTGATTCTTGAAAACCGAAAATACAGATTGGAAATCAAAGCGTTTCGGGAAGAATCAACCCAATTGGCTTCTCCAATTTTAGGATTTATGGACGGACGCATTGAAGAGAGCATGACTTCAGAAATTGAGGTGATGCTTTTTGACAAAAAAAATAACAGTATCCTTTTGAGTGATAAAGGCAGAAATGCGGGGTTGGAAGTTGCCGGAAATATAGAAGAAATAGTGGTTATGCCTTCAGATTTAAAAAAAAGCAGTACTTTTGCAGTCAAATAAGGATTATTAATCGAAGTATTCAGTTGACATTGAAACAGTCAACTGTGGACTATCAACTGTCAACGATAAATGAGTGTTGTAGAAAAAATTAAAACGGCCAAAACGACTGCTTTTTCATTTGAGTTGTTACCGCCTTTGAAGGGAAATGGAATTGAAACGGTTTACAAAACCATCGACGCGTTGCGTGAATTCGACCCAAAATATATCAATATAACGACTCACCGCAGCGAACTGGTGTTCAAAGCAAACGGCCAGGGACTTTTTGAACAAGTGGCCGAACGGCATCGTCCGGGTACGGTTGCCATCGCTGCTGCCATTCAAAATAAATATAAAATTGCTGTTGTACCACATGTAATCTGCAGTGGATTTACCCGCGAAGAAACCGAATATGCATTGATTGATTTGCAATTTCTGGGAATAACCGATTTGCTGTTACTTCGCGGCGATAAAGCCAAGCATGAACGTGATTTTTCGCCTACCGGACATAAAAACGCTACCGATTTGCAGGTTCAAGTAAACAACTTTAATCAGGGCTTGTTTTTGGATGGTTCCAAAATGAAATCGCCGATAACGCCTTTTTCATACGGAATGGCTTGTTATCCCGAAAAGCATGAAGAAGCACCCAATTTGGACTCCGACTTGATTTATGCAAAACAGAAGGTAGATGCCGGTGCTGAATATCTTGTTACTCAGATGTTCTTCGATAATCAAAAATACTATGATTTTGTTGCCAAATGTAAGGCCAATGGAATCAATGTGCCCATTATACCAGGAATCAAACCCATTACTTTTATGAACCAGCTGACCGTTTTGCCCAAAATATTCAGTACTGAAATTCCTGAGGAGTTTGCTTCGGAGCTAAGAAAATGTAAGACTGATACCGAAGCTGCTGAAGTTGGAATAGAATGGTGTACAAAGCAAGCTAACGACCTGATTAAACACGGTGTGCCAAGTATTCACTTTTACAGTATGATGGCCACTCAAAGTGTGAAGCGAGTTGCTCAAACTGTTTTTTAATTTTAAATGTTAGATTTTAGATTGAAATATTTATAATCGATTTCTTTCAATCAGCTATCATCAATCAAAAATTGTAATTTCTCAAGATGTTAAGTTTTCTGTTTTTTATAATCATATTTGTCCTCATCATCGTTTTAGCAGTTATTTCGACTGTTTTTGGGTTCATTCGTTCTATTTTTTCTTTTGGGAAAAGGAATAATCAAGCTCAAGATCCTCAGTCTCAGAACGCAGAACAACCGGCTCAGAAGTCAAAGATTTTCGATAAATCGGAGGGGGAATATGTTGATTACGAGGAAATAAAGTAGTTTATTTGAACTGAACTTCTTTAAAATAAAAACTCTTTCGTTCGCCCGATTCTGTTTCCAGCTCAAGTTGTCCATCGGGATGTACTTCAATAATTCGGGCATTAAACGTGCCGGATTCGTCGGCAAAAGCGTGAAACCCTACCTTACGATACAAAGATTCGGCATACTCCAGCCGAATCTTTTTTTCATCCAATTGATTATATAAATTATTGATATGATGAGAGATTTCCCGGAGTAACAGCTTGCGATTAATCGGCTTTCCTCCTGTGATTTGTTTAAGCGACACAGGATTGGGCGCGTCGCTTGTAAATGTTACCTGATTTACATTCAGTCCGACACCAATCACAACTGCCTTTACCCTATTCCCCTGCAAAGAATTTTCAATTAAAATACCTGCCAGCTTCTTATCATTTCGGTAAATGTCGTTCGGCCATTTCACGGTTATATTGTCGCAGTACTTATCCAATGACCGTTTGATAGCAACACTTACCAACTGCGAAACGAGAAACAATCTATCCAACGGAATTTGTAAGGGATAGAGCACCATGCTGAAAAGCAAGTTTTTACGCGCCTCCGACTCCCACGAATTCCCGATTTGACCTTTGCCGGCTGTTTGAAAATCGGTGTAAATGGCAGTTCCCTCTGGTTGATGACTTTCCCGAATCATTTCCCAAAGCAAAGCATTGGTGGAACGTGTTTGTTTTATGTATTGTAAATTCTTCATTTTGAAATATCCAACAGGAATTGCTCCATTTTCTTGACCACTTCTTTCGATGTGCCATTGGCATTATTGACCAACAAAGCAAAAACTAATTTCTTATTTTTTGTTTCCAAGTAACCGGCATACGACTTAACACGCGAAATGGTGCCGCTTTTTGCATGAACCTTTCCAGACAAACGTGTATTTTTAAGAAAATTGGATAACGTTCCTGATTCGCCAGCCACAGGTAACGATTTGAAAAACGATTCTTTGTTTGGGCTTTTGCTCATATAAATTAGCAACTCGGTTAAGAATTCGGCAGAAACAGCATCCGAAGGTGATAATCCGCATCCATCTAACTGGGTTAACCCATCCACCGAAATGCCTCTTGATTTCCAGAAATCTTTAATGTTTCGTATGGCATGGTTTGAGGTTGCTTCGCTACTTTGTCCCAAATAGCGGAAAATCTGCTCGGCATAAAAATTATTACTTCGAACATTCGTTTCGGTTATTATTTGGCTTAATGGTGGAGATAAGTGAGTGTAAATAACTTTGAGATTTTGGCTTGAAGTTGCAACTTCCGAAGATTTTTGATTAACAGCAATGCCGGATTGAGTCAATTTAGCTTGCAGATGCTCAACCAATAGCGTTGCCGGATTGGGGATGTCGCATTTCACTGTAAATTCAGGTTTGTTGGCAGGGATTTCACCTCTCACAATGCGCAAATCGGAATGCGGCGCTCCGTAGAAGTAAGCACTATCCGAGTTTATTTTGGTGCTTTTCAGGTAATTTTCAATAATCAGCCCTTTTATTTCTGGAGTGATTTTCAGTATTTCCGGGGTCGTCCCTTCCGTGCCCGAACGTAAAACCACCCGGCAGGTATTATCCATATAGGCAATACCATAAGCACCCGCTGCATAATAATTTCCAATATCTTCCCATGTCCAGTGTGGATTCACCCCCTCGTCATCAAAAATTCCTGAATCGGGAATTATCCTTCCGGTAATTCTGTTTATACCGGCTTGCCTGATGGCTGCCACCCATTTTGTCAAAAAATCAGCATCTCCTATTTTGTCAGAGCCTAAAGTAGGGTCGCCACCTCCCCGAATATATAAGTTTCCGGTTAAAACGCTGTCTCTGCTAATCTTTCCATAAATTGTTAAAATCGTTTTAAAACAAAAATCCGAACCGAGCATTTCCAATGCAGAGGCAGTTGTAACCAGTTTCATGGTTGAAGCCGGAGTGACTGCGGACTTTGAACGATATTTATACAAGATTTGATTGGCATTCAAATCTTTCACCAGTAAGCTGATGTTTGCATTTTCCAACAATGAGTTTTTTACAAATCGTTCAACAGGACTTTGTGCAAAAATCAGCAACTGACAAAATAGCAAGGCTAGTATAGTGCAAACTTTTTTCATATCTCAGGCAAAGTAAATCTTTGAAACTTTATTTCTACAAAAGTAAAGAGAATAAATTAATTGGAAGATACAATCCTGGATTTTCATTAATAAAAAAAGAACAGAATGAGGTTGAATCATTTAATATGAAACAACCTCATTCTGTTACATCAAAATTCATGCAGGTATAAATACTATTCGTATTTCTCCATTTTATCATCAATGCTCACATCGTTCTGCGAGCTTTGAATTTTCACGTAAGTCATTAAACTCTCTGCTCCCGCTTTGTAACAGGCTTCCTGAGCCAGTTTTACCACATTCATTATTTCATCATAACTTCCTTCCATTACGGTTTCAAAAGGAGTTACTTTATATCTTAATCCCGAAGCAGCAATAACTTCAATGGCCTTGTCAACCAATAAATACGGATGTATTGATTTTGAGCTCGGAAGAATTTGCAAGGCTATATTTACTGTTTTGTTCATTTTGATTGAGTTTTAAAATTAATATTATTTTATCTCGAGACCAATTGATTCTTATATGAAACAAAAAACCCGAAATTTCTTTCGGGTTTTGGATATTGATTTTGATCAATTGTTATTCTGCAGCAGCTTCTTCCGCAACAGGTGCTTCAGGAGCAACTTCTTCTGCAGGTGCTTGAGCAGCTATTTCAGCAGCAATTGCATCAGCTTTTTTCTTGGCCAATTCAGCAGCTTTTGCTTTGTTTACTTCAGTTTCGGCTTTTTGACGGGCTTTCAAATCAGCTTGTTTTTGCGCAGCCAATTGTTCTTTTGTTTTTACAACGTTCGATTCTTTGCTGGTTTTCCAAGCTTCAAAACGTTTTTCAGCTTCTTCTGCATTGAATGCACCTTTTTTTACTCCTTCGAGTAAGTGTTTTTTCATCAACACGCCTTCGGCTGAAAGAATGTTGCGGGTTGTGTCCGTGGGTTGAGCACCTGTTTGTAGCCAATGCAATGCACGTTCGAACTTAAGATCGATAGTAGCAGGGTTGGTGTTAGGGTTGTATGAACCGATACGTTCAATGAACTTGCCATCGCGTGGCGCTTTGCTGTCGGCGATCACGATATGATAATAAGCATATCCTTT
>Ga0302213_1001151_pt1 | contig 12956 bp, 10 predicted proteins | sample II_Fen_N1_2_FD_194583 | JGI IMG/M metagenome (GOLD analysis project Ga0302213, IMG submission 194583) | Peat permafrost microbial communities from Stordalen Mire near Abisko, Sweden - II_Fen_N1_1 | ecosystem: Environmental > Terrestrial > Soil > Wetlands > Permafrost | place: Sweden: Abisko... | reverse complement strand
TATTGTCTTGAAGGAAAAAGAAATTATTTTTGATGAAACAGAATCCTTATTGCGATTTTCGGGCGGTGATGCACGAAAGCTGCTGAATATTTTGGAACTAGTTGTAACCGCCGAACCCGATAAAGTGGTTCACTTTACCAATGAAGTTGTAACCGAGCGTTTGCAGCAAAATCCGATGGCATACGATAAGGATGGAGAAATGCATTACGACATTATTTCGGCTTTTATCAAATCTATTCGTGGAAGTGATCCCGATGCAGCTGTTTACTGGCTGGCTCGAATGGTTGCGGGAGGCGAAGATCCTAAATTTATTGCCAGAAGATTGGTAATTTCCGCAGCCGAGGATATAGGTTTGGCCAATCCCAATGCTCTTTTGCTGGCTAATGCGTGTTTCGATGCTTTGCAAAAAATTGGATGGCCCGAGGGTCGGATTATATTGTCGGAGACTACGGTTTATCTGGCTTCATCCCCCAAAAGTAACTCGGCATATTTGGCAATTGACGAAGCTTTGGCATTGGTTGAACGTACTGGAAATCTTCCGGTTCCTTTGCACCTGAGAAACTCACCTACCAAATTAATGAAAGAGTTGAATTACGGGAAAAACTACAAATACTCACATGATTTTCCGAATCATTTTGTTGATCAGCAATTTATGCCCGATGAACTTACAAATGAACGAATTTGGAAAGTGCAAAATAATCCGGCTGAAAGCAAACTTGGAGAGTGGTTAAGAATGCTTTGGAAAGGGCGATTTTGAGAAACCAAATGGGGAGCAATTTTTTGCTCCCCATTTGGTTTAATTGATATAAGTTGTTACTACTCGTCTGATTCCTTCTTCTAGGGTAATAGTGGGCTTCCAACCCAGACTGTTTAATTTAGAAACATCCAGCAGTTTACGTGGTGTACCGTCTGGTTTTGTGTTATCCCATATTATTTTTCCATTGTAATCAACTGTTTTTCTTACAATTTCCGACAATTCTTTAATCGTTTGATCTTCACCCCAGCCGGCATTCACCTGCGATGGCAAAGTGTCAGGAGCATCATAATTGAGTAAAAGATAAACGCTCGAATCGGCCATATCATCCACATGGAGGAATTCGCGCATTGGCGAACCTGTTCCCCACAAAGTGATTGAAACCTCATTGTTTTGAGTAGAAATACCATATTTGCTTAAAACCTGAAGAATTACATCATCACTAAATGATCCGTTTACTCCTTCAATCGGGCGTTTATTCAAATCAATACGCAGACTTGTCCAATCATTTTCCATGAGACATTTCCCGAGATACATTTTTCGAATTAGTGCCGGTAAAACATGCGATTTTTCCAAATCATAGTTGTCGTTTTGCCCATAAAGATTGGTTGGCATAATGGAAATGAAGTTGCAGCCGTATTGAGCATGGTAAGCTTCACACATTTTTATTCCGGCAATTTTAGCGATGGCATAAGGCTCGTTTGTGTCTTCTAAAACGCCAGTAAGCAATGAATCTTCACGTATGGGTTGTTCGGCCATTCTCGGGTAAATACATGATGACCCAAGAAACAAAAGCTTTTTTACACCATGCACATAACTTTGATGAATCACATGATTCTGAATCATCAGGTTTTCATAAATAAACTGTGCACGATAGGTGTTATTAGCAACAATTCCTCCTACTTTGGCAGCTGCAAGAATCACATATTCAGGTTTCTCCGTTTCAAAAAAATGAGCTACATCTTGTTCATTCAATAGATTAAGTTCTTCGAGTGAACGGGTTACAAAATTTGTAAACCCTTTTGCTTCAAGATTCCGTTTAATAGCAGAACCAACCATTCCTAAATGGCCGGCAATGTATATTTTAGCATTTTTATCCATGATCCTACTTTTTCGAAGAATTATTCAAAGTAATTTAGAATTCGGAAACCGCCTTCTTTCAGATAAGTTTCCTTCTTCATTAGTTTTACATCTGAACGCATCATGTCCTCAACCAATGATTTTAAATCATATTCTGGAATCCAGTTCAATACTGTGCGTGATTTTGTAGCATCTCCAATCAGCAATTCAACTTCTGTGGGACGGAAATAATTTGCATCAACTTCAACGATTGTATCTTTAATTGATTTTATTGCTTCAAGGAATTCGGCACCAACACGTTCGGTAAATAGTGCATCGTCAATACTTCCGATATATCCTTTTTCGTCAATACCTTCCCCCTTAAAGTCAATATTAATACCGATTTCGGAAAAAGCCATGCGTACAAATTCTCTAACTTCAGTTGTGATGCCGGTTGCAATCACATAATCGCTTGGTTCATCCTGCTGTAAAATTAGGTACATTGCCCTTACATAATCCTTTGCATGTCCCCAGTCACGTTTTGAAGATAGATTCCCAAGGAATAGCTTGCTTTGCATTCCCATAGCAATACGTGCTGCCGCGCGGGTAATTTTACGAGTCACAAAGGTTTCACCACGAAGAGGAGACTCGTGATTAAAGAGAATTCCGTTGCTGGCATGAATTCCATATGCTTCGCGGTAATTCACAGTAATCCAATATGCATACATTTTGGCAACCGCATAAGGTGAGCGAGGATAAAACGGAGTAGTTTCCTTTTGAGGAATTTCCTGCACCAAACCGTATAATTCGGATGTTGAAGCCTGATAAATTCTGGTTTTCTTGGTTAAGTTCAGCAATCGAACTGCTTCAAGAATTCTTAATGTTCCTATTCCATCAGCATTTGCTGTGTATTCAGGTGTGTCAAAGCTCACTTTTACGTGGCTCATGGCTGCCAAATTGTAAATTTCATCAGGTTGCGTTTCCTGAATGATTCGCGTAAGATTCATTGAATCTGTCATGTCACCGTAGTGAAGAACCAAATTACGGTCATCAACATGTGGATCCTGATATAAGTGATCAATTCTATCTGTGTTAAAAAGAGAAGAACGTCGCTTCAGACCGTGAACAATATAACCTTTTTTTAATAGCAGTTCGGCTAAATACGCGCCGTCCTGACCTGTAATACCTGTTATTAAAGCTACTTTTTTCATATTAAATCATCTTAATTCCTATTATTTTTATACTATAATTCTGAGTCGTCTTCGTAATAATGCAGATACTTTTCTGCTTCCATCTTCCTTTTTTTGTTCGTGTAACCGTAATTATATCCAAATAAATAAGCATATTTATAAAGCTTATATCTTGAATATCTGGTTCCATCATCGGCTACATCGTTCAATACTGTGTACACATTTGGAATGTTATCCGTTTTTAATTGTGTACTTAATTTTTTGAAGAATGTTTTATTCGTTTTTGAATTTCGAACAACAAATAAATTGATGTCAGACAAATTTGTTAATGAGTATGCATCCGTTACCATTCCAATCGGGCTCGTATCGACAATAATATAATCGTATCGTTTTCGAAGTTCAACGAACATTTCAATCAATTTTTCCGATCGAATCAATTCACCCGGATTTGGTGGAATTGAACCTGCGGGTAATATGTCATATTCTACCTTTGGTAATTGAAGAATCACTTCATCAAGCGAACATTGTCCTACCAAATAATTGGTAACTCCAATTGGCTGTACAATACTAAATCGTTGGTTAACACTTGGTTTGCGGATATCCATATCTACCAGCAACGTTTTTTTATTTGCCATTGAATAGATTGACGCAAGGTTGATTGAAAAATAGGTTTTACCGTCGCCTGATTCTGTTGATGTAATCAGAATTAGCATATCTGATTTGCGTTTAACAACAAATTCAACACGCGTTCTGATAACTCTGAACATTTCAGTAAATGCTGAACGAGGATTTTTTGAAACCAAAAGTGGATCTGTACTCTTTGTGTGTCGCACAGCACCAATTAAAGGAAAATCACAGTTCTTTTCAACGTCTTTAGTAGAACGAATAGTATTATTTAAAAGTTCTTTAACAAATACAAATATTGTGGGTATTAACAATCCAAAGAGCAAGAACATCATCATTGTTTTTGATTTTGTTCCCGAATTGGTGATGGATTGAACCCTGGCTTTTTCTAGAATTGTATTGTCAGGTGCATTAGATGCTTTTAAAATTTCAGATTCTGCCCTTTTCTGTAAAAAGAAGGTGTAATAATTATCGTCCATCTTATATTTACGTTCGATGGAATTCATTTCGATTTCTTTTTTAGGAAGTTCATCAATCTGTTTGTTCACAATTGAGTAACGTCTTTTAAAGTCACTTTTTTCAATATCAAGAGCTGCACGTACATTTTTAATTACTTCAAAAACAGTTAGTTTTGCTGTTTCTATTTGCTTTGTGTATTTTGCGTAATATGGATTTTTCTTGGGAGTTTGTGAACGCAAGTTAAACAGCTCGTTGATTTGCTGCACTTCGGACATTAACAACGGTTCGTTAAGTCCAAAACTCGATGGAGGCGCAATTACCGAGCCTTCAGCCATGTTTGTCTTTAAATATTTAGAAAGGTAATCCAAATATATTTCACGCAACTTTAGCTCATCTTGTTGATTATCAAACTTTGAAGCTTTGCCAAGCAATTCGCCGGTATGACTGCTTACATCAACAATTTTATTAGTTTGTCGGTAATTTGTCATCCGCCCTTCGGACGTTAACAATGATTTTTGTACAGATGTTAATTGCTCGTCAATAAATTTAATTGTCTTGTTTGCGGCATCGTTCTTCTTTTCCAAGTTATCGGCTAAGAATATTTCACACAATTTGTTTATGAAATCAATGTCTCTATCAGGCGTTTCGCTTGCCAATGAAATTTCTAAAACCGATGAACTCTCGCTGACATAATTTAAATTTAAACTGGAAAACTCATTTACTAATGATTCTTTTGTGCGGAATTGAAAATATATTTCTGAGTCACCTATGAATCGATTTACATTGTTTACTGTTATGAAAAACAGATTGCATTGAATGGGTTGTCCGTATTTTCCAGTGATTTTGAATTTATTAAGAAGCTTGTTATCCTCAACAGTGATAGTAAATGTGCCGTTGGACTGAAGCTTTATTTTAAATAAGTTATTGTATGCATCTTCTGAAACAAATTCGCTTTGGATTGAAATTGGTGAAGTTTTGTAGAGATTTCGCGTCTTAAAGCTTCCTTTCGAAATGTAATCAATTTTCATATAAGGCAAGCTGTCAACCACTCTGGATATAAGATCATACGAATGCAAAATGATAAGCTGATTAGCCGAACTTTTATATCCGGATTGTACTCCAAATCCTTGCATGAGAGCTTGTGAAGAATTTGCTGAAGCTTTGTTTTCTTCAATTATTACTCTTCCAGCTGAACGAAAGGTTGGTATCCATGCTCGGTTTTGAAAATAAGCAAGTCCAAGAGAAATTATTATTCCCATTACAAATAAATACCAATAATGCATAAAATAGGAAACCCATTCCATGATATCAAAACCCGATTCTTCTTCATCCGAAAAAGGTCTGTCAATATTCCTTTGTTCCATAGCTATATATTCCTTTGTATTGGTGTGATAATAAATTTACTTTGTATAACTCAATACGTTGAAAAGTATTGATAATGAATATGATATGATGCCAATTAAAGAGCCGAAATTGCTTATTTTATAAAAACTGGAAGAATCTTTTTTAATATAAATAATGTCGTTTGGGTAAACATAATAATATTTTGAATCAATTATGTTTTTAGGTCTTATATCGAATTCAAGAATTTGTGTTCCCTTTTCAGTGTCTCTGATTATTCGGATATGCCTTCTGTCGCTTGATTCATTAAAATCTCCAAACATAGAAATGGCCTGAAAGATGGTTAACTTTTCTTTATAAATAGGAAATACTCCTGAACCCACATCACCAATAACTGTAAATGTTTTGTTTGACAAACTCAGCTTGACAATTGCATCGGGAATTATCTCTTTAAATCTTGCCTGAATTACTTTTGAAGCTTCATTTAATGTAAGTCCTGCAACCAGTATGTGTGAAACGAAAGGTAAATCGACCGTACCGTCAGTATAAACCCTGTATGATAACATGTTCTGACTAGAAGTTGATGTTCCTGATGATAAAAGTTTGGACATGTTTTCGTCAGTAGTTATTAAACGATAAATTAATTCATCATTTATCTGAATTTTATAATCTTTGTAATTTGATGTTTCATATTTTGGGATGGCTAAATTATCTTGTAGCAATCGCATACTTTTATAACTATAGCATGACGATAGTGCAAAAGCTGTAATTATGCAGATAAATATGTATGGTTTTATTTTCATGTTCATAATAGCTTGGTTGAATCCTTCACTTTGATTTACTTGGATTTTGGAACAAATAAATAATAATACAAACCATAAAAGAATGAACCTGTAGAAATTGTAGTTGCAATGGCTCCCCATAAGGTTGTTATCCCAAAGAACTGTTCGTTCATTGGTTGGATAAATATAACATCGTCAGGTTCAATATAATAAAACTCAGAGTTTATAATATCTACACTTCTTAAATCAAAAGTTTTTATTGTATTTCCATTCTTATTAGTGCGTAGGATTCTAATTTTGCTTCTGTCGGTAAAAGTTCCAAAATCTCCCATTAGAGCAAGCGCCTGAAAAATATTTACTTTTTCGCGTGGGAAATTATAGCGTCCAGATTTTCCATTTCCGATGATGCTAAAGGAACGACCAATCATTCTAACATCAACCGAACAATTGTCATCTTCGCCCATATAGTTTGATTTTAAAATGTCTTCAATGATTTTTTTCGATTGACGAACGGTTTTCCCAATCAACTGAATTTCGCCAACAATAGGAAAATCGATACTTCCGTTTTGTTGAATGATGTAGGTAAATAAGTCTTGATTATCACCGTTGCCTCCATTCATCATCATTTGTGAACTGTTGTTGACAGAACCATTGAATAATGTACTGGTTTTATCATCTGTGGAATAAACCTGAATGTATAATCTATCACCTTCTTTTAGTAGGTAATCCTTGTATGTGAAGGTGTCTTTGTAGGCAGGAATGAAGTCCTTGGGTTTTTGCAAATAATTGGTTTGACGCGTTGTTACGCACGATGAGAACATGAGTGTTAACATCGCTATATACAAAGACAAAATAAACGATTTTGACATTCCGGTTATGGGGCTAATTTGAAGCAAAGATAAACAAAATTTGTAAAATTAGTACAATTTCAGGCTTTTTCCGAATTATATTTTTGTGTCTCTCGCAAATTTATTTGTAATGTTTTGGAGTTGCGATTGTGATTTTTGAAAAATAGTAATTAACTTTGCATAGTTATAAGTGTAGCTAAATAGTAAACATTGCTCATGCTTAATGTGTTTTTTAATAATTATTCTTAGAAATTTACCATATGAATATTGTTAATATTAGAATTATATCGTTGATAATCTTGTCATTGATGTTTGTTTCATGTGATTCCCGAAAAGCGCAGGAAAAGGAAGCTGACAAACTTCTAAGTGAAATTCAATCATTAATAAGTCAAAGTTCTTATAACAAAGCCAAGATGGAGATTGACAGTATTCATAAAACATTTCCAAGATTGGTTGAGAAACGCAAGATTGCAGTTGCATTGCTCGATACGATTATTCGGCGTGAAAGTTCAAGAAGTTTAGCCTATTGCGATAGTATTTTGTCTTTTAAAATACACATGCTTGATTCCATTCAGAAGAATTTCAGATTTGAGAAAGATCAGAAGTATCAGGATATTGGTAATTATGTTTACAAAACGGAACAAACTGAAAGTAATGTAACTCGAACCTATTTAAAAACGTATGTTGATGAAAGTGCTGACTTCTATTTGGTTAGCAATTATTGTGGCGCAAAAATCGAACAACAATGTATCGAATTGTCTGCCAATGAATTATTTGCTCATACCGATTCGATTGAACTTTCCGACCCGAATAATCATCGATTTGACGACGGAGGTTCGCATTTTGAATCATTGGTTTTTAAAAATCAATCGCAGCGTGAAGTAATTGATTTTATTGCACAGTCAAATTCTAAGTCTTTAAAGGTAACTCTTCGTGGTAAAAAATCTTATTCTTACTATCTGGCTGATGCCGACAGGAAAGCAATCGTGGAAACTTATCGTTTTTGGAAAGTAAAAAAAGATGTGGTTCAACTTCAGAAAGAAATTAAGAAATCAATTTCAAGAATACAACGAATTAATAGTAATAAAAATTAAAACAAAATGAAGAAGAAAATAATGATATTAACCCTGTGTTTTATGGTAAGTTTAATTGCAACTGCTAATAAACCGGTGGCTTCAGGACTTCAGGAATTGGATGTGAAAGCTTTTAAAGAAAAAGTATGGAATATTGATAAAAATAAAACTTTTGTAAGAGAAGGGAGATTGCCTATTATACTGGATTTTTCAGCAACCTGGTGTCAACCATGTAAAAGAATTTTACCTCATCTATTGGCATTACAGGAAAAATACAAAGGGAAATTGCTTATTTATGAAATTGATGTAGATAAAACTCCTGAATTAGCCCAACGGTTTAAAGTCGAGGGAATGCCAACCTTAATATTTATACCCAATACTAATTCGTTTAAATCATTATTAGGCTATAAAGAGTATAACGAATTAGACGCTGCGGTAAACTCACTTTTTTTCAAGAAATAACTCCATCAATCTTGAAACAGCATAATCATCTATTTCTGTAATAGATGTTGCTGTTAGATTTTCGAGCGTATTGTTGATTCCAGAAATACTTATGGTCGTGAATTGCGCATATATAACTCGATGACTCAGAATATGTTTCATCGGGTTTGTGGTTTTAATAACAGTAACTTCGGGAATACCATTAAACAATGATGTGAATTCTTCGGCAGCAATTAACTCATTAGTTTCAAGTAGTTTGTCAGATTCTATCAGAGGGAATTCATATAAGTTTTGCCAAATATCTTTTGCGGATCTTTTTTGTAAAAATGTTTTATCTTCCCAATTAATAAACAAATAATTAAAATATCGGTTTGAAGTTTTGGTTTTGTTTGATTTGACAGGTAGATTGGTAATTTGATTTGTTTCAAAAGCCTTGCAGCAGTATTCTAAAGGACATTTTTTGCAATTCGGCGACATCGGCACACATTGCAGCGCACCAAACTCCATCAGGGCTTGATTGTGATTGGCCGGCTCTGATTTTGAAAGTAAATTTTGAGCCAATTCAGCATACTCTTTTTTCCCTTTTCCTGAATCTATCGGAGTTTTGATTCCAAACAACCGGGATAAAACACGATACACATTCCCATCAACAACGGCATAGGGCTGATTATAAGCTAGTGAACAAATAGCAGCCGCGGTATAGTCGCCAATTCCAGAAAGGCGAATCACATCTTTATGATTTATGGGAAAAATACCTCCAAATTCAGACATTATTTGTTGCGCCGCTTTGTGCAAATTTCGGGCACGCGAATAATAACCCAATCCTTGCCAGTGTTTTAGCACTTCATCTTCGGTTGCTTCAGCCAAATCTTTCACCGTTGTGAATCGCTCAATAAATCGAATATAATAGTTTAGCCCCTGGTTTACACGCGTTTGTTGAAGAATAATCTCTGAAATCCAGATTCTGTATGGATCAAAAATATCGCGCCATGGCAAATCGCGCTTGTTTTCTTTATACCAGGAGATTAGTTTGTTTGAGATTTGTTTCAACGATTGATTATTTTCCATTTAAAGATTATTTTGCATAAAAATACGAATTAGTGATTGCTAAATAACATTATTATTCGCATCTTTGCAGGCAAAGGTAAGGCGTTGGCTTCAACTGCCCAAATTCAATTTATTTAAACATTAATAAAGGATATGAAAAAGTTAGTATTATTTTTATTGATAGCAATTTCGGTTGTTTCGTGTAAAAACTTAAAGTTTACAATTTCAGGATCGGTTGATCAAAAGGAATTGAACGGAAAAAATGTTTTTATAAAAGAGAGAATTAATCGTGAATGGATAACAATTGATAGTGCAGTTGTTGAAAATCAGAAATTTGCATTTAAAGGAGTAGCTGATACTGCTAAGATTGCGTATATTTTTTATGAATTTCCCGCAAATAAAAAGAACCGTCGAGCTTTTATTCTTGAGGGAGGAGATATCACTGTGTCTGTTGATACTACTAACTTTATGACTATAAAAGGCACACCTCAAAATGATTTATTGCAAGTATATCAAAACGATAAAAATACCTTTACAATAAAAGCAGAAACATATTATAAGACATATAAAGACAGTGCAAAGACTCCAGAACAAAAGGTATCGTTCGACACCGAAATTCAAAAATTAAATCTGGAGGAAGTTAGTATTGACAAAAAATTTGCAACTGACCATATAAACACATTGGCTGGTATATTTGCCTTCACGAATTCATTTTATGGTTTTAGCTTAGCCGAAAAACAGGCAATTGTGGCATTAATGAATGTTGAAACAAAAAAAGTTCCCCGAATTCAGGAAATAATTGCTGATATGGAAATAGAAAAGAGAGTAGAAATTGGTCAACAATATATTGATGTTAAACTTCCAATGGTGAACGGTGATTCATTGGCATTATCGAGCCTGATAGGTAAAACAGATTATGTTTTGATTGACTTTTGGGCTTCGTGGTGTGGGCCGTGTATGCAGTTTTTGCCCGATTTACAGGCATTCTATGCCAAATACAAAGGAACAAAGTTTGAAATTTACGGCGTTTCGCTTGATGATAGTAAAGAAGCTTGGACAGGTGCAATTACGACTCATAAAATTGGCTGGAAATTGGTGTCGGATTTGAAAGGTTGGAAGTGCTAAGGATCAAGAGCTTACGCTGTAAATTCAATTCCTGCTACTGTTCTAATTGACAAAACAGGTAAAATTGTTGGAAAAAATCTGGCCATTTCTGAATTGGAGAAATTTTTGACTGGACAATCGAATAAAAAATAAAAAAATCGACTTTTTTGAAAAAAAAAAGAATGCAATTGTTTTTTAATCAGAATAAAAGCGATATATTTGCAGTCCGTTTGAATAAAAAAAGGAAACAATTAATTATTAACCAACTTATAAAAATTACTAAAATGACTAAGGCAGACATCGTAAACGAAATTGCTAAAAATACAGGCATTGATAAGGTAACTGTATTAACAACCGTTGAAGCTTTTATGGAAACTGTAAAAGATTCACTTTCAAAAAATGATAACGTGTATTTGAGAGGATTTGGTAGCTTCGTTATCAAACAACGTGCTGAAAAAACTGCTCGTAACATTTCGAAAAACACAACAATCATTATTCCAGCTCACAACATTCCTTCATTCAAACCAGCAAAAACTTTCGTGAGCGCTGTTAAATAAATTTCTCATTAAAAAATAAAAAGCAAGATGCCAAGCGGTAAAAAAAGAAAAAGACATAAAATGTCTACTCACAAACGTAAAAAAAGACTTAGAAAGAATAGACACAAAAAGAAATAATTCTTAGTGTAATATGATTTCAAGTCCAGAAAAACAAACTTATAAGCAAACAAATTGTCTTTAAGTTTGTTTTTTTGTATAGTAAAAACAAACCCAATCAAAAATAATAAAGTGACTAGCGAATTAGTAGTGGATGTAAAGACATCCGAAATTTCTATTGCGCTGCTCGAAGACAAACGCCTTGTAGAACTTAACCAGGAGGGACGTGAAGAACAGTTCGCCGTGGGTAATATCTATTTGGGAAGGGTAAAAAAAATAATGCCCGGTTTAAATGCAGCCTTTGTGGATGTAGGTTATGAGAAAGACGCTTTTTTACATTATCTTGATTTAGGTTCCAATTTCAACACCCTTACACAATTTGCAACGCAGGCGTTGAGCGACCGTAAAAAGGCGCCTGCTATTCAAAAAACCAAACTGCAACCGGAAATTGAAAAAAACGGTTCGATTAATGACATTTTAAAAACTGGGCAGGAAATTCTGGTACAAGTTACCAAAGAGCCCATTTCTACAAAAGGTCCGAGATTAACCGCAGAAATATCCATAGCAGGGCGATTTTTAGTTCTGATTCCATTTGCCGACAAAGTGTCGGTATCCCAAAAAATTAAAACGGATGAAGAACGTTTACGTCTTAAGCAGCTGATTCAAAGCATTAAACCAAAAGGGTTTGGAGTAATTGTAAGAACAGTAGCCGAAGAAAAAAAAGTAGCTGAACTTGATAATGAGTTGAAAATTTTGGTAAAACGCTGGGAAGAAGCTGTCATCAAAACACAACAAACCAAAGGAGTTTCGCTAATTTTAGAAGAATTAGGTCGTACGGTCGGAATAATTAGAGATTTATTCAGTCCGAGTTTTAAACACATTCATATCAACGATCAGGCTATTTTCAACGAGGTGAGCGATTATGTTAATCTAATTGCACCCGATCGTAAAGATATTGTCAAGCTTTATCAGGATGAAGCCCCGATTTACGATAGTTTTGGCATAACGAAACAAATAAAATCGGCTTTTGGTAAAACAGTTTCTTTCAAAAGTGGGGCTTACCTCATTATTGAACATACAGAAGCTCTGCATGTTATTGATGTTAACAGTGGAAACCGATCAAAAGCAGGAAATGGGCAAGAAGACAATGCTTTGGATGTGAATCTGGCAGCAGCCGACGAAATAGCCCGACAACTTCGCTTGCGCGATATGGGTGGTATTATCGTGGTAGATTTTATTGATATGCATGAGACTGAAAACCGTCAGAAACTCTTTGAAAGAATGCGTGATAACATGGCCAATGATAGAGCTAAACACAACATTCTTCCATTAAGTAAGTTTGGTTTATTGCAGATGACTCGTCAACGTGTTCGTCAGGTAATACATATCGATATAGAAGAAACCTGTCCTACGTGTTATGGACATGGAAAAACAAAACCTTCAATCTTGTTTACCGACCAATTGGAAAGCAAAATTGATTATCTGGTAAATAAATTATTAATTAAAGAATTTGTACTGCACGTTCATCCTTACGTTGATGCCTATATCTCTAAAGGCTTAATATCAATGAAGTGGCAGTGG
>Ga0302213_1001146_pt1 | contig 12982 bp, 12 predicted proteins | sample II_Fen_N1_2_FD_194583 | JGI IMG/M metagenome (GOLD analysis project Ga0302213, IMG submission 194583) | Peat permafrost microbial communities from Stordalen Mire near Abisko, Sweden - II_Fen_N1_1 | ecosystem: Environmental > Terrestrial > Soil > Wetlands > Permafrost | place: Sweden: Abisko... | reverse complement strand
TGCTGTGCCCGCGCTGGTGCTCAACGCGGTGAACGACCCCTTCATTCCGGCTGGCAGCCTGCCCCGGCCTGCCGATGTCAGCGCCCAGGTCAGTTTGTGGCAGCCCGCGCAGGGAGGCCATGTCGGTTTTCCGGCGGTGTCGGCGCACGGGCCTGGCTTTCCGGGGCATGTGCAGGCCATGCCTGAAGCGGTGGCGGCATTTCTGGCGGCGCAGCTGTAGTTTTCGCGGAAAATAGCCGCATGGATGATATTGTTCGCCAGGCCATCGCGAAGTGGCCGCATGTTCCCACCTGCTGCGGCTGGCTCGGTCTGGACGCGCGTGGCAACTGGTATATGCGCGACGACCAGGCCCAGGCGGCCGGCCCTTTTGCCGCGCCAGCCGATGGTGGCAATCGGATCAGCAAGGGTTCGCTGCTGCTGCACGACAAGCTGATCGACTTCATTGCGCGCAACTACGAGAGCGACGCCAGCGGCCAGTGGTTTTTCCAGAACGGCCCGCAGCGCGTCTATGTGGAGCTTGAAGTGGCGCCGCTGGTCTGGCGTGTCGATGCCGGTCATGGCTGGGCCGTGACCGCCCACACTGGCCGCAGCGCCCGCGTGCAGTGCTGCGTGCTCGATGAGCTGGGCCGCCTGTACCTAGATACTGATCTGGGCTTTGGTCTGGTTCACTCGCAGGACATGTTCCACGCCGCCGAGGCCGTCGAGCAGGGCTTGTGGTTTCCTGAAGAATGCCTGGCGGCAGATTTGCCGACGCGCTTCGGTTATGTGCTCAGCCCTGACGCGCGGCAGAAAAAATAGCCTTTTGTGTTGGTAGCGCTTGCGCCTGCCGAATTTTGGCGCTGTAAGTGGTCATGAAAAAAAGCCGGTCATTGACCGGCTTTTTTCGGGAACCGCGAGCGCCTTTTATTTGGCTGCATTCACCATGTATTCAACGGCGGCATGAACATCAGCATCCGAGGCGGTCGAGCCGCCTTTCGGAGGCATGGCGTTTTTTCCCATGACGGCACTGGTCTTAAGGGCTTGCAGACCGGTTTTGATGCGTGGCTCCCAGGCGGCTTTGTCGCCAAACTTGGGCGCGCCAGCGACACCAGCTGCATGGCAGGCCACACAAACTTGCTTGTACAGCGCTTCACCGGCGCCTGCGCCTGCAGCTGCGACCTTGGCGGGTGCGGCGGCGGCAGGTGGCGTTGCAGCAGCGGCTGGGGTTGCGACGACAGCCGGGGCGGCTGCTGGTGCAGCGGCTTCAGCAGCGGGCGCGGCGCCAGCGCCTGCAGGTACAGCAGGTTCCGGGAACTTGCCACCAGCAGCCGTCGTCATGTAAACGATGGCTCGGGCCACTTCGACATCCTGGAAGTCGCCACCGCCTTGCGCCGTCATGTTGTTTTTGCCCTTGAGAGCCGAATTGAGCAGTGCCGCAAAGCCGGTGCCGATACGCGGCGCCCAGGCCGCAGCATCGCTAAACTTGGGCGAACCCATTGCGCCAGTGGCGTGGCAGGCAGAGCACTGAACTTTATAGACTTCTTCGCCAGTGCGCAGAGGGCGGTTGCCTTCCTTGATTTGAATCATGCCGACTTTTTGGATGCGCTCGGCGATGGCCCGCTCGGAGTTGTCCGCACCCGCCATCGGCTTGCTGGCCGAAGCGACGTAAAAAGCCAGACCGATAATGGCAAAAACAGCCACGATAAAAGACAGCGCAACCGCCGACAGAAACTGCTTGGGTGTCTTGATCGGGCCGTTGTGGGCCGTATTGGGGGCGTTTTCGCTCATGGCTTCCTCAAAAAACGAGAGATCAGGGGGCTGCCGCAGTTTGCTGCAGGGTCGCCGCATTATAGCCACGCGCCCCGTAATGATACTGACGCCAGTACAGGCTGGTAGAATCGCTTTTTCTGTGTGGCGTTAATCCTTCACGCAGTTATCAATGTGCCAAGGTTTGAGTTTTTCTACAAACATTGCGCATCAGTAGTTCTTCAGCGTTGCGGCTGTAGCTCAGTGGATAGAGTATTGGCCTCCGAAGCCAAGGGTCGTGGGTTCGATCCCCGCCAGCCGCACCATTAATTTTGTTTTTCTTGCGCTCGCTGCACCTGTCAAGTGCAGGCGTTGCGAACGCTGTGCAGGTCGGTCACTCCCTCCAGCACCTTGAGCAGCCCGTATTGCTGCAAGGTCAGCATGCCATCGGCCACGGCGCGCTGGAAAAGCAGCGTAACTGGCGCGCGGTCCTGAATGAGCTTTTTGATCGCTGGCGTTGCCGTCATCAACTCGTAGATGCCGATGCGCCCCTTGTGACCTGTATGGTTGCAGCGCGGGCAGCCGGTGGCGCGGTACAGCACGGGGGCAGCTCCCTCTGGTTGGCCGAAACGTGTGTTCCATTGGGCCAAGACAGTGGGTTCGTCCAGCGCCATTCCTTTGCAGTAGTCCTGCGCCATTTGCGCGATATCGCTAGCCGAATCTTCCGCCGGAATCTTGCAGTGCGGGCACAGCCGATGCGCCAGTCGCTGGCTAAGTACGCCGATCAGGGCGTCAGAAAAGCTGAAGGGGTCCAGCCCCATGTCCAACAGGCGAACCACGCTTTCGGGCGCACTGTTGGTGTGCAGGGTGGAGAGCACCAGATGGCCGGTGAGCGAGGCCTCAATCGCGATGTGGGTAGTTTCGGTATCGCGCATTTCTCCGACCATGATGATGTCCGGGTCAGCCCGCAGGAAGGCGCGCATGGCGGTTGCGAAAATCAATCCAGCACGCGGAATCATCTGGATTTGGCGCAAGCCAGGGTGCGTGATCTCGATTGGATCTTCTGCGGTCCAGATCTTGTTTTCTGGTGTGTTGACCTCCGCCAAAAGCGAGTGCAGCGTGGTGGTCTTGCCCGAGCCGGTTGGGCCGCACACCAAAATAAGCCCGTAGCTGCGGTGCATCATGCTTTGGAGCCGACTCACCAGCTCGGGGCCGAAGTCAAGCTTGGCCAGTGGTATCGGCTTGGCCGACGCCAGCAGCCGCATCACGATGTCTTCGAGCCCGTTGTCAGTGGGCAAGCTGGCAACGCGCAGTTCCAGCTTGAGCGGGGCGAAGCGGGAAAAGTCGATCTTGCCATCCTGGGGCTTCCTGTGCTCCGAAATATCCAGGTTGCTCATGATCTTGATCCTTGAGATCATGGCCGCGCGCAACGTGTAGGGCAGCAGCAGGTAGTCCGACAGGGCGCCGTCAATGCGAAAGCGGATGCGCGTGGGCTGCTCCTCCGGGTAGGCCTCGATATGGATGTCCGATGCCCCCATCTTCTGGGCGTCGATGATCATCATGTTGACTAGGCGCACCAGCAGCGTGTCATTTTCCGACACCAGGCGGTGCGGTGCCGTGGTTTCGGAAAACGTGTCCTCGCTGTCCAGTCGCTGGGTCAGTTGCTGGATTTCCTCCTTCACCGACATCAGCTCGCCAGGCCCCATGACTGACGAATACTCCGAGGCGATGCGAATTGCCAGCTCCTCGGGATTGACGATGACCGGCACGATTTGCCGCTGGGCCGAGAAGCGCAACTCATCGAGGTAATCGGCATCAATAGGCGTTTCCACTGCCACCACCAGCGTCTTGTCGGTCGCCAGCAGGGGGAGCACTTGGCGCTCAAAGGAAAAAGCCTTGGGGACGAGCGCCAGCGCCTCCGGTGCGATCACAAAATCGTGCAGTGAGATGATGGGAATCTTCAACTGATCGGCCACCGCCTGTGTCAGTTTTCTGCGGCTGAGCACCTTCATCTCGACCAAGATATGGCTCAGCAAAGCGTGTCTTCTCAGCCGCATCTGCTGCAGCGCCTCGAACATCTGGCTGCGGCAAACCAGTCCTTGGTTCATCAGGATGTCGTCAAGGCGCACGGGAGAAAAGCTGTGCAGTTGGCCCACCTTGTCGGCCAGTGATGCCGAGTCGCTGATGCCGCCATCGCCAAAGTGTTCGTCGACCAGTGCGGGCGGGTACTTTTCGGGTGTTTCATCGCGGGCAGTCTCGGCTTCAGCCTGCCGCTGACCCCCAATATCATCGACTTGGTAGCTGCACAGCATGTGTTCCGGGATGAAAATCCTTGTCACAAAATCGGCCTCAGTCACCAGGAAAATGAAAAGCCCCTGCCGAATCCTGACCAGCCCCTTGGTGCGTCCGCGCAACTGTTCGCCATCGACAAAGCGTATCCAAAAAGGGCGAGTGCCCGGAATCACCGTCTGCCCGCCTGTCTTGCGGTACAGCTCGATCAATTCGGTATCGGCCACCAGCGCAATCGCGTGAGTCAGCTGAATGCTTTTGATGCCCGAAAAATTCAGCGTCTTGACAGAGTGCTCTCCATGCACCAAGAAACTCACGCTCACGGACTGCGGGAGAAATCGCGCTAAGTCTCCTTCGGTGATGCCGTCTTCGGTGTCAGTGATGATGGCCTCGACTGGGGCCAGTTCTTCGTCAGCTTTTGCATATTTGAAAAAGCAGGGCAGGGGCCAGTTTTCCATCGTTGATGCTAGGGCTGAAGAGCTGGCCCCCTGCTTGCGGGCAGGCTGGCGCGGTTAAACATCGACCCAGGAAAGCGCAAGGTCTGCCGACGCCATCTGGACACCTGGCTTGAAAAATCGGTGCTTAGCCTCTTGCGTGAAGATGGGCAGCGTTCAAAGTGGATCAGTGAAGTCATCTGACAGATTATGACGAGTATCAACGTCAAAACCTCCCGGATCAACTTTCGACACCACACCTTTGCAGGAAATTTGTCCGCCGATTTGGTTGACTGATAGGCGCACCCGGTGCCGGTTTCACTGCTGTGGCCACCACAAAAGTCGTGCTTGAACTTGCATGGGGAATTTTTTAGCTGCCAATCTCCGGCCAGCGGTGGTGCAGGTACAGCCAGGCGAACAGGCCAATGCACAGCATGCCCAGCGACACGGAGGCTAGCGCAGGCGTTGAATGCATCACCAGCGGCGCAATCACACCGGCGACCAGCCCGTTGGCCGTTGAGCCGACAAAAGCCTGCAGCGACGAGGCCATGCCGCGTCGCTCGGGGTACAGATCCAGCACCAGCAGCGTGACCACCGGCACCATCAGCGCCCAGCCAAAGGCAAACAGCGCAATCGGAAACAGCGCCCAGGACACATGCGCGGGCAGCAGTAAATTAGCCGCCAGATTCAGCAACGCCGTCACCAGCATGATGACAAAGCCGTGGCGGATTTGCCGTTTGGGCGCGATTTTTCCGGCCAGGCGCCCGCTCAGCCAGGCGCCCGCCATGATGCCGGAGATGGTCAGCACGAAAAACCAGAAAAACTGCGTCGGCGCCAAACTCAGATGCTCGCCCAGAAAAGCCGGCGCCGCCAACACGTACAAAAACATGCCGTTGAACGGCACGCCGCTGGCCAGCGCCAGCAGCAAAAAACGCGGGCTTGAACCCAGCAGTTGCCAGTAGCCGCGCAGCAAGTGGCGCACCTCGAAAGGCTGGCGCGCCTCGGGCGCCAGCGTCTCGGGCAGGAATTTGAAGTTGACCGTCCACAGCACCACGCCCACGGCGGTCAAAAACCAGAAAATGCTGTGCCAGCCCAGATGCACAAACAGCCAGCCGCCGACCATCGGCGCCAGCGCGGGCGCCACGCCAAAGTAAATCGTCACCTGGCTCATCACTTGCTGCGCCTGCGCGGGCGGGAACAGGTCGCGGATCACCGCGCGCGAGACAACAATCCCGGCGCCGGTCGATAAGCCCTGCATGGCTCGGAAAAATACCAGTTGCCCGACGCTTTGCGACAGCGCGCAGCCCGCCGAGGCCAGCGTGAACATCGCAATGCCCCACAACACCACCGGGCGGCGGCCAAAGCTGTCGGCCATCGCGCCATGAAACAGGTTCATGAAGGCAAAGTCGAACAAATAAGCCGACAGGGTTTGCTGCATTTCCACCGGCGTGGCGCCCAGCGACTGCGTCATCCCGGCAAAGGCGGGAATATAGGTGTCGATGGAAAACGGCCCGAGCATGCCGAGCACCGCCAGCAGCACGGCCAGCGCCCAGCGCGGGCCGGGCCAGAGTTCTGCGGCGCGTGGCGTCATGCGTTTTTCAGCTGCAGGGCGGTGTCGTAGAGTTCGTTGCGCGAGGCGCCGGTGATGTCGGCGGCCAGCTTGACGGCGGTTTTCAGCGGCAGCTCGGCCAGCAGCAGTTTTAATATTCGCAGGCTGTCATCCGGGCCTTCAAACGCGCTGGTGGCGTGCAGCACCAGCGCGAATTCGCCGCGCGTGCGCTGCGGCCCGGCGTCCAGCCAAGCGGCAAAATCCTGCGCGGGGATCGTCGCGATTTCCTCGAACTGCTTGGTTAGCTCGCGCCCCACGGTGATCAGGCGGCCTTGCAGCACGGCCATCGCACGGGCCAGCGCCTCGATGCGGTGCGGCGCTTCCAGAATCACGATGGCGCGGGTGTCGCGCTGCAGCTCGGCAATCGCCTGGTCGCGCTCGGCGGCCTTGCTGGGTAAAAAACCGGCGAAGACAAAGCTGGTGCCGCTGTCGCCGCTGCCCTCGGCCCGCGTTACACCAGCGGCGCTGAGCACCGTGGTGACGCTGCTGGCGCCGGGCAGCGGCATGATTTTCAGGCCAGCGGCGCGCACGGCGGCGACCAGCCGCGCACCGGGGTCGCTGACGGCGGGTGTGCCCGCATCGCTGACGTAGGCGACGCGCTCGCCGCGCTGGAGTCGCTCCACCACCAGTTGGGCGGCCTCGGCCTCGTTGTGCTGATGCACGGCCAGCAGCGGTTTTTCAATGCCATACTGGCGCAGCAGCGGCTGGGTGTGGCGCTTGTCCTCGCAGGCGATGGCGTCCACCCGCTGCAGCACGTAGAGTGCGCGCAGGCTGATGTCGGCCAGGTTGCCAATCGGCGTGGCCACGACGTACAGCGTGGCTTCGGGGTAAGTTTGCATGCCGGCGGCGGCGCGTGCCGCATCCAGTGCCAGGTCAAAAGAGGCGTTCAATGTCGTTGTCCAGAAAACAGCTGGCTCCGCTGCCGCAGGGCGGGGAAGCGGGCCTTGCCAAAAAGCTCGTCCGGGGCGCTGCCGCTGCCGCGCCCCGGTTAACAAAGCAGGTTACCACCAAGTCGCGCGGCGACGCGGCGGAGGCGATTGCGCTGGCCTATCTGCGCCAGCGCGGCTTGCGCCTGATTCAGGCCAATTACGCCACGCCGGGGCGCGGCGGCGGCGAGATCGACCTGATCATGCGCGAACCCGATGGCACGCTGGTGTTTGTCGAGGTGCGCCAGCGTGCCAGCCAGTCGCACGGCGGCGCGGGCGCCAGCATCACGGTGGCCAAGCAGCGGCGCATTGTGTTCGCGGCGCGTCACTACCTGATGCGTCTGGCCAGCCCGCCGCCGTGCCGTTTTGACGCGCTGCTGATTCACGGCACGCCGCTGGCAGGCGCAGCGCCCGAAGACTGCGGCGCCTGTATCGAGTGGTTGCAGGCGGCTTTCGATGCTTATTGAACCGGTATCATCGGCCCATGCTTGAACAACGAATCGAACAGCAGTTTATCGACAGCGCCGACCTGAAATACCAGGCCGCGCAGGTCTTGTCGGCGCCGATTGCCGCCGCAGTCAACGCCATTTTGGCCAGCGTCACCAGCGGCGGCAAGGTGCTGGCTTGCGGCAACGGCGGCTCGGCGGCGGATGCCCAGCATTTCGCCGCCGAATTTGTCGGCCGCTACGAGCGCGAGCGCCCCGAACTCGGCGCTATCGCGCTGACCACCGACAGCTCCATCTTGACGGCCATCGCCAACGATTACGACTTCAGCGTGATCTTTTCCAAGCAGGTGCGCGCGCTCGGCAGCGCGGGCGACGTGCTGCTGGCCATCAGCACCAGCGGCAACTCAGCCAATGTGCTGGCTGCGATTGAAGCGGCGCATGGGCGCGACATGAGCGTGGTGGCGCTGACCGGTCATGGCGGCGGCAAGATCAACGACGCCTTACGCGAAACCGATGTGCATATCTGCGTGCCGCATGAGCGCACCGCCCGCATCCAGGAAGTGCATCTTTTAGTGCTCCACTGCATCTGTGATGGCGTGGACACCCAATTACTTGGCGATCAGGAGTCTTCTTCATGAAATTTGCTGCAATGAACCGATTGGTCTGCGCCCTGGGCGCGGCCGTTTTGCTGGGCGGCTCGCTCAGCGCCTGTGTCGCGCCGATTCTGGTCGGCGGTGCTGTGGTTGGCGGCGGTATGGTGGTGGCGGACCGCCGCACCTCCGGCACCCAGCTCGAAGATGAAGGCATAGAAATGCGCGCAGCAAGCCAGATCCGCGCCAATCTGGGCACCCGGGTGCGCGTCAATCTGGCCAGCTACAACCGCAAGGTGCTGATGACTGGCGAAGTGCCCAGCCTCAAGGACAAAGAGTGGGTTGAAAAACTGGTGATGCAGGTGGAGAACGTGAACTCGGTGGTCAACGAGCTGGAAGTGCTCGACAGCCCGTCGTTTGCGGCGCGCTCTTCGGATGTGCTGCTCAGCGGCCACGTCAAGGCGATGCTGATTGATGCCGCCGATTTGAAGTTGAACGCCTTTAAGCTGGTCACCGAGCGCGGCACGGTTTACCTGATGGGGCGCGTCACCCGGCGCGAAGCTGACCGTGCCACCGAGGTGGTGCGCGCCACGCCGGGCGTGCAAAAAGTCGTCCGGGTGCTGGAGATCATCAGCGAAGATGAGCTGGCGCGCCTGCGCTCATCGCTCTAAAGCCGTCACGCGGGCGGCGCGCCGCTTATTTCAGCCGCTTGATCAGGCTGGAGGTGTCCCAGCGCTGGCCGCCCAGCGCCTGCACATCGGCGTAAAACTGGTCCACCAGCGCCGTCACCGGCAGGCGTGCTCCGTTGCCTCTGGCCTCGTCGAGCACTAGCCCCAAGTCCTTGCGCATCCAGTCCACCGCAAAGCCGAAGTCGAACTGGTCGGCCGCCATCGTCTTGCCCCGGTTGTCGAGCTGCCAGCTCTGGGCCGCGCCCTGACCAATCACATCGAGCAATTGGTTCATGTCCAGCCCAGCTTTTTGGCCAAAAGCCACCGCTTCGCTCAAGCCCTGCAGCAGCCCGGCGATGCAGATCTGGTTCACCATCTTGGTCAGTTGACCAGCGCCGCTGTCGCCCATCAGCGTGAAAGCTTTGGCAAACGCCATGCCGACGGGCCGGACGGCTTCGAAGGCTGCCGCCTTGCCGCCGCACATCACCGTCAGTGCGCCGTTTTGCGCGCCCGCTTGGCCGCCCGAAACCGGCGCGTCGATAAATTGCAGGCCGATGTTTTTGGCTGCGCCGTACAGCTCGCGCGCCACGCTGGCCGAAGCCGTGGTGTGATCGACAAACACCGCGCCCGGCGCCATGCCCGCAAAAGCGCCGTCCGCGCCCAGCGTGACCGAGCGCAGGTCGTCGTCGTTGCCGACGCAGCAAAACACGATGGCGGCGCCCAGCGCGGCTTCACGCGGCGTGGCCGCCGTGTGCTGGCCGAATTCAGCGCGCCAAGCTTGCGCTTTGGCGGGGCTGCGGTTGTACACCGTCACGGCATGACCGGCGCGCGCCAAGTGGCCGGCCATCGGGTAGCCCATCACGCCCAGGCCTAGAAAGGCGACAGGGGCGGGCGCGCAGGCGGCGTAGGTTCTAGGGGTGATAGAGGTCATTTTGGGCTGGTGTTCAGGGTGGGTGAGACAGGCGCAAAGCACCGTGCTGCGCCGGGCGTCCTAGACAATTGCAAAATGCTCGGTGCCCGCCGACAGGTCGGTGGATTTGACCCGCTGCGAATTGAGCTTGATCTGCAGACGCAGGTCATTGGCCGAGTCGGCATTACGCAGCGCGTCTTCATAGTGGATCAGGTTGTTTTCAAACGCGTCAAACAGCGCCTGGTCAAAGGTCTGCATGCCTAAGTTGCGGCTTTTCTTCATGATTTCCTTGATCTCGGTGACTTCGCCCTTGATGATCAGGTCGGCAATCAGCGGCGAGTTCAGCATGATCTCGACGGCGGCCAGCCGTCCCTTGCCATCCTGCTTGGGAACCAGCCGCTGCGACACGATGGCCTTGAGGTTGAGTGACAGGTCCATCAGGAGCTGGATGCGGCGCTCTTCCGGGAAAAAGTTGATCACCCGGTCCAGCGCCTGATTGGCGCTGTTGGCATGCAGCGTGGCCAGACACAGGTGGCCGGTTTCGGCAAACGCCAGCGCATGCTCCATCGTCTCGCGGTCGCGGATTTCGCCCATCAGGATCACGTCGGGCGCTTGGCGCAAGGTGTTTTTCAGGGCCACGTCCCAGCTGTCGGTGTCCAGCCCGACTTCGCGCTGGGTGATCACGCAGTTCTTGTGCAGATGGACAAACTCCACCGGGTCTTCAATCGTGATGATGTGGCCGTGCGACTGTTCGTTGCGCCAGTCCACCATCGCTGCCATCGTCGTCGATTTGCCCGAGCCGGTCGAGCCGACCAAAATGACCAAGCCGCGCTTGGTCATCACCACGTCTTTGAGCACCGGCGGCATGCCCATGCCGTCGAGCGTCGGCAGCGTGGCCGGAATCACCCGCATCACCATGCCGACCTTGCTCTGCTGGATGAAGGCGTTGACCCGAAAGCGCCCGACACCGGGCGGCGAAATGGCAAAGTTGCACTCCTTGGTGCGCTCGAACTCGGCGGCCTGCTTGTCGTTCATGATGGCCCGCGCCAGCGTCATCGTGTGGCCGGCGTTCAGCGGCTGCGACGACAGCTTGGTCATCTTGCCATCGACCTTGATGGCCGGCGGAAAGTCGCCGGTGATGAACATGTCGCTGCCGCCCCGGCTGACCATCAGCTTGAGAAGGTCGTTGATGAATTTACTGGCCTGATCGCGTTCCATGAGAGTTCCTAGTTATGCATTGATCCGCCGGGACGGCACCTGTGCGTCGCCTCAGCCTTTTTTTCCACTCAGTCGGGTGTTCGCCATCCGCAGCCGCATGGACAGCTTGCGCGCCAGCACGGCAATCAAGATCGCTGCCAGTGCCGGGTCGCTGGCCATCATCTCGTCCAGCGACTGGGCGCTGAGCACCGCGATGTCGCACTCGCTCAGCGAGGTGCAGGCGGAAAAGCGCCTGCCACTGTCGAGTAGCGACATTTCACCCAGGATGTGGCCGGGGCGCGCTTGGCTCAGGCGCAGCGGCTCGCCCCAGGTGTGCGCCCGGCCCACGCCGATAGTGCCACTGAGCAGCACGATCATGAAGTTGCTGTATTCATCTTGGCGAATCACGTCACGTCCGGCTGGCAGGCTGGCGAAATCAAAAAACTGCTCCAACCGGGCGGCGGCAGAGTCTGATGCCAAGCGTGACATGTATCTGTCCTTGCGCCACAGCTGCTGGAGCTGCTTGCTGCCGCGTTCGGAGGGCAGGCGCTTGGCGCCCACCTCGTTGGCGCGCGCCTCCCAGGGCACCAGCATGGACGAGTCCACGCCCTGATCGCTAAAAGCGGTCGAGAAAAACTCCGACTCGGCGCTCTCGCCTTCTTCCGGCTGGGCAGGTGAGAACCGAAGAAATCCGAGTAGGCCTTTCATGGACGTTCTGAGGGACTTCGGGGCGATCAGCCGGGGAAGTTTTCGGGAATTTTGGCCTTGCTGCGTGCTTCGGCCGGGGAGATGATGTTGCGCTTGACCAGGTCCGTCAGGTTCTGGTCCAGCGTCTGCATGCCGATGCCGCTGCCGGTCTGGATGGACGAGTACATCTGCGCGACCTTGGCTTCGCGGATCAGGTTTCGGATGGCCGGGGTGCCGAGCATGATTTCATGCACCGCGACCCGACCTTGGCCGTCCTTGGTCTTGCACAGCATCTGGGAAATGACCGCCTGCAGCGACTCCGACAGCATGGCGCGGATCATTTCCTTTTCAGCCGCCGGGAACACGTCAATGATCCGGTCAACGGTTTTGGCCGCGCTCGACGTGTGCAGCGTGCCGAACACCAAGTGACCCGTTTCAGCCGCCGACATGGCCAGACGGATGGTTTCCAGATCGCGCATTTCGCCCACCAGAATCGCGTCCGGGTCTTCGCGCAGCGCGGACTTGAGCGCGGCGTTAAAGCTCAGTGTGTGCGGGCCGACTTCGCGCTGGTTGATTAGGCATTTTTTCGATTCGTGGACGAATTCAATCGGGTCTTCGACGGTCAGGATGTGGCCGTATTCGTTTTCGTTCAGGTAGTTGACCATCGCGGCGAGCGTGGTCGATTTGCCCGAGCCGGTCGGGCCGGTGACCAACACCATACCGCGCGGTTTCATCGCCAGTTCGGCCAGAATTTTCGGCGCGTTGAGCTGTTCCAGCGACAAAATTTTTGACGGAATCGTCCGCAGCACCGCGCCCGCACCTCGGTTGTGGTTGAAGGCATTGACCCGAAAGCGCGCCAGCCCCTCGATTTCAAAGGAGAAATCGACCTCCAGGAATTCTTCGTAGTTCTTGCGCTGGGTGTCGTTCATGATGTCGTACACCATGGCGTGAACCTGCTTGTGGTCCAGCGGTTCGATGTTGATGCGGCGCACGTCGCCGTGAACGCGGATCATCGGTGGCAGGCCCGCCGAGAGGTGCAAATCCGATGCCTTGTTCTTGACGCTGAAGGCCAGCAACTGGGTAATGTCCATCCGGCAAATCCTTGGAAGTTGAATCTAAGTTTACAGTCTGGATTATGACCACGATTGCACATCACCTACGCCTTGTCCATGACCGAATTGCTGCCGCCTGCCGGGCTGCCGGGCGCGACCCGGCGGGTGTGCGACTGCTGGCGGTTTCGAAAACTTTTGGCGCCGATGCCGTCATCGATGCCGTCGCCGCCGGGCAGTGCGCTTTTGGCGAAAACTACATCGCCGAGGGCGTGGAGAAAATCGCGGTGCTACAGCGTTGGCAGGACGTTGAAACAGCGCGCACCGGCGTGGCGGCGCCGGCGCTCGAATGGCACTGCATCGGCCCGATCCAGAGCAACAAGACGCGGCTGGTCGCTGAAAACTTCGACTGGGTGCAGTCGCTGGATCGCCTGAAAATCGCCGAGCGCCTG
>Ga0302213_1001138_pt1:10000-13073 | contig 13073 bp, 8 predicted proteins | sample II_Fen_N1_2_FD_194583 | JGI IMG/M metagenome (GOLD analysis project Ga0302213, IMG submission 194583) | Peat permafrost microbial communities from Stordalen Mire near Abisko, Sweden - II_Fen_N1_1 | ecosystem: Environmental > Terrestrial > Soil > Wetlands > Permafrost | place: Sweden... | reverse complement strand
GCCGTTCCGCCTCGTCATGATGTGTCTCCAAGTGACACATGCCTGATGCGGACGTGTGGTATAGCGTACACGTTCACTGGTGCCGCCCTAGACACGACCACAGCCCACACGGCGTCCGTTTGTGGACTTTGAAAAAAGAGGCCGGGCTTCTTTTTCAAAAAGACCGCAAAAAGACCGCAAGAAGTAGGGAAGAAAATTGAGAGGCCGTTCCGCCTCGTCATGATGTGTCTCCAAGTGACACATGCCTGATGCGGACGTGTGGTATAGCGTACACGTTCACTGGTGCCGCCCTAGACACGACCACAGCCCACACGGCGTCCGTTTGTGGACTTTGAAAAAAGAGGCCGGGCTTCCTTTTCAAAAAGACCGCAAGAAGTACGTCGCGGTATTGATTTTTTTCCCCCTCTTCATTTTTACAGCCGATTTAAATTGACTTTCCCTGATATTGCCATCCATTTGAACTGACCTTGCTATATATGTAGAGAGATGTCGAAAGTTGAAACTGTACATATGTACAGGGGACAAGTAGAAACTCTCTGGGCAGTGTAGGCCGCAACTCGGCGTGCGTGTCCACGCTGCCTATTTGGTACAGGCAAGAAAGTCACCGACAGACAGTGAAGCACAGACCGCAACGCTTGGCCGTTGACGGTGTGCCTCCCGTTAGCGCGGTGCAGGCTCTTACGAGGGTCCCAAACGTCGCTTGTTGGACGCAATGTCGCGCTTTTAGCCTGACTCGTCCTGTAAGTCTGGCCCGGTTCATCCGGGAGGCAGACGGCTTGTCGCAAACGGTGTATAGGCGTTCAAACGTTTACCCTTGGTGGCGTTATGAAGCCTAGAACGATGGTTAGACCAAGACCGTGCGAGACTACGAGCTAGTCGGCCGGCGGTCGAGGCAAAGATACACGTACGGGCTTTGTATGCTCGTGGAGAAAGCGTGCTCGTCCCACACGCGGAGGGAAAGGCGTCGTCGTGATGCATTGCAGGAAGCGGAAAATCGTCACCGCGCAAAGTAGCACGCACGGCGCCTGCCGGTGTCCACGAGACTCGACGTGGCGTTCAAGGGGAGCTTGGCTTCCGCCGGCGTAACCCCTAGGGTGGCACCTAGTGGGAATGGTAGAGAATAGCTACCTGGTTGATCCTGCCAGTAGTCATATGCTTGTCTCAAAGATTAAGCCATGCATGTCTAAGTACACGCCTTAACACGGCTAAACTGCGAATGGCTCATTAAATCAGTTATGGTTCCTTAGATCGTACAATCCTACTTGGATAACTGTGGCAATTCTAGAGCTAATACATGCAACACAGCTCCGACCTTCGGGGAAGAGCGCTTTTGTTAGCCCAAAACCAATGCGGGTCCTCTCGGGGGCTCGCTCAAAATTGGTGACTCTGAACAACTTTTTGCCGATCGCATGGCCTCGTGCCGGCGACGTATCTTTCAAGTGTCTGCCCTATCAACTTTCGATGGTACGTGCTATGCCTACCATGGTGATAACGGGTAACGGGGAATCAGGGTTCGATTCCGGAGAGGGAGCATGAGATACGGCTACCACATCCAAGGAAGGCAGCAGGCGCGCAAATTACCCACTCTCGACACGGGGAGGTAGTGACGAAAAATAACAATACGGGACTCTTTCGAGGCCCCGTAATTGGAATGAGTACACTTTAAATCCTTTAACGAGGATCAATTGGAGGGCAAGTCTGGTGCCAGCAGCCGCGGTAATTCCAGCTCCAATAGCGTATATTAAAGTTGCTGCAGTTAAAAAGCTCGTAGTTGGATCTCGGGTGCAGGCTTGCGGTCCGCCTCGCGGCGGTCACTGCTCGTCCTGACCTCCTAGCCGGTGTACCGTCCCTTGGTGCTCTTGACTGAGTGTCTCGGGCGGCCGGAACGTTTACTTTGAAGAAATTAGAGTGCTTAAAGCAGGCCACGTCGCCTGTATAATGGTGCATGGAATAATGGAATAGGACCTCGGTTCTATTTTGTTGGTTTTCGGAGCTCGAGGTAATGATTAATAGGGACTGACGGGGGCATTCGTATTGCGGCGCTAGAGGTGAAATTCTTGGACCGTCGCAAGACGAACTACAGCGAAAGCATTTGCCAAGCATGTTTTCATTAATCAAGAACGAAAGTCAGAGGTTCGAAGACGATCAGATACCGTCGTAGTTCTGACCATAAACGATGCCAACCGTCGATCCGCCGGAGTTGCTTCAATGACTCGGCGGGCAGCCTCCGGGAAACCAAAGTTTTTGGGTTCCGGGGGGAGTATGGTTGCAAAGCTGAAACTTAAAGGAATTGACGGAAGGGCACCACCAGGAGTGGAGCCTGTGGCTTAATTTGACTCAACACGGGGAACCTCACCCGGCCCGGACACTGCAAGGATTGACAGATTGAGAGCTCTTTCTTGATTCGGTGGGTGGTGGTGCATGGCCGTTCTTAGTTGGTGGAGCGATTTGTCTGGTTAATTCCGATAACGAACGAGACTCTAGCCTACTAAATAGTTCGGGGATTCCTCGCGAGTCCCCGACAACTTCTTAGAGGGACAAGTGGCGCTTAGCCACACGAGATTGAGCAATAACAGGTCTGTGATGCCCTTAGATGTTCGGGGCCGCACACGCGCTACACTGAATGGTTCAGCGTGCGTCTTGCCTGGCCCGAGAGGGCTGGGAAACCCGTTGAACCCCATTCGTGATAGGGATTGGGGCTTGCAATTGTTCCCCATGAACGAGGAATTCCCAGTAAGCGCGAGTCATCAGCTCGTGTTGATTACGTCCCTGCCCTTTGTACACACCGCCCGTCGCTACTACCGATCGCTCCAGTTAATGAGCTCTTCGAATTGGTCCCGTAGGCTGGCCTCACGGTTGGCTCGCGGCGTGCCGAGAAGATGCGCAAATTGACCGGAGTAGAGGAAGTAAAAGTCGTAACAAGGTATCCGTAGGTGAACCTGCGGATGGATCATTACAGTGAGCTTGGTCGTCTCCGGCAACGGAGTGACGAACCAAAAAGCAAGTGTAACACACACACACGCACGTCGTGGAGCTGGCTGCGACGAAGAGAACGGATAGCTCGGCCCAGCGA
>Ga0302213_1001138_pt1:0-2500 | contig 13073 bp, 8 predicted proteins | sample II_Fen_N1_2_FD_194583 | JGI IMG/M metagenome (GOLD analysis project Ga0302213, IMG submission 194583) | Peat permafrost microbial communities from Stordalen Mire near Abisko, Sweden - II_Fen_N1_1 | ecosystem: Environmental > Terrestrial > Soil > Wetlands > Permafrost | place: Sweden... | reverse complement strand
CCGAGACCGAGGTGTTGGTTTTAAGTTATTCCGGTACGGGTAGTGACTCTGTACAGTTTGCCACTATTTGCAACCAAATCGGATTCACAGTCATTGTGCTATCATCAGACGAGTCGCGGCTTATTATTAGGCTTTCTGCGGCCTATTTTTAGGCCGCGACTTCAAGTGAATATTTCTCAAACACTTTACCCCCACCGTGGTGTAGTTTTGTATTTATTGCGGATTATTACCTGATCGGATTCCTAGTCATCGTTTCCTCATCAAATCAATCAAAGCCTAATTATCGGCAGACTTTTGCCTAAATTTCAGCTGACTTTTGCCTAAATTTCGACTGACTTTTGCCTAAATTTCAACAAACGGTTGCCGAATTTTCGACAAAGTATTTCGTTTGAGTTTTACAATGACTTTCCGAGACCGAGGTGTAGGTTTAAAGATATTCTGGTACGGGTAGTGACTCTGTACAGTTTGCCACTATTCGCAACCCGATCGGATTCATAGTCATCGTGCCATCATCAAATCAGTTGCGGCCTGTAGTTTTGTTTTTATTGCGGTAGAACTAGTGACTCTGTAAAATTTGACACCATTTGCATCCTGATCGGATTCATAGTCATCGTGCTATCATCAAATCAATCAAAGCCTAATTTTCGGCAAATGTTTCCCTAATTTTCGGCAAAAAACGGTTGCCGAATTCGATTGCGTTTTACACAATAACTTTTCCGAGACCGAGGTGTTGGTTTTTAGTTAATCTGGTACGGGTAGTGACTCTGTACAGTTTGCCACTATTTGCAACCTGATCGTATTCATAGTCATCGTGCTATCATCAAATCAATCAAAGCCTAATTTTCGGCAAATGTTTCCCTAATTTTCGGCAAAAAAGAGTTGCCAAATTTTAGGCCACGACATTCGATTGCGTTTTACACAATGACTTTTCCGAGACCGAGGTGTAGGTTTTTAGTTATTCCGGTACAGGTAGTTACTCTGCACAGTTTGCCACTATTTGCAACGCGATCGGATTCACAGTCATCGTGCTATCATCAGATCAGTCGAGGCCTATTATTAGGCTTTCTGCGGCCTATTTATAGGCCGCGACTTCAAGTGAATATTACTCAAACACTTTACCCCCACCGTGGTGTAGTTTTGTATTTATTGCGGTAGGGCTAGTGACTCTCTACGATTTGACACCATTTGCATCCTGATCGGATTCATAGTCATCGTGCTATCATCAAATCAATCAAAGCCTAATTTTCGGCAAATGTTTCCCGAATATTCGGCAAAAAACGGTTGCCGATTTTTAGGCCGCGACTTTCGACTGCGTTTTACACAATGACTTTTCCGAGACCGAGGTGTAGATTTTCAGTTATTCCGGTACAGGTAGTTACTCTGCACAGTTTGCCACTATTTGCAACGCGATCGGATTCACAGTCATCGTGCTATCATCAGATCAGTCGAGGCCTATTATTAGGCTTTCTGCGGCCTATTTATAGGCCGCGACTTCAAGTGAATATTACTCAAACACTTTACCCCCACCGTGGTGTAGTTTTGTATTTATTGCGGTAGGGCTAGTGACTCTCTACGATTTGACACCATTTGCATCCTGATCGGATTCATAGTCATCGTGCTATCATCAAATCAATCAAAGCCTAATTTTCGGCAAATGTTTCCCGAATATTCGGCAAAAAACGGTTGCCGATTTTTAGGCCGCGACTTTCGACTGCGTTTTACACAATGACTTTTCCGAGACCGAGGTGTAGATTTTCAGTTATTCCGGTACAGGTAGTTACTCTGCACAGTTTGCCACTATTTGCAACGCGATCGGATTCACAGTCATCGTGCTATCATCAGATCAGTCGAGGCCTATTATTAGGCTTTCTGCGGCCTATTTATAGGCCGCGACTTCAAGTGAATATTACTCAAACACTTTACCCCCACCGTGGTGTAGTTTTGTATTTATTGCGGTAGGGCTAGTGACTCTCTACGATTTGACACCATTTGCATCCTGATCGGATTCATAGTCAACGTGCTATCATCAAATCAATCAAAGCCTAATTTTCGGCAAATGTTTCCCTAATTTTCGGCAAAAAACGGTTGCCAAATTTTAGGCCGCGACATTCGATTGCGTTTTACACAATAACTTTTCCGAGACCGATGTGTAGGTTTTTAGTTAATCTGGTACGGGTAGTGACTCTGTACAGTTTGCCACTATTTGCAACCTGATCGTATTCATAGTCATCGTGCTATCATCAAATCAATCAAAGCCTAATTTTCGGCAAATGTTTCCCTAATTTTCGGCAAAAAAGAGTTGCCAAATTTTAGGCCACGACATTCGATTGCGTTTTACACAATGACTTTTCCGAGACCGAGGTGTAGGTTTTTAGTTATTCCGGTACAGGTAGTTACTCTGCACAGTTTGCCACTATTTGCAACGCGATCGGATTCACAGTCATCGTGCTATCATCAGATCAGTCGAGGCCTATTATTAGGCTTTCTGCGGCCTATTTAT
>Ga0302213_1001132_pt1 | contig 13152 bp, 9 predicted proteins | sample II_Fen_N1_2_FD_194583 | JGI IMG/M metagenome (GOLD analysis project Ga0302213, IMG submission 194583) | Peat permafrost microbial communities from Stordalen Mire near Abisko, Sweden - II_Fen_N1_1 | ecosystem: Environmental > Terrestrial > Soil > Wetlands > Permafrost | place: Sweden: Abisko... | reverse complement strand
GCAATGACAAAGTATAACGGAGAAACTGTAACAGGTATTACTCATAGCCACCTTCGCACTGAACCTTTTATTTCAGCCACAGACATATGTACTTTTAAACTCTATGGAAGTATTTATGGATTAAAACAGTTTAAAGTTTATTCCCCTGAGTTATCTATGTACTTTACATACAACTCAGACAAGAATACAATTGAAACGGGAGATGAATAAGAATACAGAGAAATTTCTGATGTTGATAGCGCGTTTGAGCAAAGCGGTAACTTGTCTGAAAACACGAATTGTTTGTACCTATAAATTAAGAATCAGTTAAAAACTGCAAGGGCTTTGAGTCCAGGTTTCCGCTTCGCTCAGTACCTTGAACTATCCGGTATGTGCAACTAATTAAAATTGGACGAGAAAGAGTAAAAAACTTTATCCAATTTATCAACTTAAATATTGAGTTATGAAAAAAAACCTGATTGATTTTATTAGTGATAAACTTACTTATTGGAATGGAGGGACTTATTCAAACAAAAACGACCCAAACTTTTTGGTTCCAAAAGCAAGCTCCGGTAATGGTTGGAGATTAAATTTCGGGAACCCAAAAGCTGTCATGTTATTCATTTTAATGAATATAATAATGGCTATTTTGATTATTGGTTCAATTCTAATTTCTTAGAAACAACATATTTTGAGATACAATTAAAAAAGAACAGAAAGAGGAACATACTCATTACACGATAAGAATTGCATATCTACACAACCCTTTTTATTCCAGGTTTGATCAGTTGCACACACTGAAAAAAATCCGGATTAGAAAGGGTATTTCTATTTGAAAACAATAGAATGTGTTTAATTCTATGTTTTATGCCCGCATAAATATAAATCATATTAATAGAACTGAATTGGCTCATATTTTGGCTAAAATTTGTGATTTGAATAAAAAAAACTGAACGTTTTGAGATGCAGATTGTTTAAAAAAAACATTTTACTCCGAAAAGACAAAACAGGTTTGAAATGGAAAATGTATTTGCTCTCAATTAGCCTTCGAAAAGGTTAATTACTGTATCTCTTACGGTATTTTTACTGAAAGATAAATGACAGCCATAACCTAATGGGTTTTCCAAACAAGTGTTATGGCCTGTTTAAAACTTCAATTCAAATTAATTTTACAATTCAACGAAAGGAAAATAAATTATGTCAGCAGAAGATGAAGTTCGCAATGCGTCTAATCAATTTTATGCAGCATTGAATAAAATGACAAATGGAGATGCCCAATCCTTGTCCGGTATTTGGTCACACAATTCGGAAGTTACTACTATGCACCCTATTGGAGGACGGCAGGTAGGATGGAAAGACGTTTGGGAGACATGGGATCAAACCGCCCATGTAGCGTCAGAAGGTCAGGTCAAACTGCAGGATCAGTTCATCCGGGTAGTCGGGGATGTGGCCTATGAAATTGGCGTAGAGAATGCCGGTTTCAGAATTGCCGGACAAAAGGTTACTGATCAGCTTCGTGTAACAAACATCTATCAGAAAGAAGGCGGAACATGGAAGATCGTTCATCATCACAGCGATATTTCGCCTGCCATGGTGGAAATTCTTAATAAGTTACAAAAACATGAGGCAAATTGAAATGAAGACTGTTAATCGCTCAGTTGAGCGTAGGTTTTCGTTCATGGGATTGACAATGGTCTATTATTGATTGTAGAAAAAAAACAAAGTTCATTGCCTAATATAAAGAAACAGAAAAGACACAATCTCTTGTGTCTTTTTGTTTATAATCAATCCGAACAAAACGATTATATTTTGCACATTAAGTACTTTGAACAAAAAGGCTTTGAGTTCCGGCTATAAAATAACAAATCAGGTAGTTTAAACTATGAAGTAATTCAGGGAATATATCCAAAAAGATAATTTACAACTTACAAGATAGCTTGTCTAAAAGGAATTCACCTCCCCCTACTTAAAATCGCTGGTGAAATTTACTTTCATAGTAAGAGAGAACTGGATCGTAAATACATAAAGATATTTAACCCGATAATTATCCCTGAATCCATATATTTTTCAACAATTTTAATAAGGATGATTGATTTTCAAAATAATTCTTTCTAATCATGCTGTTAATTTGTTATAATTTGTATCTTTACGTCCAAATGGCACTAATTTAATACACACTAAATCATGAAAATTACCTTTCAGAAATCCTTCATGTTATTGGCCTTGTTCAGTTTAATGAGTGTCTCGATCACCTGCAAGGGAGAAAGTCCGTTAGCAATACCACCGGTAAATACGTTTGCCAAAGGGGCCGACATAGGCTGGCTGCCACAAATGGAAGCAAGCGGATATAAATTCCTTAATGACCAGGGTGTTCAGGAAGATTGTTTTAAGATACTGAAAGACCACGGCATCAACTCCATACGATTACGCACATGGGTAAATCCTTCGGATAACCCTGCAAGTGGTCATTGCAGCAAAGATGAAACGGTAGCCATGGCTCTCAGAGCCAAGCAATGGGGCATGCGGGTGATGATTGATTTCCATTACAGCGACTCCTGGGCAGACCCGGCAAAACAGGTAAAACCTAAAGCCTGGGAAGGACATGATTTTCCACAATTACTGAAAGATGTTTACGATTATACGTTCGATGTGATGACTGCCCTGAAAAAAGCAGGGATTACGCCTGAATGGGTGCAGGTAGGCAATGAAACAAGGACAGGCATGATTTATCCTGAAGGACATACCGACAACTGGCCACAACTGGCACAGCTTATCAACAAAGGATATGATGCCATAAAAGCCGTCAGTCCGCAAACCAGGGTAATTCTTCATGTGGACCAGGGAAACAATAAACCGCTATTCCGTACATGGTTTGACAACGCGCAAAAGTATGGTGCAAAATATGACGTGATCGGGCTGTCGTACTATCCGTACTGGTTGGATGGCAATCCGGACTATACACTTTCGATTGATGACCTTGGCAGCAACCTGATTGACATTTCCGCCCGATATAACAAGGAAGTCATGGTAGTTGAAGTGGGTGGAGAGGATACCAAAGTGCAAAACACATACGATATGCTTATAGCCGTTCTGAAAAAAGTAAAAGAGGTACCCGGTAACAAGGGATTGGGTGTGTTTTACTGGGAACCTGAAGGTGCCAGAAGCTGGAGTCATTACGGGTTAAGCGCCTGGGGAGATGATGGGAAACCGAATAAGGCACTGGAGGCGTTCAGATAATTACGCGTTCAGCGTTCCGTGTTCTGTGTTCCGTGTTCCGTGTTCCGTGTTCCGTGTTCCATGTTCTATGCTAAATATTGAGATACTTAAAAATCATATTTATGAAATTAATCATTCTAAAAACAGTCTTTATATTAATATGCTTTGCCTGGATGCTTTTTCCAACAGGTTGTAAAGATAATAATCCTGTTAAAAAACAACAAGATACAATTCCAAAAGACACTGTAAAAACAGCAGTTTTTGCAGGCGGGGCTGATGTGAGTTGGGTGACCCAGATGGAGGCAGGCGGTAAGAAGTTTTACAATGCAACGGGTACTCAGATGGAATGCATGGCCTTGTTGAAGAGCCTGGGAATGAACTCGATCCGTTTGCGGGTATGGGTGAACCCTATCGATGGCTGGTGTAACAAACAAGACCTGTTAGTCAAGGCGATACGGGCCAACAACCTTGGAATGCGCATAATGATTGACTTCCATTACAGCGACAGTTGGGCTGATCCTTCGAAACAAACCAAACCTGCTGCCTGGGCAAGCTTAAGCCTTGCAGACTTAAAAACAGCCGTTGGAGCACATACCACCGATGTATTAAACGCACTCAAAACGAACGGCATAACCCCTGAGTGGGTCCAGGTAGGAAATGAGACCGGAAACGGCATGTTATGGGAAGATGGCAAAGCATCGACCAACATGGCCAATTATGCAGCACTCAATAATGCCGGGTACGATGCCGTAAAAGCAGTTTTCCCCAATGCCAAAGTGATTGTTCATATACAAAACGGAAATGACAACACCCTGTTCCGTTGGTTATTCGACGGATTAAAAAGTAACGGAGGAAAATGGGATGTTACCGGTATGTCGCTCTATCCTACTGCCAGCAACTGGTCGTCGATGAATGCATCCTGCCTGCTCAATATGAATGATATGGTTTCCCGTTACGGAAAAGAAGTGATGATTTGTGAAGTTGGTATGAGCTGGGATTCACCCAACGAAGCAAAGAGTTTTCTGACTGACCTGATCCTCAAGACCAAGTCAATTCCATCGAACAAAGGCCTCGGAGTCTTTTACTGGGAACCGGAAGCCTATCAATGGCAGGGATATTCTTTGGGAGCATTTGACAATTCAGGAAAGCCCACTGCCGCCCTGGATGCATTTAAATAACAGCATAAAATCCGAAAGCTAACAGATCGTATAGATCTGCCTATTATTCGTTAGATTACATCCTTTTTAATACTTAATTATACAGTATTTTATTTTTTAAAATTTGTATTAACTTTAATGCAATTAATTTGTTATACATTTGGAATTAAAGTGTATTGTCATTTTTTGCTATATAGCACGAACAAAACGCCGTCAATTCCTTAAAACCAAGTGAATCAAAATATGTTTTACCTGATTTTTTATACGATCCAGAAAGGACTGTATCATCCCAAAGGATGATACATATCTACTCCTTTTAGATGATCAAAGTAAGACTTTTAAATGTAAATTTGGCACTTTTTGAGGATTCTAATCAATGTTACTTTTTGTAATTTTACAGCATTAAATACCCGAAAATCAATAAAACAGGGATGGATCTCAAAAAAGAGCGAGGAAATAAAGAGTTTATACAGACATTTTTTTATAAAAAACTGAGATTTACATTTTTACACAGATACAATTTTAGCTTCCAGCGATTTGATATTCACCGGTTTGATAGCAAAAAACTTATTTTGTTATCAATTGGTCATTCAATATCCGGACTAATTTTATAAATGTGAAAATTATAAATATCATGGAATTTTATATTATTTCCATCGATATACCGTTATAGCACGATAAATTCCCGGTAGAACAAGGAAATTAGATTATCAAAACCCGATTATTAACATATTTACTTTTTTATGAAAAAGCTGAATGACGTTTTCTTTTCAATGCTTACCAGTGTAATTTTATTAGCTATTTTCGGCGCAGCCATAGCTTATGCTACATTTGCTGAAAATAGTTCAGGGACAGAACATGCAAAGCAGCTAGTATATAATGCTAAATGGTTTGAGGTACTATTTGTCCTGCTTATTGTCAATTTACTGGGAAGTGCAGTGCGGTATCAGCTTTTCAAGAAACGCAAATTCAGTGTATTGCTTTTTCATCTGGCTTTTATCTGTATCATAGTTGGGGCTGCCACTACCCGTTATTTCGGGTCAGAAGGCATTATGCATATCCGTCAGGGTCAAACAACGAACGAAATCTCCTCGGACAAAACATCTGTGGGAATTACAGCCGAATATAAAGGTGAAAAGGTTGAAAAGACAAAAGAAGCCGGCTTTTCAGAAACAGGCTCCAATAAATTTTCGGAATCACTGGAAGTTGGAGGAAAAACAATCACCGTTGAAAATGAACTTTTCATTCCGAATTCAGTAGAAACCATTGTTCCGGACGAACAGGGTGAACCTGCGCTTTCGTTGTTTGTAATGAACAGCCAGAATCAGGGAATGGATTTCATTTTATTAAACGGAGAATCCAATAAATTCGGGGATGTGAGCTTTGCATTCGGGGACACCATCCATAAGGCAGACATTTCATTTACATTAGCCGGGAATCAGCTTTTCTTTAAAACAGCCCTACCCCTTTCAAAAATGAGCATGATGCAAAAAAGCGAATCGGTGATGATGCCGGGAGCAATTATTCTGGCAGAACAGAAGACAATCTACAAGGCCGACAATATCCTTTTTGTACTAAAGACCTATATGCCAAAAGCAAAAAAAAATCTGACACAAGCTACTCCTGAAATGGAAAAATCAGGCATCATCAAAAAGGGAAAAGACGCCATCATCTTCAAGATAAGCGACGGCAACATTTCAAAACGGGTGAACGTGTTAAGTTCTGAAAATCAGATTTCGCAACCTGCAACCTGCCAGCTGAATGATGTAAAAGTGTCGGTATCGTACGGCATGCTACAACACAAGCTCCCATTCTCTATAACCTTACGTTCATTTCAGCTGGACCGTTATCCGGGTTCAAACAGCCCTTCATCATACGCCAGTGAAATAACTCTGACCGACACGGAATTGAAAAGTGAACGACCATTCAGGATTTATATGAATAATATCTTAAATTACCGGGGATATCGTTTTTTCCAGTCATCATACGATCCCGACGAAAAGGGTACTATCTTATCAGTAAGCCATGATTATTGGGGAACACTCATTTCATATATTGGTTATTTTTTAATGGCACTTGGCATGGTTCTTACTCTGTTTAACAAGGAAAGCCGGTTCAGGACTGTATTAAGACTTAGCAATGAATTGCAGCTAAAGCGAAAAGCAGGAAAAGCAATTTTATTAGCCGGATTTATCCTGTTATCGGGTTCAATGTTTGCTTCGGGAGGAGAAATCACTAAGAAATCCCATATTGAAGCGTTGAACAGCCTGCTCATACAGGATGAAGCCCAGGGACGCATAGAACCATTCAATACTTTTGCATCGGATGTATTGCGTAAAATATCCAAAAAAACGTCTTACAACAACATGTCGGCTGTAGAAGTACTGTTAGGCATGAGTTCAAATCCAACCAACTGGCAAAACGAGCCAATGATCAAAGTTGCCAATCCTCAGTTGGGGAAAGAACTGGGAGCCGTAAACGACTATGTATCCTTCAACCAGCTTTTCGATTTTGACAATGGAGGAGCTTACAGGCTGAAGGATAAGATCGATAAAGTATACCAGAAAGAACAATCCACCCATAATAAATACGATAAAGAGATAGTTAATGTTGACGAACGTGTCAACATCTGTTATCAGCTTTTCAATGGAAATATGCTGGCATTTTTTCCAATACCGGGTCACAATGACGGGAAATGGAGTACCGCTAAACCTATCGCTATTGAATCAGTTCAAACAAACCCTCACGCAGGAATGGGTGGAATGAATGGTATGACGGCACCTGCCGGAATGGGTGGAATGGGTGGAATGAGTGCACCTGCAGGTATGGGAGAAAATACTCCTCCGGCAGGCATGGGAAAAGCTGAAGGCAAAACACCACCACCCGGAATGGGAAGTATTGAAGGCAAAACGCCTCCTCCTGGAATGGGAAGTGTGGAAGGAAAAACGCCTCCTCCCGGAATGGGTGGCATGTCGCAGGAGCAATTGAATGCCATGATGGGTAAAAGCCCGGCAGTTGCAGCTCAGACATTGTCGAATGACTCACCTGAAATGTTACTCACAAATTATTTCAAAGCAGCCAATGAAGCTATGACGTCAGGAAACTGGGGTGCTGCAAACGAACAACTCATTCGAATCAAAAGTTACCAACTGATGAACGGAGGGACGAATTTACCTTCGAATACGAAGATTAACCTTGAAATCTTCTATAATAACCTGAACATATTTGGCATTCTGGCTATTATTTATGCATTCATAGGCTTTATCCTGTTGATTCTTCATTTGCTTGATATTTTCAACAAAAAGTCAGGATTAGAGAAGTATCTGAATCTGGCAATTTATCCGTTTGCAGGAGTATTTGTCCTTTACACAGCGGGATTGGCCATTCGTTGGTATATATCGAGCCATGCCCCTTGGAGCAATGGCTATGAAACCATGATCTTTGTTGGTTGGGCAGCTGCATTATCAGGATTATTATTTTCACGCAAATCACCAATATCTCTTGCAGTAACAGGTGTATTATCAGCCATAGCATTGTTTGTAGCCGGCATGAGTTGGATGAACCCTGAAATTACGAACCTGGTACCTGTGCTTAAATCGTATTGGTTAATAATCCACGTAGCAATAATTACATCGAGTTACGGGTTTTTGGCAATGGGTGCACTTCTTGGAATGCTCAACTTAATCCTGATGGTTGCACGCTCTAAAAAGAATGCAATCCGGTTAAAAGACAGCATACAGGAAATCAGTTATATCATTGAAATGGCATTAATCATCGGATTGTTGATGCTGACCATTGGATGTTTTATCGGGGGAGTATGGGCAAATGAATCGTGGGGTCGTTACTGGGGATGGGATCCAAAAGAAACCTGGGCATTGGTAAGCATTTTGGTTTATTCAGCTATCCTGCATTTACGGAATGTACCCAAAGCAAACAATCAATTTGTATTAAGCAGCCTGGCATTAATTGGTTTCAGCACCATTATAATGACATTCTTCGGCGTTAATTATTATCTTTCGGGTATGCATTCGTATGCTCAGGGAACTCCACCACCAGTTCCGGTATTTGTTTATTTTATAATTGCCGGGGTAATTGCACTGATAGCATTCGCTTACAATTCAGAGAAGAAAAACGGTATTTGAGAGTGTGAATCATATGTCCTTTTTTAAAATATAAACTTACTAAACTGTCGATCAACCTGTAAAGTTGGTGTTAATCAATATTTTTAAATTTGTAATAAACACAAATAATTGAGGTTTAACATTTTAAATGCTGTATTCCCGTTTTATTTCTATAATTTTGAAATAAATTTAGTAAAAATAGCTATTTATGCCAACTGATTTTACAAGTTACACAATTGAATTCTGAATCTGTTCTGTTTAGATCAGATGTTGAATCCTACGAATAAAAAAACATATAAATGACCCGGATAATTCATAAAGCAACTTTAACATTATATTCACTAATTGTCTTAATCTCAATAATTGTACTGACTTATATTGGTTTTACGTATTATAATAAGCCTATTGAAGAACGTTTCTTTGATCCGAATTATGCCTTATTAAAGCCAAGCGGAATTCTGGGACATGGATTGGGTATAATAGGATCTCTTTTGATAATTGTTGGGTTGTTTTCATATATGATCCGAAAGAGGTTCAAAAAGTTTGTTCGTCTGGGAGCATTAAAATACTGGCTGGAATTTCATATTTTTTTGTGTACGTTAGGTTCCGTATTTGTGGTATACCATACGACTTTTAAATTTGGGGGAATTGTATCGATAGGATTCTGGAGTATGGCAATCGTATGGTCAAGTGGAGTTATAGGTCGCTATATTTATCTACAGATTCCTCATACGATCGAGGGACGTGAACTCACATTAAAAGAAATTCAGGATTATAAGGCAGATTTGGATCTGGAGCTAATGAATAAATATCAGATTGATATTTCAGAAATTAAATCAACCAGATATTCATCAAAAAAATTAAAACTTATATCCAGGGATATCTCAGTTTCAGAATTCAGGAAAGTAAAAAAATTAATAAGAGCTGAAAAAAGAACCAGCAGACGAATAGAACGATTGGATAGGATGCAAAGTCTTTTTAAATACTGGCATGTTGCCCATTTACCATTTGCGCTTATCATGTTAATAATATTGGTCATACATGTAGCAGTAGTGCTTACATTTGGCTATAAATGGATTTTTTAAAATTATGAATCAAATAATAGAATTATCAATATATGGCTTTGCAATACTGCTCATTTTAGTCGTTTTGCTTGTTTATATTAAAAAGCAAAAGAGAGAATCAAAAGAAGTTGATGTCAAAATACAGCATGCCAAAGCAGAAGGAATAAATGAGCCTGTTTCGTTATATCCTGTGGTAGATCCGAACAGATGTATTAAAAGCGGAGCCTGTATTGATGCTTGCCCCGAACATGATATTTTAGGTATACGAAATGGCCGTGCAACCATCATAAATGCGTCGCATTGTATTGGACATGGAGCCTGTTTCAGGGCTTGTCCGGTAGAAGCAATTTCATTATGGATCGGGACAGAAAAAAGAGGGGTCGATTTACCGGATGTCAGTCCAACATTTGAAACAAATGTCCCGGGAGTTTATATAGCCGGTGAATTAGGAGGAATGGGATTAATTAAAAATGCAGTATCCCAGGGGAGAGAAGCCGTTGAAAATATTGCAAAGGCGATAAAAAAAGACGCAAAAGCTGATTATGATTTAATTGTAATTGGTGCAGGTCCTGCAGGTATATCTGCTACCCTTGCAGCCAAAAAGTATAATTTAAAAGTATTAACGCTTGAACAGGGCACTTTGGGTGGTACAGTATTTACTTTTCCTCGCTCGAAGATTGTTATGACAGCTCCAATGGATTTACCGTTGTTTGGAAAAGTGAAATTCAGGGAAACCTCAAAGACGGAATTGCTTGATTTATGGCATTCAGTTTTATTAAAGAATAATATTCAGATAAAAGAAAATTCAAAAGTAGATGCGATCGTTCCTGAAGGGAACATATTTAAAGTTGAGACAGTACAAGGTGACGTATATTCCTCGAAGACCGTACTAATAGCTATAGGACGCCGGGGAACGCCCCGAAAGTTGAATGTACAGGGAGAGGAAACTGAAAAAGTAGCTTACAGGCTGTTGGAACCGGAAGAGATTAAAGGTAAAAATATACTGGTTGTAGGTGGAGGTGATTCAGCTATAGAGTCGGCACTTCTTTTAGCAGATGAAAACACAGTAACCCTTTCCTACAGAAGTGAATCTTTTAACAGGATAAAGGTAAAGAATGCTGAAAAAATAAATGAAGCCATTAAAAACAAGTTGATTGATGTTAAGTTTAATTCAAAGATTGTTTCAATTGATACTGATTTTGTAACGTATACTATGAACGATTCAAGTGAAATAATGAAAATGAAAAATGATTTAGTTTACATATTTGCGGGTGGAGAACTTCCAACACAATTCCTTAAAAAAATCGGGATTGAAGTAACTACAAAATATGGAGAAAGTATTATGAAGCATTAAGAGGTGCAGTTTTCCAAATATTATATTTTCAAATTGAATTAATAAATCAACAATAGAAATGAAATTAAAAGAGTTGCAGTTTATCCTTGGATTCTTCTTTTTATGCGTATTTCAGGTTACTGCCCAGATATCACCGGGAGAGTTAAGTAATACTCATGCATATTTAGAAGGTGTAAGCAATTGCACCAAATGTCATGATGTCGGGAATAAAGTGACCAGACAAAAATGCCTTACCTGCCATCAGATTATTAAAACAAATATCCTGGCAAGAAAAGGGTATCATGCGTCACCTGAGGTATCAGGCAAAGAATGTGTTGTATGCCACAATGAACATCATGGACGTAATTTTCAAATAATCAGATTCGACAGGAAGAACTTTATTCATAGCAAAACCGGCTTTGAACTTAAAGGAGTACATGCACACCAGGATTGCAAAGCTTGTCATAAGCCGGCTTTTATAAAAGATGCACGGTTAAAAACAAAGGCAGGCACATTTATGGGATTGAATCAGGCATGTCTTACGTGTCATGCAGATTACCATCAGGGTAGAATGTCCCCAAAATGCAATAATTGCCATAGTTTTGAATCTTTTAAAAATGCAACAGGATTTGACCACAGTAAAACCAGATTCCCATTATTAGGAAGTCATAAAAATGTGGCCTGTGAAAAGTGTCATAAAACAGAAATAATTAACGGTAAACCAAAACAAAAATTTAAAGGGCTTGCATTTAGTAATTGTACTGCCTGCCATAAAGACGTACACGACAATAAATTCGGTCAAGATTGTAAAAAATGCCATTCTGAAGAATCATTTCATGCTGTAAAAGGAATGAAATCATTTGATCATGATAAAACAGACTTTAAATTGATTGGCAAACATAGATTACTAGCCTGTAAATCCTGTCACAAAACATCTTTAACAGCACCAATCAAACATAATCATTGTTCCAGTTGTCATGCTGATTATCACAACAAAGACTTTGCAAAAAATGGTGTTTCGCCCGATTGTAATCAATGTCATAATAATGATGGATTTACCCCAAGTGCATATTCGATAGAGAAACACAATTTAACTAAGTTTCCACTTGAAGGAGGACATTTAGCCACCCCATGTATGGCATGCCATAAGTCACAAGGGAAATGGTCATTTAGGAATATGGGCAGTAGGTGCGTTGATTGTCACAAGAATATTCATAAAGGTTATATACAGGACAAGTATCTTGCAAACGACAACTGTAAGACATGCCATGTAGTATCAAACTGGACAAAAGTCACTTTCGATCATAATCAAACTAAATTTAAACTTGATGGTGCTCATGCTAAACTTGCTTGCGATGATTGCCATTATGTAAAGAATGAAAAGGGTGTGAGGGTTCAAAAATTTGCAGGACTATCACCTGAGTGTGAAAGTTGTCATAAAAACACGCACGTAGGTCAATTTGATGTCAATGGCAAAACAGTTTGTACTAAATGTCATACAACTGATGAATGGGTTAAGACCAAATTTGATCATAACACATCAAGATTTAAGCTGGAAGGAGCACATGCTACCGCCAAATGTAACGAGTGTCACAAACAAGTAACAGATGAAAAGGGAAAATATGTCCAGTATAAATTTAAGAGTATAGAATGTTCAAACTGTCATTCATAGCTGTTCTGGCTCTATTCATAGCGCTAAATATGTTTGCTCAGTCTTCGCCACATGGAGATAAGCTTATCATAAAATGCGATGTGTGCCATACCAGTAAGAATTGGACAACAATTGAAATAAAAAAGATTGATTTCAATCATGACAAAACGAATTTCCCGTTAGTCGGGCAACATCAAACAGTTTCATGCAAGAAGTGCCATACAGATTTGATTTTCACAAGTATTAAAGGAAAGACTGCATGCAATTCCTGTCACCTTGATGTTCATCAACAGACTTTAGGTAATGATTGCGGACGCTGTCATACGCCAATAACATGGACGGTTAGAAATATCACTCAAATTCATAACCAGAGTAGATTTCCGTTGAGGGGCAGGCACTCACAGTTAGATTGTCTTCTCTGTCATAAATCAGCTTCTCTATTACGTTTCGACCCCATGGGTTCAGAATGTGTTGACTGTCATACGACTGATTATTATGCCACAACAAACCCATCACATGTTGCTTCAAAATTCCCGAAAAACTGTTCCTTATGCCACAACGACAATAACTGGCAATCGGCAACCTTCAATCACAACAACACTGCCTTTCCATTAACCGGCGGGCATGTGGG
>Ga0302213_1001124_pt1 | contig 13197 bp, 14 predicted proteins | sample II_Fen_N1_2_FD_194583 | JGI IMG/M metagenome (GOLD analysis project Ga0302213, IMG submission 194583) | Peat permafrost microbial communities from Stordalen Mire near Abisko, Sweden - II_Fen_N1_1 | ecosystem: Environmental > Terrestrial > Soil > Wetlands > Permafrost | place: Sweden: Abisko... | reverse complement strand
CCTGCCGCGCCTGCGCGAGATGCACGCCCACGGCGAAAAAATCACCATGCTGACGGCCTACGACGCCACCTTTGCCGCCGTCGCCGATGCCGCTGGCGTCGAATGCATTTTGGTCGGCGACTCGCTCGGCATGGTTTGCCAAGGCTTATCCAGCACCGTCGGCGTGACGCTGGAAACCATGCGTTATCACACCGAATCGGTCGCCCACGGCCTGCGCCGCTCGCAAGGCGTGGCCTGGCTGGTCAGCGATTTGCCGTTCGGCGCCTACCACGAATCGAAAGAGCAAGCCCTGCGCAGCGCCGTCGTGCTGATGCAGGCGGGCGCGCACATGATCAAGCTCGAAGGCGGCGGCTGGACGGCGGACACCGTGCGCTTTCTGGTCGAACGCGGCATTCCGGTCTGCGCCCACCTCGGGCTGACGCCGCAAACCGTGCATGCGCTGGGCGGCTACCGCGTCCAAGGCAAGGGCGACGAAGCCTCCGCCCAACTGCGCCGCGACGCCAGCGCGCTGCAAGACGCAGGCGCGTCGATGCTGGTGCTGGAAATGGTGCCCGCCGCGCTGGCCGCCGAAGTCACCCAATTGCTGACGCACTGCGCCACCATCGGCATCGGCGCGGGCAGCGGCACCGCCGGTCAGGTGCTGGTGCTGCACGACATGCTAGGCATGAACCTGGGCAAGATGGCCAAGTTTGTCCACAACTTCATGGACGACGCGCCCAGCGTGCGCGGCGCGATGGAAGCCTATGTGCGCGCCGTGAAAAACGGCAGCTTTCCCGACAACCGCCTGCACGCCTGGTAACTTTTAACCCCTTTTGCCTTTCCGAAAATTTCATGCACATCGTCCACACCATTCCCGAACTGCGCCAGCACCTCAGCGCCTTCAAACGCCCGGCCTTTGTGCCCACGATGGGCAATCTGCATGCGGGCCACATTGCGCTGGTCAAGCAGGCCAAGCCGCTCGGCGATGTCACCGTCTCCAGCATTTTTGTCAACCGGCTGCAGTTTGCACCGCACGAAGACTTTGACAGCTACCCACGCACGCTTGACGCCGATGCCCAGCGCCTCGAAGCCGCTGGCTGCGACGTGGTCTTTGCCCCGCGTGAAAAAGATTTGTACCCCGAGCCGCAAACCTTCAAAGTCCAGCCCGCCACGGATTTGAGCGACATTTTGGAAGGGCACTTCCGGCCCGGCTTTTTTATCGGCGTGAGCACTGTGGTGCTCAAGTTGTTTTCTTGCGTGTTTGCCGGGATGCCGTCGGGCGTGGCCGCGTTTGGCAAAAAGGATTACCAGCAATTGATGGTGATTCGCCGCTTGGTGCAGCAGTTTGCGCTGCCGATTGAGATTCTGGCGGGCGAAACCCAGCGCGCCGACGACGGTCTGGCCCTGTCGTCGCGCAACAGCTACCTCAGCGCCGCCGAGCGCGAAGAAGCCGTGCATTTGTCCCAAGCCCTGCGCGCCTTGGGCGAAGCCGCCCGCGCCGCTGGCAGCACCGAAGCGCCCGACTTGATCGCGCTCGAAGCCCACGCCATGCAGGCGCTGGCCCGGCGCGGCTGGAAGCCCGACTACCTGACCGTGCGCCGGCGCAGCGATTTGCAGCCGCCGCAAGGCGCGCTCGCCGACGAGGCGCTGGTGGTGCTGGGCGCGGCCAAGCTGGGCAACACGCGGCTGATTGACAACCTGGAAATTTGAGGCAAAGCGCCAGTTGCCGCCGCCGTGGCAACTGGCGATTTTTAAAAATTTATCCTTGCAGGTTCCATATTTGCAAGGATGTTTTGTCACACCAGAGAAGGCTGGGGCGGTTTGATGGCGGGCCGTTTTCTTCCACAACAACAAAAACCGACCAATGGCCAAATCCTCCCTGCTCGAAAATTTCCTCCACGCCGTGCGCGGCGTCCACCGCACCAACGGCGGCACCAAAGAAACCTCCTACTACACCGCGCTGAACAACCTGCTCGACGGCGCAGGCCACGCGCTCAAGCCTCGCGTTCGCTGCGTCATGCAGCTCAAAAATCTGGGCGCGGGCAACCCCGACGGCGGATTGTTCACCGCTGACCAGTTCGACCGCGCCAGCGCCGAAGTCAAAAACCTCGGTGCCCCGGCGCGTGGCGTGATTGAAGTCAAAAGCCCCGCCGAACCCGTCAACGACACCGCCACCACGGCGCAAATCAGCAAATACTGGGACCGCTACAAACTCGTTCTCGTCACCAACCTGCGCGACTGGCTCTTGATTGGCGAGCGCAGCGGCCAGCGCGTCACGCTGGAGCGCTTCACCCTGGCTGCCGACGAAGCCAGCTTTTGGGAACTGACCGCGCACCCGGCCAAGGCGCAAAGCCAGCAAGGCCAGCCGTTTGAAGATTTCCTCACCCGCGTGCTGCAGCACGCCGCCCCGCTGGCCGACCCGAAAGACCTCGCCGCCCTGCTCGCCAGCTACGCCCGCGAGGCGCGGCACCGCGTCGAACACGCCAGCGTGACCGCCGCCAAGCAGCTCGACGCGCTGCAAAAAAGCCTGGAATCCTCGCTGGGCGTGACTTTCAGCGCCAGCGAAGGTGGGCATTTTTTCCGCTCCACGCTGGTGCAAACGCTGTTTTACGGCGTGTTTTCCGCCTGGGTGCTGCGCCGCGAACAGGCCGCGCCCGACCAGCCGCTGGCACCGTTCGACTGGAAAAGCGCCGCCCACAGCCTGAACGTGCCCATGATTGCCGCGCTGTTCGGCCAGCTCTCGCAGCCCGCCAAGCTCAAGGCGCTGAACCTGACCGAAGTGCTGGACTGGGCCACGGACGCGCTCAACCGCGTCGATCAGGCGGCTTTTTTCAAAACCTTCGAGTCCACTCGCTCGATTCAGTATTTTTACGAGCCGTTTCTGGCCGCTTTTGACCCGGAATTGCGAAAAAGTCTGGGCGTTTGGTACACGCCCGAAGAAATCGTGCGCTACCAAGTCGCCCGCGTCGATCAGGTGCTGCAAACCGAACTGGGCCTGCCCGACGGGCTGGGCGACCCGAATGTCGTCGTGCTCGATCCGTGCTGCGGCACCGGCGCTTATCTGGTCGAAGTGCTGCGCGTGATGGCCGAAAAGCTCAAAGCGCAAGGGGCCGACGCGCTGGCCGCGCACCAATTGAAACAGGCCGCCACCACGCGCCTGTTCGGCTTTGAGCTGCTGCCCGCGCCTTACGTGGTGGCACATCTGCAAATCGGCCTGCTGCTGCGCCAGCTCGGCGCGCCGCTGCAGGACGAGGAGCGCGCTGGCATTTACCTAACCAACGCGCTGACCGGCTGGGAACCGGCCAAGGAGCCGAAAAACGCGGTGCTGCCCTTCCCCGAATTCGAGCAGGAGCGCGATGCCGCCGATCAGGTCAAGCAGACGCAAAAAATCATCGTGATTCTGGGTAACCCGCCGTATGACGCTTTTGGCGGCGTGGCGCTGGGCGAAGAGCAGGATTTGGTCACGCCGTACAAGGAAGGCTTAATTAAAAAGTGGGGGATCAAGAAGTTCAATCTGGATGATTTGTACGTGCGCTTTTTCCGGCTGGCCGAGCGGCGCATTGCCGAGCGAGGCGGGCGCGGCGTGGTTTGCTACATCAGCAACTCGTCTTATGTGCGCGAACCGTCGTTTGTCGTCATGCGCGAGCATCTGGCGAATAATTTCGACCGCATCTGGATTGACAACCTCAACGGCGACAGCCGCGAAACCGGTAAAACCACGCCCGACGGGCTGCCCGACCCGAGCGCCTTTTCCACGCCCTACAACAAGGAAGGCATCCGCAAGGGAACGGCTGTGGCTTTGCTGGTCAAGCACTCGCCCGCCAAGTCGATTGCGCCAGCGCCAAAGCGAATTCCAAAGAGTGCGCCAACGCCGCCCGTCCAAGTGCTTTACCGCGACTGGTGGGGCGTGACAAAACGCGATGATTTGCTCAAAAGTCTGGAAGAAACTGACCGTGACACGCATTACGTTGGCATCAATCCAACTATCGGCAACCGACTGAGTTTTAGACCAAGCGATGTTGGCAGCGCCTATGCAAGCTGGCCAACATTGCCTGAGCTTTCTGAAATTCGGAGCGATGGTGTTTTTGAGAAAAGAGCAGGCGCTTTAATTGATACAGAAAAAGCGCCACTTTCATTGCGAATGAAAGCTTATTTTGATCACGAAAAATCGCTCACCGAAATTGCCACTATTGTTCCAGGCCTTGGTAAGGATGCAGCCCGGTTTGACGCAGCCAAAGCTCGTGAAAAGTTGCTCATGCATGAATCATTTAACGAATCACACATCGTCAGGTTGGTTGTACGACCCTTTGACGTGCGTTGGTGTTACTACTCGCCCACTCGTCCTTTGTGGAATGAGCCACGACCAACACTGCGAAAACACCTGACGAACTCAAACAAATTTCTAATTTCTCGATTAAAAACTGGTGCGACCGAGGTGTCGCCACCGATGTACATGAGTTCTGCGTTGGTTGATGGACAAGTAATTTCTGTTAATCCGTCAGCCATACCATTGCAGTTGCAAACAGGAAAAATAGAGTCACAAGAGGACTGGTTTTCAAGTACGACCGCCAACCTCTCGCCCACCGCCCGCGCCTACCTCGCCGCCCTTGCCCTGCCCGACCCGGACACCGACCCGGCCACCGCCGAACTGATCTGGATGCACGCGCTGGCCAGCGGCTACAGCCCAGCCTACCTCGCCGACAACGCCGACGGCATCCGCGAAAACTGGCCGCGCATCCCGCTACCCGCCACGCGCGGCGCGCTGCTGGCCTCCGCCGCGCTGGGCCGCGACGTGGCCGCGCTGCTCGACACCGAAACGCCCGCGCCCGGCGTGACCAGCGGCACGATTCGCGCCGAACTCAAAACTATTGCCGTCGTCAGCCGCGTCGGCGGCGGCGCGCTGACGGCGGCTGAATTCGCCCTGACCGCAGGCTGGGGCAGCGGCGGCCAGGGCAGCATCACCATGCCGGGCAAAGGAAAAACCGAACCGCGCCCGCCCCAGCCCGACGAACAGGCGGCGGCGTTCGGCAGCGCGCCCACGCTGGACGTTTACCTGAACGCCACGGCCTACTGGAAAAACGTGCCCCAGCCGGTCTGGGATTTCACCATCGGCGGCTATCAGGTGATGAAAAAGTGGCTCAGTTACCGCGAACAGCGCGTGCTGGGCCGCGCCTTGACGATGGCCGAAATCATCGAAGTCACCGCCATGGCCCGGCGACTGGCCGCGCTGGTGCTGCTGCAGCCCCGGCTCGATGAGAACTACCGCGCTATTGCGGCGGATTCAGTCCAGCGCCTTGTTGAGTAATTCCAGCCCGCGCTCAGTTTTGCCCGCACCGGCCTGAGCGCGCACCTGAAAGCGCGTCTCCACATCAAACTCAGCCAGCATCAAGGTGGTCATCTCGTCAATCAGACGATTGACCGTGGTGCCTCGGCTGCGGGCCAGCAGGCGCAGGCGCTGGTGTTTGTCATCCGGCAGCCGAACGGTTAAAGCGCTCATGGCAGTAACTCCTTCAAAAAAGTTTCGGGGCTGACAATGCGCAATCTAGGGAATTTGAGTTCGCTGGCCGCAAAGTCGCGCAGATTGCGCGTCACCAGACAGTGCACGCCACCGGCCACGGCAAGCTCCAGCAAGTGGTTGTCGCCCTCATCGCGCAAATTGGGCCGCCAGCCGAAATAAATCCGCGTCCATTCACAGGCCACCAGATAAATGTCGAGCAACTCTGATCTTTCCTGCGGACTGAGCCTGCAAGTGGCAAACAAGGCGTCGCGGCCCAGCACCGCCTCATGCTCCAAAAACAAAGACGACCCCATCAACGGCAAATACAGCCCTTTCAAGCCTGCCGCAAGCGTCTGGTTGGAGGCGCCAACGCCCAGACAGGCACCTATAAAAATATTGGTATCCAGAACCACGCGCAATTTCATGAGCAAATGGTAGCATTTTTGATACCAAGTGACAGTTTTTGCGGCATGTGGTGATTTTTCAAAAAAGTATATACTTTACGTTAATACATTTTCAAGGAGCCACGCATGGCCTATGCCCGCGTTTTTCAATCCGGCAACAGCCAGGCGGTGCGCCTGCCCAAAGAATTCAGGCTTGACGTGGATCGGGTCGAGATATTCCGGCAGGGCAACGACATTGTTCTGCGCCAGATACCTGCCAGTGCGGCGGCGGTGTTTGACCTGCTGGCGAGCTTGCCAGCGGACTTCATGGCCGATGGCCGCCACGACATGCCAGCGCAAGAGCGCGAGTCATTTTGATGGTGACTCCCGCACCCGTTCGCTACCTGCTGGACACCAACATCTGCATCTACATTGCCAAAGGCCAGCCCCTGGCGGTGCGTCAGCGCTTTGAGCGCCACACCCTGCGCGAACTGGTCATGTCCGTCGTGACCTTGGGGGAGTTGCGCTTTGGCGCCGAAAAAAGCCAGGCCCGCGACCGGGCGCTGGCGACCATTGAGCAACTCGCGCAGGTGATTCAGCCTTGCGCGCTGCCCATGTCGGCCGCCGAACACTACGGCAGCATTCGCGCCGCGCTGCAAAAGCAGGGCTTGCCGATTGGCAACAACGACCTGTGGCTGGCCGCGCACGCACGCGCCGAAGGCTGGATTCTGGTGACCAACAACACCCGTGAGTTTGCCCGCGTACCCGGCCTGCGGGTGGAAAACTGGGTGGATTGACGCCCAAGTCCTGCGGGGCTTGATGTATAAACCTTCCCGGCATTGACGCCAATTTTTCTGGAGTTTTACATGGCTATCGCACACGCTGCATCCGGGCAACTGATTGACGTTCAACCGCTGGCCACCCAGCTTTGCGACGCCCGGACGGTCGCGCTATTCAAATCAAATGAGCTTGAAGTGATGCGCTTGGTGATGCCTGCGGGCAAAAGCATGCCAGCGCACGGGGTCAAGGGCGAATCGACGATTCACTGCCTGGAAGGCGAAGTCGAGCTGCGCCTGAACGACCAAACCCAGCGTATGCAGGCGGGCCAGCTGGTCTGGCTCGAAGGCGGCGTGAATCACGCGCTGACGGCGGTGAAAGATTCGTCGCTGCTGGTGACGATTTCGCTGCGCAGGTGAAGCGCCAGCAGCGGTCTTTTCAGAGGCAGTCCAGCTCCGTCGTCGGCTCGCGCTCCATCAGCATGGCCACGGCCTGCGCGGGCTTGAGCTGGCCGTCGAGCAACGCCACCACCTGGCGCGCAATCGGCATATCAACGCCCAGGCTGGCGGCGCGCTGCACCACGGTGCGGGCGCAGTAAACGCCCTCGGCCACATGGCCCAGCGACTGCAGCACTTCGGGCAATGACTGGCCTTGCGCCAGCAGCAACCCGACTTTGCGGTTGCGGCTCAAGTCGCCAGTGGCCGTCAGCACCAAATCGCCCAGTCCCGACAGCCCCGTGAAAGTCTCGGCGCGTGCGCCCAGCGCCACGCCCAGCCGGGTCATTTCGGCCAGCCCGCGCGTGATCAGGGCGGCGCGGGCGTTCAGCCCCAGCGCCAGACCGTCGCACAGCCCGGTGGCAATCGCCAGCACGTTTTTGACCGCCCCGCCGACCTCAACGCCGACGATGTCATCATTCGCATAAACGCGCAGGCTCGGGTTGTGAAAGGCCGCGACCAGCGCCTGGCGCACCTCGGCGTGCTCGCTGGCGGCGACCAGCGCGGTCGGCTGGCGGCGGGCCACTTCCATTGCAAAACTCGGGCCGCTCAGAATGCCGGTGCGCAAATCGGGCGCGACTTGGGCGCGTATCTCGTGGACCATCAGGCCAAACGAATCGGGCGGCGCCGAAGGCAGCGGCGCTTCAAAGCCCTTGCTCAGCCACGCGACCGGCACCGTCGCGTGCTGCAGGCTTTGCAGCATGCTGCGCGCAGCCGACAGCGGCGTGGCCAAAATGATGAGGTCTTGCCCGTGGAGCGCCTGCGCCAGAGAATCCTGGCCGCCTTGCAGCAGCAGCGACTCCGGCAGTCCGACGCCGGACAGGTAACGGGTGTTGGCCCGCTCGGCCTGCATGGCGGCGACAAGCGCCGCATCACGCGCCCACAGGGTGACTTGATGCCGGGGCGTATCGGCATTTTGAGCCCGCGCCGCATTGACGGCCAGCGCGGTGCCCCAGGCGCCCGCCCCGAGAACGATAATTTTCATGGCAAAAAAACCGCAAGACGCCCCGCAGGGCGCCCTGACGGAGATTAGGCGAGGACTTGAGGCGCCTCAGGAGCCGATGTCGCCGCACTGGCGAGTTGCTGCTCATACATGGCCTGGAAGTTGATTTCCGCCAGATGCACGGGCGGGAAACCGCCGCGCTGGATCACATCGGCCACATTGCCGCGCAGGTAGGGATAAACGATTTGCGGGCAGGCAATGCCGAGCAGCGCACTGAGTTGCTCTTCGGGCATGTTGCGCAGCTCGAAAATACCGGCCTGCTTGGCTTCGACCAGAAACACCGTCTTGTCGCCAATTTTGGTATGCACCGTGGCGGTCACAGTCACTTCAAACACGCCTTCGGCGACCGGCTTGGCATCCACGCCCAGCTGAATTTCGACGCCGGGCTGCTCGGGGTTGAGCAGGATTTCGGGCGAATTGGGCTGCTCCAGCGAAACGTCCTTCAGATAGACGCGCTGGATTTGGAAAACGGGGTCAAGATTGGTATCGGCCATGAGGTTTTTTTCTTTCGTCAGGAGGCTAAAAATAAGAAGTTGGCAAGGCCTGCGCCGGGCAGGCTGAAAATCATTATCTCAGGCGGCGGCGCCCAGCAAAGGCAGCAAGCCGCCCGCTGCATCAAGCGCCATCAAGTCATCGCAGCCGCCGACATGGGTGGCGCCGATGAAAATCTGCGGCACGCTGGTTCGCCCGGTGATTTCCCGCATTTTCTGGCGCTCGCCGGGCAGCAAATCGACGCGAATTTCATCAAGCTCGGTCACACCGCGCTGCGCCAGCACACGCTTGGCCTGAATGCAGTAGGGACAGGTGCCGGTGGTGTAAATTTTGACGGTTTGCATGGTTGCTCAAGCCTTTTCGATGGGCAGATTGGCTTCTTTCCAAGCCTTGAGGCCGCCGCCCAGCGACTGGGCCTGTTCGTAGCCGAGCTTTTTGGCAATCGCCACCGCACGGCCCGAGCGCATGCCGCTGGCGCACACCAGAATCAAGGGCAGCGTCTTGTTTTTCACGGCGCCGGGCAGCTTGGCTTCCAGATCGCCCAGCGGAATGTTTTTCGCGCCGACGATGTGGCCAGCGGCAAACTCCCCCGTCTCGCAGACATCGACCACCACGGCTTTTTCGCGGTTCATCAGTTGCACGGCGCTGCTGGCCGTCAGGTCGCCCGCCGCCATGCCGCCGGTGATGGCGGGCCACAGCAACATGCCGCCCGAGGCCAGGGCGATTGAAATCAGCATCCAGTTATCGATCAAGAATTTCACGTTCTACCTTTGGTATGTTTTGTCACTCAAGCGGTGATTTTAGAATGGAGGCAGAAATTGGCCATTCGGCCATTTTTTATTCCTTTTCCCCATCCTTTCAAACTGCCTCACCATGTACAAACTCGTGCTCATCCGCCACGGCGAATCCAGCTGGAATCTTGAAAACCGCTTTACCGGCTGGACCGATGTCGATCTGACCGACACCGGCATCGCCCAGGCCAAAGGCGCGGGTCAGTTGCTCAAGGCCGAAGGCTACGATTTCGATGTGGCCTACACCAGCGTGCTCAAGCGCGCCACGCGCACGCTGTGGCATGTGCTTGACGAAATGGACCGCACCTGGCTGCCAGTCGAACACAGCTGGCGCCTGAACGAGCGCCATTACGGCGCCCTGCAAGGCTTGAACAAGGCTGAAACCGCGAAGAAATTCGGCGACGAGCAGGTGCTGGTCTGGCGCCGCAGCTACGACACGCCGCCACCTGCACTGGCCGCCGACGACGAGCGCTGCGAACGCGCCGACCGCCGCTACGTCGACTTAGCGCCCGAACAGGTGCCGCTGACCGAATGCCTGAAAGACACCGTGGCCCGCGTGCTGCCGTTCTGGAACGAGGCGATGGCGCCCGCCATCAAGAGCGGCAAGCGCATCGTGGTGGCCGCGCACGGCAACTCGATTCGCGCACTGGTCAAGTACCTGGACAACATTTCCGACGACGACATCGTCGGCCTGAACATTCCCAACGGCATTCCGCTGGTGTATCAGCTGGACGAAAACCTGAAACCGCTGCGCAGCTACTACCTAGGCGACAGCGAAGCCGCCGCCAAGGCCGCCGCTGCCGTCAGCGCGCAGGGCGCGGCTGTTGCCGCTTGAGGCCACCACCGGCGCAAGCGCAGCCGGTGGCCTGAAGCCCTGCCCGCCGTGATAGCGCCATTTTTTGTGAACAGGCGTAAAAAATCTAGTATTTCTTGCGCTACAGCGCCGCAGGCTGCGGAACTGTAGCGAGGCGCCCGACTCCAAGGTGTATATTGCCGCGATACGCAGGAGCTTTGGCTCCTCAACAGGTTTAGGAAAGTACTTTATGGGTCAAAAGCTCAAAATAGCAGGCTGGATTTCGATTGGCGCTTTGGCCGGTGCGCTCACCACGACGCAACTACAGGCAGTGGCGCGGGCTGGCATGGCGCCCTTGCCGCTTGAGGAGCTACAGCAGTTGGCAGCAGTTTTTGGCATGGTCAAGAGCGACTATGTCGAGCCGGTGGACGAGAAAAAACTCATCACCGACGCCATTTCCGGCATGGTCGCCAGCTTGGACCCGCATTCTGTCTATTTCGACAAGAAATCGTACAAGGAATTCCGCGAAGGCACGTCCGGGCGCTTTGTCGGCGTCGGCATCGAGATCAGCCAGGAAGACGGGCTGGTCAAAGTGGTGTCGCCCATTGAAGGCTCGCCCGCTGACCGCGCCGGGCTCAAGCCCAACGATTTGATCACCCGCATCGACGACACCGCCGTCAAAGGTCTGAGCCTGAACGACGCGGTGAAAAAAATGCGCGGCGAGCCCCAGACCAAAGTCGTGCTGACAATTTTCCGCAAAGATGAAAACCGCACCTTCCCGGTGACCATCATCCGCGAGGAAATTCGCACCCAGTCGGTACGCAGCAAGGTGATCGAACCCGGCTACGCTTGGATTCGCTTGAGCCAGTTCCAGGAACGCACAGTTGATGACTTCGTCACCAAAATTGACCAGATTTACAAGCAAGAGCCCAAGCTGAAGGGCTTGGTGCTCGATTTGCGCAACGATCCGGGCGGCCTGCTCGATGCAGCGGTGGCTATTTCAGCCGCTTTTCTGCCGGAAAACGTCACCGTGGTCTCGACCAACGGCCAGTTGGCTGAAAGCAAGTTCACCTACAAGGCTGCGCCGGAGTTTTACCAGCGCCGCAACGGCAACGATCCACTGAAAAATCTGCCCGCCGGGCTGAAAACGGTGCCGCTGGTGGTGCTGGTCAACGAAGGCTCGGCCTCGGCCAGCGAAATCGTCGCCGGTGCGCTGCAGGATCACAAGCGCGCCACCGTCATGGGCGGCCAAACTTTCGGCAAGGGCTCGGTGCAGACGGTGCGCCCGCTCGGCCCCGACACCGGCATCAAGCTGACCACGGCGCGTTACTACACGCCGAGCGGCAAGTCGATTCAGGCGCGCGGTATCGTGCCGGACGTGATGATTGACGAGACCGCCGAGGGCAGCCCGTTTGCCGCGCTGCGCACCCGCGAGGCCGATTTGGAAAAGCACCTCAACAGCGGCCAAGGCGCCGAAGTCAAGGATGCCAGCCGCGAAAAAGCCCGCGAGGAAGCCTTGAAGCGACTCGAAGAAGAGTCCAAGAAGACGCCCGAACAGCGCCGCCCGCCTGAACTCGGCAGCGACAAGGACTTCCCGCTGGCCCAGGCCATCAAGCAGCTCAAGGGCCAGCCAGTGCTGGTCAGTAAGACCGCCGTGGTCGAGACGAAAAACGAGAAAAAAGACAACTGATAAAGCCTCAAGCGCCAGCGCGCAGGTCTTGTCTCGTGCCATTTCGCACTCCATCAGCCGGACGCCCTTAAAGCGTCCGGTTTTTTTATTTGTCCTCCCACTTTCTGCTTTCTCATGAACGACGACCAGCTGCTGCGCTACTCGCGCCATATCCTGCTTGACGAGATCAGCATTGAGGGCCAGCAAGCCCTGCTCGCCGCCCATGTGCTGGTGATTGGCGCGGGTGGACTGGGCTCGCCGGTGGCGCTGTACCTGGGCTGCGCCGGTGTCGGGCACCTGACCATCGTCGATCATGACCGGGTCGAAGCGACCAACCTGCAGCGCCAGATTGCCCACAGCACAGCGCGCATCGGCGAATTCAAGGCGCATTCAGCGCAAAAGGCGGTGGCCGCGCTGAACCCCGATGTCCGCGTCACGCCCGTCACCGAGCGCGCCGATGACGCGCTGCTGGAGCGGCTGGTGCCGCAAGCCGATCTGGTGCTCGACTGCACCGACAACTTTGCCACCCGCCACGCCATCAACCGCGCCTGCGTCAGGCACAAAAAACCGCTGGTGTCGGGCGCGGCGATTCGCTTTGACGGCCAGATCGCGGTGTACGACCCGCGCAGCGCCGAATCGCCCTGCTACGCCTGCGTGTTTCCAGAGTCAGAGCGGCTTGAAGAAACCCAATGCGCCAGCATGGGGGTGTTTGCGCCACTGGTTGGCATTGTTGGCACGGTGCAGGTGGCCGAGGCGCTCAAGCTGCTGTGCGGCATCGGCCAGCCGCTGACGGGGCGACTGCTGCTGCTCGATGGCCGCAACATGCGCTGGGATGAAATGCAGTTGCAGCGCCACAGCGGCTGCGCCGTTTGCGGCACAGCGCAACCGTAGGAAACAGCCTACACATAGATTCAGAAGTCACTGGCACAATTTCTGGGCAATGACAGATACATTAGGAAACAAGGTGGGTCGAGATTTCTTGATTCTTGCCGTCCGTCGTGGCTGGACCTTGCGTTACCAGGACTTGAACCGTGAGACTCAAAATCTATATCGTTGAGGACAACCCCACTATTCGGGAGAACCTGATTGGAACCCTCGAAGAACTCGCAGGCGTGACCGCCGTCGGCATGGCGGAAACCGAAAATGATGGAAAAGCCTGGCTAACCGACCGACAGCAGGAGTGGGATCTGGCGATTGTCGATTTATTCCTCAAGCAAGGCAGCGGTTTGGGTGTCTTGGCCGCTTGCCGCGACCGGCCTGCGCGACGCAAGGTCGTGGTGCTCAGCAACTACGCCACGGCGGACATCCGCCAACGCTGC
>Ga0302213_1001111_pt1 | contig 13254 bp, 6 predicted proteins | sample II_Fen_N1_2_FD_194583 | JGI IMG/M metagenome (GOLD analysis project Ga0302213, IMG submission 194583) | Peat permafrost microbial communities from Stordalen Mire near Abisko, Sweden - II_Fen_N1_1 | ecosystem: Environmental > Terrestrial > Soil > Wetlands > Permafrost | place: Sweden: Abisko... | reverse complement strand
ACCTATAAAGTTAAGGTCGAAGATTCGAATAAAAATACAGCTGTATCTACTAATACGATAACATTAATAAACCCTGAGCCGCTAGCCATATCTGCTACTATTGACTCAGTAAAATGTCATGGCGATTCTACCGGCCAGATTCATTTTACTGTCACGGGTGGAACCGGGAGTTATACCTATCTGAACGATGAAGGTAACACCATTTCAAATAATCTTACAGGATTACATGCAGGAAAATATACGGTAAAAATCAAGGATGCCAAGGGCTGTGAGTTGGATTCTGATTTTACGGTTTTACAACCCTCCGCTCCGCTCTCCGTAACACTTGCAAGAACTGAGCTTTCGGCCTATCATGCGTCAGATGCGGAACTAGTGGCTACTGTTTCGGGAGGTACTTTTAGTTCTGACAAGCCTTGTAGTTTTGATTGGACAGGTAGTGGTTCAAAAACAGAAACTGCTTCCGGTCTGGCATCGGGAACATATAAGCTTAAAGTTACGGACAATAACGGATGTACGGCAGAAGACTCCGTAACCTTTATAGATCCGCTTAAGGTGGACATTGTAGTGACGGATACGATTCGTTGTAACGGGGAAAAAGGGGAACTTGCTGCCCGTGCCGCAGGAGGAGAACCAAACTTAACAGGTTTGCTATATAAATATACCTGGTATCAGGTAAAAGATGGAGTTTCAACATTATTATACCCACAGGCTTTAGCAGGCGAATCGAATGATAGTCTTGCTACAAACCTTCCGGAAGGATATTATTCTGTAGAGATTGATGACAGTCACGGCAGGATCCTACGAACAGACTCTTTCCATCTGACGCAGCCCGAGATGGTGCAAATGTATGTGGATAGTACGAATGTTAGCTGTAAAGGCGATAACAACGGGTCCATCAGTGTGACTGCAACGGGTGGAAACGGAGGGTATACATATCTTTGGGAAGATGGATCGACTCAAAACGAACGAACAAGTCTATCTCCGGGAAAATACACCGTACAGGTATTTGACAGCAAAAATTGCGAACCTGTACCTGCCAGCCAAACGATAACCATAACCGAACCCGATAAACTGATAATCAGCTTGCAGAAAGTGGATGTTCTGTTGAAATGCGACGGAAAGATAGAAACCATAGTTCATGGAGGTACCAGACCTTACCGTTTCCGGTGGAACAATGCGGAAGAAACGAACGACAGCGTAAAAACACAGCTTTGCGATGGCAATTACAAGGTGGAAGTGATAGACAAAAACCAATGTACTGCCACAGCCAGCATCCTGTTACCTCCACCACTTGTGGTGAAAATCAGCGTGCAGGACTCTGTAAATTGTTTTGGTGATAATAACGGAAGTTTGCAGGTCCATGCTCAGGGAGGAGTACCGTACAAGAATGGAAATCCGTATAGTTATGTTTGGAAGAAACAAAATAAGTCCGGTGTTTATGAAGAACTGACTGCAGAAAAAGACAGCGTTATTTCAGGATTAACAGCCGGTTGGTATGCTTTAAATATCACCGATAGTATTGGAGTTACACTCCGAGCAGACTCGGTATTTTACCTGCCTGAACCCGAACCCCTGGCAATACGGATACAAAAAACCGATGTATTGTGTCACGGAGCAAGCACAGGGGCCATAAGTGCCGTGGTTACGGGAGGACTTAAACCCTACACTTTGCTATGGAATACCGGATCAACCGATGCCGAGCTGCAAAATATAAAAGCGGGACTATATACCATCACTGCCACTGACCGACACGGTTGCACAAAACAATATACAGCCACCATTAACCAGTCCGACTCGTTGATAATCGGCTTCATCAACACGGTAGCACCATTGTCAACAAACTCTTGCGATGGTTTGCTGACAGCCTCTGTGGTAGGAGGTGTGGAGCCTTACACCTATCAATGGAGCCCGAATAACACCTCCGGTGCCACTGCAGAAAGACTATGTCGCGGCTTTTACACGGTAAAAGTTAATGATTTATTCGGTTGTCCTGCAGAAGTCACTAAGAATCTTAACGATGCACCTCCGCCTTTTGTGGTGTCGCTTTACGTGAAAGACTCCATACAATGTCACGGCACATATGCAGGAGCAATTGCCGCAAGGGTATCGGGAGGCATTCCGTTTACTACCGGCAATCCTTATCTCTACATCTGGAAAAAGAAAAATCGTGCAGGAGAATACCGGTCGATAGCAAATAGTAACGACAGCATCGTTGCTAATCTTACAACCGGCTGGTACGCGTTCAACGTTCAGGATGCAGATAAAAATATCTTGTCTGAATCAATAGAAATCTACCTGCCAGAACCCGATACACTTGTAATGACTGTTAGCTATACCGATATTCCCTGTAAAGATCTTCATAATGGCAGTGCTTCCGCTCATGTTTCGGGTGGTGTGTTGCCGTACGCTTATAAGTGGAGTAATGGAGAAACGACTCCCTCTATTGACAATCTGGCTCCCGGAGAGTATTCGATAGAAGTAACCGATAGGCACGGATGTACGTCCCGGCAAAGTGTAACTGTAACTGAGCCTGAACTATTGTCGGTAAGCTTCCAACCTAAGCTTATCTCCGAGCACAATGTGTGTGATGGAAGTCTCAAAGCTGTGGTAACGGGAGGAACAGCTCCGTTTAGCTACGCATGGAGCGGGGTGAATTCAACAGCAGATGCCGTTTCGTCGCTTTGTGCAGCAGATTATTCTGTGACGGTGACGGATGCCCATGGTTGTAGTGCCAATCAAAAGATTACCCTTTCCAATCCCCCTGCGCTGCAGTTATCTCTGGTGGTGCAGGATTCCATTAAATGCAATGGCAATGTGCAGGGAGTACTGGTAGCTACAGCTCATGGAGGTATTCCTTTCGCCTCCGGCAAAAAACACATGTATACCTGGAAAAAGAAAAACAGTCGGGGAGTATTTGAAACAATGCCGGCTTATACCGACAGCATTGCCGCCGACCTGCCTACCGGGACGTATGCTTGTAATATTACGGATGCCAACGGAATATCGTTACATAAGGACTCGGTGATTCTGTTGCCGGAACCAATGGAACTGCAACTTGCTATTCAACAGACCAATATAGGTTGCAGTGGTGCAGCAGAAGGAAGTGCTACCGTAATTCCGTCAGGAGGCTCACTTCCTTATTCCTATGCATGGAGTACCGGCGATAAGACATCCGCTACCAGCAATCTTTCTGCCGGATCATACATTGTCCGGGTTACCGACCGCAATGGTTGTGTGGCAGCCCGCCAGATTTACATCAGCAAGGCTGCTCCGCTTTACCTCTTTTTATACAAAAAACAACCCGTATGTTATCAGAGTTGCGATGGAGCTATAAAAACCACTGTCAGCGGTGGAATTACCCCTTATACTTTCCAATGGACAGGCTCCCCGAGCACCGGATCAGAAGCCGGATCACTTTGTGCCGGCAAATACTCTTTACTGGTGACCGATGCTGCAGGATGTTCAATTCAGAAAAAAGATTCTCTTCAGAATCCGGCACAATTAGCCCTTGATCTGGGAGCAAACCGGTATATCTGTTCCGGACAAACCATTCACTACAATATTGCTATTCCATCGAAAACAGGAATAATGTACAATTGGGCAGGACCTGACGGATTTACAGCAACGACCCCCACGGTTGATCTGACACATGCGGGCACTTATACTGCATCGGTAACCGATGCAGCCGGTTGCAGCAATTCCGGATCGGTTACGTTAAGCCCATCGGGCACTACGGTTGCTAATGAATTTGCCCTGCCTACACAGGCATTTGTCAACGAAAAAATTGTCATTGTAAATACAACTTATCCTGCACCGGACAGCATCCGGTGGGTATTACCTGCAAAAGCTCAGATATTATCCTGCGGACAATCGTATACCGAATTTCAGGTTCCCGACACCGGGGCGTATGTAATCAAAATGATTAGTTACAAGGGAGTGTGCAGCTCCGAACAAGAAAAAGAAATGATTGTCAGTGTCCGATCACAACTCTCAGACATCAGCAATGCGAAGACACCATTTATTCAGACTTTCAGTGTAACGCCAAACCCCAGTCATGGAAATTTAACAACTAAATTCACCCTGCAGGATAAGGCTGACATACAACTAAAACTGATTAATGTACTTAGCAACCAGATAGCATTTCAGGTACGGAGGTCGGGCGATTCTACTTATGAGATACCTATCAATGTCTCTGTTCTGAGTGGAACTTATCTGCTGCTACTGGAAACGCCCAAAGGAAGTGCAACAATGAAAGTGATTATTTTTTAACTATGAATTAAATAAAAACTGTCGGGGTGTGCTCCCTTCAGAATATAAAAAAGACCTCCTCGCGAGAGTCGAACAACAAAATGTACCAAAAATTGAAGTTTAACTAACACAGAAAAGCCGCACAAATGCTCAATTTTCATCCTGATTAGCTCTTTTAACGGAACAGTTATCGGGCGTATCTGCTCAGTAATAAATTAAATATTGAATGGTTGCGTAAAAAAAAAAAGCGGAATCCGAAAAGCTTACGAGTAGGAAAAAATTATGAAAAGATTATCATGGAATGTCTGTATTATTTAAAATTAGCAACAGATAAAATCAAATATCTGTTTGGACATTCCATATTACCTCTAATATAAAAAAATATAAAATGAAAAAATTATTATTATTATTTGCAGCATCCTTTATTTTAGTATCTCTTCAAGCACAAGAAAAAGAAAAATTTCGTGGTGGTTTAGATTTTGGTTACTGCAGCCCTAAGGGTGGCGGAGGCCTTGGTATTAATTTCAACCTCGCATATAACCTTGCTGATAACATGAACATAGGTATTCGTTATGGTTCAGCTGCGCTGGCAAAAGAAGTAAATGGCACCAATGCATCGCTTACCACTAATGCTTCCTATTTGGGCACATTCAATTATTATTTCAACCATGGCGGTAGTTCTTTTGCCCCGTTTGTTGGTGCTGGGGTTGGATATTACGCTCTTGGCAATTTAACAATTAATGATGCCTCAACTGGTGGTTCAATCAGTGGCAAAGCAGGGGGATTACTTTCTACCGGTTTTGAACTCGGTAAATTCCGCTTGGGACTCGAATACAATTTGATTCCGAGTACAAAAATCGAAGGTATTTCGACCGCTAACCTTACCATTGCATCTTCTACTGTGAATAACAGTTATTTTGCAGTAACGTTAGGTTTCTATCTTGGAGGAGGCAAGTGGAAAAAATAAATCTCAAATAGATTAAATACTTGAAGAGGTTGTAGAACAACTGTCTACAACCTCTTCATTCGCTTGTTCTCGGGGATATATAACCATTACTTGTTTCCACAAAAGTGCGGGTGGTTGGTAGAATTGCAATTCCAACAACCAGTCAAGATTATTCTATAATGAACTATTATTGTCCGGTAAAAAACAGATTCTTATACTGTCGCCCCTATGGGGCTAAAACAGATTATGCTACTTACTGACTACCATACTGTCACTGCGATGCAGTTTATCAAAAAGTCCCGTAGGGACGATAGTATGGTAGAATAATGTTTTATGTAAATTTAAAACCCCATAGGGGGGGTGACATTACGTCAAACCTTTATAGAAAAAAGTTTTCAGAAGTCTGTATTAAAGTTTATCGGACAACAATAATAATGAATAAAACAGATATATCCGGAGAGACTGGGAGAACTATGAATGCGCGGGGCATAAGTAGATTTTCGGATTTAATAGTTTCGTTTTCAGTTTATAATTACAAATTCATAGTTTATAGTTCATAACTCATAGTTCATAATTAAAAAAAGTGTTCAAACGCCTACTCTACATATTCCTCTTTCTCTTCGCGGGTGTTGCTGCCTTTGCACAGCAATATCCCGTGCAGGGATCACTTGCTATTGCCAGTCCCTACCCGGCCAATCTGAGTGATTATGCCAATAGCAGCATCCAAAACGTGGCTCTTAACCTCACGCTCACCGACCTGGCGATGAACAATAAACGGGTGCGGCTCAAACTTTTTATCCAGACCCAAAACGCCACCATTGCCCAAAGTATCGACAATATATCCGGCGAACCGCTCATCATGCTCGACGGTGGTATTCCGCAACGCTTTACCAACAACGAGTTGGCACACTACTTCCGGTTGGAAAACCTGCAGGGCATCAATCCCGATGCGTATGCACGGTCACTACCCGAGGGTATCTATACCATCGGTTTTGAGGTGTACGATTATTTTACCGGAAATAAACTAAGCGGACGGATCGCCCAGACATTCTGGATTATTATCAACGATCCGCCACTTTTGAACAGCCCGACTGACAAATCAAAAATTGCTGACTTTACTTCCGGTTCGGGAAGTGCCGGGGGTATTATCTTTAACTGGACACCCCGCTCAACGCAGGTAACTAATACCGAATACGAGTTCACACTCTGCGAACTGTGGGATGCAACAGGCGACCCCTACCAACAGTTTATGTCTGCCATTCCGAAGTATCAGACCACAGTATCGAACACCACGACGCTTATTTACAGTCTGGCTCAGCCAACGCTCATATCCGGATATACCTACGCGTGGCGGGTGCGGGCAAAAGCCAAAGCCGGCTTCGAAGATATCGGGCTTTACCGCAACGATGGCTACAGCAATCTCTTTACTTTCCGGTATGGCGACCCCTGTCCGGCACCGCAAAGTCTGGTACTCGAAACCAAAACTTCCGACCAAATCAGTGCCACGTGGCAAGCTCCCCTCACCACAGGGTCGGGGTCGGGGGAGGCTTATAAAATAGCATACCGAAAATACACTATTGCCGGACAATGGAATTGGGCTGAAAGCGAAACTTCCAATCTGTTCCTGACTATCTCCAACCTCGAACCCTCCACCGAGTACGAGATAAAAGTGGGCGTGCCCTGCAATGATGGCAATTCCGCAGCTCCCCTCTTCCCGGGGACAGGGGCCGGGGGTGAGATGGTCTTTACTCCCTCCCAACGTGCCACCACGCTACCTGCAAAACAAATAGCCGGTATCGAATGCGGTAAAGAGCCGGTAATTGACCTGAGTAAACAAACTTTACTCACGTTGCTTAAAGCGGGCGATGTGGTAATGGCCAATGATTTTCCAACTACGATTAGCAGTGTGACCGGCACTTCGCAGGGATGGAGTGGCGAAGGGTGGACCAAAGTGCCCTGGCTGGGCGATGCACGCATACATGTAAAATACAACAACATAAAAGTAAACACGGATTACAAGTTGATTGATGGATCGTTTGATACTGTGTATAATCCATCAGGAAAGAATATCGGGGATGTGGATCAGACGGTGGCGAATGCAACAGCGATTCTAAATGATTACGGAGATTTATTTGTTGCATCAGGAGAGCAAATTGAGAATACATTTGGTTCTCAAACTGAACCTACCACACCTACTATATCAGATAGTACTGTCATAGAATCAAATACCAATTCAACAGCGATAGCAGACAATACATCAACTAACGTTACAAATACTACGGATTCTCCTGTTTCGCAGACCACTACCACATCATCTACAACAGGAAACGTTAATAACACCTCAAATACAACAAACAATAATACAAATATCCCGACAAGCAATAATACACAAACTGATGTTAGTAAAAGCGACAGCATTAAAACATTTGCTCTTACACAACTTACAGCTACTGATTTCTCAGCTAAAAGTAGAGTTGCGCATGCGGGGGAAACCTTGTATTATATAAACAAACCCATCACAACAGAACATAAGAAGACAAGTTTTTCCATAGCCTATTCTCCTGACATCCCAATTAAAGAAATTGCCAAAGACAAAATTAACTGGAAAATGGACGGAGTTGCCTACCCAGAAGCTACAGGCACAAAGGGATTTGTCACAAATATTGATGATGCCAAAAACCATACAGTAAGTGTTGGTGGTGGTTATCCTATATTAATGGACAAAAGTGTTAGTGTAAAGTGGGTGGATGAAGATTATAAAAAAACAAAACTGACAATTGGAACTTCATCTATTCCATATTTGAAAAGGACAATGGAACTATCTGATTTAATGGGCAATATATCTAACAAATTAGAGAAAATTCCATTTTTTGCTAAAACAAAAAAGAATGAAAGAATAGACGGGAAAATAGGTTTCTATTTTGACATTACCCCCTTTCAGCAAGAATTAATAAATGAAGCTGACAAAAAAAGCAGATTATATTATCAAAAAAGGACAATCAAAGGAGGTTTGGATATTGGGTTATCAGGAAGCGTTAAGTATACAATATGGGGATTACCTATTGATAAAATACCCGTAGTTGGTGAAAAACTTAAAGAATACATTTCTGCTGGAATATATGTAGTTGCTACGGCAAAAGCAGGAGGAGAATTAAAGGGAGAACTTATTCATTACAACTATGTAAATACTAACTATTGGAAAGAAATATCTAGCAGAGTCAACCCCGCTATATTAAAATTAGAAGCAGAATTTGGTGTTGGGGCAGAAGTAAAATTCTTAAAACAAAACGATTACTTAAACTTTACAGGTGATGCAAATGGAAAAGCTAACGCAGAAATTTTTTCAATCGGGTGGAGAAATAATGATTTTCAAGTTGGCTTTATACAAAATGGAGTTTATATTGATTTTCAAGCTACTTTTTCAGGAACTTTTTTAGGAAAAACATTGGAAACTACACCATATTATCAAAGAGTAACATTAATTCAACCTCAAAAATAAGACAAGGAATGAAAAAGACATTATTAATTATTTATTTGGCTTTCGCCATCTTATCTTTAGTTTCAGAACTAGTATTGAATTTTAGAGAAACAAAAAAATCTATCTCTACTTTAAATTTTAGCAGAAATTACATAGTCGAAAAACTTTACTATAAAGGAGATGGGAATGCTTGGATTGGCAACAGTTCTCAAGGTTTTAATGCGGTAGTTGGTTGTTTAAAAAACAATCCTAAAGAACGGACACTAACGCTGACTGAAAAGACAGAAGAAAGATACAGAAAATATGAAGGAAATGATATGTATTATGAAGTTTGGTATAATCCAAAATTAGATACAATACAGCTCAAAACGAGTAATACAGGAAGTGTCTATTATAATGGTTTCTTATTGATGATTTTCTGGACGTTCATACCTGTAGCAATTTATAGTCTCATCAAAGATAAACAATCATGAAAAAACTTATTATTATTTTTCTGCTATCTTTCCATTATGTAGCACATTCTCAAAACAATAATGGTTATGTTGTTGAATACAATTTGCCTATCACTGTTGAATTTGAAGTGTATGATACGCCACTGCGGATCAATAAAGTAGAATCGCAAAGTCAGATTGACTATTCATCTATTAAAGGGTTACTTCAATCCTATCTGTCTGCGAATAATATTAATTGGGCTAAGAGTGAATATATCAATAAAGAAGAAAAGATAACCCGTGATAATGAACATTTTGTTGCTGTAAAAAAAAGCACGATAAATGATTATATACAACTCGAATCTGCATATATTTTTACTTATCAAAATAGACAATTGGCATTTGTGAAATATTCGTTTGTCTTTGAAAAACTTCCATTCCCTTGGACAAGTTTGATGATACTAGAAAATAAAGATAATCGCTGGTATATAAGCAAATTAATTAATCAAAATCAAATTCTGTTACTACTTGGTAATTTAAGCAACTCTTTTTTGATTGATTGTTTTACTGGAAAAAGTAAAGATGCAGAAATTACAAAAATCATATCAGATACAGTAATTAACAATAAAATTTCAATAGGAAGACTAGGTCTCCAAATTAATAAGTTTGATGACAGATTAAAAAAGAAATTCTATGACAGTAGGATAACGGATGATAAGGCTGATTTTAGAAATGGAACAATTAATTCGGAAATGAAACGATACGATGTGAATATTCTACATCCATTTTTGATTGAGCAATTTACTATAGCTGATTATGATAAATCTGAGCAGAATCTTACTAAAAATGAAATTACAGTAAATAAGTATCAGAAGTCTCCAGAAGCTATACTTCTTAACCCGGAAGTTCCAATTGATCTAATCTCGAAGATATCAATTAACGACAATATAAAAAAGTACACTCTTATAAAGTATAGAAAAGGAGGCGAAATTCAGTCAATTATAATCGAAGAAGTCAATAGTAATTACCAGATTGCACATGGGACACCTTTTGATAATTTTGCCCAGATTATTACAAGGTATAAGACATCTTTCATTAAGAATTTGTTCGACAATGTAAAAGACGATTATAAAGGAAGTGACGGAGGAACAAATATTGACGAATTATTTTTTTATATAAATAAAAACGAAGTTGTTTTAGCAAAATACTTAGATAAATGAATTTATTGATAGTTGTTGAATAAAAATTTTGTCTATAGATATAGACGAAAACTCAGAATAAATCAGATTCAAAGAGATTTTGTCCACACTAGGTAAATTCATAATAACGCATTAAATAAAATGATAAAATACAAACATACAAAGCAAAATCAACTCAACAGGAGAATCATTTTCCTGTTAGGCTCTTTGTGTGTTCTGTTTTCGTCATTTAGTTATTCGCAAGTTCAAGGAGTTTCTTATTCTGTGGGCAAGGTAGTAACCGGAGCCGATGCCACGGCTTATACTGTTCCTTACACCATTACCTCAACCGATATTGCTGACAGTAAATTTACAACTAACGGTAGCGGCGGCGGAACCATCACCCTGGGAAATGGGCAGACCTTGGCTGTGAGTAACCTGCCTACCACCGTACAGGATGCTGCAGGCACTATTTATCAGGCCGACGATAAAGGGAAGCTGACCAAGGTGGGTAGTAATAGCAGCAATGCGGGCACTATGCTTGCCACAGCCAACCTTACGGTGGTGGATGCATCAAAAGGTACTGTAACCTTTGCCCCTACCAGCGATATGAAATATGCTTTCGACGCATGGCAAAAAGCCTACGATGGCAATAGTAACTGGAGCAAACGCTATGAAACGCTGCCTATAAGCGGACAATCGGGAAAATACCGCGTAAGTTCCAAACTGATGGTGCCCGGCGAGGCCGACAAGGCACTTGCCATTATCAATCTGAATGATAAAAGTCTGATTGCCGATAGTGTGCGTTTTGTAAATGCCAAAGGAACTCTGTTTGAAAGGAAAAAGATAACTGACAACAGCTGTGAACTATCGCTGGTGGGCGGACCTGCCGGCGATGCGCAAGAAGTGTATGCTATTTACCCCGCTCCTCAAGGAGAGGGGCAGGGGGTGAGGTCCTATACGCTGGGCAAGCTGCTGGTGGCTACCTACGAACCGAAAACAATAAATCTGGCACTAGTGCCTGTAAACGGTGCAGTGCTAGACAGTAAAACCATTGAGGAAGAACTGAAGAAGGTATACGAACCGCTGGGTATAGACTTTAACCTGACGACGAAAGACAAGTTTGAATACGAAGCACTAAAAACGGCCTCACTGAAAGTAGAAGGTAGCGGACTGCTAAGCGTATACACCGACCAGATGAAGGCACTCAATGCTGCCTTTGTGGCAAAAGGGGATTACGATAAAAACACCATTTATCTCTTTGCCATTGACCAACCCGAGAGCCAGGACGGCAAAAGCATAGAAGGGGTAATGCCACGTGGGCAACAGTTTGGCTATCTGTTTGTGCAGGGGGAAAAAGGCGATGCGCAAGGGCTTACCGCTGCTCATGAGATAGGCCACGGCGTATTCCAATTACAACATGCATTCGATCATAGCGGCGTTTAGTATTTAAAGCAGAACAATATGTTTATAGTAGTGCGATTGATTATGCAGGCGAGAAAGGTTTATTAGATATTGTGTTGATTTAGAGTATTGCCACACGATGCAATCGTGCGGCAGCGGGGGGACAATAATGGCAACAAAATTAAGTAACCTTGTAATATTTTCTTTACTTGTGTCATTTGCAAGTAATGCCCAAGAGAGCTCATATATGAAAAATATTAAAATTGACTCTATTCAGTTGTCAACGGGCATTCGGAACTACAATGATTTTTTTCATTGTAGTATCCAACAACAAAAAACAGAACTAAATGATGAAACAAATTATGTTATTACGTATATAACATACAGTTGTGATTCACTGGTCATTATTAAATATGATGTAGATTCAAATAATCAATATCCGTACACAAATTTCATAGAAATTTATTCAGAGAAACATACTGTTTGGCTAAAAGGAACAAAATTTATAGTAGGAATGAATGTGAGTGAACTTTTTGAAAAAGCACCTGATCTCAAAAAAGATTATGATGTATATGTTAAGGAAAACAAACGAAATTTTAATCGTCCTGCCTATTTTGGGATCCCTGTTATTATTGAAACAAATGACGAAGCCAAATCTTATTATGGTGCATTAAAATTTAATCTAAAAAAAGGAAAAGTAATTTCAATTTTAGTGGATTTCCGAGCAGACGGAGATTTTGATTAAATTAGGAACATCCCCCCGCTGGCGCGGGTCTGTAATCCGTGCCAAGAAAGAGAGGAGAAAGATAAAGGAGAATAATTTGTAATAAAATGGAGTTGGCAAGAGTCGCAGACCCGCGCCAACGGGGGGGTAATAGTTTTATTTTATAGTTAACAGTTAGAAGTTTATTGTTGTCAGTTCATAATTCATAATTCATAATTCATAGTTATAAAAAAGTGTTCAAACGCCTACTCTACATATTCCTCTTTCTCTTCACGGGTGTTGCTGCCTTTGCACAGCAATATCCCGTGCAGGGATCACTTGCTATTGCCAGTCCTTACCCGGCCAATCTGAGTGATTATGCCAATAGCAACATCCAAAACGTGGCTCTGAACCTCACGCTCACCGATCTGGCGATGAACAATAAACGGGTACGGCTCAAACTTTTTATCCAAACCCAAAACGCCACCATTGCCCAAAGTATCGACAATATATCCGGCGAACCGATTATCATGCTCGACGGTGGTATTCCGCAACGCTTTACCAACAACGAGTTGGCGCATTATTTCCGGTTGGAAAATCTGCAGGGCATAAATCCTGACGGGTATGCACGGTCGCTACCCGAGGGTATCTATACCATCGGTTTTGAGGTGTACGATTATTTTACCGGAAATAAACTGAGCGGACGGATTAGCCAGACCTTCTGGATTATTATAAACGATCCGCCACTTTTGAATACTCCGACTGACAAATCAAAAATTGCTGACTTTACTTCCGGTTCGGGAGGCAACGGGGGTATTATCTTTAACTGGACACCCCGCTCAACGCAGGTAACTAACACCGAATAC